>Ga0114922_10000001_pt1 | contig 322510 bp, 263 predicted proteins | sample AartaG_FD_100975 | JGI IMG/M metagenome (GOLD analysis project Ga0114922, IMG submission 100975) | Deep subsurface microbial communities from Aarhus Bay to uncover new lineages of life (NeLLi) - Aarhus_00045 metaG | ecosystem: Environmental > Aquatic > Marine > Oceanic > Sediment | place...
ACCTGGCGGGCGTTGGGCCAAACAGATTCTTCGCCTCTAAGTCCGCCGTAGGCGGACCGGGGTGGCGGTCGCCAGAGGCGACCTAGCCACTTAGCTCAGAATGATACCTGGCGGGCGTTGGGCCAAACAGATTCTTCGCCTCTAAGTCCGCCGTAGGCGGACCGGGGTGGCGGTCGCCAGAGGCGACCTAGCCACTTAGCTCAGAATGACACCTGGCGGGGCATTGGGCTAGGTCCGGGCCTGAAGGCCCGGAACACCGGGGAGATTGCTGGGTTTTTGTGGTGGCGGGTCCGACCCGTTTCGGGCCGTGGGGCTTCGGCAGTAGAACTACCGAAGCAACCCAACGGATTCTTCGCCTCTAAGTCCGCCGTAGGCGGACCGGGGTGGCGGTCGCCAGAGGCGACCTAGCCACTTAGCTCAGAATGACACCTGGCGGGGCGCAGAAACCCGGCCCTACAGAACGGCAACGGCTGGCGGGCATCGGCGTGCCCGGCCCTTCGACTCCACTCAGGGCAGGCCTACAGCAGCAATACCCCACGCCTGGTGGGGCAGGGGTAGGCTACGGGGATACGGGTGAGCGCTCGTGAAGCGCCTACTTTCCGGTCTCGTCGGCCGCCGACTCGGGCTGGGGCAGAGACTGCTCGCCGAGGGCCCCGCCTTCCGCGGCTCGGCCGGCGGGCGGTGGCGCGCTGGGACGACGGGTCCCTCGCATTCCTCGCCCCATACGGCCGGAGCGCCGAGCTCTGTCCGCCTGCATCTGTGCTGCGGCCGCCAACTGTGCCTGCGTGGCCTCATGGGCCCGGTAGCTCGACATGAAATACAGGGCAGCGATGACGAGGGCGAAGACGATGACAATGACCGCAAACATGGGACTGATCTGTTTCCGCACGAGAGTCACCTCCAAACTTCAGATCACTACTCCAGACCGGCGGAGAAGTCCTTGTCCCGGCCGACCTACAGGTAATGGTTCTCGGCCCGGGCCTCGCAGCCCTCTCGCGGGCTGGGCTGCGGCAGAGGATGGGCACGGTGGGTTGGCGAATGCAGCGAACAACAAGGAGCGTGCGAAGAGGTGCATGCGGATGGAGAGAGATGAGCTTCGGAGGCTGGCGGCGGACCTGGTGGCGATTCCGAGCGTGAATCCACTGGAGGAGTCACCGGGGGAGGGCAGCGGGGAGGGGGCGGTGGCGGAGTTCGTGGCATCGCGGCTGCGGGATGCCGGGATAGAATGCGAGCTGAGGGAGACGCTGCCGGGAAGGCCGAGTGTGCTGGCTCGATTGGCGGGGGAGAGCGAGGACACGATTTGGTTCGACGCGCACATGGACACGGTGTCGGCTGAAGGGATGGCGTTCGAGCCGTTCGCGGCACGAATTGAGGGGGATACGCTTTATGGGCGAGGGGCGGCGGACGACAAGGCGAGCTTGGCGGCGATGATGGCGGCGATGATCGGGGTGGCGAAGGATGGCGGGAGGCCGCCGGCGACGGTGATGCTGACGGCGACGGCGGATGAGGAGTATCGGATGAGGGGGCTGTTGGGGCTTCTGGAATCGGGGCTCACAGAGCCGGGACTCACAGAGCCGGGACTCACAGAGCCGAAGGTGCGGGTAGGAATCGTGGGGGAGCCGACCGGGCTCGAGATCGTCATTGCGCACAAGGGGGTTGCGCGGTTTACGGTTGCTACGACGGGGAAGGCGGTGCACAGCTCGCGGCCGGAGGAGGGGGTGAACGCGATCTATCGGATGGGGAAAGTGGTGGCGGCGCTGGAGGCCTACGCGAAGGGAGGGGTGGGGCGGGACACGCATCCGCTGCTTGGAAGGGCGACGCTGAGCGTGGGGGTGATCCGAGGGGGGAAGCACGTGAATGTGGTGCCGGACAGGTGTGAGATAGATGTAGACCGACGGCTGCTGCCGGGCCAAGAGGCCCGTAAGGCGGCCAACGATGTGCGGAGTTTCTTGGCCACTGCAGTGGAGGAGGAGGTGGGGATGGAGTTCATCGGGCCGGATCTGGTGGTGCCGGGGATGAGCCTGACCTCGGAACACGAACTGGTGCAGGCGGTCTCGGCGGCGGTGAAGGCGGTGACGGGAAAGGCACCGCTGAGCGGAATGACAGGGACTACGCACGCGGGGCATCTGATCGAGGCGGGCATTCCGGCGGTGGTGTTCGGCCCCGGGGCTACGGGGCAGGCGCACACTGCGACGGAGGAACTGGACCTGAACCAACTGGAGCAGGCGGCGGCAGTGTACGAGAGACTGATGAGGAGTGGATGCAGATGATTAGGGGAGCGAGGTACGCGCTGTTGCTGGCAGTCCTGGTTGCCGCGGTTGGCGGGCCGGCGGAGGCGCGCCAAGCCGTTTGCCTGGACGGAGAATGGGAGTGCGCGTGGGGGGAGATGAACTCGCCGCCCGGGGCGGGAGCCGTCTGGGAATGGGTGCGGGTGCCCTCGACACTGGGGTGGCGGGTGGAGGGGCCGCGTTGTCTCTGGTATCGGAGGCGCTTCTTCGTGCCGGGGAGTTGGGCGGGGCAGAGGGTCTTCGTGAAGCTGGAGGGGGTGAAGTACAGCCAGCGGGTTTATGTGAACGGCGAGGAGGTGGGAGAGCACGTTGGGGGGTACGAGCCGACGGAGTACGAGGTCACCGAGCAGGTGGCTTTCGGGCGGAATAATGAGCTATTGGTTGCCAGTGGCGACTGGACGTCGCTGCTTGCGGAGGGCGTGGAAGCGCGACCGCAGGACATCTCTGGGGAGTTCGCGTCGTGGGTGAAGGACGGGCTGGTGGGCCCGATCGGGAGCCGGGGGTGGGAGGTGGGGATCTGGGAGAGCGTGTTCGTGGAGGCGCGACCGGAGGTGTGGGTGGGGGACGTGTTTGTCGCTCCGTCGGTGCGGGAACGGAAGCTGCGGGTAGAAGTGGCGGTGAGAAACGGGAGTGGGCGGGAGGCGCGGACAACGGTGACGCTGCGGGTGGCGGAGGGGGGGACGGGACCGAGGGTGGAGCCGCAGGAGGTGGTGATCGGACCCGGAGGGGAAGAGGTGGTGAAGTTCGAGGTGGAGTGGGCGGAGGCGCGGCTGTGGTGGCCGGAGGATCCGCATCTGTACTCGGTGGTGGCCGGGGCGCGGACGGGAACGGCGGGGGACTCGCTGGAGGTGCGGTTCGGATTCCGGGAGTTCTGGATCGAGGGGGATCAGTTCTTGCTGAACGGGCGGCCGATGCACCTGCTGGCGACGGCGGCGCACCCGATGCCTGAGTATGACGATGATCCGGTGCGGGCGTACGAGATTGCGCGGGAGGCGGGGTGTGTGGCGATGCGGCTGCACGCGCAGCCGTGGCCGCAGCAGTGGTACGAGGCGGCGGACGAGTATGGGATGCTGTTGGTGTGGGAGTCGGCGCTGTGGTGTCTGTCGGCGAACTACGGGATGACGCGAGAGGAGTTCTGGCGGAGCGCGCGCGAGCATGTGGCGGCGCAGGTGAAACGGCAGCGAAACCACCCGTCGATTGTGATCTGGAGCGCGGAGAACGAGCTATTGCTGTGTGGAGGAGCGGCGGTGGAGGGGGCGGAGGTGAAGGTGGGCGAGCTGGCGGAGGTGATTCGGTCGCTCGACCCAACGCGGCCGGTGATGTTCGACGGGGACGGCGATCCGGACGGGAAGGCGGATATTGTGAATCTGCACTATCCGCACGAGCCGCCGGGGTGGAACCTGTGGCCGGAAACGGCGTACTGGCTGGAGATGCCGGTGGAGCTTGACACGTACCCGGGAGGGAAGTGGGAGTGGGATCGCGAGAAGCCGCTCTACCTGGGCGAGTTTCTGTGGGTGCCGCCGGCGGAGACGGATATGGGAAGCGTGTTCTTTGGGGAGGCGGCCTATCCGGATACAGACAGCTATCGGCGACTGGCGAAGGCGGCGGCGTGGGAGATGCAGGTGATGGCGGCGAGGGACGCGGGTGTGAGCGGGATATGTCCCTGGAATCTGTGGGAGATGGGAGAGCTTCCGAACGCGGGCTTCGAGGCCCATCGAAGGGCGTATCGGGCAGTGGCGGCGTTCGTGCGGGAGGGGGGCAGGCACGCGTTCGCGGGGACGGTGGTGGAGCGAACGATCACGGTCCACAACGATACGGGGATGCCACGGTCGCTGGAAGTGCGGTGGGGTCTGGCGGCCGGGGGTGAGTGGCAAGCGACGGGCTCGGCGGTGGTGTCGGTGGGGCCGGCGGGAAGAAGGAGGGTGCGGGCGGAGCTGGCGCTTCCCCCGAGTGACCGAGAGGAGACGGCGGCGGTCTTCGCGGTGGAGCTGTGGGAGGACGGACGAAAGGTCTTTGGGCAGTCAGAGAATTGGAAGGTGTACGGCCGCGGTCCGCTTTCGGGGCCGATCCGGGGAACACCAAGGCGGGTAGCGATCTACGATCCGCGAGGAGAAACCAGTAGACTGCTGGACGAGGTCGGGGTTGAGTGTCTCCAGGTGGAGGCGGAGAATGCGCGAAGGATGCTCCACTGGACTCCCGTTGCGGTGGTTGGGAGGGGGGCTTTCGAGCGGCCGAGCGGCCCTGTGGTGGTGGGCGGCGAGGAGATGAGCCTGGCAGGGGAGCTGCTCGGGTTCGTGCGCGGGGGCGGGGTGCTGGTGGTGTTCGAGCAGGAGTACTATCCACCGGAGCTGATGCCGGTGTCGCTGAGCGGGCACGACTCGACGATTGCTTTCGCGCGGCGGGCGGAGCATCCGGCGCTGGCGGGACTAGCGGCCGAGGATCTGGGCCACTGGCTTCCGGACGGGATCGTGGGGAGGAATGAGGTAGTGAAACCTGCCGCCGGGGGATTCCTTGCGCTGGTGGACAGCGGGGGAGCGCGGGGTCTGGAGACAGCAGGGCTGGCCGAGCTGCGGGTGGGGGGCGGCCGGATGCTGCTGTGCCAGTTGGAGGTGACGGACAAGTTCGGGGTCGATCCAGTGGCGACGAAGGTGGGGCGAAACTTGCTGGCGTACGCGTCGGAGCGGCCGACGAAGCCGGTGAGGGCGGGTGTCGTGTGTGGGGATGAGGCGGCGGTGATGCTCGACGCTGTGGGGTTGAAGTACGACCGGCTCGGGTTTCCTCTCCAGCCGGACGATCTGAGGGGGCATCCAGTGTTGGTGCTGTGTGATGTGGAAGGGGTGACCGCTTCCGCGGGGGTGCTGCGGGAGTACGTGCGGCAGGGGGGGAAGGTGGTGCTGCACGGGCTCACACTGAAGACCGCGGGTGCGGCGCGGATGCTGACGGGAGAGCCGCTGTCGGTGGCGCCGGGATGTGATGGGTGGGTGAGCCTGGTTGACCGGAGCGGGGTTGCGGCAGGGATGAGCAATGAGGAGCTGGCGTGGTTCGCACCCGGCCCGGCGAGTATGAATGTGTCGCGCTCGCTGTCGGGAGAGGTGGCGGAGTATGTTGTGACGCGGGCCTATCGCACGGTGGGAGCAGCGACACAGATCGAAGCGGAGGCGATGCTGCGAAGGGCGCCGGCTGCGTCTGTGGCGGTAGACGGTGAAGTGGTGTCGGTGGGGCTCTACAGCAACGGCGAGCTGTCGGCGGAGGTGTGGGTTGGAGAGGGCGGGCACCACGTCATGTCGGTGCGGGTGCGGGGGACTTCGGCAGGTGGGGCATACCCGCGAGTGCTAGTACGGGTGGACGGCGCGACTGTCGGATCGGTGGGGGTGCGCGGGGAGCAATGGGAGACGTTGGAGCTGGTGGCTCCGCTGGCGGCCGGAGAGCACGTGCTCTCGCTGGCGTTCGAGAACGACTTCTACGCGCCGCCGGAGGACCGGAACTTGTGGGTGGATTGGGTGGGGTGGCAGCCGGTCGAAGTGATGCCGACGCGGGTGCGATTCCACACGTATCCGGGGGTGCTGGCGTCGGTGCAGCACGGCCGGGGGGTGTGGGTGGTGGACCAGGTGCGGTGGGGGCAGCGGGGGGACAACGCGCACAAGGGGGCACGGTATCTGGGGACACTGCTGACGAACCTGGGGTGTGAGTTCGAGGTCGAGGCGGGGACGGTGATTCCGGCGAGCGAGATGGAGGTCAAGGAGACTGGGATATGGGCGCCGGAGGGAGACGCGGTGGCCTTGCTGACGAACGGGCTGCTGGAGAAGGAAGTGGAGTTCGCGCGGGAGGGGGAGTATGTGCTTTCGGTGCGCGCGCGAGGCACGCCGCTGGGTGGGGTGTATCCAACGGTGGAGGTGCGGATCGATGGGGAGACGAGGGATGTCATTGAGCTGACGAGCGAGGGGTGGCGGGACTACCGCGCGGTGGTGGAGGTGGGGGAGGGGTTGCGCCGGATCGGCCTGGCGTTCGTGAATGACGCGCACGAGCCGCCGGAGGATCGGAATCTGGTGATCGGCAGGATGACGATTAGTCTGAGATAGGCAAGGGACCAGTTGTCCTTGACGCGTGTTGGGTGGGGTGATATGATCTCGGCACCTGGTCTGGATGAGTCAGGGATGACAACTGAAGAATAGGCAATGGGCGGAGACGCTGTAGGGAACCCGGTGAGAGTCCGGGGCTGCCCCGCAACTGTAACCGCGGACGAACCCCGCAAGATGCCACTGTCCGGGCGGGAGCCAGGATGGGAAGGCGCGGGAAGTAGAGTGATGCGGAAGCCAGGAGACCGGTCTGCCCGTTGGTGTGACTAGGCCTGCGGCCGCTGTGGCGCGGCGCAGTCGACCTAGCCACTGTCAGCCACTTCGCGGGAAGGGGCGCGGCGCGGGCGATTGGATAATGTGAGCCCCGGCCACCTTTTCGGAGGCCGGGGTTTTTTTCGTGCGAAGACCTGTGCCGATGCTCCGAGCAGGAGAAAGGAGCAGATGATGGAGAGATGGAGGAAACCGACGCGGGGAGAGCGCGAGGGGCGGAGTGCGGGACGGCGGCTTGTCGGATGGGTGGCGACCCTAGTGAGCCTTGCAGTTTGGTGTTCGCCGGTGGTCGGGGATGTGGAGGCAAAGCCGGAGGAGGAGACATCGGGGATCCCTGAGATTATGGTGGTTGTGACGGGGGAGCGGATCGAGGTGCCGGTGAGCGAGTCCATTGCGAGCGCGACGGTCATCACGGAGGAGGAGATCGAGGAGACAGGCGCGGCGACGGTGGCGCAGGCGCTGCGCGCGGTGCCCGGGGTAGCGGTGAGAGAGAGTGGCCAGTTGGGTGCAGTGGCGCAGGTGTCGCTGCGGGGTGGGCGACCGGCCCAGATGCTGGTTCTGGTGGATGGGCGACGCGCCTCGACACCGGCGTTCCTGGGGGGCACCGATCTGTCTAAGTTCCCGCTGGCCGAGGTAGAGCGGATCGAGGTTATCCGAGGGCCGGCGTCCAGCCTGTATGGGTCGGAGGCGATGGGGGGTGTGATCAACATAATAACGAAGCGGCCGACAGAGCACGGCGCGCGGGTCGGTATTGGTTTTGGGAGCAACGGCCGCGCGGAGAGAGGGCTGTCGCTCTTTGGGGCGGGAAGCGCGCCCTGGCAGCTGACCGCGAGCTTTCCTCACTTCGGCGGCGAACGGGCTAACAGCGAATACTCGGCGACGGACTTGTCGGGCAAGGTGACGCTGCCAGTGTGGAAGGGGTGGGAGATGTCGGTACGCGGGAACATCTACCGTGACACGCTGGGTCTGCCGGGAGCGGATACCGCTGGGACGGGGTACGCCGATCCGGATGACCACATGTGGTGGATGCGAAGCAGCCTGGATATCGTCGCTAGGCGGGAGACGGCCTCGGATGAGTTCGAGTTCCGCGCGTATCGGGTGAGACAGGAGCTGCACAATGTTGCGCCGGGGCTGGACTGGCTGAGCTTCGAGCCAACCGTGTTCGACACTCTCGTGACCGGCACGACGGAGGCGGGGGAGGCGGTGTACCGACGCAGTCTGGGGGCGCATGAGCTGGTGGTGGGAGGTGAGTACCGCAGCGAGCGATACCAGGATGTCGAGGCACAGGACAGCGTGGTGCTGGGCGAGCAGGACCGCGGCATCGTGAACCGGGCAGTCTATGTTCAGGACCGGTGGAGTGTGAGTGAGGGCACGGATGTGGTGCTAGGGGCGCGCTACGACGATCACTCGCGGGCGGGAGGGAAGCTGGCGCCGCGGGTGGGCGTGAGCCATGTTGTCGGGGATGGTCTCCGGGCGCGGGCGTCATACGGGGAGGGATTCCGCGTGCCGAACCTCGTCGAGCTGTACTACAACGCGTTCGGGTACGTTGGCAACCCCGACTTGAAGCCGGAGCAGTCGCGGCAGTGGGAGGTGGGGCTGAATGCGCTGAGAGGCCGGGATGAGTTCGACGTGGTCGTGTTCTGGAACAAGGTGAGCGATCAGATCGCGTGGCTGGGGACGACGTACGAGAACCTGGAGGAGGCACGGCAGCGAGGGGTTGAGGTTTCGTGGGAGCACCGGTTCAGGGGAGGGGCTCGCCTGGCGCTCTCCTACACTAACCTCAACGCGAAGGATCTGGCGACAGGACAGCGCTTGCTGCGGGTGGCGCGTGAGCAGATTAGCGCGACTCTGGCGAGGCGGACGAGGGAATGGGGTGTCGCGCTGACCGGGCGGTGGCAGGGCGAGAGGCCGGATGTGCTCGGGTATGACCCGGACACATGGGAGCCGGTCGTGGGCGATCTACCGGCATACACGGTTCTGGATCTGAGGGTGGAGCATAGCGTCGGCGACAGGGCGCGGCCGTACCTGATGATCCGGAACATGCTGGACAAGTCGTATCAGCCCATCGCGGGATACCCCGCGGAGGGGCGCACCGCGGAGGTTGGCCTGACGGTTGACTGGTAGGTCCGTTCCGCATGCCCGTAGGGAGGCATGGGCACCCGTTGGCGAGATGGGAGCAGGAATGTGAAGAGAGGGTATCGGCGGTGTAGAGTCTTACTCTTGCCTGCGGTCGCGCTGGCGGTGCTGGCCGCCGTGGCCGGATGCGGCGCGGGGCCGCCCAGGTCGCAGGCAGGCGAGGTGGCAGGAGAGGGGTTCCCGGTGAGGCTCAAGGATGCGCTGGGCGTGGAGGTCACTGTAGGGGCGCGGCCGGAGCAGATTGTGTCGGTCGCGCCGACGGTGACGGAGATACTGTTCGCCCTGGGAGCGGGGGATCGCGTGGCGGCGGTGACAGATCAGTGCAACTATCCGCCGGAAGTGAAGGAACTGCCGCGCGTCGGGGGTTGGTTCACCCCCAGCACGGAGAGGGCCATTGGGGCGCGGCCGGACCTGGTGATAGGCTCGCGGGGGAATCCTCCCGGGTTCGTGTCGGCGCTGCGGAAGTCCGGCTGTCCGGTGTTCACGATCGACCCGAAGACGGTGGGGGACATCTTCGAGGTGATCGGCCAGATTGCAGCGATCATCGGCGAGCAGGAGGCTGGGGAGGAGCTGGTCCGCGAGATGCGGGAGCGGCTGGACGCCGTCGCCGAGGGACTGGCGGAGGTGCCGGAGGAGGAGAGAGTGACTGCCTTCATCGTCCTCGAAGTCAGCACGCTCTACACGGCCGGATCGGGGACGTTTCAGGATGATGCGATTCGGGCGGCGGGGGCGCGGAACATCGCGGCGCGGAGGAAGGGGTTCTCTATGTTCAGCACCGAATCGCTGGTGGCGGCGGATCCGGATTTCCTCCTGCTGTCCACGATGGATGGCGATCCCGAGCGGATGAAGCGAGAGGTGCTGCGCCACACGGCGCTGCGGCGGCTGTCGGCGGTGCGGGGGGACGGGATCGTCATGCTGGAGGCCGATCCGATTATGCGGCCGGGGCCGCGGATAGTAGAGGCGGTGGAGGCGATGGCCGAAGCGTTCTATACGGGGCGGTTCGGGGAGAACTGAAGCTGGGATGTGCCCGGGATTGTCATCCCGGGCGGACGCCGAGCGGGGGGCTGTGCCTCCCGCAAGCCCCCCAGGGAAGGCCCGACACTGTCGTGCCGGGCAGGGCGATGTCGGGGGGACGTGTCCGCCGTCCCCCCAAACCCCCCTCGCGGGTCCGAGCCGGACTGGCTCTGGTCTTGACAGTGAATGCGGCGGGGCGCGCCGCGGGATTGTCATCCCGGGCGGACGCCGAGCGGGGGGCTGTGCCTCCCGCAAGCCCCCCAGGGAAGGCCCGACGCTGCCGTGCAGGGCGATGTCGGGGGGACGTGTCCGCCGTCCCCCCAAACCCCCCTCGCGGGTCCGAGCCGGACTGGCTCTGGTCTTGACAGTGGATGCGGCGTGGCGCGCCCTACAGTTGGGTGGTTTCCGCATGCACGAGATGGCGGTAGGCTCGTGTGATTGCCTGCGTGAGGGGGCCGGGGGCAGAGAGGTTGAGGGAATTGCCGTCCAAGGAGGCAATGGGGAGGATTTCGGCGAGGGAGCTGGTGAGAAAGCACTCGTCGGCGGTGTAGAGTTCGGTGAGGGGGAGTTCGCGCTCGGTGTGGGGGATGTTCTCTTTCTCTGCGACTTCGAGGACGGCGGCGCGGGTGATGCCGGGGAGGAAGGAGCGGGAGAGGGGCGGGGTCACTAGCTGGCCGGCGATGACGGCGAAGATGTTGCGCATGGCGCCTTCGACGACACATCCATCGGGGTCCACGAAGATCGCCTCGTGTGCGCCTTTCTGCGCGGCGGCGCGCTGGGCGAGGAGCTTGTCGAGGTAGTTGAGTGACTTGATGCGGCGGAGTGATGTTTCGCCGACCTGAGCGGCGGGCACGGAGACGGCGAGGCAGCCGGAGGCGTAGCGCTCCGGCGGGGGCAGGGAGAGGGGGCGAACGAGGACGACGAGGGTGGGGGAGGAGCCGGCAACACCAGGAGTGAGGGTGAGGCGGACACTCGCGTCGGGGAGTCTGCTGGCGGCGAGCCCTTCCCGAACCGCTTCCGTCATGGCCTCGGCGCCAGGTGGTGTGAAGTTGAGCTCTGCCGCGCCCGCGAGGAGACGGTCTAGGTGCTGCGCAAGCCTGAAGACCTTTCCCTGGTACGCGCGCATTGTCTCGAAGAGGCCTTCGCCGTAGAGGAAGCCGCGGTCGAGAGGGCTGATTGCGGGCGCGTCGGGCGGGAGCAGCTTGCCGTTGACCCAGACTATTTCGGGCATCGGATTCCCTCCATTCCCACCTTCCGTTGCTTCGGCAGCGCGCTACCGAAGCAACGAAACACGGCGGGGCATCGGAGAATGCCCCGCCCTACAGGGCTCGGGAGGACATCTGGCGGGCATGTGCCTGCTCCGCCAAGGCTATGCAGGCTGAAGTATGACCGCCCGACAGCTACTGCGGCCATTGGATGTCCTCCGCGGCGGCTTCTGCTGCGAGGGCGCCGGCAAGGGCGGCACCTTTGTCGATTGTCTCCTGGTATTCGGCCTCCGGATCGGAGTCGGCGACGATGGCGCCGCCAACCTGGAAGTGGGCGAGGCCGTTCTGGATGACGAGGGTGCGGATGACGATGTTGACGTCCATGTCGCCGGAGAAGCAGAGGTAGCCAATGGCGCCTGTGTAGATGCCGCGGCGGGTGGGCTCGAACTCTTCGATGATCTCCATTGAGCGGACCTTCGGTGCGCCGGTGATGGAGCCGCCGGGGAAGCATACGCGCAGACAGTCGAGGGATGTTGCATCGGGGCGGAGGCGGCCGCGGACGGTGGAGACGAGCTGGTGAACGGTGGCGTAGGTCTCCAGGACGAAGAGTTCGGGGACGTGGACGGAGCCGAACGCGCAGACGCGGCCGATGTCGTTGCGCTCGAGGTCGACGATCATGATGTTCTCGGCGCGGTCTTTCTCGCTTGCGAGGAGTTCGCGGGCGAGGCAGGCGTCTTCTTCGGGGGTGGCGCCGCGGGGCCTGGTGCCCTTCATGGGGCGTGTTTCTACTTCGCGGCCGTGGATCTGGAGGAAACGCTCGGGGGAGCAGCTCACGATGGCCGCGTCGGGGGTTTCGAAGTAGGCGGCGAAGGGGGCAGGGTTGTGGTTGGTGAGGCGGCGGTAGAGGTCGAAGGGGGTGGTGGCGAGGGGGGCGGAGAGACGCTGGGAAAGGTTGACCTCGTAGATGTCGCCGGCGGCGATGTAGTCCTTGGCGCGCTGGGTGGCCGCGAGGTAGTCGCCGCGGGTGAAGTTGGAGGACACGACGAGTTCGGGCGAGGAAACGGGCCGAGCTGGCGGCGCAGAGTCGTTGGCCGACTTCGATAGGCGCTCTGACAGCTCGGCCACACGCTTCTCTGCAAGTTTCTGCGCAGCCGCAGGATCCTCCTCTGGCGCGCCGATGGCGGAGACCCAGGCTCGGCTCTCGATGTGGTCGATGGCTGCGACGGCGTCGTAGAAGCCGAGGTGGCAGTCGGCGACGGGGATGTCGTCTATGGTGTGTTCGGGGATGTGCTCGACGAAGCGGCCGAGGTCGTAGGCGAAGTAGCCGATGGCGCCGGCGATGAGGGGAGGGGCGCCGGGCGGCCGCTCGACGCGGAAGTCGGCGAGCAGGTCGCGGAGGACAGCAAAGGGGTCTCCCTCTCGGATTCCTACGCCTTTCCGGCGGTGAATCTCGATGCGCGTTCCCTTGCTGCGGAAGGTGAGGAAGGGATCGCAGGCGAGGAAGGACCACCGTCCGAGCCGGGGCTCCTCGGTGGCGCTCTGGAGGAGGATGGCGCCGGGGCGGTCTTTGATGGCCGAGAAGGCCGCCAGGGCGGAGGGGGGGAAAGTGATCTCGCGGATTGTCGGGGAATAGGGGGGCACGGCGGCTAGTCCTCTCCCATCTCGTCGCCGGGCAGCTCGAATCTCATTCCGTCGCGGGCGGCGATGACCTTGATGCCGGTTTCCTGACTGAGCCGTTCGGCCACTTCCCAGGGCTTGGCGCGCCAGACGGTCATGCCGAAGTGGGTGATGACGGCGGTTTTGGGTTTGATGGCTTCGATGAGCCGCTTGGCGTCGGGGATAGAGAGGTGATAGATGTTGCTCTCCTCCAGGCGGACGGTGTGGAGGAGGATGACGTCGGCGCGGTAGTGGTCGGCGAGCTCTGGGAAGTAGCGGGTGTCGGCGATGTAGGACCAGCGGCAGCCGGGTGATTCAAACACGAAGCCGTAGACCTCTCCGGGGTGGTCGTGGCGGATGGGAGAGTGAACGGTGACATCGCCGACCCGGCAGCGGCCGCCCTCTTCGATTACGAGCGTCTGTTTGAGGTAGTCCCGCAGATAGCGGAGGATGACGGGGTCGTCCTCGTAGGCGTCTCTGGGAGCGAGCAGAAGGCCGCGCTTGTTGAAGCCGCCGGTGGTCATGGCCTCGATCATGACGTTGACGTCGGCGGAGTGGTCGAGGTGGCGGTGAGAGAGGATGATGGCGTCGAGCTTGGTGGGGTCGAGCTTTCGCTTGGCGGCCTGGACGAGGGCGCCAGGGCCGGGGTCGAGGGAGATGCGGGTGTCGGCCTGCTCGATCCAGAGGCCGCCGGAGGCGAGGAGTTGTTTGAAGACCAAGACGCGTGCGCCGCCGGTGCCGAGGAAGATGATTTGGTTCATGGTGCGGCCAATCTTGACATGGGTGGGCGGGTCAAACTATACTCGCCGAGACTGCTATGCTCAAGCTGCGAAAGCCACGAAACGCATACGACCTGCTGGGCCTTCCCCGAAGCGCGACGTCCGAGAAGATTCGCGCGCGCTATCGGCAGCTCGTCCGCAACTACCGGAGGGAAGTGTCGCCCGGGCAGCTGCTGGAGGAAGAAGGATTTCGACGCTGGACGAATGCGTACCTTTTGCTGCTGAGTCCGGATCGGCGCGAGTACGACAGACGCCTGCGGCGGAGCCGCGGCAGGGAGGAGGCGGCGGATCTGGTGGGCGGGCTGTCGGAGGCGGGGCGGCTGCTGGTGGGCGCGGAGGCGGCGTACGCGCAGCGGAAGATGAACGATGCGTCGGAGCTGGCGAAAGAAGCGGTCAAGCAGGGTAGTCGAAATGCGGAAGCTTACGGGCTGCTGGGGGATATCCTGCGGGAGCAGGGCAAGTACAGAGATGCGCTGACGATGTACAACTATGCGGTACAGCTCGCGCCCAACAACCGCAGGTACTGGCAGCTGCTGGAAGAGGTGACAGCGCTGGGGGAAGGGCGGGCGCTGCCGAAGCGGTACCGGAGCGAGCGGCCCACGCTGCTGAACCGGCCGGCGTGGGCGTGGATGGTAGTGGGGCTGGCGCTGGCAGCGGTGGCGGCGGGGAGCGTCTATCTGCGAGGCGACTGGGGCGAGGGCGAGATTCTCAACATCCCGGGCAAGTTGGCCTATGCGGCCCTGGTGGATGGGTTATTGCTGGGGCTGGTGTTGGCGGCGACATCGATATTGATGCCGTTCGACGATGAGATGATATCGTATCAGGTGACCGGTTTTGGGGCGGAGACGACGCCAGTGGGGATCTTCGTCGCTTTCCCCGGCGTCGTTTTCTTCTGGGCGGCACTGGTCTTCTACCCTATCGTGGCGCTGTTGGACGAGTACTGGTCAGCATCGATTCTGACAGCGCTGGGGATGTGCGGGGCAGTGGCGCTGGGGCTCGGGTATCTCGCGCCGAGGGAAAGCCGTCTGGTGGTGTATCTGCTGAGTGGGAACTTCGTGTTCTTTGGGTTCCTGTGGGGGTGGCTCTTCGGCAGCATCAGGCGGCGGGCGTTCGAGCACTAGAAGCTGTTTCATAACCTCCATCCTAGGTCATGAAACAGCAGCACAAGCCGTCAGGCTCCAGCAGGCGCATTTCATGCCAGCGTCTCTAGCGGACAGCCAGAGGAGTGAGGGTTATGAAATGCGCTCTAGGGTTCGCCCAGCAGGTGCCGAGGGCTGACCTCGAGCAGGAGTTCGCCTTCGCCGCCCGCGAGGTCGTCGCGCACCTCCATCTTTACCTCTCCGAAGTTCGCGAGAAGGGGCGATAGGTGCGCGGGGATGGCCCTGGCCTGAATCCGAGCATCAGGGTCGAGGTCCAGACGGAGGCGCGCGTCGGGGTCTGATGCGGCGCGCCGGCACTGCTCCAGAGCCTGGGCATCGGCAGCGAGGACCAGCACTTCGCCGATCTGCTCTCTGAAGGCAGGGAATGCTCTGGGGAGTTGGGTCTGCGGGGTGGGACCTGCCCCAGGGTTTGGCAGCGCGGCGATCAGCGCGGGCCGCTGTTCGGGATCGTCCCTGGGCAGCAGCGCGAGGAGCAGATCGTCAGGGGCTTCGGTGAGCCCGAGCCAGGTGTTCAGCAGCGGGAGGAAAGTGCTGAGGGACGGCCAGGGGCCGAGGCCGCGCGGCTCTGCCTGTCGGCTGATGCGGGGTGGTCCGATGAGGGCGAGCCAGTGCAGAGGTTGGTGGATAAAGGCATAGGCGGCGACGTCCCGAGGTAGGACTTCGGCGAGCAGGGACCGATCTTCAGGTGGAAGTGGTTCGCGGGGCTGACTTCGCGAGTAGCTGCCATACACCCGGATGCCATCGGGTTCGGGGATGACGGCGAGTGCGAGAGCGCCTGAGTCGGCCTCGGCGCGGGTGTCGGCGCGCCTGTGGGGACCTGGGGGCGATGGGGTGCCGCGGCGGTAGTGGTCGAGTAGGCCGAGCCAGCCGCGCCGGAGCTGAGGCAGCGCGCTGACGAGCTGTTGGCGCAGCTGTCGCAGGCTGGCGTAGCACCAGATGAGAGAGTCGTCAGGAAGCTGACCGAAAACCCTGCTGAACCGTTCGGTGGCGATCAGTCGCTGGGCCGGGTCTGCCGCTGCGCGGAGGCAGCTCTCGACGGCGATGTCGTCGGCGCCGACGACCAAGCATCCCTCATGGGCGGCATAGGCGATGGCCACTTCGCCGGATGGAGTCCGCCAGGTGACGACGCTGTGTTTGGTGGAGCGTATGACGGAGCGAGTCCAGTCGGCCTCTCGAGCGAGGGGTTCGACCGCGCGGTCGAAGCTGCGGCGGGCGCGCCGGAGGCTGCTGACACGGGCGACCAGGACGAACTTGAATCGGCTGCCGGGCGCGCCGTCCGGGGGGCCGAGGGCGGCCGCGATGAGCTCCCCGCCGAACCAACGGGACGCATCTTCGCGCAGGTCGAGCTGAACGCCGGTCCAGTGGACCAAGTCCTGTGCAATGTCAGTGGCGCGCGCGACGACCTGATCTACGTCTGAGGGGGACCAAGTGTCGCGGAGATGGCGCATGGCGGAGCTGTTGGGTCGGAGGTCCGCGCCGAGGGCGAGACAAGTATCGGTGGGAAGGAAGTCGCTGGGCGGCCGGACGAGGCGAGATCGGAAGAGGGAGTGGGCGAAGACGGCGAAGGCCACCGCGACGAGGAGCACGACGGCACCGATGAGGTAGCGCCTGGCTGTGAGATGGGCGGGGGTGCGGGCGGCGCAGGCGTCGCAGACGTTGCTCTGGTCAGTGTACTCGCGTCCGCATCTTGGACAAGTGCGCATGTTGTCAGCTCACTCCCCGCCGATGACGTCGGCGAATGCCTGGTACGCGTTCCGGCCGAAGAGGATGAATTCGACGAGTTCGAGGGTGGTGGATGCTGCCGCGTGCTGGGCCACTGCGTCGAGCATGATGCCGGCGCACTGGCGAAGGGAGAAACCGCCGACACCGGTGCCGAGGGCGGGAAGGGCGATTGAGCGAAGCCGGAGTTCGTTGGCGCGGGCGAGAGCGCTGAGCGTGGCCTGCCGGATGTAGTCGGCGTTGGTGGCGAGATCGGGACCCATGACGGCGGCATGGATAACGTGCCGGGCCTCGAGGCTGCCAGCGCCGGTGACGACTGATTCGCCCATGGGAATGGGAGCCTGGGCGATGGCTTCGCGCTCGATTTCGGGGCCGCCGCGGCGTTTGATGGCGCCGGCCACTCCGCCGCCCATCCACAGGTGGCTGTTTGCAGCGTTGACTATGGCCTCTGCACCGCGGTCGCAGATGTCGCCTTCGGCGACTCGGATGGTAACGGAGTTGACCTGGCGCTGCATGGTTCCTTCCTATCCGCCTGCGATCAGCTTGAAGGCCCAGCGAGCAGCGTCCCGCACGGCCCTGATGACGCGCTCGAGGGGGCCGCGGCGGAAGGCGAAGTGCGCGTCGGGCTCGTTCCAAAGCTGACCGACGAGGAGCTTGGCCTTGACGACGGCTCTGAGGTCGTCGGTGCGGAAGCGCTCGAAGGCGAAGCGGCGAAGGTACCCGAAGCCACCGGTACGGGTGAAGGCAGAGGCGAAGTCCACGATGTACGGCCGGCCGCCGTCGGCCACCACGATGTTGGAGCGATTCTTGATGTCGCAGTGGACGACGCCGCGCGCGTGGATACCCTCTACCACCCGCTGAAGTCGGAGGAAGAACTCAGGGGGGAGCTCGCCGTCGGCGTACTCGGCGCAATTGCGTCCGTCGACGTGCTCCACTACGAGGGCATGACGGTCGAGCACGCTGATAAGTCGGGGCACGCCGGGAGCTCCCGCGAGCGTGCGGTAGATGCGCGCTTCTCGGCGGATGAGCCAAGGCCCAACTAGAGAGCGAAGGAGCCTGCCACTGGCGCGGTAGTCCTTGACGACAGCTCGCTGCCCCCGCTCTTCGAGAAGGGCCAGCTCAGGGCGCGTGCCGCCACCAGGGCGGAGACGGTGGCACAGGGCGCGCTGCATGTTGCCGCGTGTGAGGCCGGCGAAAGCGCCGCGGCCAGCGGTCATCGAATCCTCCCATTGCTGGGGGTTCGGTCAAGAAAGGTCCGATCCCTGCTGGAGTGCGCCGGGGAGGCGAATGGCCCGAAGCTGAGACAGAAAGACGAAGTTAGGCGCCAGTGAGTCTTGCCGAGAGCGGGGAAGCGGGTATAATGGTCGGCAAGTCCTGAGGGAGAGGAGCGTAGGCCTATGGCTAGGCGTCTGAGAGTTCCGATCATGTTAGGGCTCGGACTGTTCGCGGTGCTGATCGGAGCGGCCGCCTTTTCCAGCGCGGCCGTCTCGTATCGATCGGCGGATCGTGACGGAGCCCGAGTGGCCGAGGTGTTGATCGGCGAACGCGTGGTGGTTGTGCTGAGGACAGCAGCTGGAGGGTACGCGGCGCTGGAGCGCGCGGAGATCGTGGCGAGCCGGCTGCGGTCGGCGATGGCGGCGAGCATCGAACACTACGATGTGGCGGTGGGCCCGGTTACGGGAGGCCACGGAGTGTTCATGGCCGAGCAGTTGATCGTGACGGCGACTGAGACGGAGGCCGAGGCGCACGGGGCGACGCCGGAGGCGCTTGCGATGTTGTGGGGAGAGAACATCGTGCTGGCGCTTGGGGGGGATATCGCGGCGGAAGAGCCATCCGAAGATCCAGGTGCGGGACTCGAGCCATACTATGAAGAGACGCCTGGCGAGAATGTCGAGCCGGCTGCCGAGGAGACAGTGACGACCAGCGCAGCTGAGCCGGCGGCCGCGGAGGCGGTGGACTGGACGGGAACGGCGCAGAAGTGGGTGCCGGTGTTCAGTCTCGAGACGGAGGGTGTGCGGATCGGGTTTGCCCAGGTTGCGGGCCCTCCGTCGCAAGTAGGGGAAGTCAAGGGAGTGGCGCAGCTGCGGCTGAACTTCAGGGGTATCGGGCGTATCTACGCCTACATCCCGGTGTCGAGCATCAGCATGAAGCTGGATCGGGTCCAGGGCGTGAGTGTGTGGGCCCTTGCGGATGTGAAGGTATTGAACTTCTGAGCAGGCCAGGGAGGAAGAGCAGATGAAGACTCGAGGAGGAAGCATAGCAGTTCTGCTGATGGCGGGCCTGCTCAGCCTGGGGCTGGCGGCCACCGCAGCGCAGGCGATCGACCTGGGAAATATTCTCAAGGTCGGGGGGGTTGTATGGCTGGTTAACCAGTACGACGACGAGATCGACAGCTTTCTGACGAAGGCGCTGGACGAACGGGATGCGGCTGCGATGGGGGCGACGAAGGTGGTCCCTATACTCTCTCTCGGCCGGGGTGGCTATATCGGTGCGGCGCAGGTGGTAGGCAACCCCGAGAATGTGCAGCGAGTGAAGGCCGTATTCCAGGTGGAAGGGCGTTTTGGCGGCGTGCGAGCGCAGTTTCTGCTGCCGACCACTACGGACAGGGCATCCGGGAATCCGGATCGTGCGAAGGGAGTGGGGGTGTCGGCGGTAATTGAGTTCGAGATCTGAGAAACTAGGGGATATCTCAGGCAGCGGGCGTTTTGTGGAAGAACGGGGTGACGGCGTCTGCGCATGAGCAGCAGACAAAGTCACTACACCCCCTGTCCATCGGTACGCGGGGGCCCCGGAAACCGGGGCCCCCGTCGCTATTTCCGGGCCAGGCAGCGGCGCGAATGAGAGCGGCGGGGCACAGGAGGCCGATCCGGGGGGCGTCGGGGTGGGGGGAGCGATAGGTGCGCCTCAGTCCAGCAAGTAGACCTTGACGGGGCGGCGGCCGAACTGCATGGCCTCCTCGTAGGTGGCGAAGCAGAGGTCGATGCGCATTCCCTTGATGGCGCCGCCGCGGTCGGCGGCAAGGGCGGGTCCATAGCCGGGAACGTAGAGGCGGGTACCCATGGGAATGACGTTGGGGTCTACCGCGGCAATTCCCTTCTGGGCCTTGATGCCGGTGGCGGTATAGCCAGTTGCCCATTTGCCGCAGCTGCGAGGCCCCGGATCGTAGGCGGTGGCCTCCATCTGCAGCGGCCGGCGCCAGTGGCGCCAGTATCCGGCGCGAGTGAGGATGCCGCGGGCGCCTCGCATGACGATTCTGTCGCGGCGGGGTGAGACGAGTTCCTCGCTGATCATGCTGCGGGAGGTGACCTCGCCATCCTTTTCCCAGATTCGCCAGACGCGGCGCAGGAGCCCGTCCTGCCCCTGAACGAGGATGCTGGCAGGCCCGGCATGGCGGTCGGGATCGGCCAAGATGAAGGTGTCGGCCTGGAGGGTGATGTCCTCGGTGACCTCCCGGCAGGCTACGCGGGTGACGCGGATCTCGAGCCCTTCGGCCAGAGGAGTGTCAGGCGAGGGGTGGGCACGGTCGAGGGCGGCGAGGGCGATCTCCAAGGTCGCCAGAAGCTCGCCGACGGTGGCGGCGGAGGTGGGCAGATCGCGGATCTCGGCGTCGACGATGACGGTTACCTGGTGGGGCCGGGCGGCGCCGCCGGCGCCCTGCGATCCGGCCTGCGTCCCAGGCGAACAGAGGACGGAGGCGGCGACGGCCACGAGGCCCAGGGAGAATCCTGTCAGCACAGTTTTTTGCTCGGCCTGTTGGCGCATCCGTACCAGCACTGCGGTGGGTTGCTAGGCGCCGCGTTGAGGAAGCGACGCACGGGCCGCGCGGGCTCCGAGGCAATTGCAGTGGGAACGCTGGCGTGACGCGTAGTGTAAAGCGTAGTGTAGGTGGTTCTTGGAGTGGCTGAAAAGAGTGAGGGTATCGATGTCGCGGCCATCATTCTTATATCACAATCCAGAAGTCGGGTCAAGCAACGCTTCTCCTTTGTAAGCACGCGGAACCGCAGGGAGCTGCCCCGGAGATGGCCCGTGCCCCCTGAAATAGGCTAAGCCGGCCGTCCGAGACAGCCCCCTGTGGCCGGCGCCAGGGCTGCCAGATGCACTTATTCCACAACGAGGCGCCTGCCGTGAGGCAAAGGGGCAACGAGAGCGCGTGCCGAAGCCTAGCTTCCACCTTGAGGAGGCCGAGCGGATGGGAAGACTCGGGGTATGGCTGGTCGCCGGTTTGGTGGTGGTGGGAATGGTCGAAGCTCGACTGCCAGCGGAGGGAGCAAGTGGGGCAGAAGGGATGTTCGATCGGTTTGGGGGGTGGCGGCAGACCAGGACGGCTGGCACGGGTTGGTTTCGAACGGCGATAGCGGAGGGCCGCTGGTGGCTCGTGGATCCGGCGGGGCATCGGTTCCTGAGTGTGGGTGTGAACAACGTCAACTTCCGTCCGGACGTCATCCGCGGGACAGATAGGAGCCCCTACAACGAAACTGTCAAGAGAGAGTATCGGCACGAGAGCGAGTGGGCTCAAGTGGCGGTGCGGCGCTTGAGGGGATGGGGGTTCAATACCGTGGGGGCTTGGTCGGCGCGGGTCACGTGGGAGCAGGGGATGCCCTACACGGTGATCCTGAACTGTGCGGGCATGGTGTCGTGGGGGGAGGGGAAGTCATTTCCGGATGTGTTCGATCCGGCATTCGAGCGGGCGGTGGCGCGCTATGCCCGGCGAACATGCGGGCCGCTGGCCAGTGATCCGGAGCTGATCGGATATTTCACGGACAATGAGCTATGGTGGGGCCATGAGGAGGGAGGCTCGGAGACGCTGCTGGCGGAGTTCCTGGGGCGGGAAGACAGCGCTCCCGGGCGGCAGGCTCTGGGATGGTTCCTGGAGCGGCGGTATCTGAACATTGCGGAGCTGAACGAGGCTTGGGGGACAGAATACGGCTCGTTCGCGGAGGTTGGTCGGATACCGCAGGTGGGCTCGCGGATTCCCGGGGAGGATGTGGTGGACTTTCAGGGGCTGGTCGCCGAGCGGTACTTCCGAGTGACTCACGACGCAATCCGGGAGGTGGATGAACACCATCTGATGCTAGGGTGCCGTTTCGCGGGCGATGCCCCGAGGGCGGTGCTGGAGGCAATGGGCCCGCATGCTGACGTGGTATCGCTCAACCACTATGACGTGCATCCGCCTACGGAGATGCTGCGGGAGATCCACCGAGTAACGGGGCTGCCGGTGATGGTAACAGAGTTCAGCTTTCGGGCGAGGGAGAGCGGGCTTCCGAATACGAGGGGGGCGGGCATTGTCGTGGACACGCAAGAGGAGCGGGCGACGCACTTCGAGAGATATGTGGGCGAGCTGATGGAGCTGCCAATGGTTGTCGGCTACCACTGGTTCGAGCACTCCGATCAGCCGGCAGAGGGAAGATTCGATGGCGAGGACAGCAACTACGGCGTGGTTGACATTCGCGATGAGCCGTACACAGCACTGGTGGAGGTGATGGAGCGCGTGAACTGCTCGGTCTATGACCTTGCGACGAAGCAGGCGAGAGCGGGAGAGGGGGGCTGACGAGGGTCGCGCGGGGCGAGGGAGAGACGACTAGATGTACGCGTGCCCCGGGGACGGCGGGGTACCCCGGGGCACGTACTCCCCCTGGCGTAGGAGGGAGGGCGGCTGAGTTATTGCGGAACAGGAGGGCAGACTACTGACGCCACAGCGTGGCTGTCATCCGCTTGTTCCGGTGTCGCAAGTTCGTCTGGATCCGACTGCGCCTCCTGGTCCGACTTCACTGTATTAGACGCACGGGAACGGAGAAAGTTCTCGCCTGAACGGGAAATTTGTGTGACGATTTTGCGGACAAAGTGTCAACGTAGGGATGCCACCGAATCGAGGGAGCGGGACGAGGAGGTGCGGCATGGGAGCTGAAGTGCTGCTGGTGAACTGCAACCGGCTGCGGCCCCCGGTAGCCCCGCTGGGGCTGGATTACATGGCGGATGTGCTCCGGGCGCAGGGGATACGGGTTGGGCTGCTGGACCTCTGCTTCGAGTCGGACCCGGAGACTGCGGTCGCGGAGCGGCTCGGGGAGATCACCCCGACACTGGTGGGACTGACGCTGCGGAACACGGATGACTGCTACCTGGCGAGCGGTGGGGACTTCCTTCCCGAGTTCGTCCGGCTCGTGGATGTCATGCGAAGGCACACGGAGGCGCCGCTGGTGGTCGGTGGGAGTGGGTACTCGGTCTTTCCGGGGCCGATCCTGGCGGCTGCCGATGTGGACTACGGGATTACAGGGGATGGGGAGATCGCGCTGGCGATGCTGGCGCAGGAGCTGATGGGGGAGTGCGAGGTCAGACGAGTGCCGGGGTTGGTGTGGCGAGAGGGCAACGAGGTGAAGAGCAATCCGCCGGGGCTGGGGCCGGTGGAGGGGTTGCCGGGCCGGACTCGCAGTCTGCTGGACAACAGGCGGTACTTCGCGGAGGGGGGCCAGGCCGGTATCGAGACGAAGCGCGGGTGCGACCGGAACTGCATCTACTGTGCGGACCCGGTGGGCAAGGGACGGCGGGTGCGAATGAGGAGCCCGGCCCAGGTGGGGGACGAGTTCGCGGTGCTGCTGGCGCAGGGGATCGATCACTTCCACTTATGTGACAGCGAGTTCAACGTGCCGATGGAGCACGCCTCGGCCGTGTGCGAGGAACTCGCCCGGCAGGGCATCGGGGAGAGCGCGCGGTGGTACACGTATGCGACGCCGGGGGGCTTCACGCTGGAGCTGGCGCGAGCGATGCGAAAGGCCGGGTGTGTGGGCATAAACTTCGGAGCAGACAGTGGGGATGACCGGATGCTGGGCGAGCTGGGGCGGGATTTTCGCGCGGCCGACCTGTGGGGAACGGCCGAGGCGTGCCGAGAGGCCGGTCTCGTGTTCATGTATGACCTGCTGCTCGGGGGGCCGGGAGAGACGCGGGAGAGCGTGGCACGGACTATCGAGCTGATGAAACGGATATCGCCGTCGAGGGTCGGGGTTTCGCTGGGGGTGCGCATCTACGAGGGGACGCGGCTTAGCGAGTCGGTGCGCGCGGAGGGTCCGGTGGAGAGCAACCCGAATCTGCGGTCGATGCATCGACTGCGAGGGGCGGTGGCGGACAATGCCGATTTCCTAGCCCCAGTTTTCTACCTGTCCTCAGAGTTGGGAGACGGGGCCGCGGAGTATGTCGCCGGTCTGGTCGGTGGGGATCAGAGGTTCTTCTTCCCGACCGCGGAGGCGGGGACGGAGGCCTACAACTACAGCGATAATGAGCGGCTGGTGGAGGCGATCAAGCAGGGCTACCGGGGGGCCTACTGGGATATCCTGCGGCGGCTGTCGGAGGGCGACTGAGGGGGCTGGGGAGAGGCCGGCAAGATGTGGTAGACGAGGAGCCGAGTGTCGCCGGCCGGGTAACGGGCCAGGGGCTGGAAGCGGGGATGGTTCACCACCTCAGCCAGTGATGGGATCTTGTTCGTTGCGTCAGCGCGGGTGATGAGGTAGGCGGCGCCGATGGAGTCGGCGAGGCGGAGCGCCGCGGCCGCGCCGTCGGTGGGGAACTGGGCACAGGGGATGTGAGCCACGTGGTAGAGCCCCCAGGCGCTGTCGGTCAGCGCGGGCGCGGGGTCGGGTCCGAGGTCCGCGACGGCATCGAGGGCGACGGGGGGATAGAGGGACTGGGGATGGAGGGCGGCCGGGGGAGGGAAGATCCACCAGAAGCACGGGGAGAGGAAACAGACGACGAGGGCGAGGCAGGCGGCGGGGCGGGCAGCCGGATGTCTGGATCGCCTGGCGAGGTCGAGGATGAAGACGCCAGAGCAGGCGGCGAGGGCGAGGATAATGGGAACGAAGGCGGGCATGATGTGCCAGAGGCCGCCGCGAAGGGCCGGGAAGGGAACCAGGAGGGCTGGCGTCACAAACCCTATCGGCAAGTAGATCAACCACGGCACGGATGAGCGGCGGAGGCCTCGAAAAAGAAGTCCAGCGGCGGCCAGAGGGCCGAAGAGCATGACAGCCTTGAGCAGGAGGCGGAGGCCGACGCCGGCGACGCCCATCTTGCCGTCGAGGGATAGCAGGTACGTTGCGTCGAGGTAGGAGCGGAGATTGAGGCGGGACTGATCAAGGCGGAAGAGGTCGTTGTAGTCGGTCAAGAAGGCGGTGCGGAGCGGGTTGGCGCCGGATGGGCTGCCGAAGACAAGCGTCTGGCGCGTCCACCACGGCGCGGCGACGATGGCGAAGGCGGCGGTGAAGAAGAGCGCGAACTGGAGAGAGCGAGCACGCTCTCCGCGGCGCCAGAGGCCGCACGCGAGAAGGAGGGAAACGAAGATGAGGAGGCCGCCGTCGGAGCGGGTGAGGTAGGCGAAGGCGGCGAGGGCGCCGGCGGCGAGGGCGAGGACCGGGGAGCCGCGCCAGGCCGCCCAGAGGGCGATGAGGCTCAGGTTCACGAGGAGGGCGTTGAGCATGAAATGATCCGGGGAGAGGGAGAGCTCGACGAGGTAGTAGTTGACGGCGGCGGCCGCGCCGGTGAGAAGGACGGCGTCGCGGCGGCGAGAGAGGATGCCGGCAATCCAGGCGGAGACGGCACAGAGGAGCGCGCCGAAGACGAGTGCCGGCAACTGCGCCACGCGGAGAGAGGTGCTGCGGGCGATAGAGAAGGCGGCGGCCGCGACAAGGGAGGTGCCAGGCATCCAATACTCATTGCTTGGGACCGGTAGGCCTTCGGGGACGCCAGCCAAGTAGTTCCAGACATAATCGGCCACCAAGCCGCGTCCGGAGTAGAGGTTGTCCGCGACCATCACGTAGTAGGAGGTGTCCGCGGAGACAGGCACGGGCCGCGTTAGCGCGTAGGCGAAGCGGAAGGCGAACGCCGCGAGGAAGATCAGGGCGCAAGGTGCGAGTAGGCGGGCACTTGGGGTGCGGTTAGGGTTGACTGGTCGGCCTCCACTCGGGTATGTGCCACATCAGACGCTGCGTGTGCACAGGTCGGGAGATGGGCACGGCAGACCCAGCGGGGGAAGAAAGCGTCAGACCTAGGCGGTGAGCTCGCCCGCGGTTTCGAGTCGGGGGATAACTTCGACGATGCGGCCCAGCCAATCGTCAGGTCCCGCGCAGCGGACCCGAAGGTAGTGCTCGGTCAGTCCGGTGAGTCGGCCCGCTCCATCTAGCTGCTCGAAGAGGACGGAGACCGGCTGGCCGATCCAGGCGCGAGCGGCGGTGCTGGCGAGGTCGTGGGCGAGGGAGAGCATGTGTTGGGCGCGGTCACGCCGGAGGTGGGATGCTATCTGGTCCGGGAGGACCGCGGCCGGTGTGCCGGCTCGCGGCGAGTAGGGGAAGACGTGGAGACGTGTGAAAGCCATCTCCCGCACGAAGTCGGCGGTGCGCTGGAACTGTTCCTCTGTCTCTCCGGGGAAGGCGACCATGATGTCGGTGGTGATGGCCGCGTCGGGCCAGGCGGAGCGGACGCGAGCCATGAGATTGGCAAAGTCGCTCCGAGTGTAGCCTCGGTTCATGGCGGCGAGGACGGTGTCGTCGGCGGACTGCAGGGGGAGGTGGAGGTGATGGCAGAGGCGGGGGTGGTCGGCGATTTCGTCGAGCAGATCGTCATCTACGTCCATGGGCTCAAGGGAGCTAAGTCTCAGGCGGGGGATGCCGATGTCGCGCAGCTCGTGGAGCAGTGCGGCTAGACTGCCTTCATCCCGATCTCTTCCGTAGGCTCCGAGGCGGATGCCGCAGAGGATGACCTCCTGAGCGTCGGCATCTGCGAGGCCCCTCATCTCTTCCCGCACTTGTGAGATGGGCTTGCTGGCGGGCCGGCCGCGCGCGTCCGGCACAGCGCAGTAGGTGCAGCGGTGGTCGCAGCCGTCCTGGATCTTGAGGAAGGCGCGGGTGCGAGCGCGAGGCGGTGTCGATACTTCCGACGCGGCCGGGGCGGCGAGGCGGGCCACGATGTCCGGCATCTCGGGCTTGCGGGTGTTGGGGACGACGACGTCTGCTTCTGGGAGCGCTGCAACTGCCTGCGGGGAGCGCTGGGCCCAGCAGCCGGTGACGACCAGCTTCGCGTGGGGGTGGGCGCGTGCGAGCTTGCGGATGAGCTTGCGGGCCTTCGCGTCGGCGGTTGCGGTGACGGTGCAGGTGTTGACGATGTAGATATCGGCAGCATCGTCCCGACCGACGACGCGGTAGCCGCGCGCGGCGAGCGCCTGCGCCATTTCATCGGCGTCGCACTGATTGACCTTGCAGCCGAGGGTGAAGATGTGGACTCGGGGGGCTGTCATTGTCGTAGCGTGGGCGGCTGGGGCAGGAGGCAAGCTCCTGCCCAACGGGCCTGATCGCGGCCGAGAGCTAGGTGGGGCCGCGGGCGAGCCAGGGGATGAAGGAGCCGAGCCACTCATTGAGCAGGAAGATCATGCGGCCGATGAAGAGCGAGATGCGGGCCATGACGGTGTTGCCGAACATGGCGCCGAAGGCGATCATCATGAACCAGCGGCCGAGCATGGCGGCGCGGCCGAGATTGCGGCCGAAGCGGCCTTCGTGAGGGATGGAGAAGAAGAAGTAGCTCATGACTGTGAGCAGGATGATGACGAAGATCCAGTTCTGAAGGACTATGGTGAAGAAGAAGTCCTGCCAAGGCATCCCGGCCTGTCTGCCGAGAGGCTTGAAGCAGGCCGCAAGTTGCGGAGCGTAGAGGGGGAAGAACTGTCGGAAAAACGTGCCGGCGCCGACTCCGAAGAAGAGGCCCATGACGAGGCGGGCGAGCCAGGCGAGGCGACGGCTGTAGATGAAGTAGAAGAGCAGGCCGACAACGGGAGCCAGGATCCAGTACCAGCGGCGCTCGTGGACCATCGGGATCAACCACTTCCCCTCCAGGTTCAGCGTCCAGGTGGTGACGATGAGGTAACCCGCGCTGAGGCCGACGAAGATGTGCTCGAAGAGCCGAGAGATGGGGTTCTCGCGGTAGAGGATGGTGTAGACGCCGAGGGTGGCGATGGCGGCGGCCCAGAGGATGGCGGTCTCGGGATTCATGCCGGCTTTCCTCTGCGCGAGCCGCGGGCGAAGATGTAGTCCAAGTTGCCGATGATTATGAGCGCGATGATGAGGATATGGGCCCAGGATTGGGCGGCCATGATGGCGCCGCCCATGCCGGGACTATCGACCAGCACCTCCATCTCGGCCGCGCCCTTGGCGCCATTGAGCATGCCCTGCATCTGGCCGGAGTCGAGGAAAGGGTAGTAGATGGGTGCCATGACCGCGGTGTATCCGGCTGCGAACGGGGTGCCGTAGGGCCCCTGGATGAGGCCGATCCACCACTCGGTCATGGAGGAGAGGCCGGTGACGACGACGACCAAGCCAATATCCTTGATGTCCTGGACGTCTTTCATCATGGGCACATCTGTCACAGGGTTGCCGTAGAAGTCGTCGCCGATAGCCTTTGGGATGTCCTTGGCGAGGGCCATCAGCACATTCTCGTAGCCGAACTTGTAGCCCCAGTTGCACCAATCCACTCCATAGGTCGCGCCGTACTGTGCGGCCGCCTCCTGAGCGATGTCGTTGGCGAGCTTGACGCCCATGGGCGGCTGGAGGTTCATGATGGCGAACCGCTTCTCGTGTTGGAAGCAGGCGTGGATGACAGCGCGGGTTTGAGGGCCGGTCTCCGCCTGGGTGCTGGCGTCCCAGTCGGTGGAGATAATGATCAGCTTATCGTCGGGGACATCCTCGATCGCCTGATAGACTCCCCGAGTGGTGGTGCTTACGCGGATTGGGAGGCGCATGGGCGCGAGGAGCTGCCACGCGACTACACCGATCAAGAGCAGATAGATGTAGTGGCGGGGGATCCGCTGGATGCGACTCCACAGGTTCTGTGGCTGTTCAGTCTCCAACTCAGCTCTGCTCCGAGAAGAAAGTGCCGCGCTCGAGGCTAAGCCAGATCCGCAGGGACATGGCGAGAGCGCCGATCGCTATGCCAAAGACGATGCCGCGCTGAGCGGGCATGTTGAGCCAGCGCATGACCCACTCGCCGAGGAGCTCGAGGCGGAAGAATGCCCAGACGCTTGAGGTCGGAATGGAGTTGGTCAGCCAGGCGCCGACCGGAACCTGGCCGAGCATGACGATGAAGGCGGCGGCCATCATGAGAGCGGCCTCGGCAGTGTGGATGCGGAAGGCGCGGTAGGCGGCGGAGGCGATGTAGAAGGCAAGGAGAGAGAACGTGGCGGCCTGCAGGGGTGCGAAGATGCCGCTGAAGAGGACCTCGTAGATCGCCTTGGGCCAGGGAACTACTTCCGGGATGGGCTGAGGCAGGTGGAGGTAGTGCTCCCAGAAGCCGAAGATCAACATCAGGGCCATGGCGGTGAAGAATGCGAAGCTATTGTGCCAGCCGGGGCGACGGCGGGCGACGTTCCGGCCGTGGACCTGGCAGAGGCTGTAGATGCCCAGCCCCACGGTGAAGGCTCCGATGACGGCGAGCATGGTGCTGACCGGTTCGATGTAGTCGGTGAGGAAGTTCCTCTCCGGCTCGCCACTGGCGGGATAGAAGTACTCGAGCGCGAAGAACAGGCCGCCCACGAAGGTGACGACGGCGATCAGCCAGCGCCGGCCGCGCGGACCCAGCAGGCGGTGGAGCAGGTAGAAGAGGATGAAGCTGAAGATGAGCGCGAGTGCGATCGCGAGCAGCAGCACGCTCATGCTTGGAGCGGGTCGGAACAGAGCGAGGGGAAGCACGGCTATCTCCCTCCCCCAAGCCAGGAGACGAGGAAGTGGTCCGGGCCAATGATGGTGGTGAGCGCCACGCCGACGACCACGAGGGCGATGAGGGCAGCCTTCACGATGTCTTGGCCGACGAGGCTGCCGGTCAAGGTAGGCTCACGAGTAAGGTAGGCGCTGGCCGCGTAGTATTCGTCGCCGATGACGACGTAGTCGCAGGTGGCGATGAAGAAGGGAATTTGGGTCGGGTCGGGGCATCCTGCGACCTGCAGGGCACCGAAGGTGCGGCCGTTCTCGGAGAGGATGAGTGACTCGGCGAAGAAGGCGCCAAAGAAGAAGTTGGTGGCGACCTGGTCGCGGGCCATGATGCCGACACAGCCGAGGGCGTAGGCGAACTGGTCGTCTGAGACGAAGCGCACATCCTCGGGCCGGTAGGCGTCGGGGTTGCCGGCGGCGGAGCAGGCCTCGCGAACGGACTCTTCGGCGACGGGGAGGAGGACTGGGGAGGCGATTCCGACAATGATGCGGGCGGCTTGGGTGGCGGCGAGCTTGACGATGTAGGAGAGTATGGCGAGGGCCTGGAGGGTGACGATGGTGATGCCGTGGAGGCCGGTGGAGAAGAAGATGGGCCGGCCCATTTCGGTGGCGCGACCGACGGCGTCCTCAATGGCGTTGAGGCCCGGGATGCGGCGAATGAACATCTCCCGGCCCCGCTGGGCCATGACCACGCTGACGACGACGGCGGCGCTGGCTGCCAGGAAGAGGACCCGCATGAACCAGTTGGCGTGTTCGAGGCTTCCCACCGTCAGGGGCGCTCCCGTGCGCTGAGTTCCGCGATGCGGTCGAGGAGCTGATCGAGAGCCCGGGGGTCGTCGAGCACGTCGGCCGCTGCCTCTACGTCTTTCACGGGGAGGAATACGCTGAGGAAGGGCCGCGCGAAGAAGGCAGCCTGGCTGAAGAGGAAGCCGATGGGGCGGTTGAGTTCGAGGAAGAGAGCGGCCGGAGTCTCGAGGCGCCGCGCGGTGATGGCACGGGCGAGCTTCTCTATGACCTGTTTCTTGCGCGCCTGCTCCCGCGCGCGCTCCTCCGGCGCGACGGAATGTCCTCGGAAGAAGCTACGCAGGTGGGTGAACGTCGTCACCAGCCGCCTCCGCTGCCCGGTAACGGGCGATGGTCGCCATCACGGCGTCTGCGTTGGCCGCGAACCAGAGATATATACCACGGTAGGCTTCGAGACGCGAAGGCCGCGCGAGGGGGCTGAGCTTCACGCCGAGGTCGTCTTCGACGACTCTGCGGACTTGCGGCCAGGCCATGAGGCGGCGATGAAGGAGGCCGCGAACCGCGATGCCCTCCGGCCCCAAGGTGTACCGGAGGGGGAAGAGATAGTCACTGACTGCGGCAGTGAGCAAGATGACGGCAAGAACGCCGAGCAGCGGAGTCTGGAATCCGTAGCCTGCGGCCACGCCGGCGAGGAGGATGACCGCGACGGCGGCCCTCGCCTGGCGGGGCCGGCGGCGGGCGAGGTGGACGGTCCAGGTAAGCTGCGGCTCACCCTCGCTTGGCTTCATCGGACCGCTCTTTCAGTTCTTCACGCTTCTCTCTGATCTTCGCCAGGACGTCTTGAGCGACTTCGAGAATCTCATCGGCGAGGGACACCTTCTCGCCGGCGTCGAGGCGGAGGGCGCAGAGCACCGGCTCAAGGGCAGTAGCGGCAGGAGAGCGACCGAGATGCTTGAGGACCCTCGCAGTGTGCCCGGCCGCAGCAGAGTCCACCAGGAAATCGGTGTATTCGGACCTGTGCTTCTCGAGGGAAGTGCCGTCCGCCAGCATCGTGGGCACTAGATCCAACGCCTCGGACCAGTCCCCACGCGAAGCCAGGATGGCCGCCAGAGTGTGGGCGATTGCACCGTCGGCGCTCGCCTTGCCGTGCGCCTCCCGAGCCCACGCTTCCGACTGTCCGGCGTACGATTCGCCCCACCGCGTATGGGCAGTCCATGCCACGCAGTTCAGGCTTGCCGCTGATCTGTTTGTCCTGAGAAGGAACTCCTCCGCAAACTCACTCGCTTGCGTTGCCTCGCGCAGCGACTGCAAGACCGTGCCTCCGAGCGTCTCCATGGCCTGCTCAAAGCCGGGAAACTCCTCGGGTGGCGGCGGCTCAGCCGCAAGCAGTGTCCGGCAGTCGGATTGTGCCTCGTCGTTCTTGCCTATCTGAAGCGCCACGACTGATCGGAGAAAAAGGGTCCACGCGTTATCAGCAGCCAGGTTCGCAGCCTTCTCGTACAGCTCTGGTGCCTCATGCCGTTGCTCCTCAGAGCCGGATACGACGAAGAGAAATGCGAGCATCAGCGCCAGATCCGGGCTATTCGGCAGTTTCATCGTGAGCTCGCGGAGTCTCGTTGCGGCCTCCTCAACATCGCCCGGGGTCTGCGTCTTCAATGCCGTCTTGAATGCCCCCACCGCGTCCGAATAGGCCGTCTGCACCTCGGATGTCACTGCCTCTATCATGCCGTCAGAGAGCGACGCCCACTGCAACTCGGGCACCGATTCGCGCAGGCCTTCAAACAATGCAATGTAGTCTTCGATCTCTTGCTCGGTCAGCCATGCCGCTTCCTTCGCAATGGCAGCGGCCACACGGAGCAGTTCCTTCTCCTCGTAGAAGGAGACCATGAACTTCACGAGGGCGCGGACGCGCGCGGCCGGAGTACCCCGGCGCCTCATCAGGTAGTAGATGTTGTAGAGGCGCTCCGTCACGCGGTACGTCTTCTTGCGTTTCGTCTGGTCGGCAACGACTGCGCCTCGCTTCATGAGGCGGCGGAGTTGGGCGCTTGCCTTGTTGGTGTCGGTACGGGCAAGGCGAGCCACCTGGCGGGCCGTCGCCGGGTCCCACACGTCGCAGAGGGCTACGAACACCTTCCGCTCCATCGCGGGCAGATCATCGAGATGGCTCTTGAAGTAGTCCGTGTGATCGTCCACCAGACGCGTGAGGTCGTTCATCAGCTCCCGGAAGGATGATCGAGCCGCGAAGGTGGCGATGACTGCAAGCAGCCGAGGATTGCCCCCTGTCAAGATCTCCACGGGACGAACTCTCTGCGCCGAGATAGCCTCGCCGCTCACCGCCTCCCACAACTGTTGGCACTCGGCAGTGCTCAGCGGCTTCAGGTCGAGCACCTTGAACGTCTCATAGAAGGCCTGATTCGCGCTGTCCATCTCCCAGAAGCGCGTTGTCGCTGTGCCAAGCAACATGATGCGGGGTTCGTTCTGAAGCGTCTCACGCAGCACCCACGCATCGTCATCGCTGAGCTGATCCCCCAGCAGCATCTGAAGGTTCTCGACAATCAGCAGAAGCCGTTTGCCCTCCCGGTCCGCGAGGTCAGTCAGCTTGGCGATAGCCCGGTCGCGAAGCCGTGCTTCATCCTTCTCGTCTCGCAACTCCTCGTACGCGCTGCGCCAGGCATTGTCATCTCGCTGCTGCGCTACATGGAATACGGCATCTAACCAGAACTCGCCCGGTGTGCTTACCGAGTAGCTTTCCTCCGAGAAGACTACCGGATACCAGTCGCGCCCCAACTCCGGGTCTTCATGCCGAATCTCCGCCGCTACCCGAAGCACGAGACTCGTCTTCCCGATCCCGCGAGGGCCGATCACGAGCAGGTGCTGGTTACACGGCGCGGATACGTTGCCGCGTATCGTATCCAGGATGAGCGAAAGGTCAGCCTTCCTGACAATGAACTCAGAGAGAATCTGAGCGTCCGACTTGAAGCCTGGGTTGAACTTCATCAGGTCTTCGGACATCAGTCCTTCTCCCGCCTCTCCGGCTTGGCGTAGGGAGACGCGAACCTGTCCCGCCACCAGTCCCGCAGCAGTCGGGAGATGAATTCGTGACCGCCCTTTGCCCGCCGGAGATAGCCATCGTGTTCCAGGACCTCAAGCACCATCAGCAGGGACTTCTCCGGCGAACGCTCATCCGTGACGTATTCGGCAGCTATCGCGTGCGCGGCCTGGGGCGTGAGACTGCCTTCGACCGCTGTCTCGGTGAGGATGCCGACAGCAAGTGTCCCGAGCTCTCTACCCAGAACCATCAGCAGACGCTCTTCGTAGTGAGCGAGTTCCGTGTTCCCCCGCGGCCCTAACATATCATGCAAGTAGACTTCCTCCGCGTCCGCCTGCGAGAACTCCGCCTTGTTGTTCCTCCGGCAGTACGTCGCCGCCAGGGAGAAGTACGCTTGGACATGATGAGGGATACAGCACCCGATCCGCTCGACCATGTAATCACAGGTCTCTGCCGACAGGTCGAGTCCATAGCTCTCGGCGAGGGCCCGTATGAATCCGACAGCGGTGTCCTTGCCCCAAGGGGGCAGCTCGAACGGCATGAGGTAGTTTGCGGTCGCACTCAGTCCTGCCCTGTGAAGGACTGGGGTGAGTCCGATCGAGCCAGAGACCACGAGCCGAACTCGTCCAGCGTAGCGCAGGGCGTTCTCACGGAGCCACGAGAGAAACACCTCAGCTTCGCGACGCCCCTCAGCGTGTATCTCGTGCTCCTCTCCCTTCAACATCCGGTCTATCAGAATGGGCACCTCGTCCAGCATGAGGATGGTCCCACCTTCGACCTGAGCCAGGGCCTCGAAGAGGGCATCCCCCTTTGCGCGCCAGTCGTCTCCGGCCATCCCCGCCCGAAGATGAATGGTCACCTCGCTGATCTGCAGCGAGTCGATCTTGTCCCCCGCTGCCTTCACTATATTGCCGAAAGTCGCCTTCGTATGTTGCCAGATGTTTGTGTGTTGCCGGGTAGCCCCACCAATGGCGGCAATAACATCGGCCGGCGATTCATGTTTCTGGACGTCCACAAACAAGCAAGCATAGCGGTCCGAGAGACGACGAGCTATCTCCCGAAGGAGGCTCGTCTTACCCATGCGCCGTTGCGCCACAAGCAGGATATGGTTCCCTTCATCCAGCCTCTGCGCCAGGAGATCGAGGTCAGCCTCGCGGTCCCAGAAACGGTCCTCGCCTTCGACTGGTGCTCCGACAGTGTTGATCAAGCGACTCATGTGTGTACTCCATCAAAAGTGTTGGCAACAGATATGTTGGTAATATACCAGATCCGGAGATGCATGTCAATACTTGCCAGCATAAATGTTGGCAACAAGCATAGTGGTAGGGTGGCGAAACGCCGCTGAGAGTGCTGAGAGGGGCATGGAAGCGGCCTAGAGCCCCAGATCGTCGCCGATGTCCTGCATGGCCTTGAGGCTGATGCCCACGAACTCCTCAAGGTCGAGGCCGAGCTCCTGCTCGCAGGCGCGGATCTGGTCGCGGTTGGCGCCGCGGGCGAAGGACTTCTCCTTCATACGGTTGAGGACGAACTGGGTGTCGATGGCGGAGAGCTTCTTCTCGGAGCGGATGAGAGCGGCGGCGACGATTAGGCCGGTAAGCGGGTCCGCGCACCAGAGCGCCTTGTCGAGGCGGGACTGTCGCGGTGCGTGGTTGGCGTGGGCGAGGACGGCCTGGGTGATCTCCGACTCGACGCCTGCATCTTGGAGCATCTGGGCTCCGATGCGGCCGTGATCGTCGGGGGAGTCGGCGGTCCGGTCGTAGTCAACGTCGTGCAGCAGCCCGGCGAGACGCCACGTTTCTTCATCTTCGCCGAGGCGCCGGGCGAGGGCGCCCAGCACTGCTTCGCACGCAAGGCAGTGCTTGAACAGGTTCTTGTTCTTGAGGTTCGCTTTCAGAAGGTTGAGCGCACTGTCGCGATCCATTGGCATTCGGGCTATTCCTCCTCTCCGAAGACTTCTGCGGTGAAGGCGTGAATCTCAGCTCCCCGGCGCCATGAGTCCTTGGGAAGTCCGGCCTTGAGGCAGGTATGGTCGAGGAATTGCTCCCTGTCCCAGCCCCACTCGACCGGCACCTGGGGCAGGAGCAGGCCGCGGTTGGCGCCTTGCTCGATGATGAGTCCGTGCTTGCCGACCTCGATCTCGTTGACATCTGTGAGGCGCCGAGATGGGCTGAGGATGGAGATCTCGACACTGATGTCGGGGAGCTCGGTGAGATGAAGCCGATCGAATCGGGGGTCCTCGCGGGCAGCGGCGCGGGCCATCTTGGCGACGTTCTGGAGCAGGGGTTCCTTGGCCGTCACTGTTCCGATGCAGCCGCGGAGCTGGTCGCGTTTGCGCAGCGTGACGAAGGCAGCGCCATGCCTCTGGAGGACGGGGTCGTCGAAGCTTGGGGCATAGGGCATGTTCTTTGCGGCGGCCTCGACGGCCTCGCGCGCTACCTGGAGCAAGGTATTCCGCTGCTCACGGTCTAGCATGTGGAGATGCTCCTTATTCAAGATTGCTCGGCCATGCGGCGAAACTCCTCTTCTGTGAGAATGGCGACGCCGAGCTGCCGGGCCTTTTCGTGCTTGGTGCCCGGGGATTCTCCCACGACCACGTAGTCGGTGCTCTTGCTTACACTGGAGGCCGCGCGGCCGCCCTGTGACTTGAGGATGCGCTCGGCCTCGGGCCGCGGGATGGTGAGAATGCCGGTGAAAACGACCGTCTTGCCGGCGAAGGGTCTTTCCGCGGCAGGAGGCACTTCTGCGGCCTGGGGCGCGACGCCGGCTCTGTTGAGCTTGTCGAGGAGCTCTTTTGTCTGCTGCTGGCGGAAGAAGACGGCGACGGACTCCGCGATGACGGGGCCGACGTCGGGGGTCTCTGCCAGCTCTTCTTCGGTGGCGTTCTCCAGCCGCTCCAAGGAGCCGAACCGCTCGGACAGCACCTCTGCCACGTGGCCCCCGACATGGCGGATGCCAAGGCCGTAGATGAGGCGGGCGAGCGGCGGATGCTTGACTGACCGGATGACGTCGAGGATGTTCAGGGCAAGCTTGTCGCCCATGCGGTCGAGCTTCAGCAGGTCATCCTGCGTGAGGAGGTAAAGGTCGGCGGGGTCCTCGACGAGGCCGCGCTGCAATAGCTGAAGTACGATCTTCGGTCCGATGCCATCGGCGTTCACACCACCACGGGAGAAGAAGTGCTGTATTCTCCCGTGGACCTGGGCCGGGCACGCGATGCCGGTGCAGCGCCTGACGGCCTCGCCCTCGGGCCGGATGGCGTCGGCGCCGCAGACGGGGCAGGTGTTGGGCATGTGGAACTTGCGCCGTTTCCCGGTGCGCTTGTCGGTGACGACGCTGACGACCTCGGGGATGACGTCGCCGGCCTTGCGGACGACGACGGTGTCGCCGACGCGGACGTCCTTGCGGGCGACCTCGTCTTCGTTATGGAGCGTCGCCATCCGGACCGTCGAGCCGGAGACGACTACGGGCTCCATAACGGCCACCGGGGTGAGCGCGCCGGTGCGGCCGACGGAGACCATGATCTCCTTGACGACGGTGGTCTGCTCCTCCGGCGGGAACTTGTAGGCCACGGCCCAGCGGGGGCTGCGGGAGACCTGGCCGAGGTCGCTCTGGAGCGCGAGGGAATCGACCTTGAGGACGACGCCGTCGGCGCCGTAGCTGAGGTCGGCGTGCTTCTCCTGCCACGGGCGGCAGTAGGCGGCGGCCTCGTCGATGCCCCGGCAGAGCGCGCGCTCCGGGCTGGCGCGAAAGCCGACGGTGACGAGGTAGTCGAGCATTTCGCTGTGGCGCTCGAAGGAGACGCCCTCGAGGGCGCCGGTTCCGTAGACGATGATGTCGAGGCGGCGCCGGGCGGTGATGCCGGAGTCGAGCTGGCGGACGGAGCCGGCGGCGGCGTTGCGGGGATTGGCGAAGAGAGGCTGCCCCTCTGCCTCGCGCTCTCGATTGATGCGGGCGAACTCGCGGCGGTCGAGGTAGACCTCGCCGCGGACCTCCGCGAGGGCGGGAGGGTCGTCGGTGAGCATGCGGAGGGGGATGGAGCGGACGGTGCGGAGGTTCTGCGTGATGTCCTCGCCGGTGGCGCCGTCGCCGCGGGTGGCGCCGCGGGCGAGAATGCCGTTCTCATAGGAAAGGGAGACGGCGAGCCCGTCCACTTTGAGTTCGGCGAGGTAGTGTATTGGTTGCTCCGCCGGCATGCCGAGGTGGCGCTTGATCCTCTCGTCGAAGGCCCGCAGCTCCTCTTCGTCGAAAGCGTTGCCCAAGCTGAGCATGGGCAGGCGGTGGCGGACAGTCCCGAACTCCTCGACAGGCGGCGCGCCGACGCGCCGAGTGGGAGAATCAGGGGTGACGAGAGCGGGGTACCTCTGCTCAATGCTCTGGAGTTCCCGGAAGAGCCGGTCGTACTCCGCGTCGCTGATCTCGGGCGAGTCGAGCACGTAGTAGCGGTAGTTGTGGCGGTGGAGCTGGCGGTGCAGCTCTTGGGCTTGGTGTCGCACCTTGTGTGGAACGGGATCAGACACCGCGGTTACCTCATCCCGAAGGAGAAGAGATGGTTGTTCCGCCACCCTTTACGTCGCGCGTCAGGAAAGTCCTGTCAGCGGTTGCCTCGAATCGCCCGGGTGCGCAATCGGGGCGGCACGGGCAAGAGTGCGGTTTGCGCCCGCGCTGCCGGTCATGATATCATGGCCGGCGAGTAATATCTATCTGGAGAGGTGTCTGCCAATGCTGAGATTGTATCCAAGATGCTGGTGGTTTCTCGTGGTTCCGCTCGCCGGCGCGGTGCTGCTGGGCTGTCAGAGGGACGAGCAACCGGGGACCGAAACGCCCGTCCCGGATGTGGTGACGGTTGATGAGGAGGCGGCGATGGCTGACGATAAGGTTGACGTTGTGGATGCCGCGCGCGGACTGGGGATGCCAACAGAGGGCCCCGCAGTCAGCACAGAGTCGGGGCTTCAGTACATCGAAGTCAAAGTCGGCGAGGGCGCCGCTGCGAAGGCCGGGGACACTGCGGTGGTGCACTACACCGGCTGGTTGGTGAATGGCACGAAGTTCGACAGCTCGGTCGACCGCGGCCAGCCGTTCCGTTTCTCGTTGGGCGCGGGACAGGTCATCAAGGGCTGGGATGAAGGTGTTGCGGGCATGCAGCCGGGCGGAGTGCGGAAGCTGATCGTCCCCGCGGACCTCGCGTACGGCAGCCGAAGCAGGGGCGCCGTAATCCCGCCGAATGCCACGCTGATCTTCGAGGTCGAGCTGCTGGGAGTCGAGTAGGAAGGGCGCGCTGGAGCCAAGCCTGCGCCGAGCGGCCGGTCCGCTCCGCGTCCGCCAGAGCTACTCGCTCGCTTTCGTGCCCTGCGCGAGGTCCATTGCATGGAGGCGGCGCAGGGTGCCCCACGAGGACAGGCCGACGAGCGCGTACACCAAGGCGATAGTGGCGGCGTAGATCCAGAGGGGAAGGATAGCGCGGAATGCCAGGCTCTCGGTGGTGAAGCTCTGCATGTAGAGGTAGTTCAGCCACTTCCCAAGGGGCACGCCCACAAGGATGCCCAGCGCGGCGAGGACACAGAGCTCGATGGCCGCGATCCAAGCCGTGGTTCTGGCGGCGAAGCCGAGGCTGCGCAGAGTCGCGAGCTCGCGGGTGCGCTCGAGCATAGAGACTGTAGCGACGCTATGGATCGCCGACCCGGCGAGCACCAGGCCGAAGCCGAGGAGCACGCCGACAAAGATGAGCATCAGCGCGAATTGCTCCTCTATCTGCTCGGTGACGTCCTCCGTCGTCGAGACTGCAGCGATCTCGTCTGACTCCTGGAACCGCTCCTTGAACGGCTGGACCTGACCGGGGTCGCAGTCGAAGAAGGCGCCATAGGAGCTGTGAGGGAAGACGCGGTCTGAGAAAGCCCGTCGCACATCGTGGAACTCGCCGTAGGCGGAGTTCCCTATGGCGACATCGATGATGCCCGCGACCTGCATGACGCGCTTCACCGGCCGCCGTCTGCTGGACTGGACCCACTCGATGAAGATGGGGTCGCCGGGCTCGAGCATCAATCGGTCGGCAAGCTGACGGGGAATCCACACCTTGCCGGGTTCGACATCTATCCTCTCGCCCGACCGAGCTCTGACCCGCAAGAGCTGCTGGCCGCGCTCGATCCCCGTGAGTATCAGCTCGCCGGTCCCCCAACTGCTTCTGGCGCGGATGGGGAGGCTGGTGGTGAAGCTGAGTGCTCTGCCCCCTGGGATGGCGGTGGCGGACTCGACGAGTGAGAAGGCGCCGGGCCGAGTGAACTGGAGGTCGATGTCATACCTGCGGGCGCCGGTGAGGAAGTCGTCGAGCGCGTCCATTGTGGAGACATGGAGCCCGAACGTCATGATGATGATGATCACGCCGCCCGCAATCCCGCCCAGCGCGAGGAGCGTGCGGGAGGCGCGCCGGAAGATGCCGCGCATGGGAATGAGGTAGATGATGGCGCGAAACGGAGTCCACGCCACCAGGCGGCGCTGAGCAGCCAGGCCGCGGCCGCTCTCCGTCTCGCCTCTCATCGCCACAGCGGGCGGCAGGCGGGCCGCGGCGCGCGCCGGGAGGTAAGCAGCGGCCAGGCCCGTTGCGACGGCGAGAGCAAAGCCAATCGAGACAGTGTCCCAGTGTATGGTGGCCCTCATGACGGGGATGTGGAGTGCCTCTGCGTACATCCCGTTCAGCCAGACGGCCAGCCAGTGGCCCAGGATGCTGCCCGGTACGGCTCCTGTCACCGCGATCAGGACGCCCTGCATCATGTACTGGACCAGGATCTCGCGATTCGTGAAGCCCGACGCCTTGAGCGTGCCTATGATCGTCACCTGAAGCCTGACGATTCGCGAGAGGGCACCGTAGAGCGACAGTGCGGCAGCGAGCAGGAAGAGGATCGGGAAGGCCACGCTGAGAGTCGCGAATCCCTGCTGGTCGAGCGTGAGAAGGCGCTTGCTGGGCTGATCGTCCTGAACGAAGGATGTCTCCAGCCCGTAGGGACGCGCAAGGGCTTCCAGCTTCTCCAGCACTTCTTCATCGCAGCCGGCGTCGGTCAGGCAGTGGATCTCGGTGATCCGCCGCCCGACTCCGAGCCACTCCCGCGCCCGGGCCTCCTCCACGAACACCACACCGAAGGTGCCGGGGGAGACGAAGGGGGAGTGCTTCGAGGGGATGGGATAGACGTACTCGGGGCTCAGGACGAAGCCGACGACGGTGAAGTCTCGCTCCCGGGACAGGTAGGAGCACTTTATCGGGTCGCCGACTCGGTACCCGTTCTCGGCCGCGAATTGGTGCTCGAGCAGGGCCTCGTTGGCGTCGGCGAGGTAGCGTCCCTCGATGACCCAGAGGTCATTGATCGGAGGCCGTTCCCGGGGGGGAACGCCGACGAAGCGGCCCATGACTCTCTTTCGCTCGCGGTCGCGCTGGACGATAGAGCCGTCCTTCACGATGCGGCCCATGGCGTATTGGACGTGAGGGATCGCGCCAGCGCTCTCGACGAGGCCCTCGGGCGCGACCTCGAAGAGAACCGAGGCATGCGCGAACCGAGTGGTGTCATAGATCCAGCTGTAGACGTCGTCCAGGCCTTGATAGGCCTCGTACAGGCCAACGTACAGCATAACGCCCAGGCAGATGAGCAGGGCGAGAGCCACGGTCTGACGCGCGAGGGCGCGCGTGTCGGCCCAGAGCTTCCGCCGGATCATGGAGCGGGGAGATGAGCTATGGGGTGATTTCGCTTGGGTGGGCGGCCTCACCAGGCTCTATCTCCACTACCTCGCCGCTGCGTAACCGAACCACGAGGTCCGCCATGCGCGCGAGGGGTGTGTTGTGGGTCACCATGACAACGGTCATGCCACGGCTGCGAGTCTGTTCCCAGAGGACGGATAGCACGCCGCGCCCGGTCTCGAAGTCGAGCGCTCCGGTGGGCTCGTCGGCGAGCAGAAGGCGGGGCTGTTTGACGAGGGCGCGGGCGATGGCCACCCGCTGCTGCTCGCCCCCGCTGAGCTGAGACGGAAGGTTGTTGGCCCGGGGGGAAAGGCCGACATCGGCGAGCACCTGGCGCGACAGCTCATCGGTCCCGACAAGCTGGGCGACGAGGCGGACGTTCTCCAGGGCCGTCAGAGTCGGCACCAGGTTGAACATCTGGAAGACGAATCCAACCGTTGTGCGACGATAGTCGGTGAGCTGGTCTTCGTCCATCCCGGAGAGGGGGAATCCGAAGACGCTCAGCTCCCCTCTGGTCGGGATGTCCAGGCCGCCGGCGAGGTTGAGCAGGGTGGTCTTGCCGGATCCGCTGGGGCCCACCAAGACGACGAAACGGCCGGCGGGCAGCTCGAGGTCGACGCCGCGCAGGGCGTCTACGGTGACGTCGCCGAGCGAGTACTGCTTCCATAGATCACGAGCGAGAACTGCGCTCGGCTGCTCGCGAGCTTGCGCCTGCATGTGTCGGGCGCCCCCCACAGCGTCACTGAGTCGTTGGCGGAGCGAGAGGGCGTGCCTTCACCCGCTGCCCCTCGCTCAGCCCCTGCTTGCCGCGGACAACGACCAGCTCTCCCGGGTCGAGTCCGCGGCGGATCTGAATGAACTCGAAGTTGTTGGGGCCGAGCTCGACTTCCCGCCGGTGAACTCGCTCGTCCTCCACCACCCAGATCCAATCGTCGGCGCCTTCGTGGACCACAGTGGTGGTGGGAACGAGCAGTGCATTGTCCGCGAGCAGCGCCTCTCCGTCCACGTCTACTTCTGTGCCAGGGGCGAGCGGGAAGGCCGGGTCGACGACGTCGCAGCGAACACGCACTTGCCGAGAGGAGCCCGGCAGATCAGGGCGCGGCAGGGCTTCCCGGCCGACCGCGCGCGCGACAATCTCCCAGGCTTCGGTCAAGTATCCCCCTGCACGGCAGTTGAGCCTCTGTCCGGGTCTGATGTGGATTGCATCTTCGCCGTTGATGAAGGCCGTGACCCACGGTCTCGCCGCGGAGACCAGCCTGAGAACCGGCTGGCCGGGCGCCACGACCGATCCCTCCCTGAGGTAGATATGCACGACCGTGCCGTGGTAAGGGGCCTGGATGGTGTCGGCTGCCCCAGTGCTTCCAAAGGGCGTGTCGAGAGACGACAGGCGGGCCAACAGGTCCGTCGCCCTCACCGCATCACCCTCCTGGACGTACAGCCTGACGACCTCACCGCCGACTTGAAACGCAAGATCTGTGCTGTCGTTCTCGACCAGGCCCGAAGCGGCAATGCGGAGGTGAAGCGGCCCGGAATATGCCTCAGAGACGAAGACCTCGTGACGGCTGGCGCGGGCCCGCACGATCGCCATCGCCGCGACGAGCAGGGCGACCAGAAGGAGATGCCATCTATGGCGTATCACCCAGGCGATCATGTCGAATCCCTGAACTCAAACGGCGCTCTCGCGCGCCTTGCGATGCCAGGTGCTCTCATCTTATGGTGCATCGGCAAGGAATTGCCCTGTTCTTCGGCCGTCGCTGCCCACCTCTCCGCGAAGTTGCTGTTCCTCGGCCGGAAGACAGTGGTTAGCTGACATTCTCCAGATTCGCGTACTGTGGGTCGAACTTATTGATGCCCTTGGCGGAGCCTTGGTGTCAAGTCTCACGAGCCGACTATCCAGAGAAGCTATGCGAGCAGACGGCACGTCAGCATTGCCCGGGCGTGCCGCCCACAAGCCGGAAGCTGGCCCCGTGGGGCAGATGCTCGGCTTGGATGCCGGATAGCGCTTTGTTGATATAGGCGGCCAGCGTCACCATTCCGGGCTCTTCGGTCACGCCGTGGTTGACGCGGATGACGGCGTGATCGTGGTCGTCGGCGCGCTGGAGGTCGCCCCAATACCAGGCCGCGTCGTCGCAGACTATCGAGACGTCGCATCCCATTTCCTGGAATGTGGCGACGTCGCAGTAGCAGCCGGTGCCTATGCCGACCTTGGACACGATCTGATCGGCGCCCCCCATGACTTGCACCGCCGGCTCGCCGAGAAGGGCCGTCCTCGCGGCGACGCGCCGGGCGAACTCGTCGAGGGAGACGCAAGCGATGTCATAACGTTGCTGATAGCTGCCCTCGCTCACCGCCGCGGGTTCGCCTCCCAGCTCGAGATGCCGCGCCCACGCCCAGGGGATCCCGATCTCGGGCATTCCATCCCAGGCGTCGTGGATGCGCAGAACGATGAGTCCGTGCTCCTCGATGTAACGGTGCTTCCGCTCTGCGAGTTCTCGTTTGGTCGAGCCAGGGTCCCACTGCCGCACGGTCTCGACCTCGTTGGCGTGAACCCAGAAGGTGGGTTCGTGGGTGATCAGCATCTGGCACCCGCGCCGCGCCGCCTCCCTGACGGCGTGGAAGCTGCTTATCCAGGTCACGAGGATACGAGTGACCTCGGTGCCGGGATTCCCTACGATGATGCGGTCAACCGTGTCTTCCGGGTCGACCCAATCGGCCACGGACAGGAAATGCTTGCGGATGTCGTCGGCTTTCACTCGTTTTCCTCTCAAGGACTAGGGTGCGAGTCAACCAAGCTTCTCCAGGTCGGCGTACTGCGGGTCGAGCCGCTTGATGCCGCCCTTGGGGAAGGCGACGGACACGAGCACATCCTCGCTGCTGCTGGAAACGGAAACGACCATGCCATCGCCGAACTGGGCGTGTCGGACCCGGTCGCCCGCGCGGAACTGCGGCTCTCCAGCCCCGGCCTCTTCCAGTATCTGCCGAGCGGCCTCTGAGTGACCGGTGTTGGCCGTCTCCCAGGTGATGCTGCGGGGGCCGACCGGGCCGTAAGGCTCGACTAGGTCTTGGGGGATGTCGTCGAGGAATCGAGATGCCATGGTATGGGCGGTGGCGCCGTAGATGGTGCGCAGCTCAGCGGAGCTGAGGAAGACGCGCTCCATGGCGCGGGTGATGCCCACATAGCAGAGGCGTCGCTCTTCCTCCAGCTCCATCGGGTTATCGCTGAAGCTGGCGCGGGCGAGCGGGAAGAGGCCCTCTTCGAGACCCACGATGAAGACTATCGGGAACTCCAGCCCCTTCGCACTGTGGATGGTCATGAGGGGAACCGCCTTCACACCCTCTTCGAGCATATCCGCGCTGGTGAGGAGGGAGACATTCTCGAGGAACCCGGCGAGAGTCGGTTCTTCTGTCCCCTCCTCGTACTCCTGGGTGGCGCTGAGCAGCTCCTGGATGTTCTCCAGCCGGCCTCGGGACTTGACGGTGCGCTCCTGCTCCAGGGCTTTGCGATAGCCAGACTGCTCGATGACGGCCTCGGCGAGATCGGTGATGGAGGAGTCTTTCATCATGCCGCGGAGCCCGTCTATGAGGCGGACGAATTGCACGACGAAGTTCTGGGCGCGGGCGGAGAGACGGGGAATTGCCTCGGCGTGGCGGGCCGCTTCCATCAGCGGCATGTTGCGTTCCAGGGCCGTCTGCTCGAGGTGTTGTAGAGTGGTGTTTCCGATGCCGCGCGCCGGCACATTGATGATGCGCTTGAGGCTGACGGAATCGGATGGATTGTGCAGCACGCGCAGGTAAGCGAGGATATCCTTAACCTCGGCGCGGTCGTAGAAGCGAGTGCCGCCGACGATACGGTAGGGAATGTCGCGGCTGACGAACATCGTCTCGAAGACGCGGGACTGGGCGTTCACCCGATAGAGCACCGCGAAGTCCCGGTGGGCGCGGCCCTGCTGCTGCATGAGGTGCTCGATGGTGTCTGCCACGAAGGATGCCTCCGCGTGCTCGTCTGCCGCGCGATGGGCGACGATCTTCTCGCCGGGCGGCGCATCACTCCATAGGCGCTTCTCACGTCGGGTGCGGTTCTGGCGGATGACGTCCCAGGCGGCCCGCAGGATGTTCTGGGAGGAGCGGTAGTTCTGCTCGAGCTTGACGATCTTGGCGTCGGGGTAGTCCTCATCGAAGCGCATGATGATGCGCATGTCGGCGCCGCGCCAGCCATAGATCGCCTGGTCGTCATCGCCGACCACGCAGAGGTTCCGGTGCTGGGCCGCGAGCTGGCCGATGAAGCGGTATTGCGCGAAGTTGATGTCCTGGTACTCGTCCACGAGGAGATATCGGAACCGGTCTTGGTAGCCCGCGAGCACATCGGGGTGCCGTTCGAAAAGCCACACGACATAGTCGATGAGGTCGTCGAAGTCGCAGGCGCGATTCTCGCCGAGTCGGTGCTGGTACAGGGTGTAGGCGCGGGCGACGATCTCGTCATAGGGCCGCCCGCCGCGCCAGTTGACGTAGTCCCGGGGCGCGATCAGTTCATTCTTCGCGCGGCCGATCTCGTTGAGGATGCGAGAGGGAGGAAACTGCTCGGGATCGAGCTGGATGTCCCGCAGGCAGTCCTTCATCAGAGCGATCTGGTCGGAATCATCGAAGACGACGAAATCGGAAGCGACGCCGACGCGTTCGCCGTCCTGGCGGAGAATGCGGGCACAGGTGGAGTGGAAGGTGCCGATCCACATCTCCCGCCGCCGGGGGCCGAGAAGCCGGCGCAGCCGCTCCTTCATCTCGTCGGCCGCCTTGTTGGTGAAGGTGACGGCCAGGATGTTGCCCGGTGGGACGCCGAGCTCCTCGACGAGATAGGCTGCGCGGTGAGTCAGTACGCGGGTCTTCCCGCTCCCCGCGCCTGCGAAAATGAGCAGAGGTCCAGCGCCGTGAAGGACGGCTTGTCGCTGGCGCTCGTTTAGGCCGGACAGAATGGAAGAACTCGCGTGCTCCGTCATGGTGGCAAGAACAGCAGATTCGAGTGCGCGGACTGCTGTTCGCACATTCTAGCACAGACGGGAGCTTGCGTCACATCCGGCATCAGATGCAGCCTCGCATCTGGCAGGTGATGGCTCAGTGGTATTAGAGCTCGTCCTATGGAACTAATTCAAGGGGCGAAGTCGATGCGGCGTTATCTGGTGCCGATAGCACTCACCGCGATAGTGGGCGCGATCATCGGCCTGATGATCGGGCTGTCCGCGCAGTCGTCGATCTGGCCCAGGCTGAGCCTGATCCAAATAGTGTGGTCGATGACGGTGGGGTGGGTGGTGGGCTTGGGTCTGTCGGCCGCGCTTGCCTGGGCAATCGGGCGTCGGGTTACGTTCAGCGCGGGTCGAGAGCCCCGGCTCTGGCGGCGAATCGGGAGGGTTGTTCTGGTCTTGGTGGCGCTGGCCCCGGGCGTGCTGTGGGTGGTGCTGCCACCGCTCAGTGGTTTCTCGTGGACGGCCGTCGCGACTGGCCGCCGTCCGCTCGACACGAGGCCGAACATCGTGCTGATTGGCATCGACGCCCTGCGGGCCGATCACATTGGCGCCTACGGGAGCCAGCAGGGACTGACGCCGATGCTTGACGAGTTCGCGCGTGAGGCCACCGTATACGAGTCGGCGTACGCCCCTGCACCGTGGACCCTGCCCTCGTTCGGGACAATCTTCACGTCACGGGTCCCGTCGGTCGCTGGCCTGATCAAGGCGCCGGGAGAGGATGCCGCGTCGTACGCAATCCGCGCCATGCTGCCGAATCGAAATCCGATGCTGTCTGAACAGCTCCACGCGGCCGGGTACGCGACGGCGGCCGTACTGACGAATCCCTTTCTAGCTGAGGAGCGGGGATGGAATCGGGGCTTCGACGGCTTCTTCAACGCAGACGGTCCGGGAATCGATTCCCTGATCAGCTCCGACCACACGCGTGCACAGGGGGTGACAGAGCATGCCCGCGCCTGGCTTCAGTTGAACCGGGAGGAGCCATTCTTCCTCTGGGTGCACTACCTCGATCCACATGGACCATACGAGTCGTCTGACACTCCCCAGCAACTGCGCGCGAAGTACCCGCCCGATTGGACGGGCAGTAGACTCTACTACTATGAGGAAATAGAGGGGGCTGCGCCGGAGGTGAGGATTCGCTACGCGGAGTTCTGTCGCGAGATGTACGCGGAAGAGGTGCGATACGCGGATCGGTGGGTTGGAGAGCTGCTGGCGGAGCTGAAGAAGTCCGCCGCTTACAGGAACTCAGTAGTAGTCATCATCGCCGACCACGGGGAGGAGCTGTTCGACCACGGGGGGATCGATCACGGACACTCGGTGCATGAGGAGGTCCTCAGGGTGCCACTGCTGGTAAAATGGCCCGCGGGAGTCCAGGCGGACGGCCGAGTTTCTCAGACAGTGGGCCTGGCGGATCTCACCGGGACGCTGGCCCAGCTAGCTGGCGCTCCCTCTATCGACGGCCTGGGCAGACGGGTACTTCCGCGGAGGGACCGCGGCGTAGGGGGAGAGGTGTACTCGGAGGGTCTGATGCACGGGTCAGAGCAGACTGCGCTGACGACCGATGATTACAGGATCACCTATCATCCCTCCGGCGGGGAGTTCGAGGTATACGACCGCCGGACTGACCGGGCAGAGCAGTTCGATCTTTCTCACACCGGTGAGGCAGCAGAGGTTCGTGAGCGCCTGAAGTTGCTCACCGATGAGGCGCTGAGGAACGCGCGGGAGACCACCCCGAGCGAAGAAGGGATGCCTCAGCCGACCGAACTGCCCGCGGAGACACGACGCCGGCTGCGGACCCTGGGCTACCTGTCAGACTGAGCTTCGTTCCTCCTTTCCCAGACGTTGAAGTCCTCTATCCGTTTGGCACGTCGATAGTCTCTGCGAAGCAGTTGCTCGAGGTCCGGAAAGGAAGCCAGTTGAGCAGCCGAGTCATCCCAGCGCCCGGTCATCCACGGAAACAGGTCGTTGTGCGCGACGACGATATAGGCCGGTGGGGTCTGCTCGAGGTCGCGTATTAGCTCACTGCGCCATTCATCCGGCGACCACTCGGTGGCCAAAGGTACGCTGTAGATGAAACGACTGGCTGGCGCCCGCTCCGCGAGGTGGTAAATGAGCGGCTCGAAGCCCCAGACGAAGATCGGTGCGTCGATGGCCGTACGGCGTCTGAGGAACTGCGCGACCTCCTCGTTTGCGCGGAGCGAGAAGCGGCCGAGGCCTGCGGGCCGCTCGAATCCCCGCATGAAGTCAGAGCGGGGAACATTGCCCAGCGCATATCGGACAGGTACCTGGAGGGAGCGCCAGTAGGCGAGTCCAAGAATGGCGAATAGGACGACCACGCCGGCGACATACCAAGCCAGGGCGATGCGCGCCCTGGCTGAACGCTGCAGCAGAAACCAGGCGGCGCGGAGGCCTTGTGCGGCGAGGATGCCCATGGGCGGCAGCAGCGGCAGCCAGTGGTAGGTGTAGTACTTGCCCTGAATCCACACCGCGGCGGCCATGCTCAGTGCCCATATCGGGAGCAGCCACCGGATGCGGCCGGCCTGCGGCCTCAGTGTGAGGTCAGCCGCGCCCGCCAGCGCAAGGAGGCCGATCGGGAAGAGGAGCTGCTGACGGCCGCCGACCAGGAAGCTCGCAAGCTCTCGGCCGAAGTTGCTACCTGGTGGGTGCAGGGATGCGTATTTCGCGTTCCACAGGAACAGAATCTCGAACATGTCGTTCAATGCCCCGGCCCACGCCATCACCCCCGCAAGAGCTGCGAGCAGAGCAGCACACCCCAGGAGATAGCTGCCGCCGCGCGCAAGGCGAGTGCGCACGGTGTCGCCCTGGGCAGCCAATACCGCGACGCACGGCAGCAGCAGGAAGATGCCAAGGGTGAACTTGAGGATCATCGCAAGCGCGACGAGAGCGCCGCACATTGCCGCCAGCCAGTGGTTTCGTCGTTGCTCGGCGGCGACTAAGGCAATGGCAGCAAGTGTGAGGGGCAGCGAAGTGAATCCCTCGCACTGGGTGGTATTCCAGAAAGTGATGCCTGCGACATAGCGGACCAGGAAGAAGAACGCGCCGGCGACTCCGGCCCACGGAGAAAGCACACGCCGCCCGAGGTGCCAGATGGCGACGGCGGTGGTGAGCGTCCAGAGCAGATCGAGGAGGCGAGGGGAGGCCATGGAGCGTCCGAACAGGGCGAAGCTGGCCCAAAACAGATAGAAAATGCCTGGAGGCTTCATCTCCCAGGCGTCGCGGTAGGGAACTCCACCGCCAGCGACGATGTCAGCGACACAGGCAAAGACGCCGTGGTCGCGGCCGAACGGGTACGTGAGCAGCGGCATGAGCACGAGGGCACCGGCCGCCAAGAAAAGCAGGGCGAGCGCTGCGAGCAGCAGGCTCCTGAGCGGCCGGCCGGTGTTGCTGGGCGAAAGCACGAGAGCAGCGTTCGGCGAGGCGGACGGGTTAGCCTTCATATCCCCGGGGTGCTAGTCCTTCTGCCAGCCGTGCTCGCCCACGAGCGGAACGAAGACACAGCCGCAGAGATTTTCATGCCGCAGTTTTCCGGCCCTCTTGGTGACAACGGTGAGGGTCTGTCCCCAACGGTCGCCCACAGGGGCGGCTAGGCGCCCTCTGTCGGCGAGTTGATCTGTCCACGGCTCCGCGATCTCGGGGGCCGCGGCAGTTACTATGATGCGATCATATGGCGCGTCGTCCGGCCAGCCGAAGCTGCCGTCGCCCACCACCACCTCGACATTTGCGTAACCCAGATCGGCCAGCACCCGGCGGGCCCCGTCTGCCAGGGAGGCGAGCCGCTCCACGGTAACGACGCGGCGGCTGAGCTCTGCGAGGATGGCAGCCTGATAGCCGGATCCAGTGCCGATTTCAAGCACCCGTTCGGCGCCCGCCAGATGAAGGCATTCGGTCATCAGGGCAACCATGTATGGCTGAGATATTGTCTGCCCTGAGCCGATGGGGAGGGGATGATCGCCATGGGCGGCTGCGTCGTCCGGATCGGGGAGAAAGCGATGGCGGGGCACCCTCTCCATGGCGGCGAGGACGCGAGGGTCACAGATGCCGCGGCCTCGGAGCTGGCTCTCTACCATGCGCTTGCGTTCGGCCTCGTAGTCGCGCATATCCGTGGATCAGGGCTCCGCCGCCAGCTGGGGGCGGCGTCCGGCGGCCTCCAGCATGGCGACGATGTTCGGTAGAGGCGTTCGCACCGTGATGCTGTGGCTGGAGCCGAGGATGAAGCCGCCGCCCGGCGCGCAATTCTCGATTGCGTAGACGACTTGCCTGCGGATATCTTCGGGTCCGGCGACAACCAGATCGTGGTTGCTTACACCACCCCAGAGACAGACATCGCGGCCGAAGTCGCGCTTGAGCCCGGCGATGTCCTCGATCGGTTGGATGGCCTGGTAGACATCTATGCCAGCCGCGATCATGTCCGGCAGGATCATGCGGAGATTGCCGCAGGAATGGCAGATCAGATAGATGCCGTTGTCGTGGGCGACCTGGCAGATATGCTGGAGCGCGGGGAAGTAGACGCGCCGGAACAGGTCGGGGGGTACGAATGGACCGGAGTTGAAGCCGTAGTCGTCCCCAACGAGGACGGCGTCGAAGCCGAGGCGGGCGAAGAAGGGGATTCGCTTCGCCAGCGATTGGTAGCCAGCGAGAAAGTCCGCCGCGACCCCGTCGGGATCTTCGGCGATGCGCAGCAGATCCCGCTCCACCCAGAGCGCGGAGAAGATCGGCAGATGGGCGTCGCCCATGCCGGTGAAGACGAAGTGCGTGTCGCCAAGCTCCGCCAGGACGTGCTCGATAACTTCGAGTTCCGACGGGTCGGGACGGAACTCGCCGTCCACGAAGCGGTCGGGCCGCGGCGGCTCGTAGCTTGCCGCGCCTTCTTCCAGGAGCATCAAGTCGCGGGTCAGCTCCGAGTAGCGGAAGACATTCCCATGACGGTCGCGCCAGGTCTCTTCGTCCACCTGTTCCGGCGGCTCGTAGTGGATGTCCTTCGGCCAGCACAGGTCCACGCACACCATGTCGAGATCGAGGCGGCCGACTAGCTCCACGGTGTCGTGCTTGACGGATTCGACCACTTCGTCGCGCCGGCCCTGCCAGAGAGCCTGGGCCAGATTAGCTTTTCCGCGGAGGAAGGTGGGCCGGCCGAGGACCAGGGATACAGGCTCGTAGTCGATGATCCACTCGCCTACCGGCACGATGTCGGTCTCGTCGTGCTGCATGGCGCCCTTGACGCGTTCTTTCGGGGTCACGTAGCGCCTCCGGACGGTAACGTGTGTGCGATTATACCGCGGAACGATGGTCTTGAGAATCGCGGCAGCGGAAACGCTCGCTGAGAAGCTCAGTCGCCCGCCGGATGGGACAGGGGTGTCTGCTGGAGCTTCACCAGGGCCTCATCCGCTATCTCCGGGAAGCGGAGCTCGAGATATGTCTGGTGGAAGTGGCTCGTCGGTGTGGTGTTCGTGGACTCGCGGAGATGGAACGTTGCCAACTGCTCCTTGCCGATGCTCAGGGGGTGACTCGCCGCGCGAGCGGCGATTTGTCGCTGCTGGTCGGCCGTCATGTCGTGGTAGCGGAGACCTTCTGGCGAGCGGAGCTTCTCGATCTGGTCTGGGGTGAGAGATGCATAGAGGAGGAGTGCCCAGGAGTAGGCCTTGAGTGATGTGCACACACCGGCCCGTCGGAGATCGGGCGGGAAGCTGTCCAGACGGAGAACGCGCTCGATCACCTCGCCAGCGAGTTCCGCGAGGTCGTCGAGGGTGAGTTCACCTTGCGTCTGGAGCCGTTCGCGATACTTCACAATCATCCCGTCTGGAATCTCCTTCGGTACGCGCTCGTACCAGTCGCGGTGATAGAAGACGAGGCACTCTCCGGCCTTGCGCCAACAGTAAACATCGCCCTCCCCCGGCTCCCGGCGAAGCGTGTCCAGAAGGCGCCAGAGGGGCACGCCGTGGGCGGCTTCGCTGGGGATGTGGTGGGGGAGACCGTCGGTGAAGAAGTCCGATACGATGGCGAGTCCGGTAGCCGCGGCGACGGCTTGGAGGACGTTGCTGGGCCCAACGGCTGTGCAGTCGGGGAACGCGAATGAGCGGAGCAGAACAGGATCGGTTGGCTCGGCGCGGGCGATCGGCAGGTGCTCGCGCTGGCTGAGGGGATCGCCGCGGTCGCCAGCGGACCAAGTGCGCTCCCGCCCATGCCCCATGAGCCCCCGGATTGCACCCTCTACGCCAGAGTCTCGATGGAGGAGGTAAACGGGTTCCTCGCCACTTCTGTCTATGTCCCAATGGCACTCCTGGAGCGCCTCTGGGATCTGGACCATGATGGTCTTGAGTGTTAGGCCCTTGGAGATGATGGTGAGCTTCCGCTCGCCTACGGTGTCGAGGTTCTCTGGCGCGACGCCGAGCGAGACCCCGGTCTCCTCGGAGAGCAGTTCGAGTGCCGGGACCGCGGCGCGGCCGAGGATTTCGATCTCGACCGGCTGTTGCAGGCGTACATCGGTGTCGGCGACTCGCGGCTGCCACTGCTCCCGGGCACCCAGGCCGTGTTGGCCGAGTGCTGATCCAGTCGCAAACAGCAGAATGAGCGGCACAAGCACGTGTCGCATGGTTTCCTCCTTTGACTGTCGCTGTGAGCATATTGGACGCGCCAGAAGGGCAAAAGCGCTCGCAGGAGGCTCAGTCTGGCGTCTCCGGGAGCAGGTACTCCACGCCCGCGCGATCACTTCGTTCGCCGAACTGCAGCCACAGGCCGTAACCATGGAAGCGCCTTCCCATCCGTTGCCTCACGGGGAGCTCCACGACGTGGAAGGTCGCGCGGACGGCGTCGCCATCGGCGATAGGCGGGTCGAGGTGGGCCGCCCTCTCGACGACCACTCGACGCTGCGGCGCGGTCATGGCTTCGAAGGGAAGACGCTCCGGTGCGCGGGCCCGCTCCGCCTGGTCCGGGCTGAGGGTGGCGTAGAAGCGGAATGCCCACTTGCTCCGGGGGAAGCCCCAATTCGTATCGAGATCACGCGGAAGCCTGTTGAAGCGGCCGGGCTTGTCGCCCAAGGCGATCGCGAATCCGGCGAAGTCGTCGAGGGTGAGCTTCCCTTCTGCTTCGAGCCGTTGGCAATAGGTCTGCAGGACAGATTCCGGGACCTCCCCTGGGGCCAGTTCGTACCATTCGCTGTGGTGGAAAACCAGGCAGTGGCCGGCGCTCTCCCACTTGTAGTCGCGGCGCTCGCCGAGCAGGTAGAGGAGATGCCAGAGGGGCAGCTGTTCCCCCTCAACCTGCGACAGGGATTTCCGCCACTGGATGAAGTAGTCGGATATGACGGAGAAACCGGTTTGGCGTGCGATCAAGGCCTGGATGTCGGCAAACTCCGCGAACTCGCCCTGTGTCGCAGCCAGCGTGATCGGCACGTGGAGCCGCGGATCCGCGGGTTCAACCCACTCCCGCTCGCGCCGATGCGCGTACGCCTGCTCCGCTTCCGCCTTCAGTTCATCGGCCTGCTGGCGCAGGATCTGCTCCGCCTCCCCCTCCCGTGTTCCGGTCGCCACGAGCAACCGGTACAGGGCGGTTCCCCCCGGGAGTGCGTCGAACTCGTCGGCTCTCCTCGGCGGCACGGCAATACTCTGGATGGGACTGTACCTCTCACCAACGGGAACGAGGAGGCCGAGGAGAATGCGGCCGTCGTCGGTCGCGGGAGGGGCGGAGTGGAAATACTGAATCCGCCAGGTGTCCGGGCTTTCCTTCGCCTGCTTCAACTTGTCAGGCGTAATGCCGGTGCCGCCGAAGCTCTCGAACTCGGGGCTGTCGAGCGGTTCGGCTGCCTTCCGGGCTTCTTCCTGGACTCGCTCGGGCGCGTCCGCGAAATCCACCTCTACGTGTCCCGTGCTGAGGAACGTCTCCATCGCTTCCGGGCCGAGGGAGAGAAACGCCTCCATCGCACTGCGGGCGGCGGGATGCTGCACACTGCGCGCCATCAGCAAGTCAGACTGCTCCAGCTCAGCAAGCTCCTCGGGCGACATCTTGAGCGCGCGGCGGGCCTGGGCCACTCGTGCCTCGCGCTGTGGTCGCTCCTCCTCCGCGGCCGCCAAGGCCCGTTGCTCAGAGAGCCACTTCTGCGTGTACTCTACACCCGCATTGCGGTGGAGGAGGTAGACCGGCGGGTCGCTGCTCTCGTCAATGTCCCAGTGGCACTCCTGAAGGGCCTCGGGGATCTGGGCCATAATGTCCTTGAGTGTGCAGCCCCGGGCGATGATCGTTAGCTTGCGCTCGCCCACGGTGTCGAGGTTCTCTGGCGCGACGCTGAGCGAGACCCCGGTCTTGTCGGAGAGCATTGCCAGGGCGGGCGCCGCGGCGCGGCCGAGGATCTCGATCTCGACCGGCTGGTGGAGACGCGTGTCCGTGTCTGCAACCTGCGGCTGCCACTGCTCCCGCGCCCCAAGTCCGTGCTGAGCGAAAACGGGCCGCACGGCCACGATCAACAGGGCCAAGGCGAGCAAACGGCGCATGGCCGCCTCCTGTGGATGATAGGTTTGGATAGCCACCGATTAGACGCGGTTCAAGGGCAGGAAGTTGCGCGCAGTGCCGCGCCCAAGTGCAAAATCAGGGGAATTCGATGGCGGCGACTTCGCCGAACGGAATAACTCCGTCCTCTGTCGCCAGGTTGCGGACCCCGATGGCATGGGCGTAGCGGGTCTCGCCGGGCGCGTAGCTGAATTGTGTGAAGCGCCCGCTCTGGATTAGATCGCTCGGGCTGCGGAGAGATAGCCGGTAGAGACTGGGCACGACAACGTCCGCCTCTTCCCCGGAGGTGAATCGTACTGCAGCGGACCTCCACAGTCCAGACTGTGCGAGCGTGACTGAGTCCAACGCGCTGAAGGGAAGAAAGCGCAGCTCGTGGCCCATGATGCATTCGAGGCCGCCCGCGATCAGCACATGAGCGTCAGACACCTGTTGGTAAAGCCGGCTTTCTCCGATGATGCGGGAGACCAGAGCGGCGCGGGGATTGTAGGCCAAGGCGAGAGCACGGCTCAGGGCCGATTCCATCGCCTCCTTATCTTCAGAGACGGCATAGGCGTGAGCCAGGCGCAGCACGTTCTCTGGTGCGGCGTCGGGGGCCGGGCCGGCCTCCCTCATCGCCTCCACGTCGAGCTGATCAGGTGACCAGTAGCATTCGCGGACGATCTCGTGCTCGGCGTGGAGCAGACGAGCGCGGACACGGTCCGCCTCTTCTCCGGGCGGCAGTTCGGCCAGCCCGGCTTGGAGCTGCTCCGCGGCGGCGTGATAATGTCCGGCGCGCAGATAGGCGAAGGCCAGCGCGCCGCGCACGGCGCCGGCGAACGGCGGTGATGCCTCCAGCGCGGCCTCCATCTCTCGCATGGCACGGAGGTAGAGTGGAGTGCGACCGTCGATGAGGGGGAAAGCGTGTCTCCCGGTCGGCTGTGAGTGACTTCGAGCCTGCCGCGCGCACTCGGCGGACAAGCAGGCGCGGCCGAGCGTGAAGCGCGCGAGGGCGACGTTGGGATTGAGGGCAAGCGCGCGCTCCGCGGCTTCAATGGCGCCTCGAACAGCGCCCTGGGCGAGCCGCACCTGGGCGAGGTCCGCGAGGATATCGGCCGACTGCGGTCCAAGTTTGGCGGCCGCTTCGAGTTGGTCGCGGGCCCGGCCAAGGGTCCCGCGCGAGGCGAACGCGAGGCCGATGGCGTGGTGTAACATTCCGTCCCCGGGATAGGCCTCCCGGGAGGCGTCCAGTTCCGCCGCGGCATCCTCGCTTTTGCCCGAGCGGAGGTAATCGACAATCCTGCGGCGGCGTTCCCTCTCGGTCATGGCTGCCTTTCAGCGCCGCCTGGCGGCGCCAGCCCAATGCCGACGTAGAACTGGCCCCGCGATTTGCGCCAGCCCACGGTGTAGGCGAGGCAGTGCGCCGTCCTGGTAACCTCGAACAGTGTATCACGCGTTGCTCCCTCTTCGAAGTCGTATAGATTCGAAAAGCGAAGGCGCCACCGTGGGTCCAGTCGCCAGGCAAGGTCGCTCAAGAGCTCTCGCCCGGGGCCGCGCTCATCGAACAGGAACGGCGTTTCTCCTGAGCCGCGGCGCGTGATGTGGGTCAGAGAGAGGCGGACCTGCCGGCTGAGGTCGAGGTCTGCGCTGTGCCTCCAGAGGTGGTCCGTGGTCTGGTCGCCCGAGGAGTAAGTCGCCCGACGCCACCCGAAGGCGTGGCTCAATGCGAGATTCCTCAACGGGTGATAGCGTGCCACAGACAGCAGGATGTTCGCAGCAGAGCGATCCGCACGAGCCCTTGCCTCGTCCTCTGTGGGCAGCCGCTCGGAATAGCTCCCCTGAGACCACTCCGCCCGCAGTCGCATGGATCGGCCTACCGCTAGGTCCGGCAGGCGCACCCCATATTCGGGGGCACGGTTGATCACGACGTTGGCGAGGCTGGCTTCGAGGTCATCTGGCGAGAACTCGCGATCGGAAGGGTCCTCACGCCTGATGTAACCTGCCATTAGCTCGACAGGGCCCACTGAATGTAGGAAGCGAAGGTGGCCCCTTATCCCGCGGAGGGTAGTGTATCGGTAGCTGAGATCCGCTGACGTTTGCCCACCCGCCTCGCCGAGGGTGTAACCGATGGACAAATAGGGACCATCATCTCGGCTGAACCCCGTTACCGGCAGCGGCGTGGCGCCAGGTTCGCCAAGCCGGCCGACAGACACGGAATACCGGGGGAGGGTGAAGAGACTTCGACCTCTATAGGTGACCCTGGCGCGGTCCAGCGTCAGACGTCCGGACTGAGGGGGCCCGCCGGCCTGCGCCTGCTCCGCCGTCAGCGATATGGTATGCGCCCCAAAGCTGTAGTGCGGCTGCGGCCGGTCACAGGTAGTAAAATAGGCCTCGTGGGCGACGATCTCCGAGGGGGAGAAGACCACCTTCTCTCCTCTGATGAAAACGCCCTGCTCCGCAACCCAGGCTTTCGTCAGTACCCCGCTCTCCGTGTGGACGTTGTACTGGAGCGACTCCCCTCGAAGATAGCGTCCCGCCTGCGACAGTGCGAGGTCGCCACTGGCCTCCACTTCGCCGGTCACGGGGTCGGCGACGAACTCGTCGGCGCGGAGGGTGAAGTCCTGATAGGAGAAAGAGGTATTGCCGCGCGCCTCGGTCCGGTTCTGGTCCGGGTAGAAGTCCACGACGTCGGCCTCGAATGCAGCGGCGCCAACGTCTGAGACAGCGCCCGGCGCACCAGTGCCAAGGAATGTCAGCCCCGAGAGGAGGAGGGCACAAGAGAAACGCCGCATGGAGCTAGAACTCGATGGAGACCGCTGTCTCGGCGACACGATCACGCACCGGCGGCGTGTCCAAGACGTGATTCGAGTACTCCAGCAGGGAATACGACAGCTTGACTGAGGTGGAAGGAGTCAGCCGATACCCGATGCCCACAGACGCAAGGGAAGCCGCGTCAAGGGCCTCCATGCCATGACCCCGGCGAGCGATTTCCTCATATGCCAGGCTGAGAGTCAGGGCCGAGCTGACGTCGTACTCGTAGGCGGTGCGGAGACGAGAAAGGCGTGGGTCCCCTACTGCTGGGTCTGCCGGCCCAGAGGCATCCCGGCCACCGCGCCGGTCGACCGCGACTGACCGGGCCAGATAGTCGAGCAGGTCTGGGAGGTGATGGTCGCTGGGGAGACTGAGAGCAACCATCCCCCTGGCAAAGGGGACTCTCATGGAGTCTGCTGGTGGCCCCGCTGGCCCGGTGATGGCCAGCGCCCCCGGCGGCGCCGCCAGCGCCTCGGCCCGCCAGGCGCGGACGGCGTCCGCATCAGTCAGCGCCCGGAGCGCGGACGAGGCGCGCGACGGGTCGAAGTTCAGGGTGTGAAGGTCACCACTGAACTCATCGGTCAGTCGAAGCAGGCCAGCCGCCGAGCGCGCGATCTCTTCCTCTGACAAGCTGGGACTCAGGCGGAGCGTCCGCGCCGCGGCGCTCAACAGCCCACGCGAGGATGCGTCGTCCCCCAGCGGGGTGACCGCCTCATCAATGCTGGCAAGTGGCTCCAGGATCGCGATGGCAAACTCGAGGCGCGTAAGTTGGGGCTGGCCCGAGAAACTGGTGGCGCGGTTTCGAGAGAGGATGCCCTGCGATGCCAGACTGCCGCACTGCTCGTACGACCAGTGCTGCTCGGGCACTTCGCGAAAAAGATCTGCCCGCAGCGACGATGCCGCGCCCACGAGAACTAGCACGGCCGCGATAAATCCTGTGCCGCGCATCTCCTGCGCTCCTCCAAACAACAGCCAAAGGTATTCTACCACAGGTGAGGCCCGTGGGCAAGCGGGAGATTCCGAACCTCAAGCCGGAACTGCAGTCTCTGCCCCAGGCTGGCCGGCTGGTTAGCGTGCGAGCGACATATCCGTTCCCCGCCGAAAGGAATCCTCCGCAGGCATGGGGAACCTCATCCAGTAGGCGAGCACCAGACAGGTAGAGGGCTTCGCCAGCGCAGTTTCGCCGGGAGCCGTACACCAGCGGCAAGCGGCGGGGCACTTGCATCGCGCTGAGAGCCGAGCAGGGAGGCGACTTCGGTGCGAAGACGCCCGCCGGTTGCCGAAACATGGGAGCCTGGGGCGCTGTGCCGGGCGATATGGGCCGATGATCCAACAACATCGGCCGCGGCCTGGCGTGAGCTGGGCCGGCGAGCTGCAGAGGATGGCTGGGCGCGGCGGCTCCTGTTTGACGTGATCGAGGGAAAGCTATTTCTACCACCAGATGCAGCGGTGCCTGGCCTTCGCGCGCTGGCAGAGGTCAATGCCGAGATGGTGTTGGCCTTGTTGAGATCCGGGAGCGCCACCAGCGCGCACGTTGCCGCGACTGCTCTCGGCCGGGAAGGCGGCAGATTCCGGTCAGAACTGCTCGGCTTGACGCAGGAGACCGAGGTGACGGCGCGGCTCGCCGGAGTTGCCGGGCTCGCGGAGGCCGCGGCCATGGGATCTTGGCAGGGGGTGGAAGCGCTGGGCGCTCGAGTTCAGGATCCTGCCAGTGTCGTGCGACGGGCCGCGGCCGAAGCGTTGGGCCGGGCGCGCGGAGGGGATTGCGCCGAGCGCGCGGCTTACTGGCTCTCTCGGGCCACCAGTCGCGGAGATGAAACCACCTTGGCCGCTGCGGCCTTCGGCGCGGCAGCGCTATGGCCGGCGAGACGGCACGATGCGGTCCGGATACTGCGCAAGCTCGCGGATGCCGGTGCTAGTGTCAGAAGAGCGGTTGCCGTGGCTATTCGGGATCTGCCGCGGCGTGCGGCCGCGCAAGTAGCGGATCTGTGTGTGCGCGATGGGGACCCCGATGTGCGAGCCCTGACTGCTCGTGCTCTCGGCCGGTGGGCCGGGGAGGGGAGCCGTCCGGCGCAGCGCGACCTGGAACGGCTCGCCCGAGATGCGCACCCTCGGGTCCGGGCCGCAGCAGCCGAGCTGCTTGTCGGCAACCCAATGCTAGGGGCACTTCCCGTCATCCGCGAGTTGGCCGAGGACCGCTCAGCGATCGTGCGGTCGGCGGTGGCGGACGGTCTGGGGAGGCGCGGCGGCGATGATGCATGCGAGATATTGGGCGAGATGGCCGAGGACCCGTACGTCACAACCCGCGCCGCGGCTATTCGATCCCTCGGGACGCTTGGCAGGCAGGCCAAGGTCCACGATGCGAGCCTCGACACAGAACCCCTGGTGCGCGCGGCGGCCGCGCGGGCGCTGGAGCCGGCAGGCGACAACTGCTCGTTATTGATGTCTCTCTGCGACGACAAGGATGCGGACGTGCGCCGCGCTGCGGTACGGACGCTCGGCCGGTGTAGTTGTGTACATGTAGGGCCGGTCTGGGAGCGCTTGATGAAGCTGGCGGCCAGCCCTGCCCTATCCAGCGCGGTGGCAGAGGCCGTGGCGGCCGCCTTTGCCGGCGATCCCGGACGGTTCGCAGGGATTGTGTTCTGGTGGCCGGAGAGCGATCGCGCTTCCGAGCAGATGTGGCAGATCGCCAAGATGGCTCGCACCGTCGAAATGGCTGAGATGGCGCGCGCGGCGGCCAGGTTGTTCGATATGAAAGAAGAGCCGGGGGATGCATGGCATGATATGGCCCTCGCCTGGTCTGTGTTGGGTGAGGGTGCTCAAGCACAGGGGGCATCTTGGCTGGGAGAATGCGCGCGCGCCTCCACACCCGAGGACATCGCTCGCATGCACGGCGCTGTCCCCTCCGTCGGGAAGGAGTCGGTGGTACTGCTGGCCGGCATCAGTCGTGCGGCCGCGCGGGCTCTCCGGGCGCGTACGCCGACTGCCCGCGGGCGTCAAGTCGCGCTTGTCCTCGCCCGCATCGACGGTCTACTGGAGGCGGAATCTCCTCGCGCAGGCTGGCGGCGAGTCTATGAGATTGGGCGCAAGTGGCGGGCCCTGCTGGAGGGGATGAGGGCAAGCTCTGACCTGGCCGACGTTTCTGCTCGGCTGCTGTCAGCCCGGATTGTGGCCGGTCCCCAGTCAACCGTTCTGGTCGAGATAGAAAACGTCGGAAGGGGCACGGCCCAGGATCTGTCGGTGGACCTGGACGAATCGAGCGCGCGGGCGGCAGATGTGCCAGCGGGACGCAAGACAGAGTTGGCAGTCCCGATCGGGGACGCCGCGGCCGGAATGCTGACTGTTCGCGGATCTGTGAAGTTCCGAGACAGGGAGGGCAGACGAGAAGCGGGATTCGAGGGCCAGGTCGAAGCTATCGAGCCCGGCGAGCTGCGACCTGCAGCGAACCCCTATGTGGTAGGCAAGCCCCTGGGTGGGCAGAGCTCCATGTTCTTCGGGCGGGCCGCGGAAATCGCCTATGTGGAGCGAGCGCTGGCGAGCGGAGAGAGCGGGTCGGTGGTGGTGCTGGTCGGCCACAGGCGCACGGGGAAGACCAGTCTGCTGAGACGCGTGGAGGCCCGCCTCGCCGATCAGTATCGGCCGGTATTCGTAGACGTACAGGGCATGCTGCCCTCAGATACCGGAGACTTCTTTTCGGAGCTTGCGTATCGGGCCCAGAGCAGCGATGAAGCGGCTCCGATGTTGGCCGACGGAGATGCTTCGCGGACCCTTAGCAGCGCGGGAGCGGACATGGTGCGCGAAGTCGCCGACCGCTCGGACAAACGGATGATACTGCTGCTGGATGAGTTCGATGATCTGGAGGCGAAAGTCAGGTCTCGGCGGCTGAGCGAGGATGTGTTCGCTCAGCTGCGCAACCTGATGCAGCACAGCGAGAACGTGAGCTTGGTGCTGTCCGGAACACACCGCCTGGAGGCGTTGGCCGGGGAGTACTGGTCCTTTCTGCTGAATCTGGCAACTTATAGAAGGGTCGGTTGCCTCCCGCAGGAGGCAGCTGAAGACGTATTGCGAGTGCCTCTCGGGCGACTCGGCATTGTGTGGGAGGACGCGGCGGTGGCGCGGGCAGTTCGACTCACCGGGCGTCAGCCGTATCTCTTGCAGCTACTGGGATATCGGCTGGTCGAGCGGTGTGTGGAGTCGGGGGAGGCCGCGGTGCGGACAGACACTGTCGAGAAAGCGGCAAAGGAAGTGGCGGAACAGGGCGAAATCCATCTCCGGTACATGTGGGATAGCGCGGGAGCAGAGGGACAACTGGTGCTTCGTGCTCTCTCAACATCCGAAGAGGGGCTCACAATGGAAGAGCTGGAGACGGTCGCCCAGTCGTCGCCCGCTCGCCTTATCAGGACCCTCGGCCGCTTGTCCGAGTTGGAGCTTGTGGAGTCGGAGACCGGCCGGAGCACCTTGCGTATCGGACTGCTGGGACACTGGCTGAAAGGCACTTAGCTTCGTGAGCAGGGGGATGTCGCGATGACGAATCCGTTCTTCAACCGGGGACCGATCACCGACCCGAGGTTCTTCTTTGCTCGTCCCAAGGAGACGCGAGAGATAATGCGGCTGCTGTCTGGCAGCCAGAACTGCTCGCTGGTCGGGGGAGTCAAATCCGGCAAGACTTCGATGCTGCATCATCTCTCCCGTGGTGAGACTTGGAGGGAACACGGTCTTTCCCCAGCGCAGCACTCGACCGTGCATGTGAGCTTCGAGGGTTTGGGCACGCTGACCCAGGAGCAGTTCTTCCATCTGGTGCTGCGAGAGACGGCGGAGCGATCGGAGGGAAAGATCGCGGTGGTATGGCCCCGATTTCAGACTCGCGATGCCATCAGCTTCCTCGAGCTGAAAGAGGTGTTAGATCAGATAGCAGTAGCTGGTGAGCGATTGATCTTTATGTTGGATGAGGTGGAACTAGCGGCGAGCAACCCATCGTTCGACCTCAACTTCTTCTCCGCGCTGAGGAACATAGCGGCACGTCCGGGCGTCTCCTTCGTGACGGCGACCGATCGCCCGCTTCACGAGCTCGAGATTGCGGGCCGGGACGTAGGCTCACCCTTCGCCGATCTGTTCTCCGTGGTGCGCCTCCGCCCGCTCGACCGTGATGTCGCGTGGGAATCGGTCAGCTCTCTCGCTCTGGAGCAGGGGGTCGATCTCAGCGAGGAGCGTGACCTCATCGGAGAGCTGGCCGGGTGGTATCCGTTCGCGCTCCAACTGGTGTGCTACGAAGTACTCGAGCTGAAGTCCGGCCGCGAGCCCCTGACCGAGGCTGCTCGAGAGTATGTCCGGACCCGCGCATACGAGCAATGTGAGCCGGTGTTGAGCATGGTGTGGGCGAGAATGGGCGAGCCGGAGAGAGAGGCGGCGCTGGCTGCGCTGACCGAGGCAAGCCCGGCGGTGAAGGGAGAGAACCTGATCTTGACGGCAGATGCGGATGGGGGCGGCAGGCCCGCCAACGCCATGGCGGTCCGTTTCCTGGCCGAGCGGAAGAGAGATCACGAGGCGCGAGTAGAGGAGTACCTGGCGACGGAACATGGCGTTCCAGACAGGGCTATCATGTACGGGGCGGTGCGCGTGCTGATGCGCGCGGTAGAGGCGCGGGACCGCTATGCGCGGGGACACGCAGACTGTGTTGCGCGCCTGTCGACCGCGGTTGCGAGGGAAATGGGATGCTCCGAAGAACTGATAGAGGGGGTGAGAGTTGCAGCCCGGCTGCACGACGTCGGCCTGGTCAGCATCAGCGACATGATTCTGCTCAAGCCGGGGGCACTCACCGAACTGGAGACGGAGATGATTCGCACTCACCCGTTGGTGGGCGCACAGATACTCGATGCGCTTGAGTTCCCGTGGTCGGTGAAGCCGGCCGTACGGTACCATCACGAGCGTCTCGACGGCACGGGCTATCCCGAGGGGCTTATGGGGGAGGAGATCCCGCTCGCAGCGCGCATACTGGGGGTGGCCGATGTCATGGCGGCGATGACCGCAGCTCGGCCGTACCGTGCAGCACATTCGCAGGAGGAGGCGCTGGCCGAGCTCGTCACCAATGCCGGCGGCAAGTACGACCGTGACGCGGTGGAGGCGCTGGAACGCGTTATGGAAAGAGGAGCAGCTTGACCGAACTCGACGCCAGACTTACGGAGCCGCCGCCGCCAGAGATAGAGGGCCGTGATTCTTGGCAGCCGGAATCACCTCATCCGCCAGAGGAGGGAGGCCTCGAAGCCGAGGCGCCGGTGGCGGAGGAGCCCGACGTTACCCAGGCGCGTTCGCTCTTGACCGAGCTCAGGCCCGCCGGCTTTGGCGAAGTGATGGTGACCGACGCCTGGCTTCCTCCTGAGCCTGTCGCCAAGGACGAGGAAGAGGAGGAGGCGCAGCCCCGCCAGCGCCGGTGGGAGGAACGCCAGGAGGTACGGGAGCTCAAGCTGCTGCGCGAGACCCCCTTCCTGAGCTACGACGCGCGGACCGAGCTGTATTGGGGCGAGGTGAGAGATGCCGCGGAGTCGGCGGAGCAAGCGATCATAGATCCCTACACCGCGTTCGCGGCTTCGTTCGCAGATGCTGACATAGACGGGATAGCCGCCCACCGCGCGGAGGCCCGCCAGTATGGCCAGGGAGCCAATGCATTGCTGGAGGTGGGGCGGGCCTATGTAGTGATTGGCCGGTTGAAGAGCGCGCGAGGTGTCTTGGAGGCGGCAGCGAAGGCAGATCCCTTCCATCCAGAGGTCTTGCTCAACCTTGGGATGTCGCATTTGCTTGCGCGCGCGAACCGCGCGGCCGTGCGCGCGCTGCGGCGAGCATTGGATTTGGTTCCAGGAGACTTCCACACTGAGTTGGCGCTCGGCGTGGCGTGCTATCATCAGAAGGACTACGCCACCGCAGAAGAGCACTTCCGAAGACTGGCGGGCAGCAGTGCCCTCCGCGCCAGCGCCCGGTCCATGCTGGCCTGCAGTTTGCGGATGCAGGAGAAGTGGGACGATGCTCGCGTTGAGCTCCGCTTTCTGCGGGACGCAGCGCCTGGTGACTGGGCGGCCTTGTCCGACCAGTGTTGGGACTGTGTGGAGCGCGGCGAGGAGAAACGCCGGGGTCCTCTTCGCGCACGGCGCCGCGCAAGGCAGATGTGGCAGTCGCTCGCGGCGGCGGGCGCAGGCGGGGTATGGATTGCCTACTCCCTGGCCCAAGACCTGTTCCGGAAGGAAGCACGTTGGGCCGTTTTGCCCCTCTTTCTGGTTGCGGCGGTGCTGGCCAGGGGACTGCGAGGCATCTCGGGCCGCGAGCTGCCGGACGAGTTCGGAAACGCAGAGCAGGGGCTGCCGTGCTGGCAGACAACCACATGGATGAAAACTCGCAGGTCGGAGTTCTAAACAGATGGGGGCCGTGATGGGACGCGTGGCGGCATGGCTATTGCTGGGGCTGATCGTGACGGCGGGGGCATTCTCCGCGACTGCGAATGGTGGCGAGGATGCCGCGCCGGTTGCCGTGATCCGGCTCGAGGGAGCGATCGACGTCCCTTCGGCAGAGTATCTGGCGCGCGCGCTGCGTGTGGCAGAGGAGCAGAATGCCCAATGCCTGGTGATTCTCTTGGACACTCCCGGCGGCCTGGGCCAGCCCATGGTGGATATGACGAAAGCTCTCCTAAACGCGCCGCTGCCCACCATCGTCTACGTGTACCCGGCGGGCGCGTTCGCCATGTCGGCCGGGACCTTCGTGACCCTCTCCGCGCACATCGCCGCCATGCACCCTGTGTCCACGATTGGCGCCGCCCATCCCGTGAACCTGTTCTCTCTGCCTGAGGTCCCGAAGGAGGAGAAGGAGGCAGAGGAAAGCGAGGAGCCGGCGGAGGGCGAAGCGGTCGCCGAAGAGCGCAAAGAAGGCAAGCCGAGTGGACAGGCGGTGACGGAGAAGGTCGTCAACACCTTCGCCCAGCAAGCGCGGGTCATCGCAGAGGCGCGCGGCCGAAATGCCGACTGGGCCGAGCGGGCGGTGCGGGAGAGCGAGGCAATCAGCGCCGCGGAGGCACTGGCGCTTGGAGTAGTGGATCTGCTCGCGGACGACATCGATGACCTCCTCGCGCAGGTCGACGCGCGGGAGGTTTCACTTCCGGGGAACCGAGTTGCTTTGCTCAACACGGCGGGCGCGCCGGTGCTCGAGATTCCAGCAACGGCCAAAGAACGGTTCTTGCACGTACTCGCCGATCCGAATATACTGCTGGTGTTGCTCGTGTTGGCCGGGATGGGCATCATGTTCGAGCTGCAGAACCCGGGAGCGATCCTCCCGGGAGTGATTGGCGGCCTCTCGCTGCTGATCGCGCTGTACTCGATGGCGGTACTGCCGGTGAACTACGCGGGAGTGGGCCTGATCATCTTCGCCATGCTCTTATTCCTGGCGGAGGTGAAAGTCGTTTCACACGGCGTCCTGAGCGTGGGCGGCGTGGCATCCTTTGTAATAGGAGCTCTGATGCTCGTAGATACGTCCTATGAGTCCGCGTTGAGAGTGTCCTGGCAGGTCATCGTCGTGATGGTCTGCCTGATGATCCTCTTCGTCCTCTTCATCGTAGGCGCTGCGGTCCGGGCGCATATGCGCAAGGTGGAAACCGGAGAGCAGGGTATGTTGAAGGCCCAAGGTCGAACGCTGGGCAGGCTCGATCCGGCGGGAAGCGTGTTCGTGGCAGGTGAGCGCTGGCGGGCGCGCGCGACCGAAGGCGAGATCGGGGAGGGGGAGGAGATCGAGGTAGTCTCCCAGGAAGGATTAACACTGATCGTGCATCCGAGAGAGGCTGCGAGTGCGCCGGAGGCGAAGCGTTAGTCGGGGTCGACGCGCCAGTTCGGCGAAAGGAGTGAGTGCCCATGGGTGAAGGAAACATTGGTCTGCCGATCATGATTGCAGTGATTGCGTTTGTGGTCATCCTGCTGGCCGCCGCGGTGCGAATTCTACGAGAGTACGAGCGCGCGGTCATCTTCCGGCTCGGCCGACTGATCCCGGTCAAGGGGCCGGGTCTGATTCTGCTGATCCCAGTGGTGGACAGAATGGAGCGCATCAGCACGCGTATCCAGACCATCGACGTTCAGCGGCAAGAAGTGATGACCAGGGACAACGTCCCGGTTACGGTGGACGCGGTCGTGTACTACCGGGTGATGGAGCCCAGCGAGGCAGTGGTGAGGGTGCAGAATTTCCACAAGGCCACCTACCTAATCGCGCAGACCACGCTTCGGAGCGTGCTTGGGCAATCCGAGTTGGATGAGCTCCTGTCGGAACGGGAGAAAATCAACCAGCGGCTCCAGGAGATCATAGACGAGCAGACCGAGCCGTGGGGGATCAAGGTCTCGATGGTCGAGGTGCGGGATGTCGTGCTGCCGGACACCATGAAGCGGGCAATGGCGAGGCAGGCCGAGATCGAGCGAGAGCGGCGGGCGAAGGTGATCAACGCCGAAGGAGAGTATCAGGCCGCGCAGCGACTCCAGGATGCTGCGAAGATCATGGCTGCTCAGCCAATCGCGCTCCAGCTCCGCTTCCTGCAAACCCTGGCCGAGGTGGCATCGGAACACAACTCTACAACCATCTTCCCGGTGCCTATAGACTTGTTCACGCCCTTCATCAAAGGGCACGCGCTGCAGTCGGGTCCGGGTCCCCAAGGCGGCGGCTCCACGACTGAGCAGACGGGATAGCTCTGACCGTCAGCGGGCCGACGGGTCAGCGGGTTCGCAGGGAGGACAGGTAGCGCTCGGCGAGAATCACGGCCACGCAGTCGTCGTACGGGCGGGGCGGAGTCTGGAGAGCAACCGGCAAGAGACGGCGCCAGCCGCGAGGCGGATTGTCTTCGAAGTAGCGACGGCGACCCGCCTCGCTGGAGCGATGTTCGTCGACCAGAAGCGGCGCCAGTGGACAGCCGGCTTCGCGCAGGGCACGAGTCACCTCCCGCACGGCAGTGCGGTCCCCTATCAGCAGCTGCCTAACGGCGTGTTCCGCCACCAGACGGGCGACTTCCTGGGCAACCTGGCCGGTTGACACGACTGCGCGGTGGCGAACTGCACCATCGGCGGCCAGCACCGCGATTCCACACTTGTCTCGGCCTGGATCCACGGCAAGCACTGGACCCCTGGCTGGATCTGAGTTGTGCACAGAGTCCGACCTCACGTACAGCACAGAGGGCGCGCATCGCGCGCCCTGCTCCACCGGGGCTGCCCTGCAGCGCCCGACTAGCGCCCCGCCCGCGACGAGGGGCCGGTCGCCTTCTCCTCACCGTGTAGTCTATTTACCCCATGACCCCCGAACAGTGCATACCGGCAGGGAACAGCTCGGGCTCGTCGACTTCGCGTCTGGAAGGACGCGCGCCTGGAGTCTAACTGCCAGAAGTCGCTGTGATCGGCTCTACGAGCAGGTCCACCTCGAGGGGGCCACTGGTCCACGTGTCGCCGGCTGCGACCGCGGTGACGCGGGCAGGTCCGCTGACCGCTCGAAGCCGTTCGATTGCCCGAAAGAGCTCTTCGAAGCCCATTTCCCCCACCGCTCGCGGCGGGGACCCGAAGATCTCGCCCACAAACGCACCCGGTCGGGGCATCACATTCTCCGCCCTGGCTTTGGCGCCCACTTCGTCCCGCAGTAGGCTCACCAGCGCCTCCATGAGGGCCGGAGGGGACAGTCTGCCGTCAACGATAGTCTCCGCCAGTGCCTCCCCCTTGCCGAAGACGAGACGGTTGTGGAAGAGCTCGAAGTCGATCGGGACTGGCTCGCCCTTGTGGGTGTTCATCACGGAGAAGGCGCGAACGATGACATCTCCCGCGGTCTGATGAACGGCTTCGGCAACGGCGTCGAGTACCTGGTCGTCGGAGGCCCAAATCAGCGAGTCCCCCTCGGGGTCCGGCACCGGCTTGCCGAGAACCACGGCTTTCTCGTCTCCGGCCATGGGAAGCGCGCCAGCTGCACGCACCATCTCGTCCAAGCGTGCCGCAAACGCCTCCAGCTTCGTACGAATCGTGGCAGGCGGCGCGCCACCATCGATCACTTCCGCCGCGACGGGTTGCCCCGCCCCAAAGATGATCGGCAGGCCGCGTTCTATCACGACACCGTGCGTCAGCCATTTCCGCCACGCTTCCAGGTTGTCGATGACTCTCAGGCGCTTGTCGTGCTCTCTTCCCAGGTTCGTGAGCAGTCGAGTCTGACGCTCTACGACAGCTTCTCTCTCCTTCACCTGAGCTGAGGCGCGAGCAAGCTTCACTTGCTCCAGGCGCAGGGCTGCTCTTGCTTCCGCTAGCTCGCCCTTGGTCTCCTCGAGATCGGCCTCGACGGCGTTCAATGCCTGCAACTGCGCCTCAGACGCTTGTCGGATACGTTCGAACTCCTTCTCCTGTCGCTTGAGCTGGCCGTCCAGGCTGGCCAGCCGCTGCGAGAGCACCGTTCGGTCCTGGCGCATTTGCGCAACTCGCAGGAAGCCGTCCTTTACGTCTCTCGACACCAACATGGCGGCGCCCAGAGTGAGGATGGTGATGAGCATTCCTGCCGCGACGGAGATAACAATCGCCGTGTGGCGGGGGCGAAGTCCGAACAGGCTGAGCCGCTTGCGACCCATGCGCCGTCCGACAATGTCTCCCACATACGCGATCACCCCGCTCACGGCCACCAGCGCGATGATCAGGAAGATTCCGTAGAACCTGCCCACGAAGAGTCTCTCCCGGAGTCAACATTCCCCGCCCGGCGGATTATAGCTGTCGTGTGCCCGAGCCGTCAACCAGACGGACCTGCGCGCGGGCGGACGCTGCCGCCAAGTGCTAGCTCTTGGGCCCCTCGGAAACGTCCTGCCAGTAGATGGCCGAGCGGCCGGAGCGGGGGCCAGCGCGGCAGTATCGTCTGGCACCGGTCCAGATAGTAGCGAAAACGCTGGAGATGGTGCTCCCCTCCGAACTTGTCCAGGAAGTTCGCCGCCGCGCCCGCATAGACCAAGCACTTGAAGAGAGCGGCATAGGCGACCCCGCGGGACAGCTCTGCTCCGCCGGCCACCGGAAGCCCTGATTCTGACGCGCACACGCCGTAGTGGTGCACCATCTCCTCCCAGCCCTCGGTGCCGATGTCGCTTTCGGGCTGTGCTAGCAGAGCGGCCAGGTCGAACTCCACCGGCCCGATGGTCGCCTGCTCGAAATCGAACACGTGAAGCCCGGCCTCTGTAACCAGGAGATGGTGAGGGGTGAATTCGAAGTGGATGAACTCCGTCGGCCGCTCGCACAGGAAGTCGATCAGGGGGCCGGCCTGGTCCGCCAGGCGTTTCCACTCCGCCTCCTCTATTGCCGCGCCGGTCAGTTCAGCGATACGGTCCAGCGCAATCCGCACGGCGTTCAGATAGTAGCTCGGTTCCAGGCTTTCCTTGTCGATCTTCCGGATCTCCGCGGTCAACTCGCGGAGATGCCCATGGGCAGTCCCGTGGAGGGCGACGAGTGCATTCACGGCCGACCGCAGCCAATGTCGTTTCAGCGAAGGATCTGAAGCCTCCAGCCGCTCTGCCAGCGTCTCATCACCTAGATCCTGCATGATGAGCAAGGCTTGATCGTCCCTCAGCTCCCCTGCGTGAACCTGTGGCACCGCGCAGCCGTATCGCTTCAGCAACTCCAGCACGCCCCGCTCGCGGCGATAGCAGGCCGAGAAGAACGTGATCCGATCAGCTGCATACCGCTTGGCTATAACACTGTCAGGACCTCCGTCCGACCAGGCCAGGCCAACCCGGTAGATCGTGTTCCGCGAAGCCTTTGGGTGGACGGCGGCTTGGGTGATCTTGGGCGTGCTCGTTCCAGCACAGGCGAGCAGCCTTATCAGGTCGTCTCTCTCATACCCCAGTTCCTGAGATGCCCGCTGCGCGGGATCCCCGGTCGGGGGCGCGCCCTCGTCCGAGGGCGGAGGCGCGGTGCGCGCGAGGTACGCCAGCGCCTCATCTAGTTCCTGTATCCGCGCCAGGACAGCGTTGCGTGTGCGAAGCAGCAGCTCCCTCCGGCTCCGGGCGGCCTGCGGGTCAGCCGCGCGGCCTCCTAACTTCTCTCGCTCATAGAGCAGCAAAGAGAGCAAATCTTGGTTGAGCCTGCGCGCGGCCGTGAGATAGTCCTCCAATCGCTCTGGCATCTCGCCGGTCTGCCGTGCGTTGCGAAGCATGCGGATTCCCTGTCGATGGGATTTGCTGGCTAGATCGGCCAAGCGGAGCTTCGCACTCCGCACCACCTCGCGCAGGTTCGGCATCTCCGAGAGCCGAGAAGCCGGAAGCTGCTCCCAGAGCTTGATCGCCTCCAGCAGCCGGTCGCGCCCATAGTAGATCCGCGCCAGCCGCAGCACCGCGCTGGGCCTGATCAACAGATTCCGAACCGGTACTTGCTCCCACTCCGCCAGCGCCTCGTCGAGCATGCGCTGGTCAGCGTAGATCTTTCCCAGCAAGACATGGGCCTCGACTTCAGCGATCGGCCGCCAGAGGACGCTCTCTGCGGTCGCGCCGACGAGCATCGACTCGGTGATGCCCGTCTCGTAGTGCACCCGGTAAAGGGGATATCCGAGCACCGCCAGCGGCAGTCCCCGATAGAGAGCCACCCGCACGGAGGGCGATTGCTCGGTGCCGGGGATAAGCCCCAGGAAGTAGCTGGCCTGAAGGAGCTTCTGGACCGCGGCGCCCAGCAGGAATCCGGCCAGCAGCAGTAGTCCGATCAACCACAGCACTCCTGAACGCAGGGCGGCCAGACCCCACGCGGCCATCAACGCTCCCAGGCCCCAGTAGAGGCCCAGGATTCGCCAGTCGTTCCACCCGAGCCACTGGAAGTGGTGGTGGAGCGGAGTGCAGAGAAAGGGGCGAGCGGTTTCGGTGGTCTGGTGGCGAAGGGGCCTCGCTATGCGCCAGAGACCCCGCACCGTTCCCATTTGCACCAGCACCGAGGCAGCATTGATGACAAAAGGCGCCGCGAGCAGCGGGAGCGACAGCTCGGCCTGGGCGAAGATCGCCAACGCCGCCAGTCCGGCTCCGATACCGAGAGCACCGGTGTCTCCCATCAGCAGCCGCGCCGGCGGCAGGTTGTAGACAAGGAATCCCAGCACTGCGCCGATCAACGGCCAGCAGATCGGCGCGACCGAATGCGCCGGATGTACGAGGCCTATTCCCGCCAGCCCTAGCAGGGCAATCACTGCCGACCCGCCGGCGAGGCCGTCGATGCCGTCTGAGAGGTTGACCGCGTTGATCGTCGCCAACACCACTAGCGCGGCGAAAGGCGCGTAGAAAACACCAAAATCCATCGGGTAGGCGTGGAAAGGAACATGCACCTCGTGCCGCCCTCCCAAACCCCACAGGGCGAAGCCAAAGGCCAGCGCGGCCAGCAACTGGAGCAGGAACTTCGGCCTTTCTCGCAGCCCTCGGCCTCCCACTTTCTTCAGGTCGTCCAGCAGCCCGATCAGCGCCTGGGCCCACACCAGGGCGAGCAGCCAGAGCACCTCCGTCTCGGGCGAGCGACCCCAGATCAAGGGAACTGCGAGGAGCGCCACGGTTGCCGCGAGGAGCAGCGCGAGCCCTCCGCCCAGTGGGCGCCGCGGCTTAGGAAAGAGACGATAGATCTTCTCTTTCCCTACCTTGCGCTCTCTAGAGTAGAGCCACGAGAGGCTGCGCCGAAAGGTCCGAGAGAGCACCACCCCGAGCAGCAGAGCAACGCCGAATGCGGTCAGTGATTGGACCATTAGGGTTGTGTTCGCTGGACGGCCGGATCATGAGTACCTGAAGATCATCCGGTAGGTCCCGACCCCGATCTCATCCCGGTCGTGGAGCAACTCCTCGCCGATGACGGGTTCGCGGTTAAGGAGAGTGCCGTTCGTGCTGTTCATGTCGCTCAGGAAATACTGGCTGCCCTCACGGCGGATCTGCGCGTGGCGCCGGGAGACAGTGCTACTGGGCAGCGAGATCGCGCAGTCGGGATGGCGCCCTATGACGGTGATGTCCTCCCCCAGCTCACAGGCCCTGGAGACGTGTTCCCCCATTGGGTCGAGCAGCCAGAGGCGCGCTCGGCGTTCTACCGCTCCCTCGGGCCGCTCGTCGAAGAGCCTGATGATCAGCGTGTCTTCGTCCTCGGCCTCAGTGCTCGGCGAAGCATCCATAGCGACGCCGCAGTGCTTGCAGAAGCGGCTCTCCTCGTCACTCGTACGATCACAGTGCGGACAGCGTGGCACGGCGTCTCTCTGTCACCCTACCTATGTAAGTGACCGGCTCTCTACCTGCACGAAGTGGGCGATCTTCTCCGCGATCGCCTTGGGCTCCAGGCCGATGTTCGCCAACAGCTCTTCCCGGCTTCCGTGTTCGACGAATCGGTCTGGCAGACCCAGGCACAACACCGGAACAGATAGCCCCTGCTGGTGCAGCAGTTCGGCAACCGCGCTGCCGAACCCGCCGACGACAGAATTCTCTTCAACGGTGACTACACGGCCGCAAAGGCGGGCCTGTTCGCAGATCAGTTCGGCGTCCAGTGGTTTGACGAAGCGCGCGTTGACCACGGCGGCCTCAATCCCCCCTTCTGCCAGCATCCGCGCCGCGCCGAGCGCGAGGCCGACCGTGGACCCCAGTGCGAGCACGGCCACCCCCTCCCCCTCGCGCAGCAGCTCACCCTTTCCTATCGGGCAGGCCGTCACGTCGCCGTCAGGCGGATTGGTGCCCTCCCCCCTGGGATAGCGAATCGCCGCCGGCCCTCCGAGCTCCACAGCACTGTTTACCATCGCGGCCAGCTCGGACAAGTCCTTTGGCGCCATCACTACCAGTCCGGGTATGTGGCGCAGGTATGTGAGATCGAAGACCCCGTGGTGAGTCGGGCCATCTTCTCCCACCAGTCCAGCGCGGTCCAGCGCGAAGATAACCGGCAGACGCGTCAGTGCCACATCGTGCACGATCTGATCATAGGCCCGCTGGAGGAAAGTGGAGTAGATCGCGACCACGGGTCGCAAGCCCTGAGTGGCAAGACTCGCAGCGAAGGTGACCGCAGTCTGTTCCGCCATTCCCACATCGAGGAAGCGATCCGGGAATCGCTCCGCGAACTCCCGAAGCCCGGTTCCTTCCTTCATCGCGGCCGTAATCGCCACCAGGCGAGGGTCGCGGTTGGCGATCTCGACCAGCGTCTCGCCCAACACGTGCGTGAACGAGAGGCCGCTGGCAGCGCTCAACGGCTCACCCGACTCAATGTCGAAGGCGCCGGTGCCATGCCACTTGGCTGCGTCGTTCTCAGCGTGCACGTAGCCCCGCCCCTTCTGAGTGACTACGTGGATAAGCGCCGGCCGGCCGACGGCACGCGCCTGCCGAAGCGTGTTGATCAATACGGGTAACTCATGGCCGTCGATGGGTCCGAGGTAGGTGAAGCCAAGTTCCTCGAACAGCATGCCGGGAATGAGGAGCTGCTTGATCCCATCCTTGAATCGCTGCACGGCTTCCAGCAGGCTCTCTCCCAGCGGGAGCCTCGACGCCAGTGATTCGAAATCGGCCTTCGCGCGGAGATAGTGAGGGTCCAGTCGAAGTCTGCTCAGGTAGCCGGCGAGCGCTCCGACGTTGCGAGAGATCGACATCTGATTGTCGTTGAGGACGATGATCATAGGGGTGCTGAAGTGGCCCACCAGGTTGAGCGCCTCGAAGGCCATGCCTCCAGACATCGCGCCATCTCCCACCACCGCCACTACCGCAGAGTCCTCGCCCGCCAGATCCCGCGCCTTCGCCAGGCCCGCCCCGGCGGCAATGGCGGTGCTCCCATGGCCGGTGTTGAACGCATCGTGCTCGCTCTCACTCCGCCGCGGAAAGCCCGAGATCCCGCCGGCCTGCCGCAGCGTCTCGAAGCGCTCTCGTCGGCCGGTCAGGAGCTTGTGGGCATAGGCTTGGTGCCCAACGTCCCAGATGATCTTGTCCTTCGGGCTCTCGAACACATAGTGGAGCGCGATCGCCAGCTCCACCGCCCCTAGGCTGGCCGCCAAGTGTCCGCCGCGCTGCGATACCACACTGATCATGCGGCCGCGGACTTCCTCCGCTAACTCCCCGAGCTGCTCTTCCTTCAGGCCACGCAGATCAGCCGGCCCGTCGATCTTGTCTAGCAATCCGCCCACAGGTGACCCTACTCTCCTTCGCCCTCCCCCTCAGTTCCCGGCTCCATCGACTCCAGTTCGACCACCCCCATACGCTCCACCAGTTGCTGGATCTTCCCCTCCGCCTCAGTGAGCTGCTTCTCGCAGAACTGGGACAGCTCTAGTCCCTCCTCGGCAAGGGAGATCGCCTCCTCCAGTGCAAGCTCGCCGCTCTCCAGCTGCTCCGCTATCTCTTCCAGACGGCCGAGCGCCTTCTCAAAGCTGGCGGGGGCCCCCTGTTGTTTCTTCCTCCGTCGCTTCGGCTTTTCGGTCACGACGTAAGCCCTCTTTGTGACAATCAAAGCGCCTGGTCAGGCCGCCCCTCGCTTAGAACCCGCGTGCCGGAACCACGGCCTACCACGACATAATACCAGATAATCGCCCGCTGAGCATACGGAGTCGTCCAGGCGAGCGGCCCCGATAGGCGCGCACGCGCGCTCTGCCGGTGCCGCCCCGGCGCGGCCCAAGGTGTCTACTTGTCCGCTGCGGGCGTCAGTCCAATGCCCAGGAGAATTCCCTCTACTTGCTTCGCCTCCGCCTTCAGCATCCCCTCGACTGACTCCGGCGGACTGTTCTCGAGTGCTTCAGTGTAGGCTTGCAGTACCCCGTAGAGCTGCGCGCGGCCGACCTGGAGCACGCCTAGCTCGCCGCTCCACCGCTCTGCCTCTCGGCTCTCCTGGGCCTCCGCGACTTGCAGCAGGCCGACGTACGCATCCTCCAGCATGTTGATCCCGGCATTGACGGTGATTATGACATTAGGCTCGGCCATCCCCGCAAGGCGCCCAACCGCGAGCGCCTTGCGGGAGTGCTCCTCGGCGGCTTCCACCTCTCCCGCCTGCAGTTTGCCAGCCCCAAAGCGCAACAGCCCCCTGCTCGCGTTCTGGCAGCGACGGAGCAGTTCCAGCCACTGGCCGTACTGCGCATACTGCCACGCCTTCACCGAGGCAGCGCGTTCCTCGTGAAGATCGAACGGAATCGGCAGACGATAGAGGACTATCTTGGTCCTCGCCAATGCCTGATCGATTCTCACACGGGCCAGGTCGTTGCGCCCTACCTCAAAGGCGACCCCAGCTCCCTCGAGTAACGGCAGCGCGTTAGTGGGATCGAGTCGGGCGGCGCGGTCGAAAGCCTCTAGGGAGGGCCCTATCCTCTCTGCCGCGCGCTCGGGCTCCGTCTGCGCGAGCGCCGCCTCCGCCTGCCCGCGCAGCAGGTGCGGTAACGGGCCGTGAGGCTCTAGCTCGACGGCGCGTGTCGAGGCCTCCTTTGCGCGGGCATAATCCCCTGCGGCCAGACATATGTAAGCCAGGGATGTCTGATACGCCGCGTTGCTCGGCTCCGTGCGCACAGCCGCCTCTATGTGACCCAGGGCCGCAATGCGCGCTTGCTGACGAGTATCGGGGGTCCGAGACTCCGCCGGCCCTTGGCTGGGCGCGGTGAATGCTATCCAGGCCGCCCGAAACTCGCTCTCACCCCCGGGCACGGCCTGGTCGCACGACGTGGGCGAAGCGACGCAGACTGCAAGGAGGGCGGCTAACACCGGTATGACGTTCCTCACGCTCTTCTCCTCAGTCCGCGGAAGCCGGCTGTCGCAGCCTCCGCACTTGCACATCCGCCGCCCCTTCCGATAATACCACTTCGGCCGTGCCCCCAATCTTGAGCTGCCGGATCGAACGCACTACAGATCGATCGGGAAGACGGGTGATCGAATATCCCCGCGCCAGGACGGCCTCGGGACTTAGGGCCTTCAGCTTCTCCCTGGCGCGCAGCAGCCGTTCCTGAATTTCGCGGCCCCGGCGCGTCGTGGTCTGCCGGACCGCATTCACTAACTCGTCTACCCGCTGCCTTCGTTCCGCCAACAGCAGCCGCGGTCGGCTGAGCACCGGCCGCGCCTGGAGCAAGGCGAGCTCTCGGCGATAGCGATTGACTGCACGACTCAGCCGCTGCGCGGTCCGCTTGCGAAACTCCTGCAGGAGACGCAGCAGCTCCCTTTGGTCCGAAGTGGCTGCCACGGCCGCCGCCGTCGGGGTGGGCGCTCGGTAGTCGGCGACGAAGTCGGCGATGGTGAAGTCCGTCTCGTGCCCGATGCCGGTGATCACCGGGACGGGCGCCGCCGCGATCGCCCGCGCCACCCCCTCCGCGTTGAACCCGGACAGCTCCTCCATAGAGCCTCCGCCGCGCGCCAGAATGGCCACCTCGGGGCCCTCGATCAGGCGCAGCTTCTCCAGAGAGCGGACTATGCCCGGTGCGGCTCGGGCTCCGCCGACGGGGGTCGGGATCAGCACCAAGTCCGCGCCCGGCCAGCGGCTCCGGATCGTTGTCAGCAGATCGTGTAGGGCCGCGCCGACCGGCGAGGTGAGCAGGGCGATCTTCCGGGGAAAGGCCGGCAGCGGCCGCTTACGTTCCTCCTCGAACAACCCTTCAGCTGCAAGCTTCCGCTTCATCCTCTCGAAAGCCAGATGCAGCTCCCCCAGCCCCGCCTCCTCCATCTCTCGCACCACCAACTGATACTGCCCGCGCGGCTCGTAGACCGTCAGCGTCCCCCGCACGACCACCTCACTCCCGCTCTCCGGAATGAAGGCCAATGCCTCCGCCTCCTCTCGAAAGAGCACACAGCGCAGCTGGCTCGACTCGTCCTTGAGGGTGAAGTACACGTGCCCGGAGCCGTGCCGGGTAAGGTCCCCAACCTCTCCTCTGACCGATAGCTCTTGCAGCGTCTGGTCTTGAGACAGCAGCGTCCGGAGGTAGCGGTTCAACTGCCGCACCGTGAAAACAAAGCGTCGCTGCTGGCTCATGATGGCGCCTCGATCTCGGCAAGTTCGCTTTCGAGGTTGCGGGCCAGGCTCCCCAGGATCCCGTTCACGAAGCGCCCCGACTCGGCCGTGCTGTACTTCTTCGCCAGTTCCACCGCCTCGTCCACGCTCACGCCGGCAGGAATCTCAGGGAGATAGATAAGCTCGTAGATGGCCAGACGCAGGATGTTGCGGTCGACGTTTGTCATCCGCTCCAGAGTCCAGCCGAGCGCATACTTATTGATGATGCTGTCTATGTGGCCCTTGTGCTGGGCCGTACCGAGGACTAGCTGCCGCGCGAAATCCAGTGACTCTGTGGGATGCCGGCCGTGTTCCCGCGACGATTCCAGCGCCTCCTCGACCGTGCCGCCCCCGACATCGGCTTGGAACAGCGCACCCAGAGCAAGTTCTCGGCTGAGCCGCCGGCTCCCCACCACTCACCACGCCTAGGCCAGGCCCATGCGGCGCTGGAGGAAGTTCGTCGCTATGTCGCCGCGCCGGAAGTAGGCGTTGGCCAGCACTTCCTGATGGAACGGGATCGTCGTCTTCAGCCCCTCGATCTCACACTCACGCAGCGCGCGGCCGGCGCGGGCGATGGCCTCCGCGCGCGTCTGCCCCCAGACGACAAGCTTGGCCAGCAGCGCGTCGTAGAAAGGCGGCACCGTGTAGCCCTGGTACAAGTGAGTATCCACTCGCACTCCGATGCCTCCCGGCAGCCGGAGGGAACGGACCGTGCCGCTCGAGGCGAGGAAGTGGTTCGTGTGGTCTTCTGCCGTGATCCGGCACTCGATGGCGTGTCCACGTGGGCTCACGTCCCGCTGGTCGCGGCCCAGCTTGTGCCCGTAGGCGATTTGGATCTGCTCTCGCACGAGGTCCCGCCCAGTCACCATCTCCGTGACCGGATGCTCCACTTGGATCCGTGTGTTCATCTCCAGGAAGTGGAAACGCCCGTGCTTGTCCAGCATGAACTCGACGGTGCCCGCGTTGACGTACCCGACCGCCTTCGCCGCCCGCACCGCGGCGTCTCCCATATGATGGCGGAGCCGCCGACCCAGTGCCGCGCACGGCGCCTCCTCCAGCAACTTCTGGTGCTTGCCAGTCTGAATCGAGCATTCCCGCTCGCCGAGGTGCGTGATCTCGCCGTGTTGATCGGCCAATATCTGAAACTCGATGTGCCGCGGGTCCTCCAAGTACTTCTCCAGATACACGTCCCCCCGGCCGAAGGCCGCCTGGGCTTCTGACTGTGCCAGCCGGAGATTCCGGGTCAGATCGTCCTCGTTGTGGGCGACCCGAATGCCGCGGCCCCCTCCTCCCATAGCCGCCTTGATCAGCACCGGGTAGCCCAGTCGCGCGGCCGTTCGCACCGCGTCTTGCTCGCCCTGCACGACCTCATCGCTGCCCGGGATCACGGGAACACCTGCCTCCCGCATGATCCGGCGCGCCGCCGCCTTGTCCTGCATCCGCCGGATGGTCTCCGCCCGCGGGCCGATGAACTTGATGTTGCAGATCTCGCAGTTCTCCGCGAACGCGGCTACTTCGGAGAGATTCCCATACCCGGGATGGATGGCGTCCGCGCCGGTGTTCAAGGCCGCCTGCATCAAGTTGGGGATGTTGAGATAGCTGTCCTTGTTCGGGGGAGGACCGATGCAAACGGCCTCGTCCGCGAGTCGGACGTGGAGGCAATCCTCATCTGCCTGGGAGTATACGGCCACCGTTGGTATACGAAGTTCCCGACAAGTGCGGATGATCCGAACGGCAATCTCGCCCCGGTTGGCGATCAGGATCTTCTTGAACACACAGACCTCCGCATGGATGACGTCAGGTTCCCGCACGCCCACCATGGGCCCGCAGGTCCGCTTCCGATAGGCCGGATCGGCCGCTCAGAAACTGCCATGGCCGGGATGGGGACAGCGCACGGTGCCGGAGCTCGGATCGTACTGGTACGGCTCTTCACTCACCGGGCAGGTAAAGCTAAGCGAGGCCGGACTCTCGAGGCTCTCGAGCGAGGGGGGATAGCTACCCATGTTGCCCTGATAGATAGAGATCGCGTAGCGCAGCTGCTGCAGGTTGGTCTGACACAACACGTCTTGGGCCCGATCCTTGGCTCCGCCCAGGGTGGTAGTCGCGCCTCCTGGCTGAGACGACCCACCCGTAAACCCTCCGCCGTAAAGGGTGAACAAGATGCCAATGATCACGATCGCCGCCAGCAGGCCAATGAGCGTGAAGTAGCCGACCTCGGTGCTACGCCAATCCGATCGCAGATTCCTCATCGATCTCTCCGTCACCCTCTTCGGGATCGATCAGCAGCAGCGTCTGACCGTACTCCACCGCCGCTCCGTCCTCGACCAGTAGTCGGGAGATGACTCCGGTGACCGGCGCCCGAAGTTCGTTCGGAACCTTCATCGCTTCGATCGCCGCGATCAACTGCCCCTCCCGCACCCGGTCCCCCTCCCGCACGATCTCTCGCGGGTCCAGCATTCCTCCGTTGTGAAAGATGCCTACCACCGGGGCCACCACCGGCAGTCCTGCCGTCTCGACCTCTACCGACGCCGGGGGCTGCTCTTCTTCCACCTCCGCCGACGTCTCAGGCTCGGCCCTGCTCCGAACCCGCGTCCCCTCCGGCCCTCGCGAGATGCTGACCTTGAAATCCGGGAGTTCGAGAGAGAGCTGCGTGACGCCGGACTGGCGCATCAGCTCGATGAGTTCCTCCACCCTGCTCAGGTCCACCGCGCTCGCCCCTTCCCGGCCTCGCCGGGCCTACGAAGCCACCCGCTGGACGTACTCGCCCGTCCGCGTGTCCACACGTATCATGTCCTGTTCGTTGATGAAGAGCGGAACGTTGACAATGGCGCCGGTCTCCAGCGTCGCTGGCTTGGAGCCTCCCGTCGCCGTGTCGCCACGCAGTCCGGGGTCCGTCTTCGTCACCACCAGCTCAACTGTGTTGGCGACCTCGACGCCCAGTATCTCATCTCCGTGCATTATCATCGAGGCCTCGGCATCCGACTTCAAGTACTTCGCGCCCTCGCCTATCACGTCTGCCGAGAAGGTTTCCTGGTCGAAGGTCTCGGTGTCCATGAACACATAGTCCTGGCCCGTGCGATAGAGAAACTGCATGGACCGTCGGACGATCATCGCCTGCTCCATGCGCTCGCCGGCCCGGAACGTCTTGTCGGTAACCGCGCCGGTTCGGAGATTGCGCAGCCTGGTGCGAACGAAGGCCCCGCCTTTTCCGGGCTTCACGTGCTGGAACCCGATAATCGCGAAAATCCCATCGCCGGTCTCGATGGTTAGTCCGGTGCGAAAATCAGCCGTCGAAATAGCCACTACCTACTCCTGCCTTGGCTCAGGCCCGATTGTACGATGCGGCCTGGCAAAAGTCAAGCCAACCGCCTACCACCACTGCGCGCGAGGTAGGTACATGGGCATCAGTGGAAACAGCACCTCCATCATCCGCAGCCCATCTATCTCCTCCGAACCCCCCACCGAGAGATCGTTGTGACGGTACAGGTCTCCCGCCCGTCGCCGGCCCATCAGAAGTAGCGGCAGCGCCTCAGGAGCAACCACTGCGCACACATCCGCTGTCTCCGAATCCGGTGCGACCGACACCGTTCCACCCTCGATGTGCAGCGTGGCCGCCTGTTCGCCGCTTACGATCCGCACTGTTCCCCGCCAGTCCTGCAGGTCGCTCTCGCCGACCCGGCGGCTGAGCTCCTCGCGAATCTCATCGAGGAATCTCTCGACATTGGTGATTATGGCCATGAAGACCTCGTCTGACTCGCTCGGCGCCTCGTATTCCCGCGCCGCGGCCGCCGCGCTGACCAGCCCGCCCTCCTCCGGAAGCTGTATCGCGATGTGCGTCTTGCCGCGTTCTTTAGCTCGCCCCTCCGCATCCTCGATCAGGGCCCGTGCGACCTCCTGCGCCTCCTCCACTTCGGCCACGCACAGCTCCTGAATGAGCGCCCCGTTTGGCATACAGAATGGCTGGTAGTCTGTGATCGCGTATCCGATAATCTTGCCCTCGCGCTCTGCAACGCGGCCGCACTCCTTGTCAGCGTCCAGTGAGGGCGCGTTCCATCCCTGCCTGCGAAACTGGTCCCGCCAGGATTCGGCCGTCACCGGGCCCGGCCCGAAGAAGCCCAGCGTCCACGCGCTGAACAGCCGTGCCAGCACCTTTTCATTGCCATCCCGGAAGCTCCGAATGGCGAAGTTCTCGGAAGATGTCATAGCTTTCCTCAGTCCTCGTCAACTGGCTTGCCGCGCTCCGCCAGAGCCCGCGCGAAGTCGCCGTAGACCGCCTCATCTCCCTGCCATTCGAGCAAGCGCGCCTGTGCTGCATATGGCAGGGAAATCTCTCCCTGCCGCAGGGCGGTGAAGGTTTGCCTCGACATGGAGAGCGACAGGTCTATCTTTCGCGCCTTCCCCTTCAGTGGGCGCATCTCGCTCTCCCCGCACCTCACGCATATCGGCGCGTGTGGCCGCACAGAAAGCTCGATGATCGGCCGCCGCGCGGCGAGCGCCGCGCTTCCCTTCAGCATCTCGGAGAGGGCGTGGCAGATGAAACGTTCCGGATCCAGCAGCTTGTACACGCGGACCTGCTTAGCTACATCCACCAAGCCAAAACGACGATACAGCCGGTGGGCCACAATGCTGGTTGCCGTGTAGAGCGCCGCGCAGGAATATCGCTCGCCTCTCATCTCTGACATCGTCCGGGCGAGGACCTGTCGCGCCAGCCCACGCCGGCGAAACTCCGGCTCCGTGCCTACCCCACCAATTCCCCCCACCTGCACGGTGCTTCGCCGGCCCGCCCGCATGGGGTACGGCACGTAGGAGAGATGGCTGACATCCCGCTCTTCTATCTCTGCGAACACCCTGGTCCACGAACCGCGCTTCCGTATCTTCACCTCGGCCGCTTGCCGGAGCGGCCTCTTCATCGCTCGATCACCACAGGTGCCCCCGTTTGTGCCGACTGCTCGATGGCGCACGCCACGCGCGTCACCTCCAGCCCGACTTCCCCCGGCACCAAAGGCTCTCTATCGTTCACGACGCAGTCAGCGAAATGCTTGATGCTCTCCACCGCGAAGCCCACCTGCCGGCCGTGAACCACGGGCCCGCCGAGAATCTCCGCGTATCGAAACCCCTTCGCCTCCGCGATCTCCACGGTCCGGTTGGAGGAGGTGTCGATGTTGATGGTCGCCTCCGAGCCGACTATCTCGCACTTGAGGTCGAAGACACTGGGCGCCGACTCCGGCAGTAGCCAGCAGTTTTCTATGGAGGCCACCGCGCCGCCGGGGAACTCCAGCGTGCTCTGGAACAAGTCGGGCACATCGACCCCCTTCTCTGTCAGCACCCCACGTCTGGACACGGCGTAAACCCGATGCGGCCACTCTCCGATCAGCCAGCAGACCATGTCGATGGCGTGACTCCCCAGAAACCAGAGCGAGGACGACTTCTCAGCCCAGGACAGCATCTTCAGGGGCACGAACGTCGTGTTGCTCAGCCGGAAGTAGATGAACCTGGGGTCGCCGAGCTCCCCCTCCCCAAGCAGGCGATGCGCCTCATGAAAGGCGGGACTCCACCGGTTCTGGAAGTCCACCATCAACTTGACCTTTCGCTCCTTCGCCGCGCCGATGATCTGCTCGCATTCCTCCACCGTCGTGGCGAGGGGCTTCTCGACCAGCAGGTGCTTCCCCGCCCGCGCCGCCGCAACCGCTATCTCCGCATGCGCGAAGTCGGGCGTGGCGACCGAAACCGCGTCCACCCCTGGATCCAGAATAACCTCACGCCAGTCGGTGCAGTGCCGTCCGGCGTTGTACTTCAGAGCGATCTCCCTCGCCCTTCCTCGGTTCAAGTCGCACACCACGGCGAACTCGGCCTCTGGATGACTCTCGTAGGCCTTGGCGTGGGTCTCGCCAAAGAGTCCCGCGCCGATCAACGCGAAGCGTTTCTTTCTCATGCTGCTCTCTCCAAACACAGTCCCGCCTCAGTCTGGCTAGTCTGTGGCTAGTCCCGGCGGGGGAACGTCGAGAAGACTAGCTGCGAGGCGGAATTGCCTCGCTCCCGTGGGTGCCCTCCGCCCCGGCCCTTACAGCCGCGCCTGTCGCCTGGCCCCCCTCGTCGGGGTCCTCGGCTGGCTCGGCCCCAAGGGCCTTCGCGCACGCGACGGCTATCTCCCCCGCGACCGCTTCGGCAAGCGCTCCCACACAGGTATCCGTGTACAGGATCTCCGGATCTGCGGGCAGGACATCGCATCTATCCGATTCCTCCGCGAAACGTCCCGCCCAGATCTCCGATCCGTCTTCTACCGCTATCAGGCTTGCGGCTACCTCCACGGCGGCCCGAACCGGAGTGCCGGCAAGCTCGGCCGGCCCCGTCTCCTCACTCTCCATCCGGTGGACCGTCGCCAGCAGCAGATGACGAGCGTTCCGGCTCCGTGCCGCATCCACCGGATCGCCGATGTTCGGCTTGTACATCAGGTCATCGCCCGCGATCTCGAACCCCAGAGGGACCAGCCGACGATGCAGGTGCTTTGTGAAGTTCTTCCGCCAGCGGTTCTCCCACCGGTTCTCCCACGGGCTCTCCGGCTGGTTCTCTTCCTGCTTGCCGGCGGGAGCCAGGATGCGCACGGCGATCGGGCGCGGCGGGTCGAAGGGATCGAGTCCCTGTGTCAGGTCTCGTGCATGGCTGGGCGATGGCTCCGGCGCCGGAATCTCCTCCGGCTCCTCGCCGCCGAGTGCGGCCAGCCTGTCCTCCCGGCTGCTCAGGAGTGGATGTGTGGCGTAGATGTTGACGATCCACGGATGCACGGCTGGCTGCTCGCCGAGCTTGCTCAGGGCGGTCACGGCCGCCCGCGCGTCATAGCCTGCAGCGTTCGCATATTCGTAACCCGCCAAGTCGGCCTCTCGTTCCAGCACCCGGCTGTAGTGGGTGACGTAGGCCGTCGACCCCACATCGATTGCTGTCCCCCAGCTCCCCCGCCCCTCAACCAGCACCTTGAGCAGCAGATTGCCCAGGTTGGCGTTACGGCTCCGCTTGGCCTGTCTCCCGTGGTGGCCCAAATCCACGTGGCCCATCTCATGGCCCAGCACAAAGGCCGCTTCGTCATCGTTGAGCTTCTCGTAGTAGGTCCGAGTGATGAACACAAAGCCCCCGCGGGCGGCGAAGGCGTTATAGATGTGCAAATCCTCGATCACCCAGAATCGCCAGGGGAGATCCTCACGCTTCACGACCTCGGCTAGTCTCTCGCCGATCCTGTTCAAGCTTGGATCGTCCGTAAGCCCGAAGTGCCGCACCTGGGCCATCACCTGCTTCCCCAGGCTCACCTCCTCTTCAACGGAAGCCGTCCACACCGGCGCGGCGACTGCCAGCACCGACAGCGTCAGAAGCAGGCTGCGTACACTCCGAGTCTTCACTCTCGATTCCTCGTTCGACTGGCTGACTGAATGCTGCTCAAGGGATGGTATCCAGGTAGCATAGGTCGTGTCAAGACTGACCCGCACGCAGGATAGGGCCTATCGTTCAGAGAATCGCCCCCGCGGAGCCTGCAAGAAACGGGAACCCATCTCCATCACATGGCAAAACTGCGGCCCTATCGAGGCGATGATCTGCCTGATCTTGCCGAGGCATGGAACCAGACCTTCCTCGGGACGCCGAACTTCGTGCGCGTCAGTGAGACTGACTTCGCTCGCAGGACCGTGGGTCAGCCATCCTTCGACCCCGGCGCGCTGCTGGTGGCGGCACGGGGAAGCCGCATCCAGGGCTTCGTCCACTTCGGACCGCGCACGAACTTGTGGAGTGATCCCTCGGGACGAAGAGCTGACCCAAGAGAAGGACACATATATGCCGTGGTGGCCGCGCCATCTGATCCCGTGCTGGAGCGCGACCTTCTGACAACCGCCGTTGACGGGCTCGCCAAGGCGGGGGCCCGCAAGATCCTGCTCGCCCCGAGCTGGGTCTACGGGACCCAACCTTTCTACAACGGCATTGCGGGGGCCTACGAGTTCCCCGGCCTCAGCCCAGAGCGCCGCAACCTCCTCGACCTCGCGGCGGAGACGGGGTTCGCTCCAGTCGCCGAGTACGCAACACCGCAGATCGACTTTGCAGAGGGCGACCACCTGGAGACTTTGCATACGCTGGCAGGTGAGCTGTGGCGGAGCGCCCGACAGTGGGGCCTCCAGGTGCGCCGGCGCGCGCTATCCTCACGATTCTTCCCCGACCGTACCTTGGTTGAACTGGTGCTCGACCTGGAGACGATTGCCATGACCGCCTTCGGTCCCTGGCCCGAGTACGCGCGGGAATATGGGCGGCGTCTCTTCGGCCTCACTAACGTCCAAGTTGCCCCGCGTTGGCGGGGAAAGGGCCTCGGAAAGCTGATCGTAATCCAGGCCATTGAGGCGGCAAGGGAGGCCGGCGCCGACGGGGTCCATCTGCACGTGTGGAAAGACAACCGGGTGGCCTGGGACCTCTACCACCGCGCGCTGGGCTTCCGGTCGAGATACACCTGGGTAACGCTGGCCAGAACGCTCCCTAGCTGACCTTCCAGTCCCCTACCACTCCGATCCAGTCACACTGCCGATGCCACATCCGCCTCCGCCGGAACGCACCTGTCGGTCGCGTAGTCAGCCCAGTGAGGCCGGCCGGCTGACCCGCCGCGCTTGCGACGGGGGTCCCGACCGCTTGATTATCAGACCCAGGGCTGTTATCCATCTCGGGTTTGTGGTATCCTGTCTTGCCGTCGGTGCCGGAGTCATAACCGCGTACCGGCGTGAGGGAGGGCGGCTTGGTCTGTCGGCTGTGCGGAGCGGCGAATCCAGCACAGCAGGCAAGCTGCATGGCCTGCGGGTTGCCGCTCGAGAGTGCTCCGGAGGGCGGCGTATTGACGCGCCACACGGAGGGCCGGGGCGGATGGTACGTCTGGCTCGGCCTGTGTCTCGCCCTTGGGGCTGTGCTGGGGCTTGTTCTGGTTCGCGTTCGCTCCCCCGGGCCCGCCACCGCGACTTCCTATCTGTCGAGTGTACTCCTTGGAGCTATCGTCGGGGGCGGCCTTGGCGTGCTGCCGGGCCCGGTCCTCAGGGCCTGCCGCCAGGCGTGGGCGGCCCTGATGTGCTGTGTTCTCGGCTGGGTGAGTGCCCGCGCACTCTCTCGCATACGGATCAGCTGCGAGGAAGCGCTGGAGTCAGAGGCCGGGGATAAGGATGCGAACCTTCGCCTCGCCGCGGTTCTCTGGCTGCAAGGCGCGCACGGGCAGGCCGAGCAGGTCCTGCAGCGGCTCATTGATTCCTCGGATGGATCCCCGATCGCCCACCACAACTTCGCAGTGGCGCTAGCCACATCAGGACGCCGGGCGCGGGCGCTGGAGGAGTTCGAGCGAATCCGGTCGCGAATGTCCGATTCCGCCGTCCTGCTTTGGAATCTGGGCCTTACCTATTGGAGCTTGGGCCAGCTCGCCGCTGCAGGAGAGGCATTTCGAGCAGCCATAGAGCTCGACCCCACGGACATCCCCGCGCGCAACGCGCTCGCGCTCGCACTGGCCCGCCAAGGAGAGGTTGACAAGGCCATTGCCGAGCTGGAGCGGGTGCTGGCGGCCGGCCGCCGATCACCCCAGGTTCTGTGCAACCTCGGGGTCATCCATCAGTCCCGCGGTGACCTCGAAGTAGCCTCGCGCCACTTCACAGGTGCCCTTCGCCGGAATCCCAGCCACATCGCGGCTCGCTACAATCGAGGCCTTTGTGCCGCCCTGAACGGCCGCCCTCGGGCCGCCGTCGAGGACCTCTCGGCGCTGGCCCGGGTTGACCCTGACCACGCCTGGGGCCTGATCCAGAGAGCCATCGCGTGGTACCGCCTCGGAAACCGCAGGAGAGCGCTCGAACCCGCGCGCAGAGCCGCCGTGGTGAGCCGCGGAGACTTCTATGTCCTCTACAACGCCGGCACCCTCATGCTGCGCGAGGAACTCGTGGAGCAAGCCGTGGCCGAACTGGAGAGAGCCTACGAGATCAATCCCCAGAGCATAGAGGTGATATTGAATCTCGGCGTGGCCGTCTACCTAGGCGGGCGTCCGCGCCAGGCGTTGGATCATTTCCGGGCCGCGGCACGCCTCAGCCCCCGCCATGCTCTTGCACGCTACAACTGCGCCATCGCCTACTGCATGGCGGACATGCTCGACCAGGCCGAGAGAGAGGTAGACGAACTCCTCACTCTCTATCCGAACTTCCCGGACGTCTTCAACGTGATCGGCGTCATCCGGCTCTTTCAGGGCCGCCTCGTGGAGGCGGCCGAGCAGTTCCGACGGACCGCCGACCTCATGCCTCGCAGCGCTATCGTCCGTTCAAACCTGGCCCTGACCTACTACCTGGAAGGGGACCTCGCTGCTGCCGCCGAGCAGGCCCACTATGCCGCCACCCTCGATCCCCAGCTCCCGGCCGCACGAGACGTGGCCGGCCACAGCGCGCTGGAAATGGACGATCTTCCCCTCGCCACTGAGCACTTCGCCGCCCTGGCAAGACTCGAACCCGCGAATCCCGACGCCCACACCAACCTCGGCCTCGCCTACTACAAGGAAGAGCGGCTGAACGAATCCATTGAGTGCTACGAGCGCGTCCTCATCTTCGCGCCCAAATCGCCTGAAGGCCACAACGACCTCGGCCTTGCCTACGCCAAGAACCAAATGCTGGCCGAGGCCGCCGACCATCTCAAACAGGTCCTCGAGTGGCGGCCCGATGACCCCGTCGTGCATGGCAACCTGGGCCTCGTATGCTACTTCAACGGCGATACTGAAGACGCTGTGCATGAGTGGCGAGAGGTTACCCGACTCGCCCCGGCCTACGCGCGCCTGCGCGAGGCTACGCGGTTCTCCGCCTACGATGACCAAGGGATGGTCATGCGCCCGATTGACCGGCGCCTAAGAGCCACTCAGTTCCCGCCCAAGGTGGCCGCCTTCCGCCACAGCTTCCAGATCGCCCTCGACGAACGAGCGTATCGTATGGCACTGCCCTGGCCGGACCTCGCGGCCGCCGCAGTCTGGTGCGAGCGGTTCCGCCGAGCCCGCGCCGCGGTGGGCAGTTCCTGACGCGGCGCTCTTTCTTTCCCTCTTGTCCCTCGCCCGCATTTTCGCTATGATATCGTGCAGAGCGGCACCGTAGCTCAGGGGTAGAGCGAGCGGTTCATAACCGCTATGTCGGTGGTTCGAACCCACCCGGTGCCACCACGTCCGCCGGGCCGCCTGCCCCCAGTGTCCTTGATGGTCTTTCCCGCTACTTCTCATGTCTCAATACCTTGACATTTCCTGAATCCTTGTTCGGAAACGCGCCAGACGGTCGCGGCTGTTGCTGGTATAAATAGACTGGCCGTCCCGGCTAAACAGGCAGAACCTGAGTTATGGCATCCTCGTCTCCTTGACAGGGCGGGCAGAGAAGAACCTCAGCCGGGACGGTCAATCCAGTGGTCGCGGCCATTCCGTCCTCCTTCCGCGGCATTCCTCCCGGCGGGTCCCCGTCTCGGAGTCTCCACCGCCCACTTGTGTCCTGACAGAGGAGGAGAAGCAGAGCCATCGCAGAACATTCCAGGGCTTCCGCCTATGGGAGCATGGCGCTTACCAAACCAAACTTGTCGGAGGGATGAGAGCATGAAGGTGCCTGTGGTAGATCCGGACCTGTGCACTGGCTGCGGCGCATGCGTAGATGTGTGTGCTGACGTATTCGAAATGGGAGAGAACGACATTGCTGTCGTGAAGAATCCCACCGGGGCAGGGGAGAGCGACGTCCAGGAGGCCATCGACGGATGCCCGTCTGAGGCGATTAGCTGGAGCGAGAAGTAGCGAAGGGCCTCAATAGGCGCTTGAGGAACGGCCCCGCGGATACTGCGCGGGGCTGTCTTCATCTTCGGCAGGCTAGCCGGAGAGCACCACCCGAATGCGCACGGCGGCCTTGCGCGCGCACAGGCGCACCATGCCCACCGTGGTGTTATCATCGAAGATCGTCATCAGCAGCCCGTGCTCTCCCGCCAGGTTGACGTGTACGTGCCGCTGCCTGCCTTGGTGGTACAACACGTCGAACTCCGGCTCGCTGATCAACCGTGCGATCTCGCCCGCAGAAGCGAACGCGCCCGCCGCCAGCGCCGCCAGTGAGGTAGTGTCCAGGGCAGTCGTGTCTCCCTGCAAGCCGATCAGGCTGCCATCGTCTTGGTTTATGAGCAGAACGCACTGCGCCTGCGAGCCGCGCAGCATCTCCTTGAGTACTTCCTCCAGCTCCGCCAGGTCCTCTGCTTGGATGATCAGCCCCGTTATCTGAGTCATCTCCATCACCTAGGATCCAGCGAGAGCGGACGCAGCCTGCTCGAGCGCTCCCGCAGCTCGCCGCATTTCAGTCGCTATCAAGCTCACATCTGCCTCGGGCTCTGCCACCGCCATGAGGAACCCCACTGCCGTCGGTCTCACGACGAAGGTGGCTCTGCTCGCCTCCAGCACCGCCAATTGCAGCGCTCCTCTCCCGAGGCGGCCGAGCGTCTGCCCGGCCAACTGTCCGATCGCCGCCGCCGCCGCCGCCATTCCCTCGCGGTCATGCACATCGCCGAGCCGCGTCGCCAGTGGGAATCCGTCCTCTGCTGCCAGCACTCCGCCCACGACTCCGCTGGTCTCCGTGAGCGCCTCCAGCGTCTGCGCCAAGCGTCGGCCTTCGGTGCCCTCTGGTTCAGTCATACGCAGCCTTCTTGCCCTTGCTTCGGCCGGCTCAATGCTGCCACCGCCTCCTCGATCTGCGCCCGCGCGGCGGGTGCGGAAGTCTCCGGATTCAGCGCCGCCGTCAGGGTCAGGTCTCCCAAGGGCAGACACTGAACGCTCCCGTCTTCACCGCAGATCAACGCCCCTCGCAGCCTCCCTGCGGCCAGCCTCCTCGTCAAATCACGCGCTTCTCTCACCAGCTCCACGGGTGCTCCCGCGCCTCCCTCGGCCCTTCCCGCGGATGGCGCGGTGCCCTCCAGCAGCAGGCCGTCTGCATTGATCACGCCAGCGGTCTGCACCGACTGGCAGCCCGTCACCGCCTCGACCAGCTCTCCCAATCGGGCGCTGGTCAGCCATGTCGGCCGTTCTCCCGGTCGCCACTGATCTGCATGCGCGGCGCCTTCCTCCCCGGCGCCCCCCATTCCCCCGCCCCGTCGCGCCTCCTCCAGACGCGCCTGCGCCTCCGGGAAATCCGGCTTGCACATGAGGGCCGCCTGAAAGGACGCTGTTGCCTCCTTCAGCTGCCCCCGGCTCAGATACAGTTCTCCAAGCCTCAGGTGTGCTCGCGGGTGGGCCTGATCTAGCCGTAGCGCCTCGCGGCATTCGCGCTCCGCCTTCTCCAGTAGTCCGGCGTCCCGAAAGATCTCCCCCATCACCAAATGACCCGTGGCATAATCGGGGTTGTGGGCAAGGCCGCGGGCGCAAATGGTAGTGGCGTCTGAGAGCTTCCCCGCGCGCCGAAGCTGGTCCGCAAACTCCGCGAAACGAAGCGACCCCGGGTTACGCTGCAGAAGGCGACGATACGCCTCGACCTCTGCCCGGTAGTTCTCGACCGCTTCTCGATTCGTCACTCGCACCTCCGCACGGATTGCCGACTCGGCGGGCACTGAAGCCACCGCTCGGCTATCCCCCGCCGAGTCGAGTAGAAACGGACTCTTCTCCCCAAACACCAAACCCCCGCGGAAACGCTCTCCCTATCCGCGGGCAGAATCCACAGTTGATACCTGACTCTACCCGTATATTCCACAACTGCCACGAGATATATGACACCGGGTCGGGCGGCCTGTGTCGCTCTCCACACACTGGCAGGCACCGCCCGATGTCTATCGCCGAATAGTCCCGTTTACCGGCCGGGCCAGTATGCTCCACTGCCGCGGGTGTGGTATGTAGCAATTAGCATGTCGATTATTGGCCGGTGATTGGCCGGTCATTGGCCGGTGGGCGGCATCGCACAGGTGGCAGCCCCAACCCGGAGGACTGCCAAACAGCCGCCTGGGGAGAGAGAATGAAGCTTCACCGGAAAGATTCGCCGAGGATTGCGGCCCTGGCCGCCGCGCTGTTCATGGTGGGAGCGGGCGTCTTCCTATGTCGCTTCGGATCCCCCGTCGCCTCCTCCACTGCCCTTGCCGGGGAGACCCCCTCGCCCGCGCAGGAACACGCGCGGGAGGCGGCTGCGCCGGCCCCGGAGAGTGACCTCCCTTCCGGCGACCCCGGGCCCGCACCCCAGAGCGATTCGGCGCAGAACCAACAGCGCGACGATGCTAGCCAGGCTACCGCGTTGCCCTCCAGTGTGCAGGTGCAGAGGCGGACCAGCGCGCCGAGTCCCGCTGCCGTTCCACGGAAGGCCGTGCCCTCGGGCTCCCTGCCTCCCTTCCAGCCCGCGCCCTACGGGGGCCGAACAGGCGACGCGCCCGCCGGACCTCCGCCGGGCGTTCTGTGGCTATCTGGTATCATCCGCGGAGATCCGAACCTTGCTATCATTCGCCGCGGCGAGAATCGCTATCTCGTCCGGGAGGGGAGCACCATCGAGAGCGGCTACCAAGTGGTCGAGATCTCACCGGACAGGGTTGTGCTCAAGCGCCGCGGCGCAAAGCGCGTGCTCCGGATCGGACAGTACTGAAGCGGTCTGCAGCCGACTGAAACAGAGCGCCGACAGATGCAATCTGTCGGCGCTCTCACTGTGCGCGAGCTAGTGCTCGGCTCACTCCTCGGATGGCTCTTCCGGACTTGGCTCCCGCCGCCCTGAATCGGCACTGTCGAGATCGGCGCCTCTGGTCTCGTCGGCGTCCCTCGTCTCGCCAGGGGCCTCCTGTGTGGCTCTGCCTTCAGACTTGCGGCCAAACCCCAACTTGCGCGGGGCCCACTCCGCCTCCGCGCCCATGCCTGTCATCACCGCTACTCCGAAGCCGAAGATCAGCAAGGTTAGCTTTATCAGGCCGCCGATACCCGGGATCAGGGCCGCCAACGAGATCAGCGCCAGTCCCAACAGCGCCGCCCAGATGGCCTTGGGCTCCGTCGCCCCCGTCCTGGCAGCAGCTGCTCGGCCCAAGCTGAGCCATACTGCAACGGTCCCCAACAGCGCGAGCAGCGGCAGCAGAAGCAGCGCCACGAGTATGCCTGCTGCCACAATAGGAATCAGCGGGATCCCGATCACAATCATGGCTAGTATCACGCAGAGCGCGATACCGACCAACAGGAGCGTCGCCGCTCCCGCCGATGTCACAAAGACCCCCCCGATTCCGTAGGCCGCCGCACGTCCCGGAGCTGCAGGCAGCGCCTGCGCCATGACCTCCAGTCGGCGCGGGAACAGCAGCACCACGATCCCCGTCACTATCGCCCAGAAGAACAGGCTGCCAAAGAAGGACCCAGCGCGGCCCAGGAAGTGGAGTCCTCCGAGTGGCCACCCCCAAAACGGATGGAAACCTCTCTCCGCCGTCGCTCCCCTCACTATGCGACTGATGAGGTCCCCGGGAAGTCCAGGGCCCTGGACGATACTTCCGCCGATGTGAGCATCTCCCTCCTGTATCACCCTTCCCCCGATCGCCACTGCGTCCCCGTCGATCCTCGACCCATCGCGCGCATGGATGCTCCCGCCCACAGCAACAACCTCGCCCTTCACATACCCCCTGATATCGGCCGAGCCGCCAATCGCCACGGCGTCGCCCTCAACAACCATTGTTGCGGGCACCTCGATCCCACCGCCGATCTTCACCAGCTCTGCGGCCCTCTCCGTGTACCGTTCATCCAAAGCGGCCCTGGCCTCCGTCGCTGCTGCCTCCTCCGCAAGAACGTTCACCAACTCGATGGGCCCCTGGCGTATTCCTCCCTCGCCGCCTGTGTCGCACACGCGAATCGCGATGACAGCATCTTCGCTCGGCTTCAGCAGGTCGGCGGGAACAAGGTAAGCCCTGCTTCGCTCCCAGGATCCCGCCTCGGTAGTGGAACCGACTAGCGTCCCGTTCACAAAGGTCCAGTCCATATCATCCACTCCGCCGATGCGGAGCCTGGCGGCGTCTCGCCCCCAGTCGGCAGGGACCGTAATGTGCCGGCGATACCAAGCATATCCATTGTAGCCATCCTCCGGCATATTGCCGGGCCAGCGGGTGTGGCCGCTCGTGATCCCCTGCTTCTCCCAGGCACCGGGCACATTCAGGTCCTGCCAATCCGAGTCATCGAACTCAGGCTGCTGCCAGCCGTCGGCCAGGCCTGTCTCCAGCCAGTCGCACTTGAACTTCCAGGACCCGGACAGGTCGATCCTCGTGACGGCCGGACCCCGAGCCTCCGAACTCTCTTCGATCACTGGCGGCACAGCCATTTCCACCTGGGCAGCCCCCTCGGTTGGCGCGGCCGCAAAGGCCGACCCGGCCATCAGCAGCACCAGGGTCAGGCATACCACATGATGCAGCCGACCTCCGAGGTCTTGCCATCTCAGCATACTCATCTCATTCCTGCCGCTATGTCGTGCTTTCATCTTGGAACACTCCCCTATACCAGAAGTGTAACAACTCGTGCCGACGCTCGCCGGCGGCCCCAGCGGAACACGAGAGCCATCCCGATCAGCAGAGCCAACTCCCCTGCCGCACAGAGACCGATCGTGGGGCCGGCGGCGAGCGCCGCTGTCCCCAGTGCCTCTACCATGCGCCACGCAGCTCCAACGAGGACCCCGACCGCTTCCACTCTTGGTCCGATCCAGGCGAGCATCACCGCCACTTCCTTAGCGAGCCAAGTCGCCCCAGGAGCGAGTACGGCCGCGATCTTGGGCCACAGCAGAGGTCCTCTATAGTGGAAGCCAGCAAGCACCGCTGTGAACGCGGCGGCCAGCGTCCCCAGCCGCCGCCATCCAGTTACCAGCGCCTGCCGAGCGCCCGGCGCCGGCAGCGCTGCTGCCCGCGTCGTGATCGTCCGCAGCAGCTCCGCGCCTGGCTCGACCTGCGGCGCCGCGGCCAATGCCGCTGCGATTCTCTCGATCTGCGCCAGCTCGGCCGAGCAGTCTCTGCACTCTCCCAGATGCGTGCCGACCTCTTCTCGACGCCGCGCTCGCAGCGTTCCCTCGAAGTACTCCTCCAACAGCTTTCGCACTCGGGAGCAATCCATCGCTGCTCTCCTCATAGCTCCCCCACCATCTCCCGCACCGCTTGCCGGCCGCGGAACAGCAGCGTCTTGACCGTCCCCTGCGGCATCCCCAGCGTCCGGGAGATCTCGTCGATCTTCAGGCCCTCGATATGGCGCAAGACGAGCACCGCCCTCTGTCGGTCGGGAAGCCTCTGCACCGCGTCCACCACGCGACGCGCATCCTCCCTCATCGCTAGTCTGTCCTCCGGCCGACTAGCCGCGCTCTCGTCCACCTGCTCGATCCCCGCCTCCAGTTGCTGATCCAGGGAGACCGTCTGCTCTCCCCGCCGGCGCAGGTGGTCTATGCACAGGTTGGTGGCGATTCGCCTCAGCCAGGCGGGGAATGCCCCTCCCTGCCTGAAGGTGTCGAGCCGGGAGTACACCCGCAGGAATGTCTCCTGCGTGAGATCTTCGGCCTGTTCCCTGTTCCCGAGCATCCGGTAGATCACGTTGTACACTCGTCGGTAGTGGCGGGCTGCAAGCGCATCGAAGGCCGCTTGCTCTCCTGCGAGACAGAGCCGAACCAGCTCTCCGTCGGCCCGCCCGACCTCTGTCTCCGGCATTACCCGCCCTCCGCCATAGGGTAATACGCAAATCCCACCAGGAAGGTTTCAGGGAAGCCCCAGGCCCAGACAACCAATACTAGGCGCTCCGGGCGACGCGCTGATACACAGCTACTGTCTCTTGTGCCGTGACGTCCCAACGATAGCTCCTGCTCCTGACTAGCCCACGTGCCGCCAGATCATCCCTCAGCGCCACATCCCCGAGCAGCCCAGATAGAGCCGAGGCGATCTCCGCCACGTTCTCGGGATCGACCAGCAACGCCGCCTCCCCGGCGACCTCGGCCGTCCCCGACCGGTCGGAGGTGATCACCGGCGCCCCCGACGCCATCGCCTCCAACACCGCCAGGCCGAGCCCCTCGTAGAGGGAGGGATAGACGAAAACCGTCGCACCGCGGTACAGCGCGGGCAGCTGTCCTTCCTCAACATAGCCCGGAAAGATCACCTGCTCCTCGAGCCCCAGCTCCCTTGCTCTCTCTGCGAGTTCTCCGGCGTGGAGAGAGTCACCGCCCGGGAGCACCAGCGGCGGCGTGTCCATCTCGCGCCTCACGCGCTCATAGGCGTCCAACAGGCGCATCAGGTTCTTCCTCGGCAGCAGCCCGCCCATATACAGGACGTATCCCTGGGCAAGCCGCTCCGCTCCGGCAAACGCCTCCGCCGATAGCGGCGGACCATCTGCTGTGAAGCTCGGCGACACTCCGAGCGGAGTCACCGTGATCTTCTCGTTCGGCACCTGGAGCAGTTCGGTCAAGTCCCGCGCGGTCGTCTGCGACACCGCGATCACGTGCGCGGCTCGCGCCACGGAGCGGAATCCGGCCACAGTCTGCATGGCCAGATCGTCCGCCGCGTACGTCTCCGGGAACCGTCGCCACGCCAGATCGTGCACCGTCACCACCGCGGGGCAGGGGAGGAAAGGCGGGAGAATCGTGCTCGGCAAGTGCACCAGGTCCACTCTGTCTCGCCATAGTCGCCACGGCAGCGCGGCCCGCAGCCAACCCCGGCGTGCCCGCACTACTTTCACCACTATGCGGTTCGCCAGCGCGCGACTGAGCTCCGCATCCCGGACCGGCCGGTCAACGTAAGCTATGATCTCGGGCCTCTGCTCCAGTTGCGCCACCGCGCGCGTGAGATCGACGACGTATCGCTCCACTCCCGAGCGCACCGGAGCCGCCAGCGCCCTCGCGTCAAGCGCGACTCGCACGGCCCCCTCCCGCCATCATCCGCCGCAGGCTCAGCCAGCAGAACGCGATGCCGCAGACCACACCGCCAACGGCGAGACGGACCGCGGCACACAGAGCTTTCCCCCACACAGACAATCCCAGCCTCAGTCGTCCCACCACCCGCTCGCTTCGCCCCGGCGCGAACTGATACACGCGCCGCGCGTCACTCGCCAGCGCCACCAGCTCCAGCTTCAAGTGTCCCGAGAACCCCGGCCCCCCGTAGACGATACCCGCGGCGCTCGGAGCTCGCCCGCGCACCTCGCGCATCACTCCGCGCGCTCCGCGCTCCCCGCCGTAAACAATCACCTCGCTCAACCCCAACTCCCTCAGCGCCGGCGCGGACACGGGTGTCCCCACTGCCGCGATGTGCGCCCCCGGGAACTCGGACGTCAGATGGCCCACCGCCCGCCGAACCATCTCCTCCTCCCCCCGCCGCGCAAAGCTGAGCACCAGCAGGCTGTTCCGCTCCCCGCTCACCGCTCTCCTCCCCCCGCCAGTTCGAGTATCTCGTCATCCGAGCACACCCGCTCCCACTGCTCCCCGGCCCGCCCCCGGCCGGCCGCTCCAAGCTGCCGCAGCGCGCGCCACAGCGCCCCAACGCGATTCGGCGGCCCTCCGATCAGCACATCGTCGGCCGGCCACGCCGCCTGAGCCGCCAGCGCGCGGCGAAACAGGCGCCGGTCCAGCAGATTCTTCCAGACGAATAGCACCGCGTTCTTCGCCGATATCAGCTCGATCTGCGCCGGCCGGTGCAGGCGCGCCATCGTGCTCCCCTGGTCGTGATACACAACGCTCGCCGGCTCGTACAGCACTCGCCATCCGCGTCCCCACGCCCGATACCCAACATCGACGTCCTCCCAATAGAGCGGCCGATAGAGCGGGTCGAATCCGCCGAGCTCCAGCCACTTGTCCCGCCAGAAGGCCATCCCGCCTCCGTTCGGGTAGAGCTGCGGGCACGTCTCCGACAGGCGCTCCGGCCGCGTCTCATGATGTATGTAGAGCAGCCCCCGATCCCACTTCCCCGAGGTACGATTCCCCACCGCATTCGTCAGGGAGCCGTCGGGGTTTACGAACTTGCACCCGACCGCGAACACTCTCGCCCTCCCTAGGTCTTCCAGCAGCGGCTCCAGGAAGCCCGGCGTCACCACCACATCGTTGTTCAGGAGTAGCGCCGCCTCCGTCTCAGCAGTCTCCACCGCCGCGTTGCAGGCCGCCCCGAACCCCCCTTTGGGCAGCGAGAGCACCTTCACATCCGTGAACGTGCTCCGCACGAACTCGACGCTGTCGTCGGTGCTGGCGTCGTCCGCCACCATCACCGCGTGTCCGCCGCTCCTCGCCGCGTCGAGCGCCGCAGGCGCCGACTTCGCCAGCAGGTCCCGTCCGTTGTGGTTGATGATGATGAGGGTGGCTTTCATCTTCTCTTCTTCTTGCCGGCTCGCCGCCGGCCCACCGTCTCTTGCACAATCCACTCCACTGCATCGGACATGTCATCGGCTACGTAGTCCGCGCCTGACTCGCGCCCCAACCGCGCCTCTGTTTCAGCGCCGTAGCCGGTTCGCACCAACACCGCCCGGCAGCCCGCGCGCCGGCCCGCCTCGATATCCCGCACACTGTCCCCGATCGCGAAGCATCTGCCGAGGTCGAGATCGAGTTCCCGCGCCGCCCGCAGCAGCATCTCCGGGGCCGGCTTGCGACACCGGCAGCGCCGCCGGTATTCCGGCCGCGCTGCCTCCGGATGATGCGGACAGAAATAGATGCCGTCGATTCGCGCTCCTCGCCGCGCCAACCGGGACCGGAGCACCGCGTGGACTTCCTCCAGGTCTTTCTCCGTCAGCAGGCCGCGCCCGATTCCGGACTGATTTGTCGTCACCACCACCGCAAACCCGGCCCGGTTCAGCCGACGAATCGCCGCCGCCGCGCGCGGCAGCAGCCGCAGCTGCCGGGGAGATCGGAGATACTCGACCTCGCGTATGATCGTCCCATCGCGATCGAGGAAGACGGCCGGGCGGCCCATCTTACCCTACTGCTCGCCCAACGCCCGCGCGGCCCGGCGTCGGCGCAGTCCCCAGAGCCGCCCCTCCACCGCGAGGCTGACCCACACCACGCCCACCAGCGCCGACATCGTGAGCTTCTCCAACAGGCTGGCCGCCAGCATTGGCAGCGCGAACAGCGGCTTGTATACTGCAGGCCAGAACACGTGGGCCGCGCCGTCGTCTCGCACTTCCACTCGTCGCTCCGCCCCGGCCAGCAGCGCCACCAGCTCGGCGCGCCGGCTCCCTTCCCCAGCCACTACCACCGTGTCGAAGCGCCGCCTCAGCAGGTCGCTGACCAGATCGAGCCTTATCCGATAGCCGGACGCTTCTGCCCCTGGCCAGGAGATTACCGGGGTCTCGACCTCGTACTTCGTCTCTGCCTCCCGCGCGCTCGCCACCAGCACCGAGATCTCGGCCGCAGGGTACCTCCTCCCTATCTGGTCTACGATCTCTCGCGTCAGTCCCACCGATCCCGCGCGTACCACCAGCGTTGTCTGCGGCGGCTCCCGCGGATCCAGTCCCCAGGGCGGTGCCGCTCGCCGTCGCACGAAGGCCTTCAGCAGGAGATCGGTCAGTCTGCCAGCCACCCACCCAAGTACGCGGCGCGCCAGCGCGCGCCCTCGCTCGCCTGCCCGGACTGTTCCGCGACGTGATTTCTTAGCGCGTGGCCCCCGGGCGGTGTCCGGCTCCCGCTCCGCCGGCGGGATTCGGCTCCGCGAAGTGGTTGGGTCCTTCGCCCAGAACTGCAGCGGCTTCATCACTTCCTCGACAATGCGGTGCTTGAAGACATACTCTCGCGCCCGCGTTGCGCAGCGCTGCCGGAAGGTCTCGTCCCGCGCAAAGGCGAGGATCGCCTGCTTCAGCCCCTCCCCGTCGCCCGGAGTGAAGGTCACGCCGAGGCGTTCGTGCTGCACCACATGGCTGATCTCGGTCCCGAGGGTGGTTATGACCGGCAGCCCCGCCCGCAGCATGTCCAGTATGCGGTACCGGCAGCCAATCAGCATCTCGTAGCTGAACCGATCGATGTTGATCCCCGCATCACACTCGAAGTAGTAGTTCGGGACGTCCTCTGTGGGTGCCCATCCCACGAACACGAACCGATCCGCGAGATCGCTCTCCTCCACCCGCTGGCGAAAGCGGTAGAACGTCTCCTCATCCCTCCCGGGCATCGCGCCGCCGAGGGAGACGAACTTCACCCTCGGCTCCTCCCGCATCGCCGCCGCCAGTCCCGAGAACAGCGTGTCCACATCTGTCCATGTGTTGTAACCCCCCGCCCACAGCAGCGCAAAATCCCCCTCCTCCACGAGCTTGCCGCGCAGGACCTGCTTCCGGTGCCGGTACGGGCGGTTCTCGATCGCGTTGGGCATGTAGCAGACCAGCTCTTCCCCGTAGTTCTCGGCAGTCAGCCGTCCCAGCGCGGCCAGCTCTCCTATCACCGCGTATTTCTGCCGCGCCGACACGACCGAGAACACGTCCGCGCGCCCCACCGCCGCGCGCTCCCACTCCCACGCCTCCGCTATCGCGCCCTCGTCCCCGGCCACCGCCGCCCGTGCCTGCGCCTCCGTCATTGCATACCCGTTCAAGTCGGCCCATAGGGGCGCCTCTGTCCTGATCCGCGATGCCGCCCACGCCCCGTACGCGTGCACCGCCACTATCGCCTCCGGCCGGGTCCCCTCGCACAGATCCTGCAGCAGCTTCCCCGCCTCGAAGACCGAGTGCTCGGCCGAGTAGTAGGTGAAATGCTCCCCTCTGAATCGGAGCACCGGGGGTCGGCTTCCCTCTTGCTCGTACGCGTCGGCCATCCGACACCCCACCAGCGTCACCTCGTGCCCCTCTCGAAGCAGCGATTCTGTTACGTGCCAGGTGCGGAAGCACAGCGCCCCCAGCCGTCGCTCCTTCTCGAAGGGCAGCGGCGCAAACCCGATCACGAGCATCCGCTTCCCTGTCCCCGCAGACCCATGTGATATCTCGCCCGCGTCGGTCGCCTCCACTGCGGGCGCGGCCGCCCCCTTCTCCATCACTTCCCCGTCCGACAGCAGCAGGTCCGCGCGCGCCCGGCGGCGCTTCACCAGTAGCTCCGGCAACTGCGCCGCCGCTCTCAGAAACGACGAACCGAGCCGCGGATCGGCCCGAGGATCCATCAGGCGCCGCCACAGTGACCGAAAGTGCTCTCCCAGCATGCTCCGATCGGTCAGCACTTTCCACGTGAACAGCAGCGCGTTCTTGCCGAACATCAGCCCCACATACCCGGCCGGAAAGTTGCGGGGGCTGTTCGTCTGCCGGTGCTGATGCAGCATCCGGCTCTTCGGCTCGAAGAACACTCGCCACCCCATCTTCTGGGCTCGATACGAAACGTCGAGGTCCTCGAAGTAGAACGGCCGAAACACGCGGTCGAATCCACCGAGGCGCAAGAAGCGATCCCGCCGCATCGCGCTCGATCCACCCCCCGCGTACAGCACCGGCGCCGCCTCCTCTGATAACGGGTCCTCGTGTTGCAGCACGAACATCCCGTCCTCAAACCGCGCCCTCACCAGGCCCGTCTCTCGCACAACGCCCCCCGCCACAGGCATCGGCGCCATCTCGATGCGGGCGGTGGCTCCGAACACCGTGGGATCGTCGAAGTGCTTCAGCAGCGGCTCCAGGAAGTCCGGAGCCACCAGCATATCGTTGTTCAGGAAGACCAGCACCTCCCCCCGCGCCGCCCGCGCGGCCGCGTTGTTGGCGCCGGCAAAGCGCAGATTCTCTCGCAACGCCACCACCCGCACCTGAGGAAACTCCCGCTGCACGAACTCCACCGTGTCGTCGCGGCTCGCATCGTCTACCACGATCACCTCGTGGTCTCCCCCCGCCGCCTCCACCGCGCGCAGCACCCGCGGCAGGCAGGTCTCCAGGAGATGCCGGCCGTTCCAGGTGGAGATGATCAGGCTTGCACGGGGTGCGCTCACGGCTGCTCGCGTTCGCCTCTGCTGTCACCGCCGCCGGATTCGTTGCCCAGCCAGATGTGAGGCGCTTTCTTGCTGGGCAGCTCCAGCCTTTCCTCGGTCCACGGCTGGGGGCCCATTTCTCGCGCCCACTTGGCCATTCGACGAACCCCTTCCTCCAGGCCGAGCCGTTCTTCATACCCCAGCAGCGCCTCCGACTTCTCCCACGTGCAGTACGCGTACTTCACCTCCCGGGGCCGATCCGGCAGGTGCACAAACTCCGGCTCTGCATCGAGCTCGGCTGCTACCATCCTGGCCAGTTCGTTGACAGAGATGGGGTGCTTGCCGCCGACGTTTACGATCTCGCCATCCAGTTCCGGCCGCAGCTCGGCCGCACGCAGGAGCGCAGGCAGCGAATCACCGATGTAGCTGAAGGCGCGCTTCTGTTCCCCGTCGCCGTATATGAAAAGGCGCTCCCCTCGCATGATGCGGTTCATGAAGATCCCCACCACATTGCGGTAATGATCCCGCAAGCTCTGCCGCTCCCCGAAAACGTTGTGGGGCCGGACGATCGTGTAGCCGAATTCGTGCACATCCGCCAGGATCTCGGTGATCTCCTCCATCGCCGCTTTGTTGACCGCATAGACGTCCACGGGTTCCCGCGGCATCTTTTCGTCAAAGGGCGGTTCCTGATCGCCGTACACCGCCATCGAGCTGTACAGCACCACCTTCTTCACACCCGCCTGAATGGCCGGCACCAGCACGCTCGCATATCCCATCAGGTTCCGGCCGCACACGTCGCGCGGCTGAAATTGGGACGCTCCCTCCCGCGCATTGGCCGCCAGGTGACACAACACCTCGGGCGCGTGGTCCTTCACCACTCTCTCGGTGGCCTCCGCGTCCCGCACGTCCACCTCGCAGAACTTGACGTTGCCGACTATATTCTCGCGAGTTCCGCCGCTGAGGTCGTCTATCCCCACTACCTCGTGGCCCGCGCCCGCCAATCCCTCCGCCACGTGACTACCGATGAAACCTGCTGCTCCCGTCACTAGTACTCGCACTCGCTTCTCCTGTTTCTGTGAACTCGTTCTGCTCCACTCAATCCGTATCTTTCACGCGTCTCGCCCGGCGCTCCTGCCGTCCTCCCCGGGCCACAAGCTCAGTCAGATCTGTCACCGCCACCGCCACCAACAGCGGCAGCAGCCAGACCAGCCCCAGCGCCGCCACATAGCATTCAGCCGCCAACTGGGACGCCGACCGCAGGAGTGCCGCAAGTGGCGGCCAGCCCCTCACAAGCCTTCCCTCCTCGCAGAGGAGAGTCCTGTGAGACCCGGAGAGCGCGGCCAGCGCCAGCGCCTGCCAGTACCCTCTGCTCAGGCACTGGTCCGGACCGGATGCCACCACAACCAGGTCGAAGCGCCGACGGCGCAGTTCGCCAATCAGCCTCCGTGCCCCGAGAGATCGCCAGATCAGATACTCGGCAGGCGCTCTCCGTGCCGCCCGCCCGGGAGCCGTGCCCACCAGGGCAGTGATCTCTGCCTCCTGGTGCCGCTGCTTCAAGTCGTTCAGAAGCGCCGCGAGCGCTCCCTCGGCCATGATAGAGATGACGAGAATGCGAGACATCATCCCCCTTAGTCCTCTGGCGGCCGCCGGCTGTGTCGCGCGCCCAGTGCCAGCAGCTCCTCGAACCGCTCCCGCGGCGCCGCTCGACCCCGCCTGATCTCCCGCCTCCGGCTCAGCATGCGCGGCATCTGCGCCAGCGCACCCATCACCACCGCCGGCAGCACCCCACCGTGCCCGCGCCTCACCAGCGCCATCGCTGCCGCCCGCCATCCGCCCCAGATGCCCGGCAAGTGCCGCAGCAGCAATCCGAGCGGCCAGTCCTTCGTCCACACGTGCACCGTGTTTCGCATTCCGAGCAGGACCGCCCGCTGGCTTCTGATCTCGCGCGATACGCCTTCCCGGTGCTTCACCACCGCGGCCGGCACGTACCTTGCCCGCCAGCCGCCCCACTGCGCGCGCCAGTTCAGGTCCGCATCCTCGAAGCTGATGAAGAAGTCCGGATCGAACAGGCCGACGTCGGCCAGCATGGCGCGGCGATACAGGGCCGCACCCGCGCACGCGCCCAGCACCTCTCGAGGTCGATCGAACCACTCCCCATCCCGCTGCCTCCGCCCGATGTCCACCACCACTCCGTCGGGCCCGCACGCATGGCCCGCCGAGTTGATCAGTGCCGGATCGTCGTAGTACACCATCTTCGGCGCGCACATCCCCAGGCCCGGATCGGCTCGCAGCGCGCCCACCAGCTCCTCCAGATAGCGCGCATCCAACTCGGTGTCATTGTTGAGGAGCGCGATGAACTCCCCTTCGCTCGCGCGTATCCCCGCATTGACCGCCAGGCAGAACCCGAGGTTCTCGTAGAACCGCAGCACTCGCACCTCAGGGTACCGGTCTGCCGCCAGCGCCACAGAGCCATCCGTGGAGCCGTTATCCGGCATGATGACCTCGAAGTCCCGGAACGTCTGCGCCCGCACCGAGTCCAGGCAAACCGGCAGCAGTTGCGCGCCATTCCAGTTCAGCACCACCACAGAGACCGCGGGCATCACTTCGCCCTCACGCCTCGCCCAAACCCCAGCTTTCGCAGCACCGCCCATCCCACTCTGGCGAACCCTTCAGACCAGCGATAGAGCCGCCGCGAGGTCACGCGTTCCCACTCCTCCTTCACCCGGTGCAGCTCCGCCCGTAGCTTGACAAGCTCCTCCTTGTCCGGGTCCATCTCCCCGAAGACATCCCGCACCCACGCTCGCCCCGCCTCCACCTCGTCCGCATTGCTCCACAGCTCCTTCAGGTCGGTCTCAGGCGGCGGCTCTTCTCTTCGCAAGCCGTCTCGCACCCCCAGCGCGTAGGCGTATTCCGAAGCCGCCTCGAAGAACTTGAGCGCGGTCGTCATTCGTGCCGAGTGGGCGATTCCCAGATCGACCTTCAGCTCCGGATGCTTGCGATAGAACAGTGCCGCCGCCCGCCCACACAAACGCTGCCTGACCAGGTGCCGCTCGAGCGTCGTCTCGTGGTGATGGTACGTCCGCGCGGCCGGTCGGTACACGATCCGCAGCCCCCGTTGCTGCATCCGATAGGCCAGCTCCACATCTTCGAAGGCGGCATGCTTGAAGTCCTCGTCGAACCCCCCCGCCTCCTCCATCCAGTGCCGTTGCACGGAGCAGTTGGCCGTGTAGAAATGCCACGGCCCAACGTTCTCCGGATCCTCGATCCGGTTGAACCCGAACTGCACTCCCTCCTCCAGGAAGGCCATGAAGGGGCTGATCGTCAGCTCCGGGTGCCATGTCACGTACCCCACTACCCCGACGTCTCCGGACTCCTCGTACACCCGCAGATGCTCATCCACCAGACGTTTGTCCGGCAAGCAGTCGTCCCCGGTGAACAGCACGATCTCCCCCCGCGCCTCTCTCACCCCGACGTTCCGCGCCGCGGCCGGACCTTTGTTCTCCTGCCTCACATACCGAAACCGCGTCTCGGCGGCCCCGATCGCCGCCACCACCTCCGGAGTGTCGTCCGTCGACCCATCGTCCACCACTACGATCTCATAGCTCTCCGGCGCGGCCGTCTGCTCCAGCAGCCCTCGCAGCGCCCGCCTCAGCAGCTCGCCCCGGTTGTGTGTCGGCACTACGACCGTGAGCCTCACCGTCTCACCCCCAGCCTCCGCAGCATTCCCCAACCCGCCCGCGCCGCCGCCGCCGACCAACGGTGCAGCCGCCGCGAGGTCACTCTCCGAAACTCCTCCTGCAGCCGCACGAGCTCCCCCTCCACCGTCTCCCCCCACTCCCTCATTCGCTGCGCCTCATATCCCCTGTCCGCCGCCAGCCGCGCCAGGAACTCGGCATGTCGCCGCGTCGCCTCCATCGCTGCCTGCGTCTGTTGCAGGTCGCCTCGCCCCCCGTGGAGCGCCAGCGCCAACCGATATCCCTCCAGCGTCCGCTCCGCCGCATGCCGCCACGTGTAGCGCTCGCGAACGTGCTCCCTGAGCCGCTCCGACCGCGGCGCCTCGTAGGCCGCCACAACCGCCGCGCGGATGGACTCGAGCGACCGCGGATCACAGTACCACGCCATCTCCCCGAGATACTCCCGCGCCAGCCCCCGTTCCGTCGAAACAACATTGCACCCGGCCGCAGCCGCCTCCAGCGTCGAAAGCCCCGGCGTCTCGAACCAGCCCGGCAGCGCGTGCACCTTGGCCGCCGCATAAGCGCTCGCGAGCTCCTCCTGCGGCAGTGCCTCGATGAAAGTCACATTATCGTCCGCGTAACGACGACACAGCTCTCGGTACTCCTCCGGGTTGGCCTGACCGACGATCACCAAGGGAATCCCCGACCCGCGCAGCGCGGCCACCAGGGCAAGCTGATTCTTCCTCTTCTCGACTCGGGCCGCGCAGAGCACGAAGTCCCGCAGTCTGTACTTGTCCTGAAAAGCCTCCGGCCGCGCCTCGAAGAACAGTTCGCTCACCCCATTGGGCACCACTACCGTCCGGCTCGAGTCCATCCCATAGGCATCGCGCAGTATCTCGGCTTCCCCCTCCCCGTTCGGTAGATAGACCGTTGCGCAGTCGATTGCCGCCTGCCGCTGCTGGTCCAGCCGAGCCCTTCGCCGGGCCTCTATCGGATCGGGCGGCGGCGCGGGCATCGGCCGCGGCAGGCCCTCCTCCGGCGGCGGCAGCTCCCAGTAGTCCGGATCGCCCCATTCCCAGAATTCCCCGAAGTCCCAGTACACAGTGGAAAGCGCCACCGGCCTTCCCTGCGCCACCGCGTCGAGGCACTGCCGCCACGGCTCCAGCGGCCGCCCCAGGTTGAAGACGTGAACCAGGTCGTATTCGCCGAGGTCGGGCGACTCCTCGGCGCTCAGCTTGACATTGGCCCCGAGCGCCTCCAACTGCCGCCGCGTCTCCTCCATCTGCACTGTGTCCCCGCCCGGTTTCTCCAGGTAGTCGGGCCGAATCTGCATCAGCACTCGAATTTCGTCCACTGGGGTCGGCTGCATCGCAATCGGAAGGAAGTGTGATTCGAGCCGCCTCGCCTCCAGCAGCTCCTTCGCGAGCTCTGCCGACAGAGCGGCACGCTCCCTCAGCTCGCTCCTTCTCGCCTCCAGCCGCGCCGCCACTCCCTCCCGTTCGCTGAGCAGCGCTTCACATGACTCGATTACCGCGCTCGCCTCGAACTCCGCGGCCGGATATACGTGCGCGCCGAGACCGGCTGCCCGCGCGAACTCATCAACTTTTGCGTCATATGAGAGCGCCACAAAGGGCGTGCCCGCGTCGAGCGCTAGCACTAGGGCATGCACTCGCATCCCCACCACCAGATCGAAGTGCCCCAGCGCCCCAACCAGATCGGGCGGCAGCGCCGCCGGCTCCACTAGTACCGCTCCCGCCTCCCTCCCCGCCGCTCGAGCCACCTCTTCGAGCACCGGCCGATCGTCATCGTGCAGGCGCTGCAGCGGCAGCAGAACGGCCGTTCCTCCCAGCCGCTCCCGCACCGCTCTGACCAGCGCGGCCCCGCCGGCTGCCAGTCGCTTCCTCTCCCCCTCATCGGCCCACGGCCGAAGGTTGACCGCCACCCACGGCCTCGGCGCTTCCCCGAGGCCCCATTCGCGCAGCAGCGACTCCCCCGCCTCCGTCGATCCCGCCTCCACCGCCACGGCCGGATCGGCCGCCACGTGTGCGCGCGTTCGCGGCACCCCGCACGCCACGACCAGGTCTGCGGACGCTTGATCCCGCAGCGTGATGGCCTTCGATTGCTCCCCGATGAAACGCACCACCTGCCGCGCCGACTCGGTCAGCAGCGGGCCAACACCCAGGCCGTACAGCATCACCGGGCGGCCCGCGGCCCCTGCCGCGGCCGCCACCCGCGCCATCTCGTACAGCCATTGCCGGTCCGTCGGATCGCCTACCAGCCGCGCCAGGCTGGCGTCGTACCCGACGTCGTACAGCAGGCCCCCGCCCCCGAGCACCACGACATCCGCCTCTTCTATCGCCCGCGCCAGCTCCGCCCGGTCTTCGTACGAAATCGCAGTCGCGCCGAACGCTCCCGCCAGCTTCTCCAGCTCCGGCCCCCCGGCCACGCGGACGGGCCGCTCGGGAAGGGCATCCCGGAGCTGTGTCAGCATGCCCCACAGGATAGCGTCATCCCCGAGGTTCGTGTAGCCGGCCGCGCCGCAGATCAGCAGATGGTTCACAACACCGACCTCAGGCCCCGCTCGCCGTACAGCTTGCGGTAAACCTCCACGTTCACCACCACATGCGAGCACGCCTCGAAACATTCGCAGTCAGGCACCGGCCGCCTCGTCACCGGCAGCGCGCGCGCCTGTCGCCGCGCCTCCTGATACGCCTCAGACTTCCATATCTGCTCGAAGCTGTCCTCGTTCAGGTTGCCCAGCGCACGCGTGCACTGACAGCAGAACATCACGCTCCCATCGGCAAGCACCAGCGCGTATTCGTGCCCGATGTGGCAGGGCATCCGCTCGTACACGCTCTTGGTCCCGGCCGCGCTCGCCGCCATCCCGATCGCTCCCAGGTTCGTTCGTATCCCCAGCTCGCGTGCCCGCGCCTCCGCGCGCTCCATGTCGGCCCGGATGAGCACCCAGTCCTCGGGCCGCGGCAGCAGTTCCTCTGCTCCCTCGGCCGCGCCCATCAGTATCAACATGAACCACGCGGCTCGTGCCTCGCGGGCCGCCTCCACCATATCCGGAATCTCGTTCATATTCAGCCGGTTGAGCACCGCCGAGTACTCCACATCTACCGGCCGCCTTCCCTCCGCCTCCGCATACTCCGCCATCTCCCGCAGCCGCGCCGCAATCCGGCCCCGCGCGTTCGCGGGCGTCCCCGGATGGAGCTGCGCGTACGTCTCCTCCCTCGCCGCGTTCAGGCTCACGTGCATCCGGCGCACCCCTAGGTCCACTAGCCGCTGCCCCCTCTCCTCCGTCAGCAGCGCCGCATTGGTGGCCAGCGTGACCTCCAACCCTAGTTCCCGCGCCAGCGCGATCATCTCCATCGCCTCCGGGTGAGTCAGCGGCTCCCCGTCGCCGCATACATCTATGCCCCGCGTCCCCATCCTCTTCAGATCACCCAGCAGCTCTGCGAACATCTCGGGCGACATCCGCGGAAGCTCTGCCTCCTTGTGCCCTCCCTCCGCCGCCGGGTTGTGGAACGGACAGAACAGGCAGTGGTAATTGCACGCCCGCGTGAGCCCGATCTGAACTATCTTCGGCCCCCGTTCCGGCTCCTTCGCATACTGCCTTCGCAGTATCCATCTCCTCACTATCCCGGGCGGCCGGTCTTTCGCTCCCTGCCGGCCCTCCCGCACTGCCCGCCACAAGGCTCTACGCAGCGGCGTTCCGGGCAGGTCCTCTCCCACTTCCCACTGGTGCATCCGTGCTCCCCGGCACAGCAGCCCCAACACGGCCGCTCTGAGATAAGTTCTCCCCAGCCCGTAGTCTGCACCTCCGGCCAGGAGCACCGCGTCGAACTCTCCCTCGCGCGCCCGGCGCAGCACGCTGCCCGACTGAGGGGAGATCACTTGATCGCAGAGAGCCGTCACTTGCTCCCGCCCCTCCTCCGAGCCCAGCAGAGCCGCCACGTGAGCGGATGGCAGCAGACGCCGCAGCCGGACCAGCAGGGGCGCAAAGATCCTGGTGGGCACTAGCCGGATCACCAGTACCCGCGCCGGCGTCCACCGCTCTCTCCCGCGCTCCGCGGCCGCCGCCCGGCCGACGAGGCCTGTGACATACATCCCGACCGCCGCCGCGCCCAGCCAGATCAGCGCAAGTGGTGCCAGCGCAAAGCGGTCTACCGCCGCCCAGAGAAGCGCCGCCGATCCTTTTCTCATCCCCAGGCGGTAGACGTAATCCGGAGACGGCACCAGCAGCTTGTGCTTCGCCCCGCTCAGCAGCCCGATGGCGCGCTCCCGCAGCCCCCCGCCTGCCATCGGAATGCAGACCGCGTCAGGGCGTGCTTTGCGGACTCGCCACAGGCCGATTCGCCCGTGGAAGAGCCGAAGCTCCGCCTCTGGAAAGAGGCGGTAGACGGTGGTCCAGCTCTTCTCGTCGAGCCCGGCCCCGACAAGCACGCGCCCAACACGCTCCTCGCGGAAGTCCCCGGCCGTCACGCGCTCCCGGAAGAAATCGACCACATACCCGGCCGCGTACCGCACCAGGTCCCTCATGCTCGCGCCCTCGCGGCCCGCACCAGAGCGTATTCCAGACGCTTGGCCAGGCGATCATTGTTGTGATCCCGCACTACTAGCTCTCGTCCCGCTTGCGAGAGGCGGGACCGCAGCTCGCCGTCCTTGAACGCGCGCACCAGCTCCCCCGCGAACGCCTGGGGCTCATCGGCAATGAGCAGCTCCCGTTCGTGCGACACCGCCAGGCCCTCCGCGCCTCGCCGGGTCGTTACCACCGGGAGTCCCGCGGCCATCGATTCGATCACCTTGTTGCGAACCCCTGACCCGAGCCGCATCGGCGCCGCCATCACTGCCGTTGCATCCATCAGGTCCTGCAAGTCGGGTACGAATCCCGCCAGCTCCACACTCGGGTCCCGCTCCATCCGCGCCAGCGTCTCCGGAGCCGCCCTGGCGAGTTCCTCCCTCGTCCCACCGCCGGCGACTGTGAGCCGTGCCTTCGGATAGGCGTATCTCACGTGCGGCCAGATCTCCCGGTAGAGAAAGAGAATGCCATCCAGGTTCGGGTAGTGCTCCATGTGCCCGACATACAGCACGCTGCCGGGCGCGGGTTCTCGCTCCCGCGGCGCCGTCTCCCCCCGATCCACCCCCGGTGGAACCGGCGTCACCCGATCGTGTCCTGCGACTGCCTTGACGATATCCGCGTCGTGAGCCGACACCGCAATCACGTGGTCCGCGCCCCGGAAAGCCGCACTTTCGTACCGGAGCATCCTCAACCACTCACACCTGGCCCGCAGGCGATCTACGCCGCGGCGCGCGGCGATCGCCCGGCGATGCGCAACGAAGGAGATGTCCAGCGCAGTCACCACCGAGGGCGTCTCTCCCGCGCACCCGTGATACTGCGCCATGTTGGTGGCGAGGAACTGCACCACATCGGGCCGGAACCCGCGCGCGGCGCTTCTCACCTCCTCTGCCAGGTCTTCCGAGAAGAACTCCGCCACTGCGCGCGGAATCTGCGCGAACGACCCGTAACCATGCGGGGTCGGCCGGCGCAGCGTCACTCGCGTCTCGGCGCACAGCCGCCCGATCTCCGCCGCGTTCTCTGCCTCTGGCTCGCGCTCGAAGAACCCGACGAATGCCACCTCGTGGTCGCGCGCCAGCCGCGTCAGCCAGCTCCAGATCTGCCGGTGCCCGCCGGCCACAGGAGGGTAGGGGAGGAACGGGCTGACGAAGAGGATCCTCACCGCGCGCCGGCCTCGTCGAATTCGTCCGCGGCCGGCGGCCGCGCTCGCCGGAGGATATCGCGATCGCCCAGATCGCCGCGTCGGTATTCGCGCGCCCTCATGATGAGGGCCACCGGACAGAGCGGCGCCGACCGCAGCACCGCTCGGCACATCCGTTCCTCACCGGCCAGCACCTCGCTCGCCAGCCGCGCCCATACGTACGCGAGGTGCTGCGCCAGCAGCCCCCGATCCCGCACGTTCTTCCAGACAAACACCAGGGCGTTCTTCAGGAACGTCTCGTTGGCATAGGCGTCTCCGAATCGCGGCCCCATCCAGGCCCGACGCTTGTGGAAGACCGAGGCGCCTGGCTCGAATATCGACCGCCACCCACGCCGCCAGGCCCGGTATCCCAGCTCAATGTCCTCCCAGTACAGGGGCCGATAGATGGTCGAGAACCCTCCCAGGGCTTCGTAGCGCGCGCGGTGGAATACAGACGAAGCGCCCCCCGCGTAGAGGATCGGCCCGGACCGCGTCGGCGGCACGTGGTACGGCTCCAGGATTCCCGAAAATGCCGGCGCCACGTTGCCCGTCTCCATCTGCGATCCATCTGGCAGCTCTATACGCGAGCACACCGCGAATGTGTCCGGGTCATCGAAGTGCGCCACCATTGCCTTCAGAAACCCCGGCCGCACTTGCACATCGGTGTTGATCAGGGCGAAGAGTGGCGTCTCGCTGGCCGCGATGCCGGCCCTCACCGCGCCGGCGAACCCCCGGTTCTTCGGCAGTCGCACCAGCCACACACTGGGATACTTCTGCCGCACATATTCGGCCGTGCCGTCGGTACTCGCGTCATCAACCACCATCACTCGGTGCTCGCGGCCGGCCTCTTCTAGTAGGGGAGGAAGGCAGAAGTCCATCAAATGCCGCTGGTTATAGCTCGGTACGATGAACGTGACCTGGCGGCCCGTTGGCGGGCCCGGGTCGGCAATCGCAGGCGGCAGAGGCACTAGCCGCCGCAGCGCGTCTACCGCCTGGATCCTGAGTGCCACTCGCAGGTAGACGCCGGACAGCATGCCGGCCAGCACCAGCCGCGCCCACCACCGCAACCTCAGCGGCTGAACGGGCGGCCTCCGGACCCGGTACCACTGGCCGGTCCGGCCGAACGCGAGCAGTGTCTGCGCGCCCGAGAGGACCCCGACCAGCTTCTCCCGCCGCAGCCCCTCCCCGGTCAGCAGTAAACATGTGACATCGTAGCCTCGTCGGCGCACCGGCCGAGGGCGACAGACCGGACACGGCGGCTGCCCCATCACCTCCACTAGCACCTGAGGAGCCGCCTCCCGCAGCGCGGCCGAGGCGCGGTCTATCACGGTGCGATCCCTCGACCCCACCAGCAGCGCGCGCCGCCAAGCGCCCGCGCCGGGTACTTCGGAGAATCTTACGGGGGTGAGGAAGACGTTGCCAGCGGCCCTGATTGCCTCAGCTAGGGCGCGCATCGCGCGCTTTCGCCTCCGCCAGCGAGCTCTCCCACACCTCGACCGCCGCGCGGTACTTCGTCACCACTTCCGCGCTGTCCGTGTCCTTGATAATGCGGCCGCGGTCGAGCCAGATCGCACGCTCGCAGAGCTGCTTCACTGCGTCGAGGTTGTGGGAGACGACGAAGATGGTTCTGCCCTCCCGCTTGAAGTCCAGCAGCCGCTCGAAGGACTTGTGCTGGAAGTGCTCGTCGCCCACGCTGAGCACTTCGTCTATCAGCAGTACGTCGGGATCGAGGTGAACGGCCACCGAGAAGCCCAGCCGAATCACCATCCCGGTCGAATAGGTCTTGACCGGCGCGTCCATGACATCGGGCAGCTCGGCGAAGTCTACTATCTCCTGGTACCTGCGAGCGGTTTCCCGATTGCGCAGACCGAGGAGGCTGGCATTGAGGAACACGTTCTCCCGTCCGGTGAGTTCGAGGTGAAAGCCGGTCCCCAGTTCGAGCAGCGGGCAGACCCTCCCGTCTACTCTGATCGAGCCCTGGGTCTGCTTGAGCACGCGCGCGACCAGTGCCAGCAGCGTGCTCTTGCCGGAGCCGTTTGGCCCCACAAGGCCGACCGCCTCCCCGGCTCTTACCGAGAATGAGATGTCCTTGAGCGCCCAGAATTCCTCGTAGCCGCTCTGCCCGCGGAGGAAGGCGACCACCGCCTCCTTCAGGCTGTTGACCTGCTTGTGAGGCCGGCGGTACTTCTTCCAGACATCGCGGACTTCAATCACGCTCACAGGGAAACTCAGCCTTGCTCCGCGAACTGATCGGCCTTGCGTTGGTAGACCCACTGCCCTATGATCGCCGCCGCCACAGAGATGACGACGGCCCCGATGATGTAGGGCAGCATCGGGTATTCGGCGCGAAGAACGGCCTGCTTGATGAGGGCGTCTTGCTGTTCCAGCTTTGTCATGTTGTCGGTCATGGTCACCACGATGGGCTGGCCGCCGTGCAGCAGCGCGCTGCGATAGCCCACAATGGCGATCGTCACCGGGTCGAGCAGATAGATATGCTTGATGGTCGGCAGCGCGTGGTGAATGAGTGTTTCGAGCCAGTTGCCGGGCCCGCGCGGAGCACCCAGCGCCCGGTGCAGGGGATACAGAATCGGCACCAAGAAGAACCAGAGGCCGAGAAGATTGCTGACTACGAACTTGATATCCGCGTAGAATGCGCTCCATGCCGCCAGCATGGCAGAGAGGCCGTAGGCAAAGGTCGCCAGGAGCAGGGTAGACGGGATCACCAGCAGGTAGTGGATGTTCACGTCCACCCGCCAGAAAGCGAAGAGGCCGATCAGCACCACGAACGCGAAGCCGAGATGAATGAGGTTGGACAGCAGGGCGGAGAGCGGCAGGATGGTGCGCGGGAAGTAGGCTTTCTTGATGAGCGCCATCTCCTGCATGACACACCCGGTGCTGTCGAGGACGGTCTGAGAGAAGAAGAGCCAGGGCAGGAATCCGGTGACCAGTATCGCCATGAAGTTCGCCTCGCCGCGGCCAGGCAGAATGATCTTGAAGAGGAACCACCAGACGCCGATCTGGAGCAGGGGGTTGAGCAGGGACCAGGCGAAGCCGAGGACGGAGTTCTTGTAGCGGACCTTTAGGTTGCGCCGCACGAGGTTCCAGAGCACTTCGCGGTAGCGTAGGACTTCGACGAGTTCTGTCATGGCAGTTGCTCGGGCAGCCGCATCCTAGGCGGATTATAGCACCGGCGGCGCGGGAGCGTCAATTTCGCCGGGCACAGCCCGGGCTTGCATGGGCCCGAGCGGGGCCGTCGGTGCGGTCCCGCCGGTGCCTGCTTCCACCTCAAGCAGGTGATTGCGATACGGTAGGTCAGACGGGCCGCGAGTTACACTCCTATAGGAGTGGGACAATGGACAATTCCCGGCCATTCGGTGAATGTCCGGACATGTCCATCGGCTCTGAGGGTATGTGAGGGGGCTTAGAAAATGTCCGCGATATGTCCAGATATGTCCGTTGTCCGTCCGTTGGCCGAACTATGACCATTCGGTCAATTCGGACATTTGGGACATGTTTGGACACCATATGGACATTCCGATATGTCCGCAGCAGACGTCCGCTCGCACAAGAGTACAACGATAGCTTGGCGCGAGATCGCGGGCCCGAGGGACGGGCCCGCGATCTTGTCTTGCCAGAGCTGTAGTCTGCGATGGCTACGTCAAGCTGAAGGCGCGGGAGATGAAGACGGCCATCTGGGCGCGACCCACGGTGACCTCTGGGCCGTAGGTGGTGGGGTCGTATCCGTGCACGATGCCCTCGGCGGCGCAGTACTCGATGTACTTGTAGGCCCAGTGCTGGGTAGGAACATCGTTGAACGTCGGCACGACCGGGGGAATCGGAACTTCGCCGTCACCACCGGCCACAGCGCGGGCAATGAAGACGGCCATGGAAGCACGGCTCACTGCGACGGTTGGGCCATATGTCACTTCATCGAAGCCCTGCACCACACCATTGGCGACGCAGTACTCGACATACTTGTAGGCCCAGTTGTCGGTGGGCACGTCGTTGAAGGTGGCCTCAGTCGGGCCGTCGGGGACGTTATCGTCGCCGCCGGCGAGGGCGCGGGACATGAAGACCGCCATCTGGTCCCGGGAGACAGGCCAGGTGGGCTGGTAGAGGCCTTCCCCGTAGCCGCTGACGATGCCGGCGCCGGAGCAGGCTACGATCTCGTCATGGGCCCAGTGGTCTGGGGGCACATCCCCGAAGTCAAGTGCGGGGCCCGGCTTCGTGCCGGAAGAAGGCAGTCGGTCGGACCCTCCCTGGCCGTCGGTGAAGCTGAAGTAGTACTGGTGACCGCCCGCGCCAAGGTCGGCGCCGGTGGTCTGGTAGCGGTATGTCCCGTCGTCTGCAGTGCCGCTCTGGAGTGCCATGGCATACGGCGTGCCGTCTATGTAGACATCCTTGATGTCGGGGGCATCACCGTCCTGATCGTAGTAGTCCACAGTATAGGTGAACGTGGTCGAGTCGTCGCCAGAGTCAGGCGCAACATCGCCGGTCGTCAGCTCGGGATCGTAGTTGTCCGGGACTGGTTCCTTGCGTACCTTTACGGTGTAGCTGAAGGTGGCCATGCCGGGAGCTCGGACCATGAGGTAGTAGCGCGTGCCGGCGGTCAGGGCAAAGTCGATTCTGGAGTGGAATTCGGTGTGGTCGAGGTCGCAGTCCGGCACATCGCAATTGTCGTTGGTAGCCAGCGGCTCTGCACCGACTGCGGTGTACAGGGACAAGACAGTGCTCGGCTCGGCCGCCGTCCACATGTTCCAGTTCCCGCCCTCGCCGGCTGGCACATCGAAGTAGTACCAATCCCGTTCCTGGGTAACAGAGATGTCCCCGCTCGCCTCCCCGGAGAGCGGCGTCCCGCTGAGCGCGATCTCGGTTGCATCGACGTAGGTGAAGCTCACGGTGACCGTTTCCGAGTCGCCGGGCGCTCCATCGCGAGTCACGGTGAAGATGTCCTGGTAGAGCTGCCCGCTCGTAACCCCGCTGGGATCCACGTCGATGGTGAGGGTGTCCTGCTCTGTGCTCGTGGTGCCCGACATCGGCGCTACAGTAAGCCAGGAAACGCTCTCGCTCACGGTCCAGTCGAAGGGAACAGTGCCCGTGTTGTAGACGTAGACGGAGGTGTCGCTGGCAGGCGCGGAGATGTCCCCGAAATCAACGGTGTTCTCGTTGACCTCGAGGTTGGCGGGCAGCTTGTAGGTAAAACTGACTGAGATGTCTTCGAAATCGCCGGGGACAGCTACGGAGCTGACGCGGAACGAACCGGAGTATGGCCCGGGGGCATCCCCAAGGCAGGAAGGATCGACCTGGATCTCAAGATAGTCGTCCTCATCGCAAGTGAAGTTGTCGCTGCCACTCGCCGGCGCTACAGTCAACCAGCACTCGGTCGCGCCCGTGATCTCCCAAGTGAAGCATGCAGTGTCCGCGTTGTAGACGTACACGGAGGTGTCGCTGGCAGGCGCGGAGATTTCCCCAAGATCGACGCTGTTCTTGTTGACCTCGAGGTCGGGTGCCGCGGCCACTTGGGCGCTGGGGAGGAGCATCGCCGAGAGGCAGAGGAGGAGTGTCAGAAAGAGGAGCGATCGCCGCAGTATCATTTGCTTAGCCCTCCAGGGCAGATTGTTGGCAGGCTGCAGGGCCTGCCCCGTCAAACTCAGCAGGATAGCTCAGACAAACTCCAGTGCTTAGACGCGGCGCGGACGGCAAAAGTTCGCACGCCGCGGGAAGCTGCTGCGCGGGAGATCAGCGCACCCGAGCCGCAGGGCGAACGGGAAGTTCGGAAAGGCCGTATTCGACCCCCACATTTACCCGAGCATTATACCATGCCGTGTCAAGAGAGAGAAGGGCAAGAGACTGCCGGATTCTTGTGGCGCGGGGTACGGGTGGTTTCGGCACTGATGCTACTCTGCGAAGTGCCTACGCACCACGAGAGTGCCGAAACACCGACTTTCGCTCCGAAGGTGTCTACATGAGGCCAAAGGCGCGGGAGATGAAGACGGCCATCTGGTCGCGGGAGACAGTGATGGTGGGGCCGTAGGTGACGGGGTCATAACCGTGGACGATGTCGTTGGCTGCGCAGTACTCGACGTACTTGTAGGCCCAGTGCTCGGCGGGAACATCGTTGAACGTTGGCACGACCGGGCCGCCTGGAACGCTGCCATCACCACCGGCCACGGCGCGAGCGATGAAGACGGCCATGGCGTCCCGGCTGACGATGATGGTGGGGCCATAGGTCACCGGGTCGAAGCCCTGGACGACGCCGTTGGCGACGCAGTACTCGACGTACTTGTATGCCCAGTGGTCGGTGGGGACGTCGTCGAAGGTGGCCTCCTCGGGGCCTGTGGGCACGGTCGCGCCGGCGAGGGCGCGGGAGATGAAGACGGCCATCTGGTCGCGGGAGACCGAGTACTCGGGATGGTAGCGGCCATCCGGGTAGCCGGCCACGATGCCGCCGCGAACGCATGCTTCGATCTCCTGGGACGCCCACCAATCAGACGGCACGTCGGGGAAGGGACCGGTGCGATAGTTGCCGGTATGGAACTTGTCGTGGCGGAACATCGGCCAAGGTGCAATACGGTCGGTCGCTGCGAGATTGGGCCATGCATAGACTTCGCCGTCATCGGAGCCTACGACTACGTCCAACATGCCGTCGCGGTCCAGGTCCGCCAGTGCAGCAGAAGAATGCACCTGACCGCCCGTCGTCCGCGGCCACCCCTCAACCGCTGTCCCGTCGGCATGCCACGCATATACGTTGCCGTCATACGAGCCCACGATTACTTCAAGCGTGCCGTCGTCGTCCACATGGCCCAGAGCCGGCGAGGAGTACACACTGCCCCCCGTGGTCCGCGGCCATCCTGCTATAGGGCCGCCGTTTCCATGCCAGGCGTAGACCTTACCGTCCGTCGCGCCGACCACGACATCGGGCAGGCCGTCTCCGTCGAGGTCCCCTATGGCTGCGGAGGATGAGTGCACCTCCCCGTCGGTGGCGCGGGGCCAGCCAGCTGCGAGAGTGCCGTCTCCGTGCCACGCGTATACGCTGCCATCTGTGGAGCCCACAACCACCTCGGGCGCGCCGTCTCCGTCGAGGTCCCCCAAGGCGGGCGAGGAGTGTACGGCGCCTTGGGTCGGCTGCGGCCAGCCCGCGACCGGCGTTCCGTCGCTATGCCAGGCGTAGACGTGGAAGTCCAGGGAACCTACTATCACTTCCGCAGCGCCATCTCCGTCGAGGTCGCCCAGAGCGGGAGACGAATACACCTGGCCGGAGCTCTGCGGCCAGCCGGCCACAACTGAGCCGTCTGCGTGCCAGGCGTGGACCTTCCCGTCGTGGGAGCCGACCACTATCTCAAGCAGTCTGTCACCATCCAGGTATCCCAGTGCAGGAGAGGAGTGGACCAAGCCGCCTGTGGGCCGGGGCCAGCCTGTTACCGGGGTGCCGTCTGCGTGCCATGCATATACGTTGCCAGCTGCGGAGCCGACAAGGACTTCGAAGAGTCCGTCGCCGTCGAGGTCACCCAGCACAGGAGAGGAACGCACTTCGCCGCCCGCCGCTTGCGGCCAGCCAGGCGCGAGCCTGCCGTCCGCGCGCCAGACATACACGCTGCCATCGGCGGAGCCAACAACGACCTCGAGCGGCCCGTCCCCGTCGAGGTCACCCAGAGCGGGAGAGGAGCGGACTTGACCGGTGGTGTCCTGGGGCCACACGGGCGCCACAGTGTAGGGGCCGTAGTCCCCCGTGCCGCCGGATTCGTGGGCCGGGTTGTGGCTCATCAGGTGCAGATACCAGTCGCCCGTTGCCAAGTCCATCAGCGCCAGAGTCCCGCTGTTCCAGGTGGACTCGGTCCCGGTCCAGGTGTGGCTCGAGCTCTGGTCCCAGGCGTAGTGGTAGTGATCGAGGCTGCCCGGCCCCCACCCCGCCAGGTTGGTGAAGATGAAATCAGTCTCAACCGGGTGACTGACGCCGGTGGACTTGTCGCAGCTCACATCGGGTGCAGTGGGGAGGGTGTAAGCGGAGAAGCTGTCGGAAAGGTCGCTGTCGCCACAGGCGTTGTGGGCGCGGACTTGGCGCGGGTAAGAGGTGTTGGGGCTGAGGCCGGTCTCAGTCTTGCTGGTGGTGTTCGCCGGCACAGCTATCCCCACTGGCTCAAGGTAGAAGCCCTGCTCATTGTCGGAGTTGTCCTGCCAGGTCCAAGTGATGGATGTCTGAGTCACCTGCGAGCGCCCAAGATTGGTGGGCGGGTCGGGTGGTCCCGAGACGACGGTGAAGGTAGCAGAGTCTTCGCCCCACAGATCGCCAGGATCAGTGGCGCGGAAGGTGATTGTCTCTGACCCGGACCAGTCTCCTGGGTAAGTCACCGTGGCCAGATGGGTCGATGGATCAATGGTGACCGAAAGATCGCTGTTTCCAGAGTAAGACCAGTTCAGTTGCTCTTTGGCGTGGTCGATGTCGGTCACATAGTCGTCCAAATCGAAGGTGCCGAACGGCTCTCCGCGGCAGACGGTCTGGTCTGGAATGTCGGAGACCTGTGGCTGCGTGATGAGATAGCTGACCTTCAGGTACGGCTTAGTATCGGCGTCAGGCGCGGTTTCCTTGCTGTATAACGTCACATTGAAATAGAGAAACCCACCCTCCTGGAGCCACAGGAGCAGTCCATAGTTGGGGGCCGTGCCGCTCACCCACAGTTGAACGATCTGGGAAAGCTCAGAGTGGTCCATCACCACGGGGCCACGGCTGCCAACGGTGACATCCGGGGCCAGGACATCCGTCCAGCTCGGCCTGGAATACCACGTTACGTTCTCGTTCCAAGGAGACGTTACCCGGAACGCGGTCAGCACCTCAGCGGGTCCGGAAACAGGGCCAGGATAAGTGACGAGCGAACACTCAAGATGAAGCTCACAGGAGGTGATGGTCGAGCCAAGTGGTATGGCTGACAGGTCGAAGCTGAGCAGGGGCGAACGTCGGACGTAGCCATCGCCGTCTCTGTCACAGGGGCCCTCGGCCTGACAGGTGTCGAACCAGGCGGCGATCAGATCAGCATCGCTGTAGTCCGCGTCTGGGTAGTACTCCGAAATGTGCGTGTCTTGAGTGGGGTAGAACGTCTGTGTTTCCGCTCTGACCGGCAGAGCGGAGATGCCGAGCAAGATTCCGAGGGCGATCGCGACCGCAGCGGGCCGCCGAGCCCATGACAGGAGTTGAGAGCTCTGCCGAGGAGGAACAGGGGCCTCAGTAAGGAGCGAACACACGCGGCCAGTAGGCGTTTCGTAGGAGAGCGGGTTCATACTCGTTTCCCTGCCTGCGTTGCCCCCATGGGACAACTCTCCATGCGCCATTGTACTCTCTTTGGCCGCGTACCGCAACCGGCAACACCACGGTGTCAAGGGGAACTGGCAAGAAGGCACGAAGTCGCCGGTCTTTTGTGGTGAGGGCGTGTGTGGTTTCGGGGTGGTTTCGGGCCTGATGCTAGTCTGCGAAGTGCCTACTCCGCCGAAGTGGCTTCGGCTACGAAGGCTGGAAGCTCTCTGCTCCGCACTGCGTAGCTTCAGCAGAGCAGTGTCGCTACGTAGCACGAGAGCGCCGAGACCGCCAAACACCGAATGCACGGAGGCGAAGGGTGCGAGGGAGGAGGAGGCCAGCAGGAGTAACGGGAGGGAGATGGTAAGAGGTAGGAGCGATTGACGCAGGAGGGCGGCGGGGCTATAATCGTGCTCGCCGGAGTCGGGCCGAAACGGGCAGGAGGAAAGCACATGGCCGGTCTGCATAGGGGACGGTTGGCGGCGCTGCTGGTGTTGGCAATGGGGATGGCTGTGGTTGGGTGTGGGGGCCCCATGGAGAGTCCGCCGACGGTGGCCGCGGAGCTACTGGACTGTGGGCCGAAGATGGGCGCGCTGGGTTATCCGGAGGGGTTGGGGATCGGGAAGGGCGGGGAGCTGCTGGTCGCCGACACGTGGAACGACAGGATCCTACGGGCCGGGCCCGACTGCGATGTGGTGGGGGGCTTCGGGGAGTCCGGGACGGAGCCGGGGAAGCTGGAGTGCCCGCGGTCGCTGTGGACGGACCGGGTGGGGAACATCTACGTGGTGGACAACTGGAACCACCGGGTACAGAAGTTCGATGCTCAGGGGAAGTTCCTGCTGACATTCGGGAGCCAGGGCGGGCCGTGGGGTTATGATGAGGCAGATGGGAAGTTCTCACATGCGTATGGGGTGGCGGCGGACTCGACGGGCTACATCTATGTATCGGACTTCAACAACAACAGGCTTCAGATGTTCGATCCTAGAGGCAAGTTCGTGATGAAGTGGGGCACGGCCGGCAGACAGGATGGGCAGTTCAGCCATCCCGCTGGCTTGGCGATGGACAGCCAGGATCGGCTATACGTGGCGGATCTGGGGAACAACCGAATCCAGCGCTTTGTCATCGCCCCCGCTGTCGTCGACGGCAAGGATACCTTTGAGGCCAAGTTTGCCGGGAAGTGGGGGAAGCCGGGGCAGAAGCCCGGAGAGTTCAGCGGGCCCTACGATGTATGTGTGGATAAGGATGAAAACGTCTACGTGGCGGACTTCTGGAACCACCGGGTTCAGAAATTCACGCCGGCCGGGGAGTGCCTGTGGGAATTCGGGGAGCACGGGACCGGGGAGGGGGAGTTCGAGTGCCCGGTGAGCGTCGCGGTGGGAGAGGATGGGTCGGTCTACGTATCGGACTGGGGGAACAATAGGGTCCAGAAGCTGGTGCCTACGTCCTGAGGGTACGGGGAGAGGGGAGCGGTCGGGTAGCGAGCTGAAGTCCGGCCCGTGAGGAGAGCGGGATGCTTCCTGGGGAGAAGGCCGAGCGCTGGGTGCGGCAGATCGGCTACCTGGCGCTCGTTTTGATTGGCCTGTACATCGTGGTGTGGCTGGTGGGCTTCATCGGGCGGATCACACGGCAGGCGCTGGAGCAGCGCGCGGTGCCGGACGAGACACAGGTGGAGACGCGTGGGCCCGCTGGAGGAGGCGGTTCGCGGGGGGCCACTGACTGAGCGACGGCGGCGATTGCGGAGGCGGGGAGAGTGCCGGGGACTAGCCGGACTGCTCGGAGGCGTAGGCCTCGCCGACGGGGGCTTCCACTTGCTGTGAGATCTGAGCGAGCGCGCCCCCCGCGGTGCGACCGCCGAGTCGGGCCTCCGGGGTGAGGATGAGGCGGTGGGCAAGGGTGGGCACCAGCAGTGCTTTCGCGTGGTCGGGGAGCACGAAGCTGATGCCGTCGGAGGCGGCCCGCGCCTGGGCGCAGCGCAGGAGTGCCAGGGAACCGCGAGGGCTGGCGCCGAGGGCGAGGTCGGGGTGGGACCGAGTGGCCTGGACGAGGCGGACGACGTAGTCCCTCACCTTCTCGTGCACGAAGATCTGGCGGACCTGGTGCTGGGCGGCGAGGAGCTCGTCGGTGACGATGACCTGTTGGACCTTCTCCACGGGATGGCTGAGCTGCAGCCGCAGCAAGATCTCGCTCTCTGCCTCCGAATCGGGATAGCCGATGGTCATGCGAAGGAGGAAGCGGTCGAGCTGGGCCTCCGGGAGGGGGAAGGTACCCTCGTACTCGATGGGATTCTGGGTGGCGATGACACAGAAGGGACGCGCGAGGGTGCGGGTGACGCCGTCGGCGGTCACCTGGCGCTCGGCCATTGCCTCGAGGAGTGCTGATTGAGTGCGCGGGGGAGCACGGTTGATTTCGTCGACGAGGACGATGTTGGACATAACGGGGCCGGGGTTGAACTCGAACTCGCCGGTCTTCTGGTTGAAGATGGAGATGCCGGTGATGTCGGAGGGGAGCAAGTCGGGGGTGCACTGTATGCGGCGGAAGGTTGCGCCGAGGGAGAGGGCGAGGGAACGGGCGAGCATGGTCTTGGCAACGCCCGGGACATCGTCGATGAGCAGGTGGCCGTCGGCGAGAAGGGCGACGACGGCCGAGCGGACGGCCTCTTGCTTGCCCACGATGACCTGCTCTATGTTGTCGGAGAGACACTTTGCGATTTCGGCGACAGTTGGCATAGGTGCGGTCTCCCTCAGCGCGGCGGCAGGCCGGGCGGTGACGCAGGTTGCCGCCGCGGGAGAGAGGATTCGACGGGAGGGGGAAGGAGTCCTGTCCTGCCGAGCGTGTGGATGCCTTCTGGGCTGCCCCCGGGGGGTCGGCCGAGGCTGTTCGTTTGAGTGGGCGGGGCGAGAGAGCGAGGGTGTGACTCTCCAGCGTTGGTCACAGAGCAAAAGCGGATTGACAGGCGAGAGGAGTGGTCTATAATCACGCGGGGGCGCTGTCACCATGAAGGAGGAGGTAACAGAAGTGGAGTTCATGGATGTGGTGCGGCAGCGGCGGAGCATTCGCAAGTACCGGCCGGATCCGGTTCCTCAGGCGAAGCTGGACGCGGTGCTGGAGGCCGCGCGGCTGGCCCCGTCGTGGGCAAATGGGCAGTGCTGGACTTTCGTAGTGGTGACGGATGCGAAGGTGAAGAACGCGCTGGCGAGGGCCGGGAACGAATGGATAGAGCATGCGCCGGCCATCATCGCCGCCTGCGCGGACCCGGCGAACAGCGGGGAGAAGGAAGAGCAGGGGTACTACCTGCTGGACATCGGGATCGCAATGGAGCACTTGATCCTCGCCGCGGCGGAGCAGGGGTTGGGCACGTGCTGGATCGGGTGGTTCGACGAGGGGAAGGCGAAGAAGGCGCTCGGGGTTCCGAAGGACATCAGGATGGTGGCGCTTACGCCGGTGGGGTACGCGGACGAAGCCCCGGAGCCGCGCCCCCGGAAGTCGCTGGGAGAGATGGTTCGCAGGGACCGTTGGGCATAGAGGGCCGAGCGAGGGGACAGGGCGTCGAAGTCGGCAGGCCGTGTCTGGACTGAGGTGTTTACCCGCGCCCCACCTGGGTAGAAGAACTATTGGGGGAGGGACACCAGGTGGAGTGATGGACTCTCAGTCCCCGAGTGCTACGGGAGTCAAGTGCAGACACTGCGGCCAGGCTCTGGAGGAGGGAACGCCCTTCTGTCCGGCGTGCGGCCGCGCGGGTGATGTGATGGAGATGGGGAACGGGGAGCAGAAAGACATCTATCTGCTGCTGGTGACGGCCAACGTGCTGAGGCTTCGGCGGCAGTGGCCGCTGGCAGAGGCGAAGTGCAGCGAGGTGCTGGGCCGGGATCCGGACAGCGCGGGAGCATACTCGCTGCTGGGGGACATTTCGCGGGATCAGGGGAAGCTACGGGACGCGATCGAGTGGTACAAGATGGCGCTCGATCGCAACCCGGGGAGTGCGGTGGATCGCCAGAAGCTGGAAGCGGTGATCGACCGGGTCTTTGCCATGCGGGAGAAGGGCGTGGTGGCAAGCGCGCGGGAGAAGCTGAGCGGGGGGCTGGGCAGAGCGGCAGCAGAGGCACGAGAAGCGCGGCTTGCGCCCAGTGGGGTCGTGATTGTGGCAGCGGTGCTGGGAGCGATCCTGCTGATTGCGGCGGCCGTGATGCTGGTGGGCCGGCCGCGAGAGCCAGCGGCGGAGGCGCGAAGTGAATCGCCGGCATCCGGGGCCTTCGTCGTAGCAAGCCCGGGAGAGGCGCCGGCGCAGCCGGCGGCCGAGCGGGCGGCAGAGGGGAGCCGGGCGCTGGCGCGGTTTGCGGACGAGGTGGCCTTGCTCGAAGGGGGACTGGAGGAAGAGCTCGTGGTGAGGGCGCGGGCGATCGACCCGAACTGCCAGGTCGTTTCTGTGGAGATCGATCCGACGGAGGCCCGTGTGATGGTGCGGCTGTTGATGCCGCGGGTGTGGGTGGCGTCGGCGACGCGGGCGGGTATCGAGCGAGTGGCGGTGCCTCTGGCTGGAGAGGCGGCGAGCTGGCACGAGCTGATCTCGGAGGTGCGTGTGCGATGTGACGTGCATTCGGAGGAGGGGGGCCGGCAACTGGCGCTAAGGGCAGAGGGGAGTGCCCGAGAGGTGGCGAAGGCGAAGGAGAGACTGGACGCGAGGGTGGAAGAGCTGTTCAGCTTCGTGTGGTGGCACCCGGAACTGCGCGAGTAGGCGAAAAGCCTTCGGGCGCCGAGGAATGGGTCATGGCGGAAGTGCCGGTCAAGGTCTGGCGGCTGGGCCGGAACTCGGATTCGCAGTATCTCCTGATACTGAGGGGGGAGGAGGAGCGGCCGCTCCCGATGGTGATCGGGCCGTGCGAGGCGATGGCGATCTGGAGTGTCGTGGGCCGGGGGGAGAGTAAAGAGCGACGCCCGATGACCCATGATCTGCTGCGGGATCTGGTCGAGCAGTTGGGCGGGCGCATTGTCAAGGTAGTGATCGACGACCTGTGGAACGGCGTCTACTACGCGAAGCTCCACATTGCGGTGGATGGGGAAGTGGTGACGGTGGACGCACGGCCGAGCGATGCGGTTGCGCTCGGGCTGCGGGCGGAGGCGCCGCTGTTTGCGACTGACTCGGTGTTGGTGGCGGCGAGCGCGCCGGAGTCGTCGGGAGAGCCTGAGGAGTCCGCTCCGGAGACCCAGGTCGATCTCGACGATCTGTAGACCCCGCATTGCCCATATCAGCGAGGAGGTTCTCAGTAGGGACGGCAAGGAACTGACCGTAGGGGCATCGCAGCAAGGATAGCAGCAGACATCGCACGAGGCACCCGAGGGGTGAAGGCAAACAGGAGCGGCTGAGCCTAGGATTCGACGCTCGGGTGCGGCTGGAGTTCCGGGGCAGCAAGATCACCTCCGACGCCGGATTGTTGGCATACCGCGAACTGCATGAGAAGCTCGAGCTGACGGCGACGGCCGGTCAGCGGTCACGCGAGACCTGTTCGCACAGATCCTCACCCGTATCAGGCTGTTGTCACCGGTGCCCCCATGATCGTCGCACAGTTTTGCCGTTATGGCGCCAACGATCACGGGGTCTCTGCCGGGATGGAGGTGCCGTCACGCCTCGTGCCGAGCTTGCCAGCGGAAACAATCCCGTAGTGTCCAGAAACTCATCCGTGCTCCAAAGTGCCCTCAAAGCGGTCTCACGGGCGCCTGACAAGCACCAGCGGTTTCACGAACGCCCGACAACGACCCCCCGCTCCACCAATCGCTGGCGTGGGGACGGAAACATACGAAGGGGTCTTGACAGAATGCGGGCCCGCGATATACTAACAATATACTGTTAGTACTCACGGGGTACTGTCCCATGCGCAGGAGATCGGCGAGACGTCTCGGAGAACTGGAATTGCAGATCCTCAACGTGCTCTGGGAGCGGGGGCCGTCCGCAGTACGTGATGTCCTCGAAGCCCTGCCGGCCCCGAAGCCCATCTACACCACCGTGCTCACCATGATGCGGCTGATGCACGAGAAGGGCTATCTCGATCGGCGGGAGCGTGGGAGGGCGCACGTCTACACGGTCCGCCTGCGGGAGCAGCGCGTGAAGCGGGGGTTGCTGCGCGATCTGATCCAGGGCGCGTTCCGCGGTTCGGCCGAGGCACTGCTGGTGCGACTGCTGGAAGACGAGACACTGTCGCCGGAAGAACTCGACCGCGTCAAACAACTGATCGCGAAGAAGGAGACGGGGGGATGATGAGCTTCGTTTCTGCGGTTGACGCCTGGGCTCAACTGGTGATCCCAGTGACGTGGCAGTTGGCCGCTCTGGCGCTCATCGGGTGGCTTTGCGAACGCGCCTTCCGGCTGCGGCAGGGGCGGGTTAGATATGCGTTGTGGTGGTGTGTGCTGATTGCCCCGCTGCTGGTGACACCGGGGCGAATGGCGCTACAACGGCGGCAGGCGATGATCTCGGTACAGGCGCCCGCGGCCGCGATGAAGGTAGTGACGTGGCAAGTGGCGCTGCGGCCGATGCCCGAGCCGAGGACGGCGACAGCGATGCCACCCTCCCTACCTGCTGGCCGTTTTGCCCCGCTGAAGCCAGCACTTCGCCTGGTGGACCTGCTGGGCTTAGCCTGGCTGGTAGGGTGCGCCGCACTGGCACTCCGGCTCGCGGTTGGCCACCAACGTGTACGACGCTTGCTGGCTGCAAGCCTCCCGGCGGAGACGGAGAGCGCGCGGGAGATGCTGTCCGCGCTCGCCGTACAGGCGGGGATAACGGGAGAGGTCGCGCTGCGCGTCAGCGAGGCTATCGGAGCACCGGTGCTGTACGGCTGGAGGCGGCCGACAGTCTTAGTGCCAAAAGGCTGGCTGGAATCGCTGAATGTAGATGAACTGCGGGCGATGATGGCACACGAAGTCGCGCACGTGAAGCGCCGGGACTTCCTGGCGAACACGATTCAGCGGCTGATCGAGATCCCACTGTTCTTCCACCCCGGCGCGTGGCTGGCGAGCCGGCGGATTGCACTGGCGCGAGAGGAACTGTGCGACGCTTGGGCGCTGAGCCTGGGGGCGGATGCTGCTAGCTATGCTCGCTCCCTTGCAGCCGTGGCCGAGCGAACGCAGTCTGCGTTTGCCCCGGTATCTCTGGGGATCGCTGAGAGCAGGTTCACATTGCTGCGGAGGGTGGAGGCGATTATGGAGATGGGCAGCGTGAGGCGGATCAGCCGGCCGCTGCTAGTCGCGGTGATCGCAGTCGGGTTGGTCTCGGCCGCCGCGTTCGCAGCGGTGCAGGTATGCGGCGAGTCGCCCGCGGCAACCGCTCCAGGCGGGCCGCAGGCGGATGATATTGCGGACGGATCGGCTCAGGGCGGGGTTAGCCCTCCTATAACTGCGCAATGGCTGGTTCTGGGGGCTCTAAAGAATCAGGGCATGAGTCCTATGTTTGAATCCGGCTACGTCGAGATGTTGCACGAGCGCAGCGACCTGAAGGCGGACCAGAAACGCGCTTGGCTGACGAGGAGTCAGGCGGAGTACATTGAGGCGATGCTAGAACACCATCGGAAGGCAGGCGCGTCTGACGAGGAGCTAGCGCGTAGGCGCCGGAAGATGGAGCAAGAGATGGAGGGAGACGTCAATGACATAGTCGCACAACTGGCCAGGAGGGTGACGTATGAACGCTGCCTGTTTGTTGGCAGCGGCCCGCTTTGGGATTCTGACGCCAAGACCCGAATTGACCGCATCAACGTCAGAGACCTTGATGTGCCACTGAGCGATATCCCGAAGGATGGGCTTGCAGTTGTTGTCACTGAGATGATGGGGACACCTCAATCAGTCTGCGCGGGCTATGGGTACGGCCCAGGAGCCGACGAGGCCTACCTGCAGCAGAATGAGTACTTTCCCCGCCCCCAGGATTTCGGCCGGATTCACGGAAGCTGGGCCGTCTCACTATCCCTTGAGTTGATGGATGACCCAGAGGCGTTTGACTTCAGCTTTGAGGGAGAGAACGCGAGGGAGTGGCTTGCGCTGTCCACTGAGGCGGGCGCAAACAGGGGATTGCGAATCGTCGGGCCGGAGACCCTGGAATCCTCACGAGTCTACATTGTGGAGGCATCGGCCCTCGGTAAGGTGGTGTGCAAAGTCTGGATCGCGCCAGCACTTGGTTTCGCCGTGCCTCGTATCGAGTTGTATGAACACCACGGAGAAGCGGCGTTGTCACCGAATGCGATACTGTCAGAAGTGATGGAGTGCACCGACTTCATACACCTTGACAACCCGGACGTGTGCTTTCCCCTTTTGACCAAGTATACGAGATATGGTCCGGATGGGAACCCCCAAACCGTGGGCGTGTATAAGGTCTTCGGTCCGAAACAGGTCGCATTTAACCTCGATCTTAGCGATGACGCGTTCCGGATATTATTCAAGCGCGGCACGCGGCTGCAGGACGGTCGCCCCCACCGACCGAACGGAACCCAGTATTACGGCAACGGTCTACAAGCAGACCTGCACGTATTACCATCGGAATTGGCGGCGCTCGTGGATAAGAAGGACCCGAGCATCATCGGGGAGAGCCAGGATGATGCGAAGATAGGTCTGTAGCTCGGCTCGGCATTCGGGGCTTGCGGTCTTGTCCTGGGCATTGCCATTGTGGTGACAAGAAGGGGGCGGCCCAAAGCAAGGAAGCGGGGCGCACAGACTGTGGTACTTCGGAAGCAGAATCGACGGTGAGCCGGACGGCCGCGGACACACAACTCTCCTCTGAAGAATTGCTGGTCTTATAGTTATGCTGTTGGAGGCCCCAGGATGCCTCTGGGTGGGTCCTGAGGCTTCCCGGTAGCTTGCTTTGCTAACCGTAAGACAAGACGCTCTTTAAGTCTGATGCACGCTGACTGCAGGAAGCGAATAGAGGTAGAGAAGAGCGGGTGGGGGAGGGCCGCGACTTTTAGCTCCTGTGGGTGTCAAATGGACTGGATGCGCGCGAGAGCGCCCGGTGAGACTCCATCATGGGCCTGAGACACCTGTCGGGAATTGAACTCACCGAGCACGCAGACGGTGAGACGTCCCCTGCGAAGTTCTCCGCTGTGCAGGAGCATCTGCGCGCGTGCCCGCGGTGTGCGGCGGCGCTGGCGAAGGTGCAGGAAGCAGCGTCGGCGGTGCAGGCGCTGGAGGCGGTGGCCGCGCCGGCCGAGCTTCGCGACACGGTGGAGGCGCGGGTGGCGGCGGAGTGGGCGAGAGATGTTAGCTGCCGGGAGGCAGTTCCCCTGATCCATGAGCACCTGGACGGGTCGCTGAGGGTGGGCGCGGCGGTCGTGCTGCAGTGTCACCTGAGTGCCTGCGAACGGTGTCGCTCCGAGTTGGCGAGTCTCTCGGCGGCGCGGCGTCTAGTGAAGTCGATGGAAACCGTGGAATCGCCGCCGTTGGTGAGAGAGGTGGTGGCGGCCGCGCGGCGGCTGCGGCCACGGGAGATGGTGTGGGTGGCGCGGTGGCGTCCGGCCCTGGCGGCGGCAGCGGTGGCGGCGGCCGTGGGGGCTCTGTTCTGGCTGGGACCGAACGCGGAGCGGCCGGGAGCGCCGCGAGCAGTGGTGGTTGCGGAAGAGCGGGAGACACTTGCTGGTCCACCGGTGGTGGTCGCCGCGCGCGGAGATGCGCTCTCTGAGGTGGCGACACTGCCGGCGGGAGTAGAGGAGATCGAGGTCGCGCTGGCCGCGGCCCCGGTGGGTCCGGCAGAGAGGGCGGAGGAGCCGCGACGGCGGCGGGAGACACCCCCGACGGCAGTTCTCGTGCGGGGACCGGCGCCGGCCCCGATGATTGCGACAGCGCCAGAGCCGGAGGTGCCGCTGCCGTCGGCGCTGCGGACGCTGAGGGCAGTGGCGACCAGTGCTTCCGAGGCGGTGGGAGATGCCTTGTATGAGCGCGAGGTCAGACTGGCGCTGGAGCTGGCTGGCGAGCGCTTCGCCACGCTGGAGTCGGAGAGCATGTGGGCCCGGCTGCCGAGCGAGGTGAGCATGAGTGGGCCGGGGCACGAAAGTCCGGCGGCCGCGCCAGGAACAGAGGAGCGGCACGAGGAATCCAGTGATTCGCGGCCGGATTCGACGGGGGCGCCGGTGGGAGACCGGGCGAGCGCGTACATGGCGCCCTTGGTATAGGACAGACGGGCCGGTGCGAGGCACTCCATTCTGTGGAATGGAGCCATAAAGGGCGAGATGCAGTGAGTCGCAGAGGAAGAGCCCAAATGCACGGTCGTTCTGAGTTCGCCGCCGCCGCGTTGGCAGCGGCGCTCGTCTTTTGGGGCGTCCTTGTGGTGCAGACGCCGGCGTGGGCACTGATGGATAGCAGCCGGCCGGTGAGCAATGAGGCACAGAAGGACGGGGCTCCCCTCCTCGATGGCACGGGGGATTCGCTGGGAGAGCGCGGCGAAGACGGCACGGTACCCGGGGATGGGGGCGTCCTGGTGCCGGGGCGGTTGCGGCTGACTCTCGGGGGCAGCGGAGAGGTCGAGATCGGCTTCTTCTCCGCGGCCACTGAGTTGGCTGGGCCGGGCCCCCCGCGCGGCGGGAATGCTCTGCAGGAGTGGGGGACCGGGCGGGAGAGTTGGTCGGTCGGGCGCGGGGGAGGCGGGGCCGGGGGGGCAAGCGAGCGCGAGGCCGCTCTCTATCGCTTCTCCTACGGGACGGGGGCGCTGAAGCTGGGAGGGAACATGCTGGCGGTGGGGTCCAGATTTGCTCCTACTGGCGACGGGCAGCAGGTCGCCTCCGGCGAGCAGGCGGAGATAATGGCCGAGGCCCGCGGCACGCGCGCGCTGGACTTCGAGGCCGGCCTGAGCCTAGCTCCGGGGCTTTCCCTTACCTCAAACCACAAGGCACTGAAGAACGCGCGTCCCGGAGACGAGAAGCAGGGGCTGACAACGACTGACACAGACCACACGCTGCGGTGGGAGCCGGTGCCCGGCAGCGCACTCACTGCCAGCATGACAGAGCAGAGCGAGGAGTGGGCGGAGGGGCTCGGGAAGCCGGGGACGAGACAGAGGAAGCGAGCAGTCGAGTTCAAGTCCCAGTTCGGGAGCGAGGGGCGCCACGGACTCCGTCTGGGTCTCACCTCGGTCGAGAAGAGGAACGGGGATCAGGAGCATACCGAACAGGTGCGGGAGGCCCATGTGACTTTCGGTCCCACCACTCGGCTGCAGTTGAATGCGGACTACACGGTCAAGGGATCGGACGGGGGCCCGGGTCAGACGACGCAGAGCGTCGGAATGCTGCTGCGATTGGCCCCGGGCGCGGACCTGTCGGCGGCGGTGAAGAGGCTGGCGCCCGAGGGCGGCGGGGGGACGCGGGAATCAACACTTAAGCTGAGCACCGGGCTCGGAGCGGGTGGGAGCACGGGAAGGCTGGAATGCCAGGAAGTCACAGCACGAGGAGACGGGGTTGGGTTTGTGAGGCGACGAAAGTGGGCGCTGACGAGCGCCCTCGGCGTGGGTGAGGGGAGAACGAATGTGGAGGCCGGTTTCGAGGAGACGCGGGGTGAGGGATCGGCGGACCGGCTGGCGCGCACGACGCGGGTTCACGTCGACCGATCGCTTGGCCCTCGTCTGAAGCTCAGCGCGGAGCGCCAGGAGCAGGTGGGGGGTACGATCACAGCCCCGGAGGCGACGGTGAAGTCGAGCTGTGAGCTGGCAGCCGAGCTGGGGTCCAAGACCAGCCTCAGTGTCGGGGCCGTGTCGGAGCGGCGGCCGGCTGGGGCAGCGGGATGGGCGCGGCAGATGGCGCTAAGGCACGAGTGGGGGAGAGTGCGCCTGCAAGCAGAGAAGCGGGTGTGGCGAGACGTGGACCAGGACTTCTCTGTGACGAGCTGCTCGGCGGAGGCGCCGACGGGGCAGCTCCCGGAGTGGGCGCAGGGGATATCCCGGGCGCACGAGTTCTCGGATGCGGAGGAGTACTTGGTCCCGGGCGCGCTGGAGTGGGCGGAGATGCCGTTCGCCGGATACCGAATCTCGATGAAGCAGCGGCGAGGAGGCGCGGGCGGGGGAGTCGATACACTGACCTTCGCGCACCGCCGCATGGTGGGGCGTCGGTATCACTTGCAGCTCGTCTACCAGGAACACCCGGAGGGGACGGAGGGTGAAGAGAAGGGACTCCCGCAGTCCGTGCGGAGGAACATGCTGGATATTGCGGCCCCGCTCTGGCGCGGGCTGATGGTTCGGGGCGGATACCAAGCGGAGACCAGCCTGTCCCCTGAGGGGGGACGCCGGGAGGGGATGAGTCTGGGCTTGTGGGGCCGACCGTCGGAACGGGAGCAGGTGGAGGCGACCGTGACTCACGATTGGGGCAGGTGGGAGGGTGGGACACGGAATCACACGAGCGTGAGCCTGCTGTACTCGGTGCGTGTGAGCGATGAGCACCGGGTGCATGTGAAGCTGGGCTATGGGTGGGATGAGGGGGAACCGCAGCATCGACAGCGAGAGAGCCGGGTGAGCCTGGGTTACGCAAAGCCGATCTAGGGGGACTCATTCCTCTGCTCGGCGCTGTCGGAGTCCCGAATCCTCACATCGGCCCCGGAAATGTGGAATAGAGCGAGGTGGTGTAGCGGCCATGGACGTAGTCCGGCCGCGTGCGCACACATAGAATTGGAGTCGGCCGATGCGCGCTCGTTCGGATGTCCGCGCGATGCTCATCTCCGGGGCTGCATCAAGGGAGAAGGTCGCGGCGGGCCTGCGGTGCCTCATCCTGACTACTGTTTTCGTGATGGCCCGGATGGACGGGAATGGTCGGAGCGCGTCCTTCGATCTGGTAATGAGCATTGGCGCGGCCTACGTTCTGGCCACCACATTCCTGCCCTGGGCGCGTTTCGAGATGCGACGGATCACGCTGGCAATGCTGGCGGTGGACGTCGCCCTGATCACGGGTCTGATCTACACGCACTCCGGCATCAGGAGTGAGTACTACCTGCTGTATTACCTTCCGATTCTTCACGCCAGCGTGCGGCTGAGTTTCCGCGACGCGGTTGGCACGTGCATCCTCTCCGCGATGAGCTACCTGCTGGTGGGAATACTGGAGCGCCCGGACACCTCGATCAGCACGACGGTCATCTCGCGGGTGGTGACTTTCGCGGCCTCTGCGGGGTTGCTGGCCGCTTTCTTCGTAGTGCTGGCACGGGAGCACGGGGCGCACCAGCGGCTGACGAAGCACTACCAAGAGGCAATGGAGGCGAAGACGGAGTTTCTCTCGCGAGTATCGCACGAGTTCCGGACTCCTCTCACGGCCATCGTTGGATTCAGCCAGCTTCTGTACGAGCAAGAGCAGAAAGTGGATGCGGAGCGGGAACAGGAGTACCTCACGGTAATCCGAGAGCAGGCGCAGCATCTGGCCCGCATGATCGAGGACATGCTGGACATCACGCGGATCGACGATGGGCAGTTCACACTTCGGCAGCAAGTGTCGAGCCTTCCGGAGATGATCGAGTCGGCGGTGAGCGGTTTGGACAAGCCGACGGATCGAGAGCGCGTGGGGGTCTCGGTGGAGCCCGCGACTCCGAGCGCTTGGGCGGACCGGAACGAGATGGAGCAGGCGATCTCCAGGATCTTGTACAACGCGCTGGAGCATTCGGGGGAGGAGAGAGTCTCAGTGCGGGTGCGGCCGGAGGGAGAGGACCGAGAAGAGATACTGGTGAGCATCAGCGCACGCGGTATGGAGCTGCGCGAGGAGGAGATGCTGCCTCTCTTTGGCCCTGCCGCGGCAATGGTGACCGAGACGCCCTCCAGTGGGGGCTGTCTGGGGCTGGCGGTTGCACGGGCATTGATCGAAATGCACGGGGGGCGGGTATGGGTAGATGACGGCGACGGAGCTGGGGCGGCCATCAACTTCACAGTGCCCGCGGCGACACACCGGCGCGAGCGCTCGCTGCCGGAGGTGATCGTAGGGCTTGGCGGCCCCAGTGAAGAGAGAGCGGAGGCAGATGGCGAGGGCAACGGTATTGATAGTAGACGACGACCCGTCGGCTCGCAGGCTGATGCGCGACAGCCTGACCCTATTCGGGGATGAATACGAGATTCTCGAAGCCGATGACGGCCGATCCGGTCTGGATCTGATCCGAGCGGCACAGCCGGATGTGGTGCTGCTGGATATCAGCATGCCGGAGCTGGTGGGCATTCCGGTGTGCAGCGAGATCAAGGGTGATCCGGCCACGGCGGATATCGAGATCGTGATTGTGAGCGCTCGGACGGAGCCGGACTTCATCGACTCGAGCCTGAATGCCGGGGCCAGTGATTATGTGATAAAGCCGTTCCAGCCGAGGGATCTGGTGCGACGGGTTCGGTGCGTGTTGGACAAGGTGGGTGCGAGCACCTGACGAGGTGTGGCCGTTCAGCGTTGGTCGAGCAGCGCGATGGTGCCGAATACCGGTCCCACCCCTGCTTCGCAGGGGTGGGCTACGGGCATGGATATGGGCTCAAGCCGCCCTTTGGGGGTCACCCCCGCCTGACGACGGTCGTTGACAGCTCCCCGACAGCAGCCTACAATCAGACCAGCGCCGCGGCTTTGGCCGCGGCGCGAATTCCGAGTGCGGGAGGCACAGGTGCCCGAAGTGAGCTCCGAGATTGTGATCGCGGCGCCGCCGAAGCGCGTTTACGAGCTGGCCAAGGAGGTGGAGAGCTTCCCGGATTATCTTCCGAACGTGGAGGCGGTGAGTATCCGATCGCGGGAGGGGAACCGGATGGTGAGCGAGTGGGTGGGGTTGGTGCCGGAGTTCAGGCGGACCCTTCGCTGGGTGGAGGAGGACGTGTGGGACGACACGGCGCTTTGCTGCCAGTTCCGGCTGATTTCGGGGGACTGGGATCGCTATCAGGGGGAGTGGGCGTTTGCGGCAGCGGGGGAAGGCACGCAGGTGCGCCTGACCATCGTCTATGAGTACAATGTGCCTCTGGTAGGGCCTCTGATCAAGAAGCTGCTGCACAAGCTGGTGGCCCGGAATGCTCAGGAGACGCTGGAGGGACTCCGGCGGCGGGTGGAGGCTGCGGCCTGATGGCGGGACGGAAGCAAGTGGCGATCGTGGGTGCGGGTCCGGCCGGGATCTTTGCCGGACTGGCGCTGTCGGACGTGCCAGGGGTGAAGGTGCGCATCTTCGAGAAGGGCCCGGACATCGACGCGCGGCTTGCGAACGCGCGGAGGAAAGGCAAGGCGCGGGATGCGCGGTGGCTGCTCTCCGGATGGGGAGGCGCCGGCGCCTTCTCGGATGGGAAGCTGACGCTATCGCCCGAGGTAGGAGGGCAACTGACCAGCTATCTGCCGCGCCCCGAGGTGGATCGTCTGCTGGCCGAGGTGGATGGAATGTGGCTGCGGTTCGGGGCGCCGGAGGCGGTCTATGGCGGAGACGAAGACGGGATGTCGGAGTTGGCGGCGCGGGCAACGCGGGCCGACCTGAAACTCGTCGCCACGCGGATTCGACACCTGGGCACGGATCGCTGTCCGATGGTGCTGCGGGAGATGCGGCGCGCGCTGGGCGAGAATGTGGAGGTTCACGCGGGGGAGGCGGTTGCGAAGATTCTGGCCGCCCGGGGGGCGGCGTCGGGTGTGGAGACGGCGGCGGGAAAGCGGTATCGGGCCGATTACGTGATCGCAGCGCCGGGCCGGGAGGGCTCTCAGTGGTTCGTGGAGGAGGCGGCCCGGCTGGCGTTGGAGCGGGAGGATAACCCGGTGGATGTGGGGGTGCGCGTAGAGGTGCCTGCGGAAGTGATGGCCGAGGTCACGGCAACGGCCTATGAGTCGAAGCTGATCTTCTACTCGAAGAGCTTCGACGACCGGGTGCGCACGTTCTGCATGTGCCCGTACGGCGAGGTGGTGACAGAGGAGAGCGAAGGGGTCATCACCGTCAACGGCCACAGCTACGCGGGAAAGCGGACGGGGAACACTAACTTCGCGCTCCTTGTGAGCACCCGTTTTACAGAGCCATTTCAGGATCCCATCGGATATGGCCGGTATGTCGCCCGGCTGGCGAACTTGATCAGCGATGGGGTGATCTGTCAGCGGCTGGGGGATCTGCGTGCGGGGCGGCGTTCCACGGCAGAGCGGATCGCGCGAGGGTTAGTCCGGCCCACGCTGGAGAGCGCAACGGCGGGCGATCTCAGCTTTGCCATGCCCCACCGATATCTCTCGAGCATCCTGGAGGCGCTGGAGGCGCTGGATCGGTTCGCCCCGGGGATCGGCTCGCGGCATACGCTGCTCTACGGTATTGAGGTGAAGTTCTACTCGGCCCGTCCCCATCTGACGGAGAGGCTGGAGACCGAGGTGCGGAACCTGTTTGCGGTGGGCGACGGCGCCGGGGTGACCAGGGGTCTGGTTCAGGCGTCGGCGAGCGGCTTACTGGCGGGCCGCGAGGTGAGGCGGCGGGCAGAGTCCTCGGGGCAGTAGGGGCGCGGCGGGGCCCACTCCGGCTGAGGGGATTCGGCCTCGGAACGCATCTACTCCGACGGCTCTTCCTCGGCTTGCGGCTCCGGATCGGTGGGGAGTCCGGCCCCCGTCAGGACCGACCGCATCGACTCCTCCGACAGCAGTCGAATGAAGCGCTGGGCCAACAGGTGGTTGGGGCTCCGCTTGTGGACGACGATGAGCACGTGGTGTGATCGCTCGGCGTCCGCGTCTTCGGGGGATACGATCCTCAGAGAGTCGGACGGGATCTCGCTGTCAGTCTGCAGGAGGAAGCAGGGGTCATAGACGATGGTGGCGTCCGCCTCTCCCTCGGCCACCAGCTTCACGGCATCCAGAGGAGTGGCCTGGCTGACTAGCTTGTGCTGTATTTCGGACCAGACGCCGGCTCGCTCGAGCGCCCGTTTGGCATCTGTGCCCAGGGAGGTAATGCCGGAAGTTGACATAGTGATCGAGGTGACCTGCGAAGAGGTTAAGTCGCGGTAGCTGCTGATGTCGGCGGAGCTGTCGGCTGGAAGGGCGATGGCGAGGCGGATGGTTGAGATCGGCTGCCGGGTCTTTCGGTCTAGGAACCCTTCGCGCTCGAGGACGCCGATTTCGGCGTCACTGGGGCAGACGAAAACGTCCGGGACGGCGCCCGAGCGAATGCGATCCACCAGCTCGGAGGGCTGGGCGCCGTCGATGGTTACGGATTCCCCCTTGTACTTGGACTCGAACTGTGTGCGCGCGATCTCCATCGCCGGGACCAAGCTGCACGCCACATAGGCGACGAGCACGTTGGGGTCGCGGTGGACGGTTGGGAGGGAAGAGGGTGTCTGCTCGCGCCCGCACCCGCTGAGCAGGGCGGCGCCGAGGAGAGCCAGGATGAAGCTGCGAGATGCGCGCGCGAAGGGCGCGGTGTTTGCGTGCCTCCCGCGGTGGGCCGCGCTTGGCACTGCTGCGCCCGTCTCGGTCGCCTTCAGGATCGGACTCACGTTTGCGGCATCCCCCATGGCAGGTCTTCGCCCCTGTGTCTGAAGCATGAGATGTCGGGGCGGGCAGATTTGAACTGCCGACCTCGCGGTCCCGAACCGCGCGCTCTAGCCAAGCTGAGCTACGCCCCGGCGCGGGTATCATAACATAGGGGAGGGGGGGCGTCAACGCGAGGGCCCGCTTGCCGTTGTGCGCCAGCGTGACGCTGTGCTAACATAGACCACGGCTGTTGGATTGCAAGCAAGTGCTGCCCGCGTCGGCGGAGACGCTGGCGGGGGCAGCGAAGGATGGTGGACGATGCGGCAATGTCCGAGCTGCGGGCGTGAGGTGTCGGAGGAGGCGAACTACTGCGGCAACTGCGGGGCCTCGCTGCGGTCCGGCGAGCCCAGCGCCATCGACCAGATGATTGATGACGCTCGGCGGGCGATCGCGTCCAATCCGAACGATACCTCGGCGCGCTACAATCTTGCGATCGCGTATAAGCTGGGCGGGATGGAGGATCTGGCGCGGCAGGAGCTGACTCGGGTGGCGGAACTGCAGCCCGACTTCGGGGATGCGCACTACGAGCTAGGTCTGCTGCACGCGAAGTCAGGGCGGACGGAGGATGCCATCGCGGCGCTGACGCGGGCGCTCGAACTGGAGCCCGGACACACGCGCGCGGCGCGGCTGCTGAAGACCTTACGGGTCCGCTGATCCCAGGCCCACGGTTATCCCTTCCTTGCCGGCGAGCGCCCTGCGGGGGGACAGCAGAGTGGTACGCGGTGGAGCCGGCTGCGGCCAGGCTACCACTTGAGTCGGAAGATGGCGACCTCGGTGAGCTGCAGTAGGACGCCGACGACGAAGACCCCGATCAAGACCACCATCACGTTCTCGGCCGAGAGCCAAGTGTCGAAGGCGGTGCCAGGGATAGTGTGCTCGGGCAGAACCTGGAGCTGGCCCAGCATATCGCCCAGCCTGTATTGCACCCACTCGTAGCTGTATCGGATATGGGCGACGGAGAAGCCGACGATGGCGGCTGCGGTCGGATAGGCGAGCCAGGATATCACGCGGTACTTATAGGTCTGGTGGTCGAGGTAGATGGGGCATTCGCCGCAGGGCGGCCTGGCGCGCTTCTCTTTCGCGGCGGCCCTGCGAGGCCGGGAGACGGTTACGGCGCGCCGCTGGGCGGCATCGAGTTCCTCCGCGACCTCGACGCGTGCCTGGGCGCCGACTTCGCTGAGGAGACGAGTGGCAAGGTCCCGGTCGCAGTAGCACCCGCTGCCTCTCTTCCAGCAGGAGACACCTTCCAGGAACCTCGGACAGTTGTTCCTCAGGCTGCTGCGGCAGAACTGGAGCTCCCAGCAATGGCGCATCGCCGAAGGCTTCTGAGAGGCCCGGTAGGCGGCGATCTCGCGGGCCTCGGGGCCGAGCAGACGGAGCCTGCCGGCCGCGCCCGCGGGACGCGACACGAGGATGAGTCGAGCGACCACCAAGCGCAGCGATCCCACCACCATGAGCGCCACCCCGTGGAGGCGGAAAGCTGCGGCGAGGGAGTAGCCCAGGTCGATCAGAGCGGTGCTGTGCTCAGAGATGCGGCTGCCGATGAGGAAGGGCAGGATAGCCCAGCAGCCCAACCCGGCGAGGAGCACCGCGACACCGACGGAATCGCTGCTGTAGTGTCGGATCATAGAGGCTGCGACGACGATCCAGAGGGACCACAGGAAGATGGTCTTGGCGAGGTCGACGTTGCGGGTCATCTGCTGGAGAGCGGTGCCGGCGATGATGTCGTAGGCCAGCGTGCCCGAGAGAACGACGAAAAGGAGGTATGCCAGGCTCAGGGTGGCCCCGACGGCAGCCAGCAGCGCGAGGTGGCCGAGGACCGGCATCCACGGCCCGGGGATGCGGGCCCCGCGCTTGGGCGGCGAGCTCGTGGGTTTACGCGCACCCATAACCGTGCTCTCCCCTTTCGTACAGTATATCGCAGGAGGGAGATCGAGGACAAGGGGCGGCAGGAGTCACAGGGGCAGGTCGAGGGCCATCAGGGCATCCCAGAAAATAATCCCCCGGGAGCCCTTGACACGTCTGCCCAGGACCGCTATACTGCTGTGTAGTGAAGTGAAATTGGCTCGCAGTGGCGAGTCCTCATATGTGGAAGGTGTGGAAGGCTAACCCCACCCCAAACCCCACCCCACCACGAGGCGGCAGACTCCCCCGGTCTGCCGCCTCACCTTTCGGCCCCGTCTAAGTGACGGGCCCCGCGCGGTCCGCGCGGTTGGCCAAGGTGTGGCCCTTCTTCTTTGGCTGCACCCACGGCCCGTAGGAGGCACATTCTTGTGCCGACTCGTTCAAAGACGGGTGATCGCGACAAGAATGTCGCTGCTACGGGGTGACTCGCGCGATAGGGTGGCACGCAGCAATTCTGGGAGACCAGTAATCTGCGGCCACACCCGTTGGCCAAAGCTGCTTGACACAGCGCCGCGCAGTTGGTAGGTTCAGCGGTACTCGCCGGTTCGAGCGGTCACCCGGGAGGTGAACTGAGGTGTCGAAGTGGCAGTGTACGGCCTGTGCATACGTGTACGATCCGGAGGCGGGGGACCCGGAGAACGGAGTAGCGCCCGGGACGCCCTGGGAGAAAGTGCCGGAGGGCTGGGTCTGTCCGGTCTGCGGTGTGGGGAAAGAGCTGTTCGAGGAGATCCAGCACTAGGCATCCGCCAGCGTTTCCGCTGTCCGGGCAAGGCTGACGATGGGGTAGAGGAGCGAGCGCAAGAGATATGAGAGCGATCCTTCAGTATGGCATTCGTGATGTTCGTCTGGGGGAACGGCCGGATCCCCGGCCCGGCCCCGGAGAGGTGTTGCTGCGGACCCGGTCGGTGACGATCTGCGCTTCTGACACCCACATGTTCGCGGAGGGCAACGTGGGAGGGGTGAGCTGGGACGGCCCGTTCGTGCCGGGGCACGAGGTGGCCGGGGTGGTGGAGGATCCGAACGGCACGGATCTGCCCGCGGGCGCCGTCGTGGTAGTGGACCCGGCGGTTGCCTGCCACAACTGCGACATGTGCGCGGAGGGGATGTTTCATCTCTGCCGCAACCTGAAGTTCTGCGACCTGCCGCCGGTGGATGGCGCCATGCGAGAGCTCCTGGCCTGGCCGGCCGAGCGGGTGTTCCAACTGCCGGAGTCGGTTGACGTGGTGGAGGCGCCGCTGATCGAGCCGCTGTGCGTCGCCGTTCACGCGGTGGAGCTGGCCTCCCTGCCGGCGGACGCGGTGGTGGCAGTGGTGGGCTGCGGGGCGATCGGGCTGTTCACGCTGCAGATGGCGAGGGCTCGGGGGGTGAAGAAGGTGGTTGCGACAGATCCCATCGCCGAACGGTTGGAGGTGGCGCGCCGGTTGGGGGCCGATGAGACGATTCAGGTGGGTCCGCAGGACCCGGTGGCGGAGATACTGAGGCAGACGGAAGGGCGGGGCGTGGATATTGTCTTCGAGGCGGCGGGACCGACGAAAGCGCTGCAGCAGTGTCTGGATGTCGTCCGTCCCGCCGGCGAGGTGGTGGTGATCGGCATTCCGTCGGTGGACGAGTACCGGTTGGCGGCCTCCTCGCTCCGCCGGCGGGAGCTGACGCTCCGATTCGTGCGCAGACAGAATGAGAACTACCCGGAGGCGATCGAGCTTGTCCGGCAGGGGACAATCCAGTTGGGACCGATGCTGACCCACCGGTTTCCGATGGAACGGGCGCAAGAGGCGTTCGAGCTTGCAGAGCGAAAGGTGGACGGGGCGGTGCGGGTCGCCGTAACATTTGGCTAGGGTCGCGCAGTCTCGCGAGCGAGGCCACGTTAAGGAGAACGCAATGCGGACAGTCAAGATCGGCTTCATCCCATCCCACCGGGTTCCCTTCGGTGAGGAGTGGGCGACCGAGATGCGGGCCCGCTGCCTGGCGGAGATGAAGAAGGTGCCGGGTTTGGAGGTGGTCGTGCCGGACTCCTCGATGACGCAGAACGGCATGGTCAGGAATCTGGAGGAGGCGAAGAAGGTAGTGAAGCTGTTCAAGGACCAGGAGGTGGTGGGCGTCATCCTCGGCGGAATGACCTTCGGACAAGAGGTCTCTGCCGTGGGCGGCGTGCTTGCACACCTGCCGAAGGGAACGCCGGTGCTGCACTTCGCCACCAAGGGGAAAGTGGCGGCGGATGGCACGCGGCCGTCTGACTCCTGGTGCGGGCAGTTCATGATCGCCTCCGCGATGAAGCGCCGAGAGATCGTATTCGAGCACATACCGACCTGCTTCCCCGAGGAGCCCGTGTTCGGGGAGTGGGTGTCGCGGTTCGTCCGCGCCTGTGCCGCCCATCAGGAGTTCCGCGGCGCGCGCATCGGCCAGATCGGGACACGGCCGGAGGAATTCGAGTCCGTGTGGTGGGATGAGGCATCCTTGCAGCACGATTTCAACCAGACGGTAGTGCCGGTGGACCTGGCCACGGTCTTCATGCAGCTCGATGAAACAGCGGCCGATGACCCGGAGGTGAAGCGCGCGGCGAAGGAGATAGCGGAGGGGATCGAGATTCCGGAGGCGGGGAGGGAGTCGGTGACGACGCTGGCCCGGATCGAAGTGACGCTGCGTCGCCTGGCGGAGGAGAAAGAGCTGGATGCGATGGCCGTCAACTGCTGGGAGCAGGTGCAGACCCGATACGGGATCTGCGTCTGCTCGGCGCTGGGGCGGCTGGTAGATCAGGGCATTTCTTGCGCCTGTGAGGTGGACGTGTACGGCGCGGCCACCATGCTGGCCGCCCGGGGCGCGGGACTGGACGAGACCGCGCCGCACTTCATCGACTGGACGGAGCTGCATCCGGACCAGGAGAATGTGTGGCTGGGCTGGCACTGCGGCAACGCGCCGCGCAGCACCTGTGACGCGGACTGCCGCCCCTGCCTGATGGAACACAGCATTCTGCCGATTCGGCCCTCCTGGGGCACGCTGGAGTTCCAGGAGAAGACGGGACCGGTGAGCTGCTGCCGGCTGGCGGAGTACGACGGGTGGTTCACCATGTTCATCGGCACCGGAGAGGTGGTGGACCTGCCGCCGAAGGTGCGGGGCTCTTACGGGTGGGTGAAGGTGGCCGATGTGATGGACTGGGAGCAGAAGATGGTGGAGCACGGGATCATCCACCACGGGGTGATGATCCATGACCCGAAGGTGGCCGATGCGCTGGAGAGCTTCTGCAAGTTCAACGGCATCGAGGTCGTAAGGGGGGCGTAGCGCCTGCCCTTGTTCTATAGCCGGGGCGAAAGGGGCCCGCCTGTGCGGGCCCCGTTGTTTTGGGTTTGGGCGATATGGTAAACTCTGAATGCGCGCCAGTAGCTCAGCTGGATAGAGCACCAGACTTCGGATCTGGGGGTCGGGGGTTCAAATCCTCCCTGGCGCGCCACGCCGCGCGAAGCCCCGCAGAGCAATCGACAGACTGGTACTCGACCTCCTCGGGCTCTTCGATCTCTACTCGGACGTCGAGTTCTCGGAGCCAACTGCTCCTAGCCGAGCAGCGGCGTCCTCATGCAACGGGGAACAATCCCATACACACACCAAAGGACATGGAGCTTGTCCTGAGCCTGTCGAACGGACCCCCCCCATCCAGAACTACCGATGTCTCGGGAGAGCTTGCGCTGAGTGCAGTCGAAGGGTCAAGGAACGCCAACGGCGCTAACGGGGATCTTCCCCCCACCGACAAGCAGATCAGCTACCTCTGGCGGCTGGGGATGAAGAACAACCTCACAGAGCAGGAGATCGGGGAACGTCTGCGGACCGTTCAGACAAGGGCAGAAGCGTCAAAGCTGATAGTGGGCATGAGACAAAGCGCTACGTGACGGTCGCACCACGTCACACCTGTACCCAGTGCGTTCTTCTGGTCTTCACCGCCGGCTGGCGTATCTTCCCGCGCGTAGAGAGATTGGCAACGACGCTGGCCGTCGTGGAGCGACCTCCGAGCAGCTCGTCGACCACCTTCTTCAGGATTGACCGAGCCTTCTTGTCCGTCACTTTCGGCATGACGATCTCGCATAGGTCCTCAGAGGACAGCTCTGCCAGACCATCTGATCCGGTGGCTCTCGACCGTGCCTGGATGCGGTATGCTTCGGAATTCAGCCCTGCGACGATGTCGACCAGATACGCATCCTTGCCTGGCTTAACTCGGAGCCGGTGGAAGCCATTGCTGACAACCAATCTGGCACAGCTTCCTCCTGCTACGAACCACTTCCCCACACTTCCCCACACGGAGCCTACGAAAATGTCGCCTTTGGCCACACCGTGTTTGGCTCGATCTGGGAGCTGCCAACCACGCCATTCCTCCGGCGTCAACACGCCATCGCTCACGTCCTTCAGCTCGACATAGTTGTAGATGCCGGAGTTGTCGTCAGGCCTTCCTTCCTCCGGGAGAACATCTACCACGTCCCCCAAGGCGAAGTGCTCCACGGCCTCGATCTGCTCACGAACCGACCAACACCTCTCGCACCATCTCTTTGCGTCTATGCTCAGATCCTCCCGAGACAGGACTGAGTCAATGCCGACGCTCCAACCACCGCTGACGTCCTTGGGCACCTTCGCTCCGTGCGCTATCCAAGAGAAAATGCCAGCGACGGAAGAGGAGCGAACTCCCGACAGAACCCGGTCGAAGTCTGCATCGATCACCGGCTCGTTATCTGCGGTTGTCAACAGGCTCCCGGTCTCGGGGTCTCGCCTGAAGATGCGCTCTGCTCCCTTTACCGAAACGCTCCAACCCACGGACTCGACGATCCCTGGGTAGAAGGGGTAACCATCGGAATCCCGGGCTCGCTCCAAGGGAGTCTCCCGCTTCTCCATGATGACAGCTGCCGCACTTACGTCCGCACCCGATTTCTTGAAAGTGAACCGAGGGAAGGCCATGACTGCCACCAAGCGCACGTGCCTTAGGAGCCACTCCCGGAGGGCAACATATCGTGGGCTCCTGTTCCCGAGGTAGCCGTTCGGCAGTATGATCCCTATCCGTCCACCTGGGGCAGCCTGCCTGACGCACAGCTCTGCGAAGAGGATCCCTGCTTCCTGCGCTCGGACGACTTTCTCAGTCTGCTCCCAGCCGCCTTCAGACAGGCTCCACTCGTGCCCAAGGCTGAACTGCCTGAGGACCTCGAACCTCCGCTCTTTGATCTTCACCCCAAAGGGTGGGTTGCACAGCATGACATCGTAGGAGTCCAGCTCTTTCAGGAGGCCCGCCAGGCTGTCATCCTCCCTGATGTTGGCCTTGCCATCCCCGTTCAGGACCATGTTGAGAACGCAGACCTGAACTGCGTTCTCGCTATTGTCGACGCCCCAAACGGACTCCCGCAGGTCCTGTCCTGTCTGCTTAGCGTGGTGCAGTGACGATATGAGGAAGTCACCACTTCCACATGCCGGATCCTTGACTTGCTCCCCCGCGCGGGGATTCGTAAGCGCCACGATGAAGTCCACCACCTCACACGGCGTGAAGTACTGCGCAAGGTCCCATTTGTAGATTCCTTTGGCGAAGTACATGTAGAAGTCTTGGACCACGTCCCTCTTTGACCCCATGATCAAGCAGGGCGCAAGCAGTGAACTCAGACTGCGCAACATGGCCCCTGAAATGCGAATCCTCGAAGGGACCCTCTTCGGTAGATAGCGGCCGTAGTAGTTGATGCCTCGCTTAAGAAGCTGCTCGCACTGCCTGAGGACCTCGGCATCGCCAACCGGGGCGTCGCTGAAGTCCTGGACGCCCATGTCCTGACCGGAGGTGCCATTCGCATGTTCGTCATAGAGCTTTATCAGAAGGAGTTGCAGCATGATCTCAAACCGGCGGCTCTTGTCAGTGATGTCAGTATGAAGTGTATCCTCTACCCTCTGGAAGAGCTGTCGAAGGTCCATGCTCTGTAGGTCTTCGTATCTCAAGCGACGGGACTGGAACGCCTGCCCCCATGCTGGCAACAGGGCTATCGCAGTCTCATGTGTCTTCGTCTTGGTACCATCGAGGGTCCTGTAGAAGAGGCGCTGCTCAACAGCATCCCAGTACACGGCAAGGGAAGCAATGTCTTCCAGGAAGCCAAGGGCGGGGTAGACCTGCGTTTCCTTCGCCAGCTTGGCCTGTGCATTCTCACGCTTTATCTCGGCGATCAGCCGGATGTGTGGCTTGAGGGCGTCGATGTCAGTGGGCAGCTCATCGGCAGGAGCATCGAGGACCGCCAGGTCCGTGCGAAACGAGTTCCTTCCCTTGTGGCCGAAGCGGAGCAGACAAGTCTCAATCTTGAAGTGTGTCGCCGGATAGCCCTTGTCCAGAAGGAGCCGGATGCAGTCGATTCGCCGCTTCTCCTCGGTGAAAGTCATCCCGTCTGCCGCTCGTTCTGGAACGTTGAGCCTTCCCCTGATCGGGCAGTGAAGGAACATGCCGGGACGACTGGCAGACTTGGTCTTCGACCTGTTGCTCTTGGTCCGAGTTCCTCTCGCGGTCTTCTTGCCCATTCCGAACTCTCCTGCCCGCCATAGGATACCAGCTGCGCACGGGGACGGGCCGAGACACACAAGGCTCCCCTCGCCTGAACAGCCGGCCCTCAGTATACAGGGGCGCTACAGCCTGGGCAACCACACTGCCACTTTGCGTGATGGCGTACCAGCAGACGGACTGAACGGCCATGCCGATGCGGAGGAGGCCAGGTGGCACTGCCATCCCGTCGGCAGCGCAGCACACGAGAGTCACGGGCACGGGTGGAGAGAGCCCACATCTCATTCCTACGCCCATCCATCCCTTTGGCAGGTGCGCCTGATTGCTCCCTCTCAGAGCCGTGCCCAGACTGCGAATCGCCTCCGCATGAGTTCTTCCCCTCAGCTTGGCCCGTCGTCACGGCAGTCTGATGGTAGAGGTCGAGTGATGCACGGGCACGAAAATTCCCACGCGGGTCACCCATTGCGGCCCACCCACTGCCGAGTAGCGGCCTACCATAAGCGAGGAGGTGCTTGAATGTCCGACAGCAGTTCGAAGATTAACGTCGCAGAGTCATCCTACGTCCATCCCTCCGCCGTGCTGGAAGGAGAGATCACGATAGGAGAAGAGTGCTTCGTGGGAGCGGGGGCGATTCTCTCGGGGAAGGTGGCGATTGGGGATGGGTGCTACATAGGAGAGCGCAGCGTCCTAACGGGCGACATAGTGGTCGGCGATCATACACTCATCCAGATCAACGTGGTCATTCGGGGCCATCACAGGATCGGCAGCTATGTGAATATCTACGACATGGTGAATCTGGAGGGGGGACGTCCATACGAGGAGTCCGGCGACCGTTCGATAGTAGGTGACTATGCCTGGATAAACCACGGCGCGACCATGCACGGATGCCAGATCGGAGAGCATGGGGTAGTCGGCATCAACGCCGCGCTGGACTATCACTGTACGGTGGGCAGCGGCGCCATCGTCACCAACGGCAGTAGCTGCTGCGTTGGCGCCGTCATCCCCGACAACTGCATCGCGGAGGGGGTGCCGGCGAAGGTCGTCAAGCAAAACATCACCGACGACGACCGGAGGGAACTGCTCGGGCTCCTGCCCAGAGAATGGGCCGCAAGGGAGGCCGAGAGCATCGTGCAGCATGTTCGATCACTGAAGGAGTAAGTCGGCCGAGCGCTGTGCCCCCGGAGAACAGAGCGACGAGTTCAGAGGCCGAGATCGCGCAGACACTCCCGGCTGACGCGGACCGACTCACCCGGGTCGCCCTGTGTGGTGTCCTGCTCGGTCACGATCCACTCCGGGCTGCAGGCCAGGGCCGCGTGTAGCGCGGCCTTGATGTTCATGCAGCCGCGGCCCAGCTCGCGGAACTCCCGCATCTGATCGCCGCCGAGACCATCCTTGAAGTGCAAGCAAGGGCAGCGGTTTCGGTAGCGCGCTAGGAACTCGGCCGGGTTCTCGCCGCCGACCTGGACCCAGTAGACGTCGGGGCAGAGCTTGACAAGTTCCGGATCGGCCTCGGCCGCGAGGACGTGAATCGGCTTGGCGCCGTCGATATCCTTGAACTCCCAGTAGTGGTTGTGATAGCAGAGCGTGAGACCGGCGTCGCGGCAGATCTTCCCCGCTCCATCCAACGCGGCGGCTGCCCTGCGGATGTCGTCGAGAGTCTTCCAGTTGGATCCTCCCGAGCAGATGACGAATGCACCACCGAGGGACTTGACGCCATCGGCGATGGCCTTCGCGGTCGCGACATCCTTCAACTGGTCCTCCCCGCAGTGGCCGCCGAGGTACTCGAGCGAGTTGTCCTCTGCTGCGGCGCGAATGCGCGCGGCCTCCTCCGCGGTGCTTGGCACGCCGCCCTCGAAACCGGCATACCCCGCGGCGGATACCTCCCCCAGCACGCCAGAGAGATCCGTCTGCGTCCGCTCTCCGAAGATTATCAGTTGCACGCCGACCCGTGGCTGGCTCACGACTTCTCCTCCTGATGCTCGATTCGGGCCGGGCTCCTCCAGGGCGCGGGACCCGGGCCTCGCCGCTGATTGTTCTGCGCTCAGCGCCGGGCGCCTGCCGGGACAGGTATGTGGCGGCGGTCCCATGGCGGGGGGCGGCGCGCCGGCCAGATGGGTCGAGGATGCTGCTGGCAGCACTCCCTGCGGGGGGCTCCCTGAAGAGCAAGCTGGGCCTTTGAAACCTGCCAATTCTATGGAACATAGGGTTAGCCTTGTAATCGTGCCGAGTAGGCAAGGGGGTTCGTCGAACGAGCGGAGGGCATTTCGGCGCGTCTTTCCCGTGCCGACCCCCCGAGTTGCGGAGGCATATGGAGATGGACACGGATCCGCTGAACAGCTCTGCGAACGACGCTTCGGCGTACGGGAGCACAGCAGTCATCACATTTGTGAACGAGAAGGGCGGGGTCGCCAAGACCACTTCTTGCGTGAATCTGGCAGCGGCACTGGCTCAACGTGATTGCCGCGTGCTTTGCATCGACCTCGACCCGCAGGCCAACGCGACCACCGCGTTCGGCATTTCGGCCGACCAGGCGATTCAGCGGGAAGCGCACTGTGTGCTGACCATGCCGCGGTTTCCGCTGGAGCGCGCCATCGTGCCGACCAAGATCAAGAACCTCGACCTCGTTCCATCGAGCGCGCGGATGGCCGACTGCGACAAGGCCCTGGTGTTGGAGGTCGGTCGGGAGGGGAGGCTGAGGGGCAAGCTGCGGGAGTTCAGTAGGAGCGCCCTCACCGACAAGTACGATGTGGTGCTGGTGGACTCTCCGCCGTCCCTCGGCCTGTTAACCGTAAACGCGCTGACGGCGGCGACGCACATGATCGTTCCGGTGACCACCAAGTTCTACGCGCTGAAGGGAATGGCCCTGCTCGGCGACTTAGTCGCCACCTTACACGAGCAGATCGGGGCCACCGTTAACTTGCTTGGTGTCCTCATCACCATGTTTGACAAGAAGACAGCCCTGGACAGGACGATCTATCAGCTGCTGAAGGAGAAGGTCGAGCGAGAGTACGGCAACTACATGTTCTCGACCATCATCACCAGGAGCGTGGTTGTCAGCGAGGCGGAAGCCGGAGGCCTGCCGGTCTTGATGCGGGAGCCCGACTCGGTGGCGGCGGGAGCCTACCGCGCGCTGGCGGACGAAGTCGCGGCTCGCCTTGCTTCCGAGGCGCGGCGGCCGGCAAGCACGTCGCTGGCACTGGCAGGAGCATCAGCCAAGTAGGCGGGAAAACGGAGAGCGGAACATGACGAGCGCAACTACGACCAAGAATTCTGGACCGCAGTCATCGGAGTCACGGGCTTCTGTCCTGATCACCATAAGCACTCCCGGCGGAGACACCCCGATCTACCGGCTCGGCAGCTCTGAGGAGATAATCGGAGACGCTACCGTCAGGCAGCTTATCGAGCGTGTCGCCAACCCGAAGTCCCTGCTTTCCGTTGGGGTGCCGATGAGCCAGTTGCAGGCGGAGGGCCCCACCGCGCTGGCGATCGCCGAGCTGCTGTCCGCTGAGTCCTGTGAAGTGGTGATCACCGCTGGCGGTGAAGCGAAGGATCAGATCGTGGGACTCGATGAGCGGGCCAACGCGGCCGCGCAGGAACAGGTGGGGACCCAGGGCAACCGGTTCATCAACATCTCGCTAGAAGTGCGGACGGCCCAGGATGCGGTTGCCCCCGGAGGGGAGGAACGCCGCGCAATTCCTTCTTCTGAGGTGGTGGAGGCTGAATACCCCTCTGACGCCTCGGAGCCCGCGGATGTAGTGTCGCACGACGCGCCCGTTCCCGCAGAAGCTGGCGCGCAGGCGCCGGAAGAGCCGCGGCCCGCAGAAGAGGCCGTTCCGGAGCTTGTCGGTGCGGGCAACGGGATTATGACAATGGTCGCCGAGGGGGATGCCGACGAGCCGGAACCGGCGATGCCGGAGCGCAAGGAATATGTCCGCAAGAGTGACTGGCTGCGGGCGCAGTTCCTCCCCGAGGTCGAAGCACTCGACTTCAGCGGGCTGTTCGTGGGCAACCTGGGGCTCGGCATCCGGCAGGAAGGAAACCGGCGGAATGTCGTGCTCAAGGATCCGTCCCGTATGACCGACGTCCTCCTGCGAGCAAACGGCTATCGACGCACCGGGGATCACGCGAAGGCTCTCATCTGCTACCAAGAGCTGGTGGACATCGATCCGGGGAACGTGGATTTCCGGTTCCTGCTGGGGAAGACTCTCCTCGAGCTCGGCCAAGCAGAGGACGCAGCGAAGGCGCTGACGCAGGCCAAGGAGCTTGGGCACGCGGGCGCGGCGAAGGAGCTGGTGCACATGAATCGCTCCGGGCATCGCAATCGCCAGCCTCTGGGTTTCCTTCGATTCTGGAAGCAATAGCTTTCGCTCAAGTCAACTTGAAGCACGCGCAATCTCAGGGCCGCCTCCGTCCTCTCAATAGTTGAGGCGGCCTCTTCACGTCGTGTTGCGGGCGCGAGCAGGTATTGGCAGAGCGGGTAGGCAAGTAGGATGCTGCCGTGGGTAAGCTACCCGCTCTCATTGCATTCGCGCGCGCGCCAATTGCGGGAGAGGCCAAGACTCGCCTCGCCCCGGTCATAGGGCATGCCCGCGCGGCAGAGCTCTATCGCTGCTTCGTCCTCGATATCCTGGAGGTGCTTTCGCGGGCGCCGGCGCACCTCCTGGTGGCCGTCGCCGATGCTCGGCACCTCGCAGCCCTGGGCGCGCTGGCGGAGGACGTCTGTCCGGAAGCGGACGTCATCGCCCAGCATGGCCGCGATCTGGGAGAGCGCATCGCGAACGCGCTGAGAGAAGCATTCGCGCGCGCACACCCCTGTGCGGTGGTGATCGGCACGGACGCTCCGACTCTCCCCCTGCAGAGGGTCTGCGAGGCGTTGGACCTCGTCGCCCGGCGAGACTTGGTGCTCGGCCCGTGTTTCGACGGAGGATACTACCTGATTGGCATGCGGACGCTCATTCCCGAAGTGCTCCGCGACATCGCGTGGAGCTCGGCCAGCGTCCTGCTGGACACGCTGCGGCGTGCTCGGGAGTGCCAGGCCTCCGTCTCGCTGCTGGAGCCGTGGTACGATGTGGACACGCCTGAGGATATTGAGGTCCTACGTGCCCACCTGAGCGGACTGTCACTCGCGGGCCAGCATGTTCCCTGCCCCAGAACGTGGGATTGCCTTCGCCAGTGGGAAGAGGAGGAGGGTGGGTGATGCCACACTCTCCCCGGGTGGCGGTGATAATACCGGCCCTGAACGAAGAGCAGTCTATCGGGCGCGTCCTGGACGCGCTCCCCCGAGAGCTGAGAGCCGACGTGATCGTGGTGGACAACGGGTCCACGGATCGCACCGCTGAGATCGCAGCGGCGCATGGCGCGCGGGTGGTGCACGAGGCGCGGCGGGGCTACGGAGCGGCCTGCCTGGCTGGGATCGCAGCCCTGCGAGAGCCGGAGATCGTGACCTTTCTGGACGCGGACTTCAGCGACGATCCTAGACTTATCACCGAGCTGGTGCGGCCCATCCGGGAGGGAGGTGCCGACCTCGTGATAGGATCGCGAATGCTCGGCGAGCGGGAGCCGGGCGTCCTTCCGCTGCACTCCCTGTTCGGCAACTGGCTGGCGGGGAGAATACTCACCCATCTGTACCGGCAGCCGAGCACTGACCTGGGCCCATTCCGTGCCATCCGCTGCGCCACGCTCCGGCGACTGCGGATGAGCGACCGGGGATACGGATGGACGATTGAGATGCAGGCGAAAGCGGCGCGGCTGCGAGTGCCAACGGTGGAGATCCCCGTATGCTACCGGAAGCGAATCGGCCAGTCCAAAATCACCGGATCGCTGCGGGCCTCCATCAATGCCTCGTTCGTCATTCTCTCGACCGCCTTCCGACTGCTGTGGTGGCGCCCCTAGCACGGCCTCCTCGCGACACACATGTCGCCTGAGTCCGCCAAATCCACTGCACTCAGAGCAGGAGCACCCGCACGGACACGCTAACAACTGATGTGGATGCCGGTCTAGCCAAAGTTATCGACGGAGGCTCGTGAGGTGCAGGCAGGGCGCTCGGCGCTGCCTCGCCGCCCGCCGGCGCGTTTTGACTTCGTCCCCTGGCTGGCGGGGGTCGCAGTTGTGACCCTGACAGGCGTGAGCTTGTTCAGGAAGGTCGCAGCATGGGCGGACTGGCACGTTCCACCGGGTGTCAACGTCTTCCTGTCCGACTTCAGCTGGTGGCTCTACTGGGGCAGTGTGCTCGTGTTCGGGATCGTGGTGATGCTCCGGTGGCGGAACACCTACTTCCGCTGGCGCACCCTATCCGTGATGATCTCCCAGACGCTCTTTGGCCTCTTCCTGACGGGCCCCCTGAAGGGAGAAGTCGGAGCTTCCATCTTCTGGCAGCGCCTCCACCTCACCTGGCCGCTCCACATGAGCGTCATCTCACCCTACTGGCAGGACAGGCTGGCCTCGACCTTCATGTACGGCGTCGTCGTGTCTCTGGTGGCCTGGCCCATTATCACTTGCTTCATCGGGCTGCGCTACTGCTCGTGGTTCTGCTTCTGCGGCAATCTCGCGGAGACCGCCGGTGATTCCTTTCGGCTCAAAGGTCCCAAGGGCCCCTCCGCCCAGCCTCTGGACAACACAGGCTATGTGGTGCTCGGCCTGGCGGGCCTGGTGACAGCCGGGACCTGGCTCGCACTAAGTAGGCCCTACAACTGGTATGACCTTGTCGTGGCCTGGTTCCTGGCCAGCTTCATCGGCACTGGTGCCTATCCCCTGCTGGGGGGCCGCGTCTGGTGTCGGTTCTTCTGTCCCCTGCGTGTGATGCTGGGCTGGTTCTCGCGGCGCGGCCGGTTCGCCATCCACACCGACGCGCAGCGCTGCGTGGAGTGCGGCACCTGCAACCGTTACTGTGAGATGGGCATCGACATCCGCTCCCGTGCCCGCCAGGGCATACCGATGAGGGACGTTGAATGTGTTGCCTGCGGGGCCTGCATCGCCGTGTGTCCGCGGTACGCGCTCAGCTTCTATCGCTATCCCGGCCCCGAGGAAGTAATGCAGGCGACGAATACTCGCCGCTTCCGCAGACCGTTCCGTCGGCAGCTAGCGACCCCCGGGGAGCGCTGAACGTGGATCCCTACGTCATTGTCGGCAACGGAGTTGCCGCAGTCAACGCGATAGAGGCCATCCGGGCACGGAGGGATGCCACACCGATCGTCGTCCTGACCGATCAGGAGTGCGCTTTCTACTCCCGGCCATCTCTCTACTACATCATGCTCGGCCGCATCCGGTTCGAGGACGCCTGGGGCCGCCCGCCCGAGTTCTACGAACGTAATGGAGCCGACCTCCGGTGCAGCACCACGGTGGCCAGCGTAGATCCCGAAGCACATACGGTTGAGATCGAGGGCCAGGGACCGCTGCGCTACTCCCGGCTCTTGCTAGCGACGGGGACGCGGGGCCGCTTTCTACCCTGGGCGGATCAGGCTCTGAGAGGCATAATCACCCTGAACACGCTGCTGGATGTGACCAACATAACTGACCTGTTGAGCGGTTCACGGGCGGCCGTGATCGTGGGAGGCGGGCTCACCTCCATCGAGTTGGTGGAGGTGTGCCGCCACTGGGGTGTGCCGACCACATTCGTCATGCGGGGGAGTCACTTCCTCGACCGGCAGTTGACCCGGGAAGAGGCGGAGCTGATCCACGAACGCCTGCGGAGGGGCGGGGCGGACGTCCGCACCGGGGAAGAGATCGTGGAAGTGACCGGAGAAAACGGCCGCGTCGCGCGCGCGGTCATGAAGTCGGGAGAGGAGATCACCTGCGACATTGCCGGATGCACCGTGGGGGTGATCTCCAACAAGGAGCTTGCCGAGGCCGCAGGCTGCGAGACCGATCGCGGGATCGTGGTCGATGACCGGATGCAGACAACTGTGCCGGACGTCTACGCGGGAGGCGACGTGGCCCAGGTGAGAGGGCCCGATGGGAAGCCGGCTCCCTCGGAAATGCTGTGGTACGTCGCCGCGGACATGGGCCGGATCGCGGGCGACAATATGCCCGGGGGCGACGATAGGTACCGCAAGCGCGTCTTTCTGAATGCCGCGGAGTTCTGCGGGGTAGACTTCTGCGGGGTGGGGGAGATAGTGCCCGGGCAGCCGGATGTGGAAACAACGACCATGACGGACCCGGCGCGCAAGGGAAGCGCTCGACTCATGATGCGAGATGGAGTGATGATCGGAGCTTGCTTCCTGGGCGACATCCGACTCGCCGACATCGCGCGCGGAGTCATTGCGCAGGGGGCGAGGCCGAGTGAGCTTCCCGCCGACCACCCGCTCCGTTCGCTGCTCGAAAGGAGATCGCCGTGAAGCGGTTGCTGCCATTGGCGCTTCTAGTTTCTGCGGCCGTGCTGGTGCACATCGGGGGATGCCAAGGACCCGCGCCGGCCGGTCCGGCCGGCGCCGCAGCAAATGCAGCGCCCACCCCGATCGAGCACACGCTGTTCGATGAGATCCTCCGCGCCCACGTCAAAGCCGGCATGGTGGACTACCGGACACTGCAGGCGAAGGACGCGGGCAAACTTCAGCAGTATCTGCGGTTGCTGGCTCAGGCCGATCCCAGGGCATTGAAGGGGCCCGACGACGAGCTGGCATTCTGGCTCAATGCCTACAATGCGTTCGTCATCGCCGGTGTGCTGGAGCACTACCCGGGTCTCGAGAAAGTGCAGCACTTGCCCGACTTCTTCAAGGACACCCGCTGGAGCGCGGCCGGCCAGCTCTACTCGCTCAACGAGATCGAGAACGAGATCATTCGCCCGAAGTTCGAGGACCCGCGCATTCACTTCATCTTGGTGTGCGCGGCGCAGAGCTGTCCGCCGCTGCAGGCAGGCGCGATGAGCCCCGAGACCCTCCAGGCCGATCTCGACCGCGCGACACGGGAAGCGGTCAACAACGCGAAATACGTCCTGGTCGACGCGGACGCGAACATGCTCCGACTAACGCGCATCATGAGCTGGTACGAGAAGGACTTCGTAGAAAAGGACGGCTCTCTGGAGGCGTTCTTGCTGCGCTATCTCGAGGAGCCGGCCCGCAGTCAGGTTGAGCGCGGGGACCACACCATCGAGTTCATGGACTACGACTGGAAGCTGAACGACGTGTCCTGACCCGTCGGCGCAGGCGAGCAATCATCAGATAGATCAACTGACCTACGAGCAGGGCATAGACGGGAGCATATCCGACCCACAAGAGCGTCTCCCGCGCGACCTCGTCGGCCGGGTAAAGCCAGCGGGCATAGTACTGGGCCGACACGGTCAGGCTGAAGAGCGCGAGCCCCGGGATTGCCCACCAGCAGAGCGCCGGCACCACCCAGATAGCGTACCACGGGAGCGTCGGCGCGCCGAGCAACAGCTGCGCTCCGATGGCGCCAAAGGTTGCTCCGAGCAGCCATTTCATACCTGGTCTCTGTCGCCACGTCAGCACTACCACGACTAGAGCCACCGCCGCCAGAGTGATGTTCCGCGTGAGGTCGAAATGCTCGGAGACACTTCTCTGGAGCATTCTGTCCAGCAGCACAAAGATGCTTGCGTTGGTCTCCCAGCCGCCCAGGTACGTTCCCAGTCCCTCGAACATGCGCTCCCGCGCGCCCGCAAATGGCGCCACCAGCATGAGCATGGCGAGCGCGAATGCGGCGAGGAATCGCCAGCCACCACGCTTGAGGAAGAACGGCAGCGCGAGCAGGGCATAGCCCTTCGCCATCACCGCGCCGGCGAGGGCGATGCCGCCGGCCGGCCCCGGACGGGCGCGGCTGCGGGCGGCGAGCAGCAGCGCGAAGAGGAGCAGGAAGAGCCCGAACGCATCCACATGCGCCCCGGCCGTGACCTCGGTGGCCGACAGAGGGCACCATGCATACCAGATCACCCGCTCTCCCGGGCGGCCGGTGCGCCGGAGCAGCGCGATCAGCACCAGAATGCTGGCGACGTCGAAGATAGTGAAAGCCCACCTGAAGGCCTCTGCATCGCGATTACGCACGCGGGCAAGACCGGCGAACAGCATCTGCGCGAGGGGCGGATAGATCGTTGGGACGCGCTTGTAGTTGATCGGGCGCCAATTCTCGTCCCGCAGTGCGCGGAGAGTCCTGACGTCTGCGGGAGGTTTTCTGTCCTCAGGGGCGCTCGGTGCTCTGGCCGCCTGCGGCGGATACCGGTAGGGATTGATGCCGGCATTGATGACGCGCCCGTCCCAGAGGTACCGCCACACATCCGTCGATAGGGGAGGAGTGCGCGCGAGGCACACCAGTCGCATCCCGATCGCCACCAGCACGATCCAGAGGAGCACCCAGCGCGGCATACGTCCGGCTCGGCTGACGACGACGGCCGCCACGACGTAGACGATCCACGCGGCGAGATACGACTGTAGGAATCTGGCCGTCCACTCCTTGTCGCAGACTGGCGGGCCCGCGGCCCACAACGTCCCGGCCGCGGCCAATCCGAGTGGCACGAGAGCCCACCGAAGCCCGGCGGCTCGTATCCTTCGGCTCTTCACCGAAGTCCGGTCTCCTATCGGCGCTTCTTCGGCGCGGCCTTGGCCAGCGGCTTGTCTGCCCGCGCGTAGAACTCGTCTTGCAGCCTGGGCGTGGCCTTGTCATTCTTGACCGCGCGTATTACTTCCGAGAGGCCATCAGCCCAGCCTTTCACTGCGAGTTTGCCGAGTTGGGCATTTGCCGGGCGCGCGTCGCCGGCGTAGTGGTCGGGGAAATCCGCATACCACCAGATTGCGGTGCCGGTATCCCGCATGTGCTTCAGGTGGCCCCGCGGGCGCCCGTCTTCATCGCCGGCACGGTCGAGCTGCACCAGGTCCGGCCGGATTGCCATCATCCAGCTCGTCTCCAGCTCGTCGGCGTGGCCGCCGAAGTCCGTCTTTCTGCGCGCGGCGATCTTCTCTGCAATCTTCTTGTCCCACGCTCTGCGGGCGATGTACACGGCGTAGTCTTTGCGCTGGGAAAGCTGGACCTGACAGAAGAAATCGAGCCAGTTGATGTTGCCGCCGTGCCCGTTGACGATGAGTATCTTCCCGAAGCCGTTGCGGGCGATCTCGTCACAGACCGCCTGGAGCAGCTCTGTGAGCAGTCCCGGGGGGATGGTTATGCACCCCGGCTGGTGCCGCGCCTCGTAGATCTGGCCGAAGTAGTACTCCGGAAACACGACCGCGTATTCCCGCTCCCCCGCCTGGATGGAGGCCGCACGCGCGGCCATCACATCTGTGCCCAGGGGCAGGTGCTGGCCGTGCTTCTCGATCACCCCTATAGGCAGGATGCAGACGCCCTTCGCCCGCTTGACTGCCTTGGGAAAGTCTGATGCGGTCAGCTCTTCCCACTGCACCGGAAGAGATGAACCTTTTCGCGTTCGCTTCGCTGGCATTGGCAATTCCTCCCCTCTCTGAGTTTGCGGGCCCCAGGTCTGTCTCCTGCCGGGCGGGGGCTTGACCGCGGCTTTGAGCCGCGGTAGAATGCGCGCGGCGGGCGGGACACAGAGTTCGTTCTGTTGCTTGCTGAGTTTCCCGCTGCTTTCCCCTGCCGGCCGAACCAGCCCCGATCCTCGGCGAGGCATGGCATGAACTGTGTCAATCACCCTGACGAAGACGCGCCGTACCAGTGCCACCGCTGCCGCCAGCCGATCTGCGTAGACTGCGAGACGAAGCTGGGCGGCAACTCCATCTGTCCCGCTTGCCTGGCCCAGATGCGGGAGCAGGCGGGAAAGCGCCTGGACGCCGAGACCAGAAACGTCAACTACCCGGGCGGCATCCTGGCCGGAGCGCTGGCGGCGGCGGCAGCGGGCCTCGCCTGGTCGCAGCTCGCCGTGCTGACCGGCCACGCCGTCGAGGTCGGCAGCATCGTTCTCGGTGGAGTCGTGGGGTATGCCGTCAGGGCCGGAGCCGGCCACAAGTGCGGTCCCATGCTCCAGCAGATCGCCGCCGTCCTCGCCCTGGTGGGAATCATCTTCGGCTATCTGCTCATCTTCGTGCGCATGCCAGCAGAGAGCCATCAAGCCCTGATGGCAACCGCTGACCTGCCGAGCGCGGTGTACGCATTTCCTGAGTATCTGATCTCTCTGAAGGCGCTGGACTGGTTCTTGCTAGCCCTCGGCGTTGCCTGGGCCTACTGGGTGCCCCACGTTCGGTCGCTTCCTAAGCAGCCAAGCTAACCCGATTTGAGAATGGTTGGAAAAGATGGGGTATCTTGTTCCGGGCGGCCCGCAGAAAGCGGGCCGCAAGAAGGGGACCGCACCCCCCACCACCCATAGGCGCCCCGGCGACCGCCTCCGTCGGGGCGCCCGCCTTTTGCTGCGGCAGGTTGGGGCCGCCGCGGGCAGAATCTGACGCCCCAGGAGCTGGGAGGTTTGCATGGAGATCCAGGTTTCGTTTACGTCCCAGGGGGCGAACGTCTTCGGCGTGCTGCATCTCCCTGAGGAGACGCCGGCCCCCGGTCTCATCATGTGCCATGGCTTCACCGGGCACAAGGCCGAAGCACACCGTCTCTTCGTGGAGGCGGCGCGGGATTTCTGCGATCACGGTCTAGCGGTGCTGCGTTTCGACTTCCGGGGATCAGGCGACAGCGAGGGCGACTTCGCCGACATGACCGTCTCCGGGGAGATTGCCGACGCCGCCGCGGCCCTCGAGTTCCTCGCTTCGCGACCGGAGGTGGACGGGGATCGGCTCGGTGTGCTGGGCCTGAGCCTCGGCGGCTGCGTTTCCGCCTGCCTCGCCGGGCGGGAGCCGGCGGTGCGCGCGCTTGTCTTGTGGGCGGCGGTGGCCCACCTGGAACGCCTCACTGAGAGACTGGCTCCGGAGCTTGGCGGCGGAAAGGTGCTGGACATGCAGGGGTGGGCTGTCGGCAGGGCACTGCTGGACGATGTCTCCCACATTGAGCCATTGCGCGAGGTCGCACGCTATGCAGGGCCGAGCTTGGTGGTGCACGGGTCGCAGGATGATGCTGTTCCTCCCTCCGATGCCGCCGACTACCGTGTCGCCCTCGGCGGGCACTGCCGACTTCACTATGTCGAGGGAGCGGATCACGTCTTCTCGGGGCTGGCGTGGAAGCGGGAAGCTATTGAGGCGTCGCGAGCGTTCCTGGTGAAGGCGCTGGGCACCCGTGCCTAGAGCGCATTTCATAACCCTCACTCGCCTGGCTGTCCGTTAGAGACGCTGGCATGTAATGCGCCTGCTGGAGCCTGGCGGCTTGTGCTGCTGTTTCATAACCTCAGATGGAGGTTATGAAACAGCTTCTAGGGAAGTCCCAGGCGGGCGGCGCCGGGGCTCGGCTGCCCGCTGAGGAGGTGTCTGTGCCGAAGGAAGTGCAGACAATCGAGGAGCTGATCGACGCGGTGCAGGAGCAGGGCGTCCGCGAAGTCGTGATTGCCGGCAGGATAGCCACCAGCACCAGCCCTGGAGGCGACCAGATAGCTTTTCGCGGGAGTCTGGTGGTCTCGGCGGAAGCGCCGTCCGGCGAGACGTTCGAGTACGTCGAGCAGGTCATGCCGTACATTGCCAACACCACCTCCCCACAGATCTCGGCAACCGCAGAAACCGCGGCTGATCTCCGCGCGGCCCAGTTGGCGCTCGCCGGGCAGCTGCGCGCCTACCGGGGAGAATACCAGGGCGTCGTCAGCGCTGCTCGCGCCCGTCTCGCGGACAGGTTGAGCCAGGCCGGCATAGCCGTTCTGGAGCCGGGGGAGTAGGGGAGGATGCGGGTAACGGTCTCGGTCCACGGCCATCTCTGCGAGACCTCCGCCGTCGGGCACGACGAGCTTACGTTCGCCCTTCCGGACGCGGGGGGCCTGCGCATCAGGGATCTCCTGGAGACACTGAACATCTTCGAGGAGGAAGTCAAAGAGGTAGTGCTCGACGGCAAACGCACGCGTCTGGACAAGACCCTGCGCGGCCGGGCGCGAGTGGAGTTCTTCCCCAAACGGAGGTAAGGGCCGCCTCCGCTACCACCCGTGGCCTCACCTACCACCCGTGGCCTCCTTTACCACCCTATTGCGTAGCTCTGCCCTCGCGGCGAGGCGGCGCCCGAGATCAATCCAGTGTCCGCGTCGAACCTGATCGCCAGCACACTCCCGCCGGACCAGTCTCCCTCCACCTCGACCTGGTGACCGCGCGCCTCCAGTTCCTTGCGAACTTCCCCGGGGATGCGTCCCTCTACCACCATCACGCCCGGCCGCTCTTCCCGCGGGTAGAACGAGTTGCGGAAGTGCTCGCTGTGGAAGTTCGGCGCATCTATCGCCGCCTGCAAGTTCATGCCGAAGTCCACATGGTTCAGGAACGCCTGGAGTGTCCACTGATCCTGGCAATCCCCGCCCGGCGTCCCGAACACCATCCAGGGCCGGCCGTCCTTTGTCACAAGCGATGGCGTGAGCGTGGAGCGCGGCCGCTTCCGCGGTGCGAGGCAGTTCGGGTGCTCGGGATCGAGCACGAACATCTGCCCTCGCGTTCCGAGTTGGAACCCTAGCCCCGGTATCACCGGTGAGGAGTGGAACCATCCCCCGCTCGGCGTGATGGACATCATGTTGCCGAGACTGTCTATCGCGTCACAGTGCGTGGTGTCTCCTCTGTGATGCACCGGCCAGTCCACCTCGGGTCCGCGCTCATCCGGCCGCTCCCGCTTCCGGCCTCCCGCGCCTCCGCCCGGCCGGTCGTCCAGGCATGCCCGCTTGGGATCGATGAGCTTCCTGCGCTCCTCCGCATACTCCTTCGACAGCAGCCGGTCGAGCGGCACCTCGACGAAGTCCGGATCCCCATAGTAGGCCTCCCGATCGGCGAAGGCGAGCTTGGCGGCCTCGATCACAGTGTGGATGTAATCCGCGCTGTTGTGCCCCATAGCCGCCAGATCGAATCCCTCCAGCAGGGCGAGCTGCTGCAGGAAGACCGGCCCCTGACACCAGCTATTGCACTTGTACACCTTCAGTCCCCGATACTCGGCTCCGACCGCCGGCTCCACGCGGCCGCTGTAGCCGGCGAAATCCTCCTCTGTCAGCAGCCCAGCATGGGCCTTCCCGCTGGCGTCCACCACCTCGTTCTCCCGCTGGAAAGCGACCATCTGCCGCGCCGGCTCCCCTCGGTAGAACACATCCCGCGCCACTCTCAGCGCGGCCGTCCGGCTGCCAGCGACGGCCTTGCGCTCGGCCTCCACCAGGAGACGAAGGGTCGCCGCCCAATCGCGCTGCACGAGGACCTCTCCCAGCTCGAGGACGCGTCCGCCGGGCGCGAAGATGGCCGCGCTGCTCGGGTAGTGCTTCTGCCAGTGCGCCAGGTTGGACTCGCACGACGAACGGAGCGCCTCATACATCGGGAATCCCTGTCCGGCCAGCTCCAGCGCCGGCGCCAGCACCTCCGCCAGAGGCATCGTGCCGAATATTGCAAGGGTGGTGATGTACGAATCCACCGCCGCCGGGACCACGGCCGGCAGAAAACCGTCGCCCGGGATCTTGTCGATGCCCATCTTCTTGAAGTGGTCGATGGTCGCCGCCCTTGGCGCTACCCCGTGCCCGTTCACCGCGAACACCTCTCCGCGCTCAGCGGAGTGGACGAGAGTGGGCGCCTCGCCGCCGATGCCGTAATCCTGCGGCATCAGCACCGCCAGCGCGAATCCCATCGCGGCGCCCGCGTCGAATGCGTTGCCGCCGGACTGCAGCATTCGAATCCCCACCTCCGCCGCCAGATAGTGTCCCGCGGTGACGACACCGCGCGTCGCCATAATCACCGGCCGGGTCGTGAATCCTGCCACTCGAAGCCTCCTATCCCAAACGCTTCTGAAATCGCGCCGCGCTCAGACCGAAGATTACACTGCCGAGCGCGGCGAGCGCCAACACCTGTGGCCAGAGTGTTGCTACTCCGGCACCGCGGAGGAAGATCCCCCGCACTATCTCGACGAAGTACCGCAGCGGGATGATGTAGGTCAGGGTCTGGATCGCGCGCGGCATGTTCTCGATGGGGAACATGAAGCCCGACAGAATCACCGATGGTATCAGCACGAAGAACGCCGTGAGTACTGCCTGCTGCTGGGTGCGTGAAACCGTGGAGATGAACAGACCAAGGCCTAGCGTCGTCAGCAGGAAGAGCATGGCAAGAAGAAGCAGCAGCAAAGCGCTCCCCGCAAGCCGAACACCGAACCAATAGCGGGCGACCAGGATGATGACGCAGACGTCGAGCATACCGATCGCCGCGAAGGGCAGGGTCTTCCCAAGCATCAGCTCCCAGGGCCGAACCGGTGTCACGATCAACTGCTCCAGCGTGCCCCTCTCCCTCTCTCGCACGATCGCCATTGCGGTCAGCACTGTCATCACCGTCCCTAAGATCATGCAGATCACGCCCGGCACCATGAAGTTGACGCTGCGTAAATCCGGGTTGTACCAGACGCGCGGATGATGTTCGAGCAGCGGGTCGGCCGATGCCTGCGGCTCCCGCGAGCGCGCAAAGTGGGCCGCCAGGCCGACCGTGTATCCCGCCGCTACGCTCGCAGAGTTCATATCCGTCCCGTCCAGGATCACCTGGACAGGGGCCGTCTCGCCGCGGGCGAGGTGCTTCGAGAAGTCAGCAGGAACGTGAAGCCCGACCAGCGCCCGCCCCGACGCAAGCGGCTGGTCGAGGTCCGCGGGCGAATCCACAGAATCCCGCAGCTCGAAGTAGCCTGAGCGCGCGAAGCTCTCCACCAGCTCTCTGCTCTCGGCCTGCCGGTCGCTGTCACAGACCACCAGCGGGATGTGCCTGACGTCAAGAGTCACCGCGTAGCCAAACAGAAAGAGCTGGAAGACCGGTGCGAACAGCAGCACGAACATCATGCGCCGATCGCGCCGAAGCTGGAGCAGCTCTTTCCTGATCAGATCTCGTAGTCGGCCGCCCACGTCCGTCCCTTCACAGCGTCTTCTTGAACTTGGCGATGCTTGCTGCCAGCAGCGCGCCCGCGATCGCAGTCAGCGCCACCGCGCGCGGCCAGAGCACACTCAGCCCAGCGCCCTTCAAGACGATGCTTCGCGCGATGACCATGAAGTGAGTCGCGGGATGCACCTGCACTATGGCCTGAAGCACCTCCGGCATGCTCGACACGGGAAACACAAACCCCGTGAGCAGGAAAGTCGGCAGCAGCGTCGCTATCAACGCAACCATGTACGCCACTTGCTGGCTCCGCGTGACTACCGAGATGAGCAACCCAGTGCCGAGAGCAGCGAAAAGATAGATGACGGTCAGCCCGGCGAGGATCGCGAGGCTGCCGCGCATTGGCATATGAAAGAGCAGTTTCCCGGCCAGGGCTACCAGCGCCACATCGGAGAGGGCAATGGCCACGTAGGGAAGCAGCTTGCCCACGATGATCTCCCCCGCGCTAACTGGCAATACTATCAATCCCTCGATAGTACCCGCCTCGCGCTCCCGCACAATGGTCTGCGATGTCAGCAGCGCGGCCAGCATCATGAGCAGCACGACCACCAGGCCGGGTGTGATGAAGTTCACGCTCGACAGATCTTCGTTGTACCGGACCCGCACCTGCGGCTCGATTGGGAGGAGAGCTGCATCGCGCCCCAGCCGCTCCCTCGCGTACCGCAGCGCCCAGTCTTGGAGCATGGCTTCGAGATACGAGAGCGAGACAGTTGCCGTTAGAGAGTCCGACCCATCAATCAACGTCTGTATGTGAGCTGTGCGACCGGCCGCCAGGTCGGAAGAAAACCCGCGAGGCAGCATTAGGACAACTTTCGCCGCTCTGGTCTGAAGGGCACGCTCGCCCTCCCGCGGCCGCGGCAGCATCCGGACCAATCGAAAGTACCCGGTGCGCGTCAGCTCATCTATGAGGTCGCGGCTCTCGCGAGTGCCGTCGGGGTCATAGATGGCGAGCCGGATGCCCTTGACGTCGAAGTTGATCGCGTATCCGAACAGCACCAGCAGCACGATCGGCAGCAGCAGCGTCACCGCGAGGCTGCGCCGGTCCCGCAGGATGTAGCGGACCTCCTTGTCTGAGACCGCGAGCACTCGCCTTCGATTCATGTCGCCGCGCCTACCTCTGCCGCTTCCACCTCTCGGATCAGCGCGACAAATACATCCTCCATCGAGGGCGCCACCATTTCGACCTCTGCCACACGGACACCCGCGGTCTCCAACACCTGCCTGACCTGCTCGACCGCGCGCTCGGGCTCCGATACCGTCACATGCAGCCGCGCACCATAAGGTCTCGCATGTTCGATGCCCGCGGTGCTCCGCAGCGCTGCAAGCGCATGCCCGGGAGGCTCGCAAGTCACTTCGAGCAGTGCCCCCCGACGCCGCGCGCTCTTCAGCGTCTCCGGCCTATCCAGGGCGATCAGTCGGCCCCCATACATGAGAGCCACCCGGTCACAGCGCTCTGCCTCGTCCATGTAGTGTGTTGTGACCAGGCAGGTGACGCCGCCTACGGCCAGATCGTAGATGACCTGCCAGAACGCGCGCCGGGATATAGGGTCCACCCCGGTCGTGGGCTCGTCGAGGAACACCACCTTCGGCTCGTGCAGCAGAGCGCATCCGAGCGCCAGTCGCTGTTTCCACCCCGCCGCAAGTTCACCCGCGAGCCGGTCCACGTGTTCTCCCAGCCCGGCCATCTCCAGCGCCCACTGCTTACGCCGCTGGAGCCGCTCCCCGACCACCCCGTATACCCCGCCGTAGAACTCCAGGTTCTCCCCGACAGTGAGGTCGAGATAGAGAGAGAACCGCTGGGACATGTAGCCTATCTGCTCGCGAACCGCCTCCGGCTCTCGGGAGATGTCGTGCCCGGCGACTCTTCCGTCCCCGGCGCTCGGGGTGAGAATGCCGCACAACATCCTGAAGGTGGTTGACTTCCCCGCCCCATTGGGTCCCAGCAGCCCGAAGACCTCTCCCCGCGCGACTTCGAACGAGATGGCGTCAACCGCGGTGAAGTCGCCGAATCGCTTCGTCAGACCGCGGACCTCAATCGCGGGCAGGCTCATGCCAGTTCCTCGCGCCTTCGTCTCACCAGCTCGAAGAACGCGTCCTCCAGCCCTGGCTCCACCTGCCTGATCCTGCGCACCCGCACCCCTGCGGCCTGGAGCGCCTTGCGCACAGAGCCTTCGACCTCCGGCCGTTCCACCGACGCGTGCAGCCGATCGCCAAACACCTCCACCCATCGCACCCCGGGCACCGGCCGAACCGCCTCGCGTCCCTCCTGGCGCGGCTCGCATGTTACCTGGAGCAACTCGAGCTGCACATCCCGCCGGATCGTCCGCGGCGTTCCGCTCTCCAGCAGCCGGCCCTGATACACCAGCCCCACCCGACGACACCGCTCCGCCTCATCCATGTACGGGGTCGTTACCAGCACTGTCATGCCCTCTTCCACCAGCCCGAGCAGCAGCTCCCAGAACTCGCCGCGGGAGATCGGGTCCACGCCACTCGTCGGCTCGTCCAGCAGCAGGATCTCGGGCTGGTGTATCAGCGCACAAGAAAGCGCCAGCTTTTGCCTCATCCCGCCCGAGAGATCGCGTGCCAGGCGGTTGCGAAACCGACCCAGCCGGCTGAAGGAAAGCAGGCGCTCCCGGCGCTCCTCGAAGAGCTGCCCTATAACCCCATGGACCCGCGCTTGGAAAAGCATGTTCTCGTCCACCGTAAGCTCGGGATAGAGGCTGAAGTGCTGCGGCACATATCCGATGCGGGCCTTGACCTCTTCCGCCTCTGAGACCACGTCGAAGCCTGCCACGCCCGCCCATCCTCCACTCGGCCGCAGGGCGCCGCAGAGCATCCTCATTGCCGTTGTCTTGCCGGCGCCGTCGGGCCCCACCAGCCCGAACACCTCGCCTGCCGCGATCTTGAGGTCGAGCCGGTCCACTGCGGTGGTGTGCTCGAATACCTTCCGCAGTCCGCGTGCCTCAATAGCGATCCTGCCGAACTGCTCAGCCATTCCCTTCTCTTCGGCCCACGCTAATGCGAGCGTCCGCAGGCATACCCGGCTTGAGTTCCTGTTCGGGGTTCTCCATCCCCACCTTCACCGCGAAGACCAACTTCGTCCGCTGCTCCTTCGTCTGTATGTTCTTCGGCGTGAACTCCGCCTCTTGAGCGATCTCGGTCACTTGCCCGCGATACACCTTGCGCGGGTTCGCGTCGATTCGAACCCCCACCTCCTGTCCGAGCTTGATTCGGTCCAGTTCGGTCTCCGGGACGAATACCTCGAGCCACAGGTGGTCCAAATCGGCGAGCCGCACCACAGGCTGTCCGGGCGCGACCGTTTCCCCTGGCTCGCGGATCTTCAATATTGCCACACCATCCATCGGCGCCCGCACAGTCGCATCCCTCAGCCTCTTCTCCGCCGCCGCAGCGGCACCGCGCGCCGCCTCCAGTTGCCCTTCCGCGGCGAGCTTGGCCTGCTCGGACGCACGGTGCTGCGCCTCGGCCGTGTCGAGCTGCTGCTTCAGCGCGAGCCGGTCTTCGCACAACTCCTTTGCCGTTGCCAGGTTCTGCCTGGCCGCGGCCGCATTTGCCTCGGCCTGCGCGAGCGCAGCAGTGGCATGCTGCTCCTCCTCGCTCCTGAAGCCGGCCTCGGCCTCGGCCAGTCGGGATTTAGCGGCATCGTAGGCTGCTTTGGCCGACTCGGCGGCTGTTTGCTGGAGGTCAACTTGCTGCTGCGAGACCGCTCCCTCGGCGAGCAGCTTCTCCATACGCGCCAGGTCCCGCTGCGCGTTCTCCCACGTCGCCTTCGCGCTTGCCACCGCGGCTCGCGCCTGTTCGATCTGCTCTGATCGGACTCCCGTGTGGATCAAATCGAGCCGCGCCTTGGCTTGATCGCGCGCCGCCACGGCGGCCTCGAGCTGCGCTTTTGCCGCCTCGTACCGACCCTTGAGTTCTGTGCGCTTCTCGTACGCGGTGCGCGCGTTTTCGCTCCCAAGCCGCGCCCCCTCCAGTGCCGCCTCCGACCGCGCGAGTTCTCCTTCCGCGGCCTGGAGTGCCCCTCTCGCCTGCCTTGCCTGGGCCGCTAGCTCCTCCTCTGCTATCTCCGCTATCACCTGTCCCTTGCTGACCGAGTCGCCTGCTCGGACGAGCACCTGCTCCAACTGCCCGCCCACTAGAGGGCTTACATCCACCTCCGTGGCCTCCATCACCCCGCTTGCCTCGACCCATTCGTCGCTTCCTACGCGCGGCCGCACAGCCAAGTAGATGGTAAGTATCAGCACGAGGATCGCACCCGCGACGGGAACTCGTTTCTTCATGTGGACCGGCCTCCGGGTGGGCCTTCGGATCTGCTGCTTCGCTCGACTACGACCTTGCTGCCCGCGTTCCGCCCGCGCTCTCGCGACTCCTGCCCACACTTGTCGCCTCGGAGCGCCGTCGCGGCGCCGCTTTCTCTGCAGCCCCATAGACGGCGCTGACTTGCTCCTGCTGACGGCCGGCCCTCATGTCTGCTCCCCCGGGTCAGAGGAACGCGGTCGGAGGGGGTGAACTAAACTTGGGATGGGAGCCCGGGCCGCCCGCCGGGCCTCTCCTAGATCACCCTGAGGAGCGAATCATGCCAAAGATCGCCTTTGTCGGTGCCGGCAGCCTGGGCTTCACCCGAACCCTGGTGATAGACATGATGTCGTACGAGGATCTGGCCGAGTCGACCATCTCCCTCATCGACATTGACGAACGCCGCCTCGATTACGCCAAGCGCGCCGTAGATCGAATCATGCAGGCTGGCAGCTATCCCGCCAAGGTCGAGGCGACCCTCAATCGCGCCGAGGGCCTCAAGGATGCTGACATCGTCATCATCACCATCCTTGCCGATGGGGTGAAAGGGTTTCGGCCCGAGATCGAAATCCCCATGAAGTACGGCGTGGACTTCAACGTGGGAGACAGCTATGGGACCGCGGCTGTCTTCCGCACCCTTCGCACCCTCCCGCCGATGATCGACATCTGCCGCGACGTCGAGAAGTACGCGCCCAATGCCTACGTCCTGAACTACACCAACCCCATGTCCATGCTCTGTCGAGGCCTGCACCGGGCAACCTCGGTCAGGCTCGTCGGCCTCTGCCACAGTGTGCAGGGCCTGGCCGAGCACTTGGCCGGGTGGATCGGCGTTCCCGGCGACGATGTCGTATGGGACTGCGCCGGCATCAACCACCAGGCCTGGCTGCTGAGGTTCGAGCGGAAGAACGGGGAGAACCTCTATCCGCTGCTTCGGGAGGCCGTGGAGAAGCCCGAGATCTGGCGCAAGGACATCGTCCGCAACGAGATGTTCAAGGCCCTCGGCTACTATGTCACGGAGTCCAGCGGGCACAACTCCGAGTACAACTGGTGGTTCCGCAAGCGCCCGGACCTGATCGAGAAATACTGCACCCACGGCGAAGACTGGAATCCCGGCGTCCACGGGATCATCCTGCAGGAATACGCAGATGCCGACGAGACCTGGGAGAAGGAGATGGCGGACTACGCCGAGGGCCGCGTCGAGATCGAGCTCGGCGCTTCTGACGAGTACGCCTCTCGCATCGTACGCGGCCTCCTCTACGATGAGACCTTTAAGTTCAACGCCACTGTCCCGAACGAGCACCTGATCCCGAACCTCCCGGACAAGACCGCGGTCGAGGTGCCGGTCATCGCGGACAAGTCCGGCTTCGGCGCCGTCCACGTAGGCGACCTTCCGCTCCAGTGCGCGGCGTTGAATCACGTCAACGCTATGGTGGTCGAGCTGGCGGTCGAGTCCGCTCTCACGGGCGACCCCACTGCCGCCTACCACGCCTGCTGCTACGATCCCGTGGCCGCCGCCAAGCTCTCCCTGGCGGAGACCAAGGAGATGGTGGACGAGCTGTTCGAGGCGCAGGCGCCGCTGCTTCCGCAGTTCGAACATTTGAGTTGAGAGACGTTGCGAGCAGACGATAGATAGGTTGTCCGGCAAAGAGCGCCTGTCAGAACTGTTGGCGCTCTTTGCGGTTGCGGAAGGCGCGGCCAGGCCCTCGGCACGCCGAGGCAAGACGTTCTGACAAAGCTCCCAAGAGGTCGGTCTATACTTCGGGCTCTTGCTCGTCCGCGCCGAGGTCTGCTTGCCCGCGGGCAGCAGGCCGCGGGTCACCGTCGAAGTCGGTCGAGCAGCCGGGGACGGGATCAGCCTGGTCGATCGCGGCCGTGGCGGCGGCGGTCAGATGTAGGTCCCCCTCGGCGACGTTCCGGAACCAGTGATCTGCTATGCCCTGAGTGAGATTGCCCTCCTTGGCGACCCCGTCCTCGTCGCCGTAGATGCGGCCGCGGACGAGGTTGTTCGCAATGTGGATGCCTGTGAGCTCGCGCCAGTGGCAGTGGATGCCCCTGCCGCGGTCGGGGTCCGGGGTGAGAACCGTGTTGTGGTAGACCTTCACACCGCTCGCCCAGCAGACTTCGATGCCCTTGTCCGCACCGGCGACGATGAAGTTGTTGCGGATGACGCCGCCTGTGTTGTGCGGCCGGGCCGGGGTCTCGGAGGAGCCGGAGGGATTGCCGTAGCAGATGGACCGGTCGCAGTTGACGAAGACGTTGCGCTCCGACATAACGTTCTCCGACTCGACCCACACAAAGACGGCCCCGCGCCCGCCGCCGTTGGCGCCGCGGATGTTGTTGAAGTAGTTATCGCTGATAACCCAATCCTTGAGACGCATGCAGTCTATGGCGGAGATGTAGTCTCCCTGAAAGAGCCACGTGCCAGGCGGAATCTTTGAGTTCTCGAAGTAGCAGTAACGGATGCTGCCGCCGTCAACGGGCTGGCGATCGCCGCCGGTCCCTTTGATCATGCGGGTGCCGATGTTGAAGAAACGACAGTTGTAGATGTTGATGTTCCGGAGGCCGCGACCGTCGAGGAGGAGGTTCTCCAGCTTGATGCCGTAGGCGTGGGCCTCCTCGAAGGTGAGGTTGGCGATGGTGATGTCGGCGCAGCCCTGTATCCGGAGTATGTCATCCTGGTTGCTCTCGCTGGCAAAGCCGGAGCCGCGGAGAACCACCTTCGTCGGGTCGCCGGAGGCGCTCCGAACCGTGACGTCGCTCTTGCCCGCAAGGTGCAGGAAGGTGGGAAGCTCGTAGGTGCCGTCTGCGATGAGAATAGTGTCGGCGTCGCGCGCCTCGCGCACCGCCGCCATGAGTTCTCCAGCGGTGGAGACGCGGACGGGGCGGCCCGTCAGAGGGAGCGGGGGCGCGGATGGCATCCAGCTCGGACGTCCGGCGAACGATGGCTGGGTGCTCGCAGCGAAGCCGATCAGGAGCGCGACCCCCATCGCGGTGGCTGACGTGACAGACATCTGGCGTCCTCCTTGACGCGGCACATGGCTCTGCCGCGAATCCTGCAGTTCCACTGGGAGACGCGAGTTCCTGTGCGCGGCTAGAGGGGAGGGGGTGCGGGACCTGCTGCGAAGAAGGCAGAGCGGGGGTGCCCGGAGAAGAGCGGGGCGCGGGCAACAGCACGAAGCAGAGGAGAGCGCAATGGCCTCACCGATCAAGCTCGCCGTCATCGGCGCTGGCAGCGCCACTTTTTCCGTCGGCGTTGTGAAGGACATCTGTCTCCAACAGAGCCTGGCCGGCAGCGTAGTGACCCTGATGGACATCAACCGGGAGCGGCTGGAGCCGATGCACGAGTTCGGCCGGCGCTATGCGGGCGAGCTCGGCGCCGACGTCAAGTTCGAGATGACGACGGACCGGGAGGCCGCGCTGACGGAGGCGGACTTCGTCGTCAATACCGCGATGGTCGGCGGGCACGATTTCGTGGAAGGTCTTCGGGCCTGGGCGGAAGCCCAAGGCTACTACCGTGGGTTCCGACTGGACGCCTGCCTGAACATCCGCCTGATGCTGTCCGTGGCGCGAGACATGGAGCGCCTCTGTCCTGAGGCCTGGCTCATCCAGGCCGGGAACCCGGTCTTCGAGGGCTGCACCGCGATGACGCGGGAGACCGGGATCGAGGTGTGCGGGATCTGCCATGGTCACTTCGGCTATCGCGAGCTCGCCGAGACCCTCGGCCTCGACCCGGACAAGGTCACCGCCCAGGCCGTCGGCTTCAACCACTGCATCTGGCTCACACACTTCGAGCACGAAGGCCGAGACGCCCTCCCCCTGATAGACGAGTGGATCGCCGACAAGTCCGAAGAGTTCTGGCGGGACCACCGCCCGGGGTTCTGGGACAACCAGATGGCGCGCGCCGCGGTCGAGCTCTACAAGCTCGTCGGGCTGTTCCCCATCGGTGATACCACGCGCCAGGGGGGCTGGTGGTTTCACACCGATCTGGAGGCGAAGAGGAAATGGTACGGCGAGGAACTCGGTGGCTTCGATTCGGAGATCGGCTGGGTCAAGTACCTCAAGTCCCTCGATGAAGAGGTCAAGCGCATCCACTCCGCAGTCGCCGACTCATCCCAGAAGCTCACCGACCTCTTCCCTCCGGAGCCGACCGGCGAGCAGCACTTCCCACTCATCGAGGCCCTGGTGAACGACAACCGAGTAGAGCTCCAGGTCAACGTGCCCAACTGCGGTGCCATCGAGGGCATACCGGACGACGTGGTGGTGGAAGTTCCGGCCATGTGCTCGGCCCGCGGCATCCAGCCATATCACGTCGGCAAGCTCCCGGACCTACTTATGGTCAACGTCCTCTACAGACGTCTCCTCGATGCCGAGCGCTTGATCTCCATGGCGACGCGGCCCGACGGACGCACGCTCATGGCGATGATCCTCGAAGACCACCGCACGAAGTCCTGGGAGCAGGCAGTGGAGTTCTACAACTCGGCCCTCGCCCGGCCCGAGTTCCGGGAGCTGACGGAGGACATGAAAGTCCGCGGACCGGAGCTGGGATTCACTCCCTAGCGCACAGCTACAAGCGACAACCCATTCTTGCAGCTATGCAAGCCCTACCTCTCGCGCGGCACGGCTTTCTCACCCTCCGGCCCTTCCTGATAGCCCAGTCCGGCCTGCTGGCCGGGAGCCGTAAGCGCGACCAGCCCCTCCGGCCGCCGCAGGTGGACGACGATGGTGCGCGGGACAGGGAGTTCAGGTGTGAAGTGGGGTGGCGGCGGGGCTCCGGACAGGCCTGGGGGGAGGTCCTCGTCTGCCTGCTCCCAGTCACGGGAGAACTGGAGCACGTACATGTCCTTCACGTCAGGCATCTCGACTCCGCCCAGACCGTGCGTGAGCGGGCCTTCGTGGAGCCGCATCACTATGCTTAGCATCTGCTCGCGGAACGGCGAAAAGTAGTTGCTGACTTCCATTGCTTGCTGGCTGGGTGTCAGATCCTTGCCCCATCTCAAGCCGAGACCCCAGACTCGCTCCCACTGGTCCTCGCTGAACGTCCCAAACAAGCGGAAGATACCGGCCGAGCGGGAGATCGCTCCGACGAGCACGGCCTCCCTCATTTCCTGCCGGTAGGCCTCTGTCTCGTCGGACGGGTCGCCGTAGTTGACCTTCGCTCCGTGGTATAGCTGGGAGTCATCGAGCTGACAGGCGATCCTGCTCGCCTCTCGCAAGTCCACTGTAACCTCTACCGCGATTTCGCTCTTCTCCGACTCGACGGCCGTGGTCACGTATGGTCCCAGCCACCCATCTACCTCTCTCACCGCCGTCTCCGACAGAAACGCCGCCCGCCACAGGTCCCGCGCAAGGTGGCGAAAGCGCAAGAACTGCCCCGCGTCATCCCACTCCCAACCGGCCCGGTCGTTGTTCGGGTGCCAGTAGTACAGCCTCTCGGGCGCGACTGTCGAAAGGCTGCTCAGCCGTAGGGCGAGCAGCGCGGTCATTTCGGGCTGTTCCTCGGGATACATCAGGTCGATCACCGCGCGCAGGTCTCTCCGCGGCTGCCAGAAGCAATCGGACACCACGTGCATCCCCGACGCAGACGCCACTGCCTCCTGGATCTGCCACAGAGAGCAGCCATCACCGAAGGCTTCAGGAAGTGCGAAAGAGGAGAGGAGCGCTTCCGCCTCCGGCGAGAGTGGCCGCTGCGCCGACAATCTATCCTCCAGCGTCTGCTTCATGCTCTCCTGGCGCCAGGCCCGCGATATTGCCTGGTAGCTCTCCTCCCGCTCCCGATACAGGGCCTCCCTCTCCCCTGGTGTCACCGCTTCTCCCAGCGCCTCCCGAAGGGCAATTGTCTCCTTCACATACCAGGGCCCCTGTTGTTCCACTAGCCTGACGTCGGGCCCCGACATCTCGGCCCGCCCTGCCGACCTGTCTTCCTCGGACAGGACATGCGCACACACACGAAGCGAGCCAGCGCGCGGATCCTCCACGACAACCTCCAGCGGAAGCTCCGCCTCCCAGTTCAGTGTCCCTTGCTCGGCCCGAAGCTTGTACTCCCCAGCACCCCAGTAGTCCAGACCGGACTCGAGAATCGCCCCCAGCTCCCACCGCTGCTTCGGAGTCCATTCTCCCCACCTACGGCGTACTTGCTGCCCTTGCAGCAGTGCGTCCAGGTCAGCCTGCGGCAGCCCCGACACGAACTCCACAAGCCTTCGTCGCGCCGGGTCCAACAGCGCCAGCAACAGCAGGTCATCCACCCCCTTGTACTGCTCGATCAGCTCCTCCCGCGACATCGAAAGAGCCTCGCGCACCTCCGGCAGCTTCTCAGCGAGCTTCTGGCGGTAGTCTGAACGTAGCTGCTTCGAGCGCGCGCGCAATGCGCTAACCGTAGCATCCTGCTCTGCCTGCAGCCTTCTCCGCACCCCGCCTGCCATGCTCGTCGCCAGCAGACAGTAGCTCGGCTCTTCTTCCTCCTCGCCCGAGACTCTGAACCCAAACCCACAATCCGTCACCCACCTCAACTGCGCCATCAGCTCCCGCAGCGTGGGTGGGTCATCGGGGTTCAGGTAGAGATTGACGCAGATGCGCTCGTTATCATCCCCCGGCGGCCAGAACCCAATCTCCACCCCGGTCTGCTCCTTGACACCACCGAAGACGTCACGCAGCGGCATCCCCGCCCCCCAGAAGTTCACCCGCCGCTCCAGCCGGGGATCGTACTGCTCCCCACCCGGCCACGACTCAGACGGAAGCCAGAGCGACCAGTCCGGGCTGGCGGCGGCGTCGCGCCGATCCCCGGACTCGGCTCCGGGATGCTCCCCGGCGTGACAGATTCCCCAGGCAGCGAAGGTCAGCAACAGCGCCACCACAAGCGCCACTCCCGCTGCAATCACAACTCTGACCCGTGCCATCGTGCCTTCCCCCTCCTGTCTTGTCAGTCGCTCGCAGGTCCTTCCGGCAACTCCACCAGCCGCTCCGTGCTCTTCGGCTCAACTCGCATGCTTGCGGCCAGCGGGATCGACTCCCACATTCGGTTCTCGCGCACAATGCTCAATCGGGCTTCACCCCCGTCTTCTGTCTCCGTCCGAACCAGCTGCAGAAGATCGCCCTCGTGTAGCCGTCGAAACTGTCCCCATCCCATCCCGTGCCGCTGGGTCGAGAACGTGGGGCCCAACTGCACGTCCGTCCCCCATCGGAGCCCCTCGTCCTGGAGCATCCGCCACTGATCCTCGTTCAAACGTGCGATCAGCAAGTACCATCCTAGATCCGCGCGCAGCCTCTGGATAGCAATCTCCCGAAAGGAATGCCGATAGGCGTTCCGTTGATCGGTTGGATCGCGGTAGATCAGCCTTCCACCCCACCTGCGCTGAGGCACAGTTAGCCTCCCCGCCAGTTGGCTGAACTCCCTCAGGTCAAGGTGCACCTGGATCGGCGGGTCAGCTGCTTCTACCTCGATAGCCTCCGGGATGCGCACGTCCACCCACGCATTCAGAGTTTCCTCCACCTCGCGGGGCAACAGCGCCGCGCGCCACAGAGCGCGCTCGACGTTGCGGAAGCGCAGGAAATCGCCAGCGTTGCCCCACTCGTATGCCACGACATCCGGCGAGTACGATTCCAGCTCCGCAGGCAGATGATGAGAGAAGTCAACCTGCGCTACCGTGATCGCTCGAAGCACATTGAGTGCGCTCTGCCAATCCCCACCCGGCTCCAGGTATAGCAGCACCTCCTCCGCCGCGCGCGGAGGCTGCCAGAAGCAATCGGACACAACGTGAAGCCCGGTCGCCGCACCGACGGCCTCCTCTACCTGCCATAGCCCACATTCGTCCCACGGCATCACCGCCAGACTCACCGCGGCCAGCGCAGACTCGGCTTCCTCCGACAGTGAGCAGTATCGTGCGAGCTGCTCCTCCAGTGGACGCCGCTCTCCCTCGGCTTTCACGGGCCAACGTAGTGCCGAGATCAGGTTGGATTCCTCGGCTTTGGTCAGTTCTTCCCCCAGCATCTTCCGTAGCTCGACCTCGAACTCCGGACGTACCGACTCCGGCAGCCGCGGGTCCATCACAAGGTGCAGGTACGGTGCGGCTATTGCACGGATGATGTCGTCGTACTCCGGATCCTCAGCCATCCAGGCACGGACCGAGAAGCCGCCGTCATCGTCTATTGAGACGCCGACACTCAGCCCCTGCCTCTCCACCCACTGCCAGTCATCCCAATGCGGTATCGTCTTCCCGCCTCGCAGCGGGGCGCGCTCAGCCCAGCGGTCAAGGCAGGGCTGCATAGCGTGGCGCAGGAGACCGCGCTGCTGTTCCGACCACTCCTCCCATTCGCGCGACAGCGAGCCCTCCTGCCTCAGCATCTCCCGATCGGCACCTCCAATGCCCAGCAGAAACTCCACGGCTAAGCGCCTCGCCGGATCAACGAGCACAAGGAGCAGCAGATCGTCGCGGCCTCGGTAGCGGCGGATGGCCTCATCACGTGAAAGCGAAAGCGCCTCCTCCAGTTCAGCCAGGCGCTCGAAGGCTGCCACTCTCAGCTCTGCCATCGCTCGATCCCGCGCTGCCCACTGTGCAGCATCCTCCGCTGCGGCCCGCCGTTCCATGCGCGCAAGCGCCCCTTCCGCCGCGCTCGTTCTCAGCAGCGCGTACCTCCTCTCTTCAACCTCGGGGGTACACCCAAACCCACAATCCGTCACCCACCTCAACTGCGCCATCAGCTCCCTTAGTGTCGGCGGGTCATCGGGGTTCAGGTAGAGATTGACGCAGATGCGCTCGTTATCATCCCCCGGCGGCCAGAACCCAATCTCCACCCCGGTCTGCTCCTTGACGCCACCGAACACGTCGCGCAGCGGCATCCCCGCGCCCCAGAACTTCACCGTCTGCTCCAGCCGCGGATCGTACTGCTCCCCACCGGCCCACGACTCAGACGGAAGCCAGAGCGACCAGTCGGGGCTGGCGGCGATGTCGCGCCGATCCCCGGCCTCGGGTCCGGGGTGTTCCCCGGCGTGACAGATTCCCCAGCCAGCGAAGGTCAGCCCCAGCGCCGCCAGCAGCAGGATCGACTTGTCTCGCATCGTCGTCCCCCTCCTCTGTGCCTCGTCAGGGATGCCTTCGGGCCATCACTGATTAGACGCGCCGACCGCCCAGCTTGTTCCGTACCCGCCGTCCGCTCACATCATACACCCCAGCCACCTTCGCCGCGCCCCGTGAGATCCCGCGCACCACCGCCACATACGCCCGCGTCACAAACGCCTGCACGCGGAACCCAAACACCACCGAGTCGCCGATCTCCACCTTCGCCGACTTTCGGTCCAGCATTTCGTAGGGCAGGAGCTTGCCTCCTGCCACCCCGGTTAAGCGGCAATCCAGCATCCCGTAGTAGTCAATGCCTGCGGGTGAGCCGAGGTTCGCGTCCGCCCGCTGCCCCAGCGCCTCCTCGCCCGTCCGCCCTACAAAGGCTCGCACCTGATACTCCGGAATAACCGGATCGATGTAGAGCCCTCCGCCGAGCACGTACGCTTGATCGCCTCGCACGTCTGTGACTTCCGTCAGGTAACAGATGGCCGGCTTCTCTGGCAGTTCTTCATACGCGTGCCACGGCGTCGTTCCGGTGAGCCCATGCCCGGGCTCCACATGGGTCGCGCCCGCCTCTGCCACAATCTTCAGCGTCTCTGCCGATGTCGTCCCCGGCGCGTTGATCTGCGTGATCTCCAGCCCCAGCTCCCGCCGCAGCCGCTCCGCCGCCTGCATTATCGTCTGCATGTTCTGCGTGACCACTAGCTCTCGCTTCTCCGCATCGAACAGCAGCGTCGGAAAGCTGGTAACCCCTACTACCCGGACGTTCGGCAGCCGGCCGATCTCTCGCGCGGCCGAGACAGCATCATCGAGCGCGAAGCCGCCATCGTGCGTCGGGTAGAACGTATCGCCCGGCGCCACCACCCGCAGCAGCAAATCCTGCGTTCGCCCCATCGCCTGCGCTGCCTCCGACACCTCCCTCGCCTTCTGAACGTTGAAGACCGTCCACACCTCCGGCCCCAGGGCGGCGGTCTTACGGGCCTCGCCCCGCGGGATCTGAACCAGATGACCCACGTGCCCGATCTGCGCCTTCTGGCGCGCCAACATCTGCGCCCCCATCCAATCCACGCACACGAACTTGGGCATACCCGCCCGCGCCACCGCCCGCACAAACCACGGGTTCCGGCCCACCTGCTTGCTCATGGGGTAGACCTGCAAGCCGGCGCGGTCCGCGGCCGTCTTTGTCAGGCGCGCGTTCCGCCGCACCGCGTCGAGGTCCAGCACGTAGCAGTTCGGTGGTATCTCACCGGACTGGTGGAGAGCTACCGCCGCGCGCACCAAGTCCGGATTGCGTCGGGCCAGCGTTTCCAGAAACATCGCCCCTCCTCTACATCGAGTGTGCTCCTCTTCCGCGGGGCCGGCTTCTCTCCTCCTGCAGGCCGAAGCGTCAATACATCGCCTGCTGGAAAGAAAACCGCCTCGCGTGTCGAAGTGTTACCAGCAGCGAACGAGGCAGTGCGTCACTGATGGACCAGGACTCAGAGTCAGAGGAAACAACAGGCGCCACCCGCAGCCAAGTCCAGCCGACAACCCCTCGCCCGGACGGCGATCCGCGTTGGCGAGTCACGCTTGGCACGATGTGGGTGGCCCAATTGTTCTGCATCGTCGGCTTTTCCTTCGTCATGCCCTTCATGCCGTTCTACATCCGGGACCTCGGTGTCAGCAATCCCCGCATGGTCCCCATCTGGGCCGGGCTGCTGGGCACCGGCGCCGGCCTCGCCATGGCGATCATGGGGCCGATCTGGGGCTCGGTCGCAGACCGGTACGGGCGCAAGATAATGGTTCAGCGGGCCATGTTCGGCGGGGCGATAGTGCTGACCCTGATGGCCTTCGCCCGGAACGTGCATCAGCTCCTCGCGCTCCGCATCATCCAGGGCACCGTCACCGGCACGGTGCCGGCTTCCATCGCCTTGATCTCCAGCGTCGTTCCCCAGGCCCGGCTCGGCTTCTGCCTGGGCCTGATGCAGATGGCCGTGTTCGGCGGCGCCTCTATCGGTCCCTACATCGGGGGTATCGTGGCCGACCACTTCGGCTACCGGCTGCCCTTCGTGGTCACCGGAGGCCTGCTGTTCAGCGGCGGCATATTGGTCTTGCTTGGCGTCAGGGAGCGCTTCGTCCGCCCCACGCAGACCGGGCAGTCGCCCTCCGCGCCGCTCCTTCAGACACTCCGGACACCGGGGCTGCTGCCCCTCCTCCTTGTCTACCTGACCATGAACCTGAGCGCCTCCTTCGCCATGCCGATCTTCCCCCTCTTCGTGGAGGAGATAGTGGGAACTCCCGACCGCGCCGCCACCGAGACAGGCATCCTGCTCGCGATCACCGGCATAGCCGCCGCGGTCTCCGCCGCCATGCTCGGGAGATTGGGCGATCGACTCGGGTACAAGACCAGCCTCGTCAGCAGCACCATTCTTGCTGGGCTGATGTGCTTTCCTCACGCCGCCGCGCAGACCGTCTGGCAGTTGGTCCTGCTGCGGATCGTGTTCGGGCTGGGCATCGGAGGCATGATCCCGGCCATGAACGCGATGGTGGCCACCACCGTTTCTCGTGCCAGCGTCGGCCGGGCCTACGGATTCACTGTCACCGCCTCCGCCCTCGGCTGGGCGATAGGGCCCGCGCTCGGCGGTTGGGCCGCCTCCATGCTCGGCTACCGCGTTCCGTTCGTGATCGCGGGCGGCCTCTTGCTGCTGGTGAGCGTAGCTCAGCGACGCTGGCTGAAGCCGACAACACCTGGCGCTGCCTGAGGATGGGCGAAGGGGGAAGCCGGGGGCCGCCGAAGTGACACTGCTATGGAAACTAGTGTGAGGTCAAAGGCAATAACATGAGCGCAATCAAGTTCGGCATCGTCGGCGCGGGCTGGCGGTGCGAGTTCTACCTCCGTATCGCCCGCGCGCTGCCGGAGCAGTTCGAGGTGACGGGCGTAGTCGTGCGCAGCGACGAGAAGCGCCCCGCCTTCGAGAAAGCCTGGGGCGTGACCGCCTTCGCGACGCTCGACGACATGCTGGCGAAGACCGCGCCCGGTTTCGTCGTCACTTCCGTGAGCTGGGACGCCAACCCCGGCTTTTTGCAGGCCCTCTCCAAGCGCGGCGTCCCCGTCTTGTCCGAAACCCCGCCGGCCCCGGATGTGGAAGGCCTGATCGCCGTCAACAAGCTGACCGAATCGGGGGCCCGCATCCAGGTTTCCGAGCAGTATTGGGCCCAGCCCCACCACGCGGCCCGCCTGGCACTGGTGCGAAAGGGCCTCCTCGGCCGCGTCACACAGGCCCAGCTCTCCGCCTGCCACGGCTACCACGGGATGAGTCTCATCCGCCGGTTTCTGGGCATCGGATACGAGTCACCCAAGATCACCGCGATGCAGTTCACCTCACCAGCCGTCGCCGGCCCCGGCAGAGACGGCGGGCTCGACGAGGAGCGCATCGAGGAGTCCGCCCAGGACATCGCCTGGTTCGACTTCGGGGATCGCCTGGGCGTGTTCGACTTCACCTACGACCAGTACTTCAGTTGGATTCGCAACGAGCGAGTGCTGATTCGGGGCGAGCGCGGCGAGATCATCAACGACCGGGTATCCTACCTCAAGGACTTCCGCACCCCCATTGAGCTGGACCTCGACCGCCAGCTTGCCGGCCTCGACGGCAACCTCGAGGGCAATTACTTCAAGGGGATTCGGGTAGGGGAGGAGTGGGTATACCGCAACCCCTTCGTACCGGCCGCTCTGACCGGCGACGAAATCGCCATCGCAACTTGTCTGGCGAGGATGGATGAATACGTTCGGACCGGGAAGGACTTCTATCCCCTCGCCGAGGCCTCCCAGGACCACTACCTCAACCTCCTCTGTCAACAAGCCATCAAGGAAGGCCGACCCATCGAGGCCAAGCGCCAGCCCTGGGCCGCGTAGCAGGCCTGTCGCGATCCCGCCTCACCACTCCAGGTTCAGGGACTTGAACTCCCCCTCCATCAGCCCCGCGATGCGAGCCAGTTCCTGCTGCGTCAGCCGCCCCCCCGCGGCCGCTGCGTTCTCTTCGAGATGCTTCACCGACGTCGTGCCGGGGATGGCGGTGGAGACGGCGTCGAACGACAGCACGAACTGCAGCCCCGCCTGAGACCACGTGCGGCCAGTCCCCTCCGCCAGGAACCTGACTTCCTCGAACAGCCCCTGGCGGCGGGCGCTCTCTTCCTCCCCCCAGCGCTCGCGCGCGTCGTCGAGCTTGGGAGGCGACCCAGGCGAGAGATCGCCGCCGAGGATGCCGGAATCCAGCGGGGATTTGACGATCACCCCCACGCCCTCCTCCTTGGCGACATCGAAGAACTTCTCCGCCGGGTCCTGGTGGAACAAGCTGAATGTGATCTGCACCGAGTCCACGTTCCACTTCCTGATCGCCTCGATCCCGCGATCGCCCCCCTCCAGAGACATCCCATAGCAGCGGATCTTGCCTTCCTGTTTGAGATCCAGCAGTGCCGCCAGCAGCCCATCATCCTCCAGCACCGACCGCGGCGGGCTGTGCAGTTGGTACACGTCGATGTAGTCGGTGCGCAGGCGTTTCAGGCTCTCTTCCAGGGAGCGCCGCATGTGGGGAATGCTGAAGTCCTTCCCTTTGCCTGGGATGGTGCCGAACTTGGTGGCGATGATGACTTCGTCACGACGGCTCGAAAGGACCCTCCCGAGCCACTCCTCGCTGCGATAGCTTGAGTAGAAGTCGGCGCTGTCGAAGAAGCTGACCCCGAGATCCAGCGCGCGCTCCAGCAGCTTGGTGTAGTCGGCCTCTGGGTCGATTCCCAGCGGGCCGCAGCCCAGGCCCACCTCTGAAACTCGCAGCCCCGTCCGCCCGAACTCTCGATACTCCATGCCGCGTCCTTTCGCGATTGTAAGTGTGCAGCCATGATTCCGCGGTAGCTGGCGAGCTCCTTGTCCCGGTTTGCGCGGCGGGATCACGCCTGGGAGTGCGGGGTTCCTGGCACGCCTCACAAGCTAACACGGATGTCGAGCAACTCGAACAGCACGGCCCTCAACAAGGATGTTGTGGCGTCTCCCACCAGCAGGCCCAGGAAGAAGGGCAGCGCGGTGCGATGGGCTCGCAGTCCCCCGTACCGCAGCAGCAGACTTTTCACCAACCACGCGGCGAATATCACCGGGGTCATCGACTGGATAGTCGAGGCAATCGCGATGGGGAACGCCACAGGATGCAGGGGCCACCACTGGAATCGCAGCTTCAGGAAGTACAACGCCAGCGTGAACCCCATGCCGAAAATGACCGCGATCGTGCCGGAGGAGCTGAATCCCGCCGGGTCGCGCACCGCGCTCTCCAGCCACTCCGTCCCCCAGAACGGAACGTTGAGCTGCCATACCTGGGTGTCCGCCGTCCCCAGGCCCAGACGGTACCCGATGTGGACGGTGGCCCAGAAGTAGCAGAGGATGGCGAGGGGCGCTGCGACGGCAAGCGCGAGGGCGATGCGGGGCCGCTCCATCCTGCCTCCCTCGGCCATCTTGAGTGCCTCGAGCTGCAAGGGCGCGGGGTGGTTGCGCTGCTCCTGCAAGAACGGCCGCAAGAGGAAGAACATCCCCATCGTCCGGGGCCCCAGCGCGCGCGTGCCGGCCACGGTAGGCAAGATCCAATTCGGCATTGCCCCGTAGAGCTGGTGAGTCGGCGGGCCGAGTTGCGCGCGCAGGCGCGAGATCACCAGCGACATCACGAAGTAGAGCGGAAGGAAGCACCAGACGACCCAGGTCGGCATCCCCGCGCGGGCAAGCAGCCACCACAGGAATCCCAGACCGGCCAGGCAGCCGACTACTGCCCCCCGGTATCCGAACGCCTCGGGCTCCGCCTCCTGAAGCACTGACCGCAGCCCGAGGGCCCTCCTCAGCACCTGCCCGAGGTACGCGCGGTCGAGCCAGAACGCGGCCACCGCAAGCGCGATGAATCCTCCGGCCGTCTGTTGCTCGCCATAAGGGAACCCCGACCACTTGCTGATACACCACCCCAGGTGGCCCGACACAACGTATTCGGCCGTCCAGAGGAGGTCGAAGACGAAGAGAGAGAAAGCCAGGTCCAGCGGAATGAGATAGCACAGTCCCAGAGCCCAGGGGCGCCACTGCAAGCTGGTATGGCGGATGAAGTTCCAGGGGCGGTTGTTCTCTACATACTGGGTGTAGTCGATCCCCAGTGGCAGCGAGGGGAAGCTGGGCGCGATGCTCGCCAGCATGGTCCACGTTCCCAGCCCGGCGGAGATCGCCACCGCCAGCCAGAACAACTTGTCGCGGAGCAGAGTTCCGCGCTCGTCCACGAGCTGAACCGGTAAGATCGTCATGGGGAAGGGCAGCTTCTCCTCGTCCGCCCACCGCCGGCGCACGATGGAGTTGAGGCAGAGGCATACCCACATCAGGCTTCCCACCAGGCATGCCCACCAGAAAGCCGGCCCCGCCCACGCCTTCAATATCCCCCACCGGTACGGGTCCGCGCGCCCCATGTAGAACCCCTCCAGGACGCTGCGATCCTGGATCGTCAGCCAAATGGGCAGGTTGGGCCACAGCAGCTCCCGCCACTCGTTCGAGTCGGTCGCAAACCAGAACGGATACGTTATGTAGCCCGAGAGCGCGCCCCCCAGGTCCCACACGCTGCTCACCAACCCAGTGCTCATCCCCAGCATCAGGTAGATGGTGAGCATTTCGCCCGCGCTGAACGCCCACGCCGGGCGCCGCCGCCTGAGCCACTGGTTAAGCAGTGCATGCAGAAACAGCAGCCCAACCGTGTTGGCGAAGAGAGACTCGGATCCGGTAAAGCCACCCCACATCCAGATGGACTTCACCAGGAAATACACGTTCAGCGGGGTCAGCAGAAGCCCGATGATTACAGCGCGCGCGGATACCCCTCGCGGGCTCATAGTTCCCCTCGCAGGATCGAGCGCGCCCGGGTAGTGGCCGGAACGCTAAGTGAACACCTGGGCCAGTTCATGGAGTCCAGAGAGCCGGCGGCGGAGCCCCATCTAAGAGCCCTGACCGACACCTCGCGCGCGGCGACGAATCCGCGGCCCGCATCTGTCTGATCCGGGCTCCGATGGGCTCAGCGGCGGGCGGCGCTTCATCTCCGTGTGCCGTCTGTCGCAGCTACCCGCCGACCAGGTCTCTTGCTCCCTTTGGCGGCTCGTACTCGAACCGGTCCTCGGCCAGGGTTGGGTCGAGTGCCAGCTCCTCCATCATCTCTTCGATGCGCAGCGTCGCCTCCCCCCGCTTGATCTCCACAACGGACTTATGAATGAGTTTGTCGTCCTTCCCGATCCACAACGTCTGGGTGGCGGTGGCCGGCTCCTCGGTGCCGCTCTCCTCCACCGCTTTGACGGTGCCCTTGACCACGCGGCATTCCCGGCCGTCCAGCGTTGCGTCCTCTCCCAGCGCCGCGTCAGCGAGGCTCTCGTCGGGGCTGCCGCCGGCCAGCAGCGCCAGCTCGCTGAGTCCGACAATACCTGTTTCCTGCTCGCCGAGAAGCGCCGCCAGCTCCTCCGGCGCCTCCTGCTCCGCATAGCCTCCCCGTTCTGAGGAATAGACGATCAGGCGCTCTCCGTCGCACGCTATCACCATCGTCTCCTCCCCCGTGATCTCATAGAAGACGCGGTTCGGCCTCTGGAAATAGAGCTCTGTCTGGTAGCTGCTGGCCTCTTCTCCGTCGGCGCTGGCGATGGTTTCGGTGATCGTCGTGCGCTCCGAGAAGGCATCGGCCGCGGCGTAGGCTTCGGCCGCCTGATCCAGCAGTCGTCCCGCCGCCATGCCCCCGCACCCGCCCAGCGTAGCCACCAGCGCACCGGCGATGACCGCCATCAGTCCTCTGCTGAGTGAGGCTGCAACCCTCGGTGTTCGCATTTCCGCCCTCCTGTTTGCCCTGCTCATTCTCCCTCACATGGTACCACATGCCCCACCCGCATTCCGCCCCCCGCTCGCCCGCGGCCGTACAATGCCGTTTAGAGTACTGGACCCAATCCCTGGTATACTATAAAAGTGGGTGATGCAAAAGCTCCCAGGAGGAGAAACCGTGGCTCGAGCAACTGCGCTGTTATCGATGGCATTGCTGGTTGGCCTTGGCGGCGCCCCGGCCAGGGCCGCGGACTTGAGCGATCTGGCCTCCCATATTCTGAAGGCCGCAGTTGTCGGCGCGGTGGTCACCACCGTTGCCGAGCCCATGGATGACGCTATCAACCGGGTCGCCGGCAGCCAATCTCTGCCTGCCGACATCGACACCAAGGTGGTGCCCGTCCTCAGCTTCGGCCGCAAGGGCTACGTCGGTGCGGCCCAGGTGTCCGGCGCCGCCGATCTCGTCGCCCGGGCCAAGGCCGTCCTCCAGCTCGAAACCGAATTCGACGGCGGCCGCTTTCGCATCAAGATTCTGTCCCCCATGGATTCGGTGAATCCCTTCGACACCAGCCGCGTGCGCGGCCTCGGCATCACCGGCCTCGCCGACATCGCCCTCACTCGAAACACTTATCGCGCCCCTGTCTCCGGCGGCCTGCAAGCCGGCGACGTGCTCCTCGGCGGCGCCATCCTCGTCGCCGTAAACGAGTTCGGCCCCCAGATCGACGACTTCATCAACTCTGTCGCCCGCACCCGCGGCATGTCCGCCGAGGGCGCAACGAAAGTGGTGCCCTATCTCTCCGTCGGCGAAAAGGCCTACCTGGGAGCAATGCAGGTCGCAGGCCCGGCCGACCGGGTCGCTGGCGTGAAGGCCGTATGGCAGTACGAGGACCTCTTCGACCGCGGCCGCACCAGGCTGAGGATGCTGGTCCCCTCCGATTCTCTCAGCCCTCTCAGCATCCGGAGAGTGAAGGGCGTTGGCTGCACCGCGATCATCGACACAGTGGCGATCCGAACCCGCGAGGAACCCGGGCACTATGGGTACATGCGCAGAGCCGGGCTTTTCGTCGGAGATGATCGCTTCGTGCCCACCCGCCGCCCGCCCGGATGGGACCGCGGCCGTAAAACGGGATGGATACTCCACGGCGATCCCTACCTCCCGCCCGGCCTCAGCCGCAAGGTCGCACCACGCGGTATCGCCATAATCGCCCCTGATGCCCTCGCCCGGCCGGTCCCAGAGCGGGCGCGCGAGCGGGAACGGGAGCGCGAGCGCGATAGAGATCGCATACGCCTTCGCGAGCAGCTCACGCCCGAGGGACCGGAAGCTCGGCAGGGCCGGCCCTCCGCCCCCAGGCGCGGGGCCGGGGCGGAGCCCGAGCAGCTCCGAGGCCGCGGAAGCAGCGCGCAGCGCACCCGAAGACAACAGCAAGACGACGAACCACGCGGCGGGGGGAGGGGCCGGGGCCGCTGACGACCTTTCCGCAGCGACCAACTGCAACTGATAGAGGGCCCGCCTGCCAGCGCAGGCGGGCCCTCTCTTCACCCCAATGACCGAGACCGGAACCATCGTCCGCGAGCGCAGGCCGTCACCCGGCCTGGCCGCTCGGCTTGGCAGCAAGGGACGAGCGCGGTGGAGGCGGAACAGTGAAGCAGAGGATGTGACGGCATAGCCCCATGACCCCGGAAACCTGGGTTCGCGCCCTCCGCTGGCACTCTCGGCGCCTGGGGGAGGGATATCGATGGCGAGACTTGCCCTCCCTCGCGGCCGCGCGGCTCCGCCGCCTGTCGCCTCAGCATTGGGAGGAACACCTCAACCTGCAGGAGACCGAGGCCCAGGTTGAGGTGATGCGGACTACCCCGCGGACGCTGTTCCTCGAGATCACGGGGCGCTGTCCCATCGAGTGCCTGATGTGCGCCCGCCGCTTCCGCAACTGGACCTATGGCGACTTGAGCGAGGGAATCTTCGAGGCACTCACCCGCGTCTTCCCCCGGGTCGGCCTGGTGGTGCTTGGCGGATTCGGCGAGCCCCTCGTCGCACGCAGCTTCGACCGCTACCTCGACCGCCTCTCCTCCCTCGGCGCTCGCGTCGCGCTCCAAACGAGCGGCTATCGCCTCACCGAAGAGAGAGCCGAGCGGCTCGTGGCCGGCGGCCTCCGCCAGCTCCACATCAGCATCGACTCCCCCGAAGAGGAAACCTACCAATCGATTCGCCCCCGCATCTCCTTCTCCGACGTCCAGGACCGGATTCGGCAGATCGTGCGCCTCAAGCGAGAAGCAGGCGCCCCCTGGCCCCTGGTGCAGATAGTCTTCGTCGCCATGCGCCGCAATATCGAGCAGCTTCCCGCAATGGTCGATCTAGCCGCCGGCCTGGGAGCTGACTCCCTCGTCGTCCAGTACATGGTTGCCCACGCCGAGGAGGTCAGGGAGGAATCTCTGTTCTACCACCAGGACCTCGCGAACACAGCACTGGAGGCGACCGAGACGCGCGCCCGGGAGCTTGGCGTGAACATTGACCTCCCCGATCGCTTCCGCGTCGCCGCGCGAGAGATCCAAAGTCGCTGTACCGATCCCTGGCGCGTGATGTTCGTCCGCTGGAACGGTGAAGTGCGGCCCTGCTGCTACGCCCCGAATGTGACAATGGGAAGGCTGGACGAAAGCGCCTTCTGGCCCATCTGGAATGGCCCCGCCTATCGCCAGCTGCGCCGGCGCGTCAACAGCCCCGACCCTCCCGACTACTGCCTCGCCTGCACCGCCGGACGAAAGCGCGGCGTAGATGACGAGGCCGCACACATCGTGTTAGCTCCCACAACATAGTCAGAGCCGCAGCGCTCGTCCCCGCCACGGCCGGCCGAGCGCTGGGCGGAGGTCCAGCATGTTGCGCAAGAACACAGACGAGCCCACACCAGCGAAGTGGCCCTTCCGGCTCCCCGACTCCACCTCTCCCGCCCGGGTTGCCGACATCCGGCGCCGCGTGGACGAGCTGGGCGCGCGCGCCCAGTATGGTTGGGGACACACCATTGACTTCGGGCCGTTCACCAAAGAGGGCGTGCTCGAGGACCACTACCTCTCCGTCGCCGGGCGCTGGGAAGCCTGGGGCTGGTGGCCCCGGTCTTTCCAGGGGCTGCGGGTCGCCGACATCGGCTGCTACACGGGGGCGCTCAGCATGTTGATGGCCCACTGCGGCGCCGCCGAGGTCCTCGCCATAGACGAAATCGAGGAGCACACCGCGCAGTGCCGCTACCTGTGTGAGCTCTTCCAGCTCGGCAACGTCCGCACCCTCACCGCCTCGGTCTACCAGTTGCCCCAACGGGTCGAGCCCGGCTCCCTGGACTTCATCGTGCTGTCCGGCGTCCTCTATCATCTCAGCGACATGCTGCTGGGGCTTCTGATCGCGCGGCAGCTCCTCAAGGTGGGCGGAGTGCTCCTGATCGAGAGCAATGCCGTGCCCGACGACGACCACTCCTACGCGAACTTCGGACGCTTCGCGATGGGCATGTGGTGGCAGCCGTCCACTCTCTGCCTGCGCGACATGTCCGAGTTCATGGGCCTCGGTAACCTGGATGTCAGGATGTATCTCCCCGACCGATGTCTCGCACGCGCAGAGAAGACCAGCGAGCAGCCAATAGCTTTCCGGCGCGGCCTGAACCACCCGTTTCCCGACCTGCGCGACAGCTCTCCCCGCCCTCCCGATCTGAGCTCGATGGCCCCCAAGTAGCCCGGACCACCGGCCCGGATACCTCTGCTCTTACTCCTCCAAGTCCGCAGCCCACCCCTGCAGAGCAGCGGCGGGGCCGGCGTCCGTGCCCCCCGCGCCACTCGACCAATGCCAAACACAGACACCCGGGCGAGAGGAACACAGCGGGTGGAGCAGAACCTTATGTGCTCTGCCTCGTGTTGATATCGCCCCCCCCTCTGAGAAGTTAACACTACGCAGGAGGTGCATTCATTGGTGCGCGTTGGTGACAGGACCGACTCCCCCGTGCATGGAAGTCTCCGACCATGACCGCGGAAGAGCCGCGATACATCGAAGTCGCGATCCTCACCCACCCGGACGCCGCTGACGGCCTCTTCGACGTGCTTCAGTCCCTCGGCGCGCGAGGCGTGGCCGAGGAGCGCGGTCACGTCAACGTAACCGTTACCGCGTATCTCACAGCAGACGACAAGACCGAGGAGAAAACTGGCGCGGTACGGGCGAGGCTGGCTGCTCTGGAACGGCAGGGCATTCGCATCGGGCCCGGCACCATCGCCGTTCGCACCGTCGAGCCAACCGACTGGCGCGAGGTCTGGCGGGAGCACTTCGAGGTCCTCAAGATTGCCCCCGGTCTGGTGGTGGCCCCGAGCTGGGAGAACTACGAGCCGGAGCCCGGCGAGTCCGTGCTCGTCCTTGACCCGGGGGCCGCCTTCGGCACCGGCGGCCACGCTACCACCCGGCTCTGTCTCCGCGCCTTGCTGGCTCACCTGCGGCCCGGCGATCGCGTGGCGGACATAGGTTGCGGCAGCGGCATTCTCTCCATCGCCGCCGCCGCCCTCGGCGCCCGCGAAGTGGTCGCCACCGACAACGACTCCAGCGCGCTTCTCGTCGCCCGCGCAAATGCCGTGAAGAACAGCGTGACCAGCCGGATCAGATTCGCGGAGGCCGACCTGCTCCCCACTGCTGGCAATCCCTTCGATCTCATCGTGTGCAACATCGTGGCAGAGGAGATAGCGCGGCTGGCAGAGAGGTTCCCCGGCCTGCTCGCGCGCGGCGGCCGCTTCATCGGCTCCGGCTTCCTCACCGGGACCGTCCCGGCGGTGGAAGATGCCCTCGCGCGCGGCGGCCTGGACATACTTGAGACCATTGGCGAAGAGGGCTGGGCCGCCTGTATCGCCGCGCGCCCCAACCGCACCCGCTGAGCCGGCTCCCCTTCTGTCATTCTGAGCCACAGCGAAGGCCTGCCCTGAGGAACTCGAAGGGAATCCCGCCGTTCCCCTCGCTGTCATTCCGAGTGAACCGAGGAATCTGTTTCAGCGGCCTCGTTGCTTCGGTAGCGTGCTGCCGAAGCCATTCTTGCCCGTCCGGTGTTTCGGGCCTCCCGTGCTACATAGCGGCGTGCTGCTTCGCAGAGTAGCATCAGGCCCGGAACCTCCCAAGAATGACCATCCCCGCCACCACAGGACCCCAGCAATACCCTACCCTTTCCCCCGATCCTCTGACACGGCATGGTATAATGGAGCAGCGAAGGCGCCTGGGCCCCACTCCTCCTGAGACATCGCCCACCCGCGGAACGTATACGGCGAACGCTCTAAAGGAGTAGAGCTTGCGGTACGCCGGTTTCTGCTTGCCTGTGGCATGTGGCGCATGCCTTGTACTTGCTCTCAGTGCGGCGCTAACGTGGCAGCGTCGTGGCGGTGACGCGCGGCGGCCGGACCTGGCCCAACAGAGGGCACCATCTCCGGTGACGTCTCTCGCCGGCCTCCAGCGCGAAGAGATACAACGGATCGAAGAGATACAACGGATCGAATCACCACAATGGGGCCCTGACGTGGTGTTGTCTGACGCGTACGAAGTCAGACTTCTGGCTCTGCGATCAGCCAGCGCGCCGCCGCGGACAGCACACATATCAGTTGGGTTTCGTCGGCGTGATGGCAAGCCCATTCCAAGCGAGATCACGTTCGATACAGCCATAACCGACAACCGCCTCGTGGACTACAACGTTCCCTGTACATATACAGGACTCGGGGCCCATGGGGAGGAGGTCAGCATATGGGAAGGGCCCAGTAGTATCGCCCAGAACGTCAGCATTGGCCCACTGCACGAACGCGTGCGGTGGTTGCGTATCAAGGCTACTATCTACAGCCGAAAGCCAGTGCCTGGCCAAGCCGACGCGTTCCGCCTCAGTCGGCTGGAGACCCTTGACCTAGGCAACCATCCGGTCCAGACCGCTCCGCCGACTGGACCGGTCCAGTCGGTGGAGCTTGTTGGCCGGCAAGTCCCAGTCTATCCGGGAGCCCATGGCGTCGAGGTCTACGACCAAACCGATGCCCACTGCTGGGGGAACTTATCCTACGTCGTTCCCGCTCTGCCCTACCCAAGCCGGGACGTCGCAGCCTTCTACAGCGAATGGGCGCTGGACCATGAATGGCTCCCAGTCAAGCCTTCGACACGAAGCTGGCAGCAGTTCATTGACGCCACTCACGGCGGTGACGTGACGGTGTGCCAACTTTGGCTCGAATGGAGAGAGAAGAAGTCCGGCGACCGCTTGGTGGTTATCTGCCGATACAGACTCGGCAAGGAGATCGTCCGAGGCGAGTACCGTACCGATTCCGCCCGCGACCAGATCGTGCATGTGGGGATCTACCCTGCCGGCTAAAGGCTGGCGGGGCCGCAGCGCGTTTTCGGTGGAGGGGGGAGCGGGCACGGGGCGGGGAAAGTCCCTGCGGCAGCGCACCAGCGCACACCGCCCTTGACGCCTCACAGGGCCACCCCTACAATCATCTCACCAGCCCGGTCCGCCCACACCGACCCTCCTGAGATATCGCCCCACCCGCGGAAGGCATACGGCAGCCCTTCGGCAGCAAGCTACCCGAAGCAGACAAATCAAGAATGAAGCGACTTCGAGAATGGCTGGTCTCAACCTACCTACATGAGCTGCCCCGCATCCTCAAGCAGCAGCAGTGGGCACTACTTGTCGTACTCGTGGTGCTTCTCACGGGGATCGGCCTAGGCTACGCGGCTGGGCGCGAAGCGAACCTAGATGAAGCGCTCCACTTCTTTGAAGATATGGTTGCTCCTCACTGGTACGACAAGGTCCTTCCCTCCGCGGCCCAAGGTTCTTCAGGTCACAGCTGGCTTCACTTCTTCAGTCGCAACATGTTGGGCTGTTTCCTCTCATTCGTCACGGGCGTTGCCAGCCTTGGCCTCTTCGCACTGTGGGTCCTCCTTGACCTGGGCCACAACATAGGATGGATAGTCGGCTTCACGCATCAGGCCTGGAACGCCGGCCCCGCTGCCGCGGCCGCAGGCATCCTGCTCCCGCATGCCGTCCTAGAGATCCCGGCCATGCTGCTGGCGAGCGCCCTGGGGTTTCGTGCTGGCCTGGCATGGATCCGGCCTCTTCCGGGTCTCCGGCCGTGGGTCAGCGTCAGGCGAATCTCCCGCGACTTCGCGGTCTCCCTGATGGTCATAGGGCCGTTCCTGTTCATCGCGGGGATTCTCGAAGCGTACGCTTGGCCTATGTCCTTCGACCGATTCGTCGTGCTTGGCGTCGGCAACGCACCCGGCATGAGCGACGAGCGTCGAATCGGAGGGTACGGCGAGTCGGTGCAGGCCGCCTGGTCGCCCGACGGCGAGCATCTCGCCACTATCGGCCTCGGAGGCCGCCTCTGGCTTCGCGAGCTGGGCGGCGGGGCACCGGATCTCCTCCTTGCGGATCCTGGCGACGATGCTTCATTCTACTCTCCCTCCTGGTCGCCGGACGGGAAGAGGATCGCGTTCATCCGTGACCCGGTCGATATTGACGACAGAGAGCACTACGCGCTCATGGTGCTGGACGTTGCCTCGCGCAAATTGGAGATCGTTCCTGGAGGGCCAGTGGGGCGCTATCGCTGCGCGGCATGGGCCCCCAACGCGGAACTGATCGCTGTTGTCATAGCCGAGTTGTCTCCTGACCTGACCCACAGCAAGGGCACCAACGTGTGGACAGTTGACACTGAGTCTGAGGAGTGGCAGAAAGCGACTGCATTCCTACCTGGTTGGCCCGGCGTCGCGCCGGGCAGCGGTCTCTCCTGGAGTCCCGATGGGCGAGCAATAGCATTCGTCAAGTATGTGCCGCACCAGGGGCAGGAAGGGGCCCGCACGATCACTAGCGGCCGCTACGTGCTGTGCGTCGCAGCGAGTGACGGGGCCAGGGTCAAGGAAGTGACTAGGCTGAGGCACACGACTGACGTCGCCTGGTCCCCGGACGGGAACTGGATCGCCTTCGTAGAGTCGCCTCCATCCGCTGATGTCTCGGACTGGACCGAGACCGACATATTCCAAGCTCCAGACCTTGGAGATATCGGGCTGATACGGCCGGATGGCGCTGATCGCGCAGATGGCCTCGCTCGAGCTGACCAGCTCTCGTCGCTCTCCTGGTCGCCCGATGGAAAGCGGCTCACCTACCAGCGACTCGGGACGTGTATCATCGGCACACCACGAATCGTAGCGTCGAGGTAGGGGAGCAAACCAGCCGCCCCTGCCATAGAAGCCCAGCAGTGTCCTGTCTCCCAACTCCTGCGCCGGCAGGTCCGACCGCCCCCGCGCAGAACCGGCCTGCGTGATCACCTCCCTCGGCATCGACATCATCGAGATCGACCGCATCCGACAGGCACTCGAACGTTGGCCCCGCATGGCGGCGCGTCTCTTTACCGAAGGCGAGCGGGCCTACTGCGACGGCCGGTCCGATTCCGCCCCCCGATACGCCGCTCGCTTTGCCGCAAAAGAAGCCACCGCGAAGGCCCTCGGCCGCTGGCTCCGCTGGCAGGACGTGGAGATAGTGCGCGACCGGGCCGGCGCCCCTCGCCTCTCGCTCTCCGGCGAGGCCGCCCAGCTTGCCCGTGTCGCCGAGGGTGGGCGCCTGATGCTCTCATTGTCCCACAGCCGCGACTACGCCGTCGCCTGCGTGATTTGCCTCCTTCCGCAGGAAACCGGCGGCCCGCCTGGAACTTAGCTACCTCTTACTCGGGAAGTGCAGGCATGAAGATCGTCACCACCGAGCAGATGCGGGAGCTCGACCGCAAGGCAACCGAGGAGCGCGGCATCCCGGGCCTCACTCTCATGGAGAACGCCGGCCGCGCCGTCGCCGACGCGGCAGCCCGTATGGCCCCCGACTCCTCTGATCGGCCCATCGTCATCATCTGCGGCAGCGGCAACAACGGCGGCGATGGATTCGTCGCCGCTCGACACCTCGTTGAGATGGGCCGCAAGGTCCAGGTCCTCCTCGTCGGCGCTCGTGACGCAGTCCGCGGAGACGCGGAGGCAAACCTGCTTCGTCTTGACGAAGTGGGTATCCCCGTCACCGAAGTCACGGAGGCCGAACCTGTCGCTGGCGCCTGCCGCCGGGCCGGGCTGGTGGTGGACGCAATCCTCGGCACCGGCCTCTCCGGGAAAGTGCGCGGACTGATCGGAGAGGTGATCGACGCTGTCAGGACGTGCGGCCGCCGCGTGCTTGCCGTGGACGTTCCCTCCGGCCTCGACGCAGACACCGGCGAGCCCCTGGGCCTCGCGGTTGCGGCCGAGGAAACCGTCACCATGGGTCTCCCCAAGCTCGGCCTCTTCCTCCATCCCGGTGTAGACCACGCCGGGCGGGTGACAGTCGCCGATATCGGTTTCCCGCCGGATCTCGTCGGCGAGTCGGACTCCGTCGGCGAGCTGATCGCGCCGGAATGGGTGCGCATGTTGCTCCCGCGACGACCGCGCAGCGCGCACAAGGGGGACTTCGGCCGCGTGCTGGTGATCGCCGGATCGCTCGGCATGACGGGCGCCGCCTGCCTCTGTGCTGAAGGCGCGCTGCGGGTAGGCGCCGGCCTGGTGACCGTGGGCTGTCCCGTCGGCATCAACGATATCCTCGAAGCCAAGCTAACAGAGGCGATGACCTTCCCGCTGCCGGAAACGTATAGCCGTACCCTCGACACCCGCGCCCTGGCCCCAATCCTGGAGCTGGCCGAGGAGGCCAGCGTGATCGCCATCGGTCCCGGCCTTTCGCGCGAGCCCGAGACTGCGGTGCTGGTGCGGCGTCTCGTCGCCCGCGTGGGCAAGCCAATGGTGATCGACGCGGACGGGCTCAACGCCCTGGCCGATGCTGCGGTGATCCTCGAGGGCGGGCACGCCCCGGCCGTGCTGACCCCTCACCCCGGAGAAATGGGCCGGCTGATGGGCGCTTCCCCCGCAGCGGTTCAGGCGAAGCGAGGGCACTTCGCCCAGGCCGCAGCAGATCGGTGCCACAGTGTGATAATACTAAAGGGAGCCTGCGCGCTCGTCGCCGAGTCGGGCCGCGCGCTCACGGTCAACCCTACCGGAAATCCGGGGATGGCGACCGGAGGCACTGGCGATGTGCTGACCGGCATGGTGGCCGGACTCATCGCGCAGGGCCTGCTGCCGTTCGAGGCCGCCGCCGCGGGCGCCTATCTGCACGGGCTGGCCGGCGATCTGGCAGCCCGGCGATTGGGCCAGGCGAGCCTCCTCGCGGGCGACGTGCTGACGGCCGTGCCGGAGGCGATCAGACAGGTTAGCAGCGGAGAGATTGAGCGAATATGAACCTAGTTTCGATTCGAGATGGCGGCCGTTCGGCGGCGCAGTGCGACGCGCGCTCCCCGACGAAAGAACCGCAGTGCCGGTAGCCTCGTCGTCGATCGTGCAAGCGGTGACTTCGGCGGTCCTTTTGGTCGCTGTCTTGGTGCTGTACCTGCGGCGCTTTGCACCTCCCTGGCGGTGGGTGGGAATCGCGTTGATGGTCTGCGTGCTCGACCAGGCGGCGAAGGCACTGGTGTCGCCGCGGCTGGAGCACGAGCGCATCTCGCTGCTGGGGGGATGGCTGCGCATCACCTATGCTCAGAACTGGGAGCAGGGATTCGGCGGCAGCTTTTCCTATCTGCTGTTCGCCACCGCCATCTGTGTGATGGCGCTCTTCTTCCTGTACGGTCGGCTGGTTAAGACGAGGTACCGGATGTCGTCGCTGGCGGAGCTGGGCTGTGCGCTGATGATCGGCGGATATGTCGGTATTTTGCTGGATCGCGTCAGGTTGGGATTCGTCATCGATTTCCTCGAGTTCGGCCATGTGAGTGGGTTCGTCTATAACATCGCGGACCTGGCGGTTTTCGTGGCCCTCGCGCTGTTGATCGGACGCGGGCTCCAGTTCCTCGGCGAGGTGCGCACCCGGCGGCTGAACCTGCAAGACAGAGTGGTGTAGGCGATGGCCGCCGATCCGGCGGACCTGGGACGGCGTCTCGCGCGCCGGCTCACGGCGGGTGCAGCGCGGCCGAGGGCGAGGGTGCTGGCCGCGCAGATGGGGATCCAAATGGTGGAGCAAGAGCGGCCGCCGGCCGCGCAGCCGCGGCTGAGAAGCGAGTATCGAGCAGCGCCCCCCCAGATCATCCTCTACCGCAAGGTGCTCGATGAGCTATCGGCAGCGCGGCGGGAGGATGTGGTGTCCGGCGAGGCGGAATTCGATCTCGATGAGGTGCACGTGGCGCACGAGCTGTTCCACCATTTGGAGCGCGCCGAAGGTCTGGGGCCGCTGACGGCGGGGGAGAGCGAGGAGGCGGCGCACGCCTTCGCGCGGGAGCTTCTGGGGCTGCTGTTCGATCCGCGGGAGCTGTAGCAACTGGGGCGGTGAGCACGTCTGCGCGAAGGCCATATTCGCTTTCTTCCTAGCCATGCATACAATTGATTGATCTACACTCCTGTGGGAGTGTTAGAGCACTCTTGTGGGAGTGTTGGAGCACTCCTATAGGAGTGGGACAATGGACAATTCTCGGCCATTCGCTGATTGTCCGGACATGTCCGTTGGCTCTGAGGGTATCTGAGGGGGCTTAGAAAATGTCCGCGATATGGCCAAAGATGTCCGTTGTCCGTCCGTTGGCCGGAACACGTCCATTCGGTCAATTCGGACATTTTGGACATGTTTGGACATCGGGCGGACATTCTGATATGTCCACAGCAGACGCCCGCTCGCACAAGAGTTGAGTGATAGCTTGGTATTGAACGCCACGTCGGCACGCTGGGAAAGCAGGGGCGGCCGCGCGGTGACGACTCAACCGAGGGAGATCAGGAGGATGGCTGGCCCGTAGGCGGTGCGGCTATTCGATTGCCTCGATGAACCCCGGTTCGAGGTCGGTGACTTTGATCCACCAGAGGAGGGGGGATTCGTCAGCGCCGATCCAGAGGTCCTGCTTGCCCGGTGTGCCGAGATGCAGGAAGCGCAGAGCCCAGCGCTGGCCGTTCTCTTTCGAGCCGACCCACTGCCAGCCACCAGGAGGGCCGCTCTGTATGCCGTCGTAGTCGGCGAGCTTGATGCCGTTGACGTCAAGCCAGGTGTTGTCGTCCGAGGCGTAGCCCTTCTGCCACTTGTCCCAGTTCTGGGCGCAGACCTGAATCCACACCGGGCCATTGGCATAGAACTCATACTTCTTCCACCAGTAGCTGTTCGCCGGAGACGAGGTCGGTTGAGTCCAGGGGTCCCATCCCAGGAACTGAGGGTCGATGGCCCCAGGCGCCCGCTCGTTGGGGTGGACTTCGAGGAGGACTTCGGGAATCGGTATCGGCAGCACCGTCAGGGTGGTGGAGTCTGTATCGAGGAGCGGGGGAGTACCATCGCAGGTGGCCTCGAGCGTGAGGTTGATAACCAGATCGGCGCCGGTCAGGTTCATGGGCGCGGTGTAGCTGGGGTTCTGCTCATCTGGCGAGGGATCGAAGCTGCCTCCCGCGGCGCCGTCATCCCAGGACCAGGAGGCCACCGAGTGGCCGCCGCTGTCGGAGAAGACGGCCGACAGGTCGGCAGTGCCGCCGGGGCCCACGGTATCTGGGACTGGCGCGTTGGCCGTCACCTCGAAGGTATGTGCCACCGGCTCGACGGCAAGGCTCGTCCAGTCGCTGTCGCCGAGTGGCTCGGCGCCATCGCAGGTAGCGTTCACCGTGAGAGTGACAACGAGGTTGGAGTCGGTGGTGTTGGCGGGAGCGTTGTAGGTCGGGTTCTGCTCAGTAGGCGAAGGGCTGAAGCTGCCGCCCGCGCCGCCATCGTCCCAGGACCAGGAGGCCACGGAGTGGCCGCCGCTGTCGGAGAAGGTGGCGGAGAGGTCGGCGCTGCCGCCAGACCCGACGGTATTCGGCACAGGTGCATTGGGAGTGACCTCAAAGGTGTGAAGGATGAAGTTGGTGGCGATGTTCTTCTCACCGTCCATGGTGATGTCGTCCGGGCTTGTGCTACTGGTCAGGTCGCCCGACCAGTGGGAGAAGAGCCAGCCGCTGTCGGGCACGGCCTGGAGGCTGACGGTGGTGCCGCAATCGAAGAGGTCGGACCAGGGGAGGGCAACGGGCGTGCCGTCAACCTCTATGCTGCCATTCCCGCTTCCGGTGAGGCTGAGGGTGTATTGGATGATGGTGAAGTTGGCGGTGACGGACTTGTCTGCGTCCATGGTGATGGTGTCTGGGTTCGTGCTGCCCGTCAGATCTCCCGACCAGCCAACGAAATCTTGGCAGCTGTCCGAGATAACCTCGAGCGTCACGGTGGCCTCGCCCGGGAAGGCCCCGGACCAGGGGAGTCGGTGCACATGACCGTTTGCCCTGACCCAGCCGGAATCCCCATTCAGCGCAAGGATGTAACCCGGCACTAGGTGAGCGATCTGGTTGTGAACCGTGTCGGCGACCCAGCAGGAGCCATCGCTCGTGTTCGCTGAGACGGCCGTTGGCCCCCCGAACCAGCTCCCGCGCCACAGCTGTGTCCCGTCCGCGGCGAGGCGGACAACAGAGCTGTCCCAGGCTGATATCTCCGGATGACTGAACTCGGAGTCGGCCACCCAGCAGGAGCTGTCGGCCGGGTCAACCGACGTGCAATCCGGGCCCATGAAGTTGGTGGCGCGCCCCAGCTCGGTCCCGCTTTCCGAGACATGCACGACGGCGCCATCCCACCTGTCGGCAACCCAGCACGAGTGATCGTTGGGGTCGGCAGACACAGAAACTGGGTCGTCGAAGCTCTGGGCAGGAGCCGACCAGAGTTCAGTGCCGTCCTCGGCGAGGAGAGCTACGCTGTCCTGGACCCAGTTCGCAACCCAGCAGGATCCGTTCGACGGATCGGCCGACACAGAATTCGGCGCGCCCGGATATGTATGGCCAAGCGAACCAGCGTTCCCTGTCCAGAGGAGGCCGCCGTATTCGTCGTAGTGGATAACCCCAGTGCCTCCGGGGGCCGCGACCCAGCAGGAGTCGTCGTCGGTGTCGACCGAGACGCACTTTGCCGTGGCGTCAGAGTCCCACCCACTCCAGATCTCGGCTCCGTTCTCTGCCAGATGCGTCACGCGCGCATCGACGTACTGCCACAGATCGTAATCCAAGACTCCCTGCTCAGCGATCCAGCAGGAGTTGTCGTTCGAGTTCACCGAGACCGACACGGGTTGGCTGTAGCCGCCCTGCCTCAGCAACTCCACGCCGCTCTCAGCCAAGTGTACTACCTCGTTGTTGTCCATGTCCGCTACCCAACACGAGTTGTCCCCCGGGTTGGCCGAAACCGACAACAAGGCGGGGCTGAATCCAGCCCCGCGCCACAGCTCTGTCCCGCCCGCGTCCATGTGGAGTAGCTGGCGGTAGCCATAGGCGACCTCAGCAGTGAGCCACCACGAGTGGTCGCCCGGGTCTACGGAGAGAGCCTTTGGCACCCAGGCATCGGTCGTTCGGAGCAGCTCCGTGCCGTCCTGTGACAGATGGATGAGCGCGACGCCGTACCCCTCGAAGGAGTAACCGAAGCCATCAGCAGCAACCCAGCAGGAGTGGTCAGACGGATCAACAGCTACGAACTCAGGCTGGGCAAACATGCCGGCCCGGAGTAGTTCGCTGCCGTCTGCGGCTAGATGCACGACCTGCCCGTGGCCGGTGTCGGCGATCCAGCATGAGCTGTCGCTCGGGTCCACGGCTACACACTGGGGATTTCTCACGTCCCAGAACCGGAAGACCTCGGTCCCGTCTTCTGCCACGTGCACCACTGAGCCCGAGCCGTACCGAACGTCAACCACCCACACGGATCCATCGGTCGGGTCTACGGAGATCGACGAGGGTGCGTCGAACCCGCCTCCGCGCCACAGCTCGCTGCCATCAGGCGCAAGATGCACGATCTGGCCTAGGTCGTAGCCCATCGAGTAGATGCCCCTGTCCGCTACCCAGCAGGAGCCGTCATCTGGGTTCACACAGACAGACCAGGGCTGTGCAAACGCGCCAGAGCACCACAACTGAGTGCCGTCCGCAGCGAGGTGGACGACCTCACCGGCGGCGCGGTCCGCTACCCAACAGGACTTATCTGTCAGGTATACCGCGATGGAGCCGGGGTAAGAGAAGCCGTCCGTCTGGGAGAGCACGGTCCCGTCGGCCGCCACATGCATCACGCTACCACCGGTGGCGGCCCAGCACGAGCCGTCACTTGGGTCCACCGCCGATACCGCGTGTGCATAGCCGAACTCGCTTCGCCAGCCTTCCACGAAGACCTCAGCACCTTCTGACCGCACGATCAGCGTGATGGAGTCGCTGTCGGTCGCTGGGGAAGGGCCATCGCAGGTCGCCGACACCGTCAGCATCACTGCGAGGTCGGACCCGCTCACATTCAGGGGAGCAATATAGACCGGGTTCTGTATCGTTGGCGATGGTACGAAGCTACCTCCCGCGCCGCCATCATCCCACGCCCACGACGAGACCGAATGTCCGACACGATGGTCGTCGAAGTTCGCCCAGAGATCGTGACTGCCGCCAGAGGGTATGATCGAGGGTGGTACTGGGCCAGCGGTGAGGGGGCTCCGTCTCTGAGCCTTCACCTCGAAGCCGTGCGCCCGCGGCTCGACCACGAGAGTCACGGAGTCTGAAGCGCTGACAGGTGAGGGGCCGCCGCAGGTGGCCGTCACGGTCAGAGCTATCTCGATGCTCTGGTCTGTGCCGTTGCCCAGGTCGTAGTAGGCTGGGTTCTGCACGTCGGCGGAAGGAAGGAACCACCCTCCCGCGCCGCCATCGTCCCACTCCCATGAACTCACGCTGTGCCCATAGCTGTCATTGGCAGTGGCCGTACACTCGCTGCCATACCACATGGTGACGAATGGGTCGCACTCAGCCGCGACGGAGAACGTGTGCGCGGAATCTGTGAACTCGGCCGTGATAGACGTGTCGCGGTCCAGCACGATGGTTGTGGGGTTCTCATCCTCTGAGAGATCACCCGACCACGCGATGAATGTCCAGCCGCTGTCGGGCACGGCCTCCAGGGAGATCTGAGTGCCGCAATCGAAGCTGCCGGACCAGGGGAGAACCGCCACTTCGCCATCTACCGTTACGCTACCGTTGCCACTTCCGGCCAGGTTGAGCGTGAACTGGGAGGAGACGGGAGACGATCCGACCGTGATGGTCTTATCGCCGTCCATGGTGACGGTGGTGGGATTGTCGGTGCTCGTGTGGTCGCCGGACCAGGTGGTGAAATCGTAGCAGCTGTCCGGCACAGCCTCAAGTGTGACCACACACCCCTCATGCAGCACGCCGGACCACGGCAAGGAATGCAGCGCGCCGTTCACCTTGACTGAGCCACTGCCTGTGAAGGTGAGCGTGTGGTAACTGGGCAGCAAGTGCACAACCTGGCCGTTCCAGTAATCGGCCACCCAACAGGAGCCATCGTTCCGGTTCACCGAGAGAGACGACGCTTCGTCGAAGCCGGCGCCCTGCCAGAGCTCCGTGCCGTCCGCGGCGAAATGAAACACCTTGCCCCCGGTTCCCACCCAGCAGGAACCGTCCGTCGGGTTGACCGCAACCGAGTAGACACCAGATAGATTGCGGCGCCAGATCTCGTCTCCGTTCTCGGCAAGGTGTACGACATCGGTATTGTCGGCCACCCAGCACGAGTCGTCCGTGGGGTTGACGGAGACGCAATCTGGCTGGTAGAACTCTCCTCCGCGCCACAATACGGTGCCGTCGGCCGCCAGATGGATCACCTGAGGTCCCAAGCGGCCGGCCACCCAACAAGAGCCGTCTGACTCGTTGACGGCGATCGACTCTGCACAGCACGTCTCCCACTGCTCGGTAAGCAGAGAGCCGTCCGAAGCGAGCAATATCGCCACACCGCCGCCGGTGATCCAGCAGGAACCGTCGGCTGGATTGAGCGACAAGCCCAACACACCTCCCCAGGATTCCCGCACGATCTCAGTACCATCTGACGTGAGTCGCACCAGCTGACCGTGCCCCGTGTCTGCGACCCAGCAAGAGCCGTCTGTCGGGTCTACTGCGACGGCGCGTGGGTTATAGAAGAGACCGCCCCGCCAGAGTTCCGAGCCATCCTCGGCAAGGTGTACCACGCTGGTGCCGCCCCATTCCTCCGCGACCCAGCAAGAGCCGTCCGTGGCATTCACGGCGACGCAGGCAGGCTCACCAAACATGTAGAGGCGCAGTGCCTCAATGACGGTCTCCGCGGAGACTGGCTGTGCGCAGAGGCAGAGGATGAACAGGGGGGAGAGAGTTAAGAGCAAGCGGCGCACAGTCATGGCGGCGGTCCTCCACTGCGGATTGTAGACACCCGAGCGCGTCCGCTCTCGGGACTCAGCATGATAACTCGGCGCGATACCCAGGAAATAATAGCACGGGGTCGGGGAGAGAGCAAGCGGTTTGGGCGGATGAGAAAGGCGGCGGGGCGTCCCTAACTCGGCATAGCCGGCCGGGCTGGCGGCGTCCACAAGAGGCCTAGCCAGCGGCCTTTCGGGCCCAGCCACACGCTACCGAAGCGACCAAACGCGGGCGGCGGGATTCACATGGCGCGTTGGGCCGGGAGGATGCGGCGGGTGCGCTGCGAAAGGATAGAGCGTGAGAGCCGCGGGGTTCCTTGGGAACCCAGTCGAGGGGGAATCCATCTCATCATCACATGGCGCAGCGGCCAGCTAGAACGGGAACTATGCAGACTTCGAGAGAAGTGATCGACGGGCTGATGCGGGGCGGCGGGGCAGAGCGAATGGGGGTGATGGATTATCCTTGGCCCGATACGCTGACGAAGTGGACGAAGGAGGGCTATCCGACCAAGGAGGATGGCCAGCCTGTCAACCCGGTTGACCATTTCGGGTTCGACATGTGCGGTGTGAACAGCTGGTTCGACGTCATGCCGCTGCGGGGGGTGTCGGAGCTTGTCGAGGAGACAGACGCCTGGACGATCAAGAGAAACGGCGCCGGGGCCGCGCTGAAGTACTGGAAGCACAAGTCGGGCACGCCGGAACACATCGACTTCCGCATGACGAGCCGCGCGATCTGGGAGCGCGATTACCGGCCGCACTTGCTGGACCTCGACAGGGAGCGCGTGGATGTCAAGGGTGCTGCGGAGGCGCTCGCCGCGCGGAGAGAGCAGGGGCTGTGGACCCACTACGGCCATCTCTTCATCTGGGAGAACATGCGCCAGAGCATGGGCGATGTGTGCATGTACGAGAGCCTTCTGCTGGACCCGGATTGGATCCACGATTACAACAGAGTGTACACTGACTTCTTCAAGACTTACTTCCGAGTTCTCATCGAGGAAGCAGGGAAGCCGGACGGGATTTGGGTCTACGAGGATCTGGGTTACAGGAACGGTCTGATCTGCTCGCCGGAGGTGCTGGAGCGGCTGATCTTCCCCTACTACAGGGAGCTGGTCGAGTTCTTCCACGGCTACGACCTGCCGGTCGTGTTCCATTCCTGTGGAGGAATCGAGCAGGCGCTACCACTCATCGTCGAGGCGGGGTTCGACGGGCTCAATCCCATGGAGGTGAAGTCCGGGTGTGATGCGCTGCGGTTCGCCGAGCGGTACGCGGACAAGCTCGCGTTCATCGGGGGGCTGGATGCTCGCATCCTCGAATCGGGGGATCGGGAGCGGATTCGCCGGGAGGTGGTTGCGCTCATAGATGGCATGAAGGCCAGGGGCGCTCGCTATGTGTTCGCCTCGGATCATTCCCTCTCGACGAATGTCGCCTATGCGGATTTTCTGTATGCGCTGGACGTCTATCGAGAGCACATGGCGTACTAGGCCCCACCAGGAGCATCGGCGGCCGAACCCGCGTCAATCCCGACGGCGCGCCCAGCAGCGCACGAGCTGCGTAGAGGAACGGCACGGCCCAAGACTTGGCCGGCAGTCCGGCGCGAGTCAGGTGTCGAGGGAGCGCAGGTCGGGGTCCTGGTCCACGCCCAGGGGCTGCTCGAACTGCTCGCCGACGAGGATCCGGGCGAGGATGCTGCCGAGCTCTTTGACCTGGAAAGGCTTGGTGATTACCGCGGCTGTGCCGAACTGCGTCGCGCGCTGATGAAAGGTCGGGTCCTTCTGAGCGGTGATTACGACTACGGGGATGTCGGCTGACTTGGGGTTCTGCTTCATCTCTCTGAGGGCCTCGACCCCACCCATGAGCGGCATGTGGAGGTCGAGGGTGATGAGGTCGTACTGCCCCTGAGCGGCCTTGGTCCGGCCCTGGGCGCCGTCGCTGCAGTAGTCGAGGATGTGCTCTACACCGGCCGCCTCGAGCGCGGCCCTGATCAGGCGGGCGACGGTCGGCTCATCGTCTATCACGAGAATCCGTTTCATCGCGCACCCCTCCTCTGTCCCGGATTCAAGAGACTCACGCGCGGCGTGTTTTCGCTGCCAGAGGGGGGCCGCCCTTCTCCGCATAGTTGAGAGTGGCCTGCTGAGGGGAAAAAGGTGCCCCAGGTGTCCGGTGGACCCCGGCAATTACGGGTAGAGCACAGGGCAATGACAGTCGGGCCTCAAGCGGCGCGCGGTACGATGGTCGGATGTGTGAGCTAAGGCAGTTGGCGGCCTTCGTCCCGATACTGGATGGGGGTCTTGGCGTAGCGCTGCCGGAAGGCGTGGTAGAAGTGGCTCGCATCCCTGAAGCCGGACTGTCCGGCGATGGCTTCCGCGGGGAGGTCGGTGTGGAGGAGCGAGCGAGCGGCGTGGGCGAGTCGGGTTCGCAGCTCGAATCTGCCGAAGCTCAAGCCCATCGTATGTCGGAACACCACGCCGAGTCGGGATGAACTCAGCCCGCACTCGGCGGCGGCCTCGACCAAGGTCACGCGCCGGGACCGCCGGGAATGGACCAGTTTGAGGGCAGGCATGATGCGAGCGAGGTCGCCCATGCGGGGGGAGGTAGTCTGGGCAGCCCGTTCCGGGATACTCGAGGCGCGGGTCAATAGGACCAGCAAGCGCATGATGCTCAGCCGCAGCACGGTGCGCCATGCGAAGGGCTTCTCCTCAATCTCTCGCACAAGCTCTCGGCCGATGGCGAGCACCTGGTCGCGCGCCTCGGGCGTATTGATCCGCGGGCGATTCTCTGGGGGGATGGCGTAGAGGGCCAACCACGAGCGGTCCTCGGCGATCATTTCTCCCTCAAGGAACTCAGGCAGGAAGTGAACCACCACGGAGCGCGATTCCTTCTCCATGCAGCGCCATCCATGGGGCTCCCAGGCTGCGCTGAGAGTGACATCCCCAGGGCCGACGGCAAACACGTGGTCCTCGAAGTGCATTTCCTGCCCTCCGGTGAGCACCAGGCCGACCTCGAAGTCCTGGTGCATGTCGGTGGCCAGCGGGGTGGGCTGGGGCCAATAGCGGGCGAGGCCCAGGACGGGGTCGTCTGGTGTAAGTCCGAAGTCGACCTGTTTTGCCAACACGGGGTTTGACGCTCCTATGTGCAGACTACGCGACCGCGTGCAGCGTCCCAAACGGATTATACAAGAATCCGCGTGGACTAGCCAGTCTGCGCACGAATTAGACAGGAAGTCGCGCTGCTGCGCCAGTGACGAATTGGGCGGCCCCAGCCTATTATGTGTGATGAATGAGGAGGTGCTCAGGAGGTACTCGGGGGCCGCTGGAAACCTTGCCGTCCGGCATGGGAAGTGGTATTATTCGAGGTGGGTTTGGGTAGAGTAAACTGGAGGGCGGTTCTTTCCGCCGGTCCGGCCGGTGGAGTGATAACGGTGTACGCGTCGGATTGAGTCCGCGCCGCCGCGTCAGACATGAGTGCGGCGCAGGGGCGGAGAGGAGGTGATGTAGACCTGCTGCCGGCGCGTGATTCTTCGAAGGCAACCATATCGGAGCATACTACTGAGGAGGCGAGAACGGTTTCATGAGAACAAGAAAGCACAAGGGATTTACGCTGATCGAGCTGCTGGTAGTTATCGCGATCATCGGGATTCTAGCAGCGATGGTGTTCCCGGTATTCGCACGGGCGCGCGAATCCGCGCGCAAGGCCGTGTGTCTGTCCAATGTGAAGAACATGGCCCTCGCCATTCAGATGTATCTGGCGGACAACAACGACACGTTCCCACCGTCGGAGCACCGCCAGGAGGTGTTGGATTTCTTCATGACCGCCCCCGGTGGCGGGGACGAGCTCTGCGGCTACACAGACGCCGAGCATCGGACTCCCGAGCAGCGCGCCAACATGACCAATCCGTACCTGAGGTGGCCGGTCGTCTTCGACGAGTACGTCAAGAACCGGGATGTCTGGCGGTGCCCAAGCGCGAAGCTGACCGGCACTGCGCGCTTCATCATCCCGATGGCGAATTGGGTGGGATATCTTGAGTCCACCATTGGTATGTGGGGCGATCCCGTGGGCATCGGCCCGTGTTACGAGAACGTCTTCCCATCCGGATGGGGCGGGGCGGTGACCGACTCCATCGTACAGGGGATAATGGCCGGTCCCGGCGTTCAGGGCGCGGAGGAGGAAACCGTGTCCAACAAGGTGTTCGCTCAGGATTACTCCACAGGCGAGCAGAACTTCTACGACGCGAAGATGGTGAGCTATCAGGACGTCGCCCACGTGCCGGTGGTCGCGGATGGAGGGGCGAAGGCTGGCTTCCTGAGCATCGGCACCATGGCATATCCCGACATCTGCTGCGCGGAGTGCGGTGGCATTGCTCCCTTCACGTGGGATTGGGGTGGCAACGCAGCCGGGATAGCCGCGTGCCCCACGGGCGAGTGGTGCCCGATATGTTACGCAACGCACGCTCCGAACGCCTGGTGGAACGCTGACGGCTTCGACGATGATGCGATGAATGCCAGCACTCGCCACCTGGGCGGCAGCAACATCGGCTGGGCGGACGGCCACGCCACATGGATTCACGCCCACAGGCTGTGCGCCATGTGCGATGAGGGAGAGATCGAGGGCGTCGGCTTGATCTGCCCCGACATGACCACAGTGGAGGGGTATCTAGCGAACTGCGGCGCAGAGCTCCCGTTAGGCTCCCACTTCCTCTTCAGCAAGCACAGGGACTGGTACGGCAACTAGTAGTACGCGTCCCTTCTCGGCTGTTGCCGAGATAGGTGTGTGGACAAAGGCGGAGCGCCTTCGGGCGCTCCGCCTGGCTGTTGCGGGGGCCTGGTTCTCTGTGGTGTCATGGGATTCAAGGCACGGGCGGAAGGTACGCGTGGCGCCGCGGAGAAACGGTACAGCAGCGAGGTGAAAGGAGGTGAGGCAGGCAGTCGGACCTCGGAGGTACGCTCAGAAATGGCTGTGACGGCGGGTAGGTAAACTCGAGGGAGGGACACAGGAGATGGGAATGCGACGACGCAAGGGTTTCACGTTGATCGAGCTGCTGGTTGTTATCGCGATCATCGGGATTCTAGCAGCGATGGTGTTCCCGGTATTCGCACGGGCGCGCGAATCCGCGCGCAAGGCGGTGTGTCTGTCGAATATGAAGAACATCGCCCTGGCCATTCAGATGTATCTGGCAGACAACAACGACACGTTTCCACCGTCGGAGCACCGCCAGGAGGCCGTTGACTACTTCGCGACGATACCGGGCGGGCACTCCGACGGGCACCCGTGCAAAGCCGACGAGGACAACCCCCGCTTCGACTGGAAGGCCAACCTGTCCAACCCGTATCTGAGATGGCCCGTGATTCTCGACGAGTACGTCAAGAACCGCGACGTCTATCGCTGCCCCAGCGCTAAGGTGGACCAGTCGGCGGCCTTCATCTACGGGCAGCAGGACTGGCTGCTGTACTTGCAGGTCAACGCGGGAAACTGGGGAGATGCCTTGGACCTCGGCCCGTGCGAGGGGACGATGGCCTTCCCGGCGGGATGGGGGGGCGGCATCACCGACTCCATCGCCCAGCAGGCGATGGCCTGGATAGATACCCGTCACGGAACGGGAGAGGGAAGCCACAAGACGTTCGTCCAGAACATCGGGGTCGGCGAGCAGAACTTCAACGACAGGAAGCTGGTGGAGTTCCAGGATGTGGCCCACGTCCCGGTCTGTGCGGACAGCGGCATGTCGGGGACCTTCCTGAGCATCGGCAACATCGCCTATCCCGACATCTGCTGCGCGGAGTGCGCTGGCATCGTTCCCTGGGCGTGGGATTGGGGTGGCGAGGCGGCTGGGATAGCCGCGTGCCCCACCGGCGAGTGGTGCCCGGAATGTTATGCAATGCACGCCCCGAACGTCTGGTGGAACGCTGACGGGTTCGACGTGGATGCGATGAAGGCCAGCACCCGTCACCTCGGCGGCAGCAACATCGGCTGGGCGGACGGCCACGCCACATGGATTCACGCCCAACGGCTCATTTCCATGTGCGACGAGGAAGAGATCGAGGGCGTCGGCACAGTCTGTGGTACTGGGGGCTCCTCGCTGGAGGGGTATCGAGCGGTCTGCGGCGATCCCCCAGCAGGCGCGCACTTCATGTTCAGCCAAGCCATAGACTGGTATGGAAGAGACACCATCAAGTGAGGCCCGACTGCGCGCTCAGCGCTGGCGACAGCGCTGGCGATGCGGAAGGGCTATGCTGACCCGGTAGCCTCGGTCTACCGTGGCCGGTGTGTGGACAAAGGCGGAGCGCCTTCGGGCGCTCCGCCTGTTTGTGTTGGCAGCCGCAGTTTGGATCTCGGTTCGGCCGAGATAGGTGCTGGAGGTTGACTAGTTGCTGGGCACTCTCCTATCATACACGGCGCGGGCGGGGGCGCTGTCGCATGCTCCAACGGTGACACATCTGCGGTGCGACGCGCAGGAGTCGGCAAGCCTGTTGGCGTTCGAGCCTGTGAACGAGGAGCATGGACACAGACGCCGCTGAGAATCAAACACTCCGCCCGGACGCCGACGCCCGCGGGGAAACAACCCGGCCGGTGCTCATCATCGCCGTCATCCTGGTATTGGCGGTCGGGGTCCTGGGCTTCTGGTTCGATATCTACGGGTGGGCGGCGCAGAGGTTCGGGTCGGGGGTGCCGGGGTCGGGTTCCTTTGCGCTGCTCTTCCTGATCGCGGCACTGATGGGCCTGTCTCCCATTGGCCGACGCCTGGGACTAACGCGGCGCCATCTGCTGGCCATCTACGCTATCGTGTCGGTGGGCGCGCCGATCGTCTCCTACAAGGTGATGCAGACGATGCTCGCCACCTGCACGGTCCAGCGGTATCTGGGGATGACCACCCAGCCGCTGTGGCAGGAGAGCTTCCTGGAGAGGATTCCGGCCTGGCTCGCCCCTACTGATTGGCTTGCCGTGGAGGGGTTCTATCACGGCCTCGGGTGGACGCCCTGGTACGCGTGGTGGTCTCCGCTCCTGGTGTGGTGTTCGTTTCTGCTCGCGCTCTGCGTCTGCTCTACGTGCCTCATGCTGCTCCTTCAGCGCCAGTGGATCACTCACGAGAGGTTGACGTTCCCGCTCGCCCAGATCCCCCTCGAGATGGTGGCCGAGTCGAAGGCCGAGAACGGGCGGCGGATAGGGCGGCTGACGACTTCATCCGTCTTCTGGTTCGGGCTGGCGATGTCGCTCGGGCTGACGGCGCTGCAGACGCTTTCCCGGTACGTGCCCTCCGTTCCCGCCATTCCTCTCGGCCCGGTGAGGGTAATGGAGTGGCAGCGGATCGGGCCCCTGGCCGGTCTGGACGAGATCAACCTGGTGTTCTATCCGTGGTTGATCGCAATTGCCTACCTCATCCCGAAAGATCTGTCGTTCTCCTGCTGGTTCTTCTGGTTCGTGCGGCTGGGGCTTCATGTGATCGCCATTGCAGCCGGGGCGACTCCCGAGCGGCCCGCCTTCCACTGGTCGAGTGAGTTCCCGGCCCCCGTGTACCAGGGCGGAGGGGCGCTGCTTGCCATCGCCGGACTCTCGATCTGGTCGGCCCGCCGGCATCTCGGACATGCCATCCGCGTAGCGTTCAGCCGCCAGTCCGGGCGCGCGGACGCGGATGAGCCCATTCCCTACCGATGGAACCTAATCGCCTTTCTGTTGAGCTTCAGTTGGCTGTCGCTTATCTGCTGGTGGGCGGGATGCCGGGTGGGAGTCAGCATCCTGCTCGTCGGCCTGATCCTGGTCTTCTTCACAACCTGGGTGCGTCTGCGAGCCGAGACGGGGCTGGGGTTCCTGCCATATACGTTCTTCATCCACCAGATCATCGTCGTGCCGCTGGGCAGCGCGGTCTTCACGCCGCGGGAGATGATCATGGTCCACGCGGCTCACTGGTCGTATCACAGCAATGGCAATGCTCTCGAAGTGCTCCCAGGGAATGCCCTGGAGTCGATGAAGATCGCCGACTCCGCGGGGATCAGGAAGCGCTCGCTCGTTGCTGCAATGGCCATTGGGGTCGTGTTGCTGATCGTGCTAGGAGCTTACATCACGCTGACGGGGACCTACCGCTACGGCTTCCTCAACATGGGGCCGAGGGCGCTCGAACACGAGCTGCTGGTCTACAGCCACAGTCTGCACGGCTTTTTCGTGAGCCCGTCGGGGATCGATGTGGCGGGCACGATAGCCATCGGGGCGGGGGCGCTCGTTACGGTCTTGCTGGGAGCGATGAGGCTCCGCTTCTGGTGGTGGCCCCTCCATCCAATCGGCTACCTGGCTGCCCACACCTGGGTCATGTATATGTACTACATGCCGTTCATGGTGGCATGGCTGGCGAAGACTCTCGTCGTTCGCTACGGGGGGCTGCGGCTATACCGGCGGACCGTGCCTCTCGCCATCGGCTTCATCGCCGGCGATCTTCTGAACGAGATCTTGTGGGCCATCGTAACGCTCGTCACCGGGGTGCCTTTCAAGACCGGCCGATTGTGGTGATAGGACGGCGCCCGCGCGCTCGGCGTGGGATGGCTTCCGAGCGTCGTGACGCCTCAGAGCTGAGGAGGCGATCGGCCCCGGCCAGGGCGGGGGGAGTCGAGGCGCAGAGGGGCCGCCCGGCCCTCCGGCGAAGGGAACCCAGAGGCAGCGCTAATGATGAGGAGACAGCTAGAGTGCAACTGACCGGGAAGGTGGCTCTCCTCACCGGCGCCGGGTCAGGGATCGGCCGGGCCGCGGCGATCATGTTCGCGGAAGAGGGGGCCAGGGTGGCTGCGCTGGGCCGTACTGAGTGGAAGCTGCAGGAAACGGTGCAACTGTGTAAGGGCAGCGGCCAGGAGGTGATGGCGCTGGCGGCGGACGTATCGCAGGCGGATCAGATGCAGCAGGCGGTTGCGAAGGTGATCGAGCGCTGGGGACGGCTGGACATCGTGTTCGCGAATGCCGGTATCCTGGGCGTGTTGGCGCCCGTTGAGGACATCACCCCGGAGGAGTGGGACCGGACTCTCGCCATCAACCTGAAAGGGACCTTCCTCACCGTCAAGTATGCCGTTCCCCACATGCGCAAGCAGGGCGGATCGATCGTCATCACGTCTTCCGTGAACGGCACGCGGCAATTCAGCGGCGCCGGACATACGGCCTACTCGTGCTCCAAGGCGGCACAGGTGGCATTCGCGAAGATGACCGCACTGGAGTTTGCCCGGGACAAGATCAGGGTGAACGTGATCTGCCCCGGATGGGTGGCGACCGATGTTGCGGAAAGCGCCGAGCGGCGGGACCTGGAGCGGATCCGCGTCCCAATCGAGTTCCCTGAGGGCCCCTGGCCTCTGGCGGGCGATCAAGCCAGGCCTGAGCAGGTGGCACAGTTGGCGCTCTTTCTTGCCTCCGACGCCTCCGACCACATCACCGGTACCGAGATATGGATCGACGGGGGAGAGACTCTGCTTAGGGGGTAGAGGGCCGCCCTGTTGGATTTCGGCCTTCGCACACACCGGAGGAAAGCAGCAGCTACCGGCACCGCGATTTCCCGTGCCGGCAGGACACAAGGAGATGCGAGGATGGACCAGGGATTGCGTTTCAGCGGCCTCTATGTTATCGCGGTGACTCCCTTCGACCAGGAAGGACGTGTGGACGAGGAGTCACTGCGCGCGGAGGTGGAGTTCTGCATTGAAGCGGGAGTTCACGGTATCGTGACTCCGGCCAACGCGAGCGAATGGTATGCCCTGTCGGACCGCGAACGTCGGCACGTGGGGAAGGTCGTAATCGAGCAGACCGCCAAGCGCGTGCCCGTGATCATCAGCGTCACCGGCGGGTCGCAGTGCGCAGCGGTGGAGATGACCGAGGCGGCGCAAGAGATGGGCGCGGACGGGTTGATGGCGATGCCGCCTTCGCTGATGCCACCCCACCGCGAGGGTTTGTACGAATACTACCGGGGTATCTCGCAGGTGGCGCAAGTGCCGATCATCGTCCAGAACTGCCATCCGCCGCTCGGCACGCCAATGCCTCCTGAACTGCTGGCGCGGTTAGTGGATGAGCTGCCCTTGGTGGACTACATCAAGGAGGAGGCAGAGCCGTGTACTCGCCTGATGTCGCGGGCGAGGGAGTTGGTCCGGAACCAGGCCAAGCTCAAGGGCATCTTTGGCGGCCAGGGCGGCCGGTACATCATGAACGAGATTGCGCGCGGCCTGTGTGGGACGATGCCGGCCTGTGATATGCCGGACGCTCACGCCGCGCTGTGGGCTGCCTACGAGCGAGGTGATCTGGTAGAGACCCGAAGGCTCTACCGCCGCATCTTGCCCCTGCTGACCATGGAGGGTCTGTATCCCATGGTGATCTACAAGGAGGTCCTCCAGCGTCGAGGGGTCATCCGCACAGCAGTCGTGCGCAATCCGAGTCATGGGCCATTGGACGAGGTGGATCACCGCGAGCTGGACGTGCTGCTGGAGGAGATCTCCGACCTGCTCGTGGTGAAGGGGCCCTTCGCGTGAGGAGGCGACCGTGAAGATCGAACGCATATCGACCTGCATCATAGGGAACCCGTGGAAGAACTGGGTCATCATCAGGGTCGAGACCGATGAGGGCGTGACCGGCCTTGGAGAGGCAACCGGCATAACGTCGGCGCCAATGGCGGCTGAAACAGAGGAGATAGCGCGCTTTGTGATCGGTATGGACCCGAGGGAGCCGCTGCGGGTGGCGGAGGCGTTGGATAAGGGCACGAACCTGTCGCTGAAGACCCCCAGTTGTGGCATTGAGATCGCCTGCTGGGATATCCTGGGGAAGAGCTTGGGTGTCCCGGTCTGGCGGCTGTTGGGGGGGCGGGTGCACCGACGCCTGCGGGCATATGCCAATGGGTGGTACACCTGTCCGCGGGACCCGAGCGCGATCGCCGACCGGGCGCGGCAGGTGACGGAGATGGGCTACACTGCGCTCAAGTTCGACCCGTTTGGCAAGGCCTACCTCGAGCTCGATCGGTCAGAAGAGAGGCTTTCATTGGCCATCGTGCGGGCACTGCGCGAAGCCGTGGGAGATGATGTAGACATTCTGATCGAGGGACACGATCGCTTCTCCATGAGCACCGCGCTTCGGCTTGGTCGGGCGCTGGCGGAGTTTCGGCCGATGTGGTTCGAAGCGCCGGTGAACTCCTACAACATCACGGCGACTGTCGAGGTGGCGCGCGCCATGCCAATACCGGTGGCGAACGGCGAGCGACTGCAGTATCTCAGCGAGTTCTCCGCGCTGCTGGAGTCCGGAGCGGTGAGTATCGTTCAGCCCGAGCCACTGCGGTGCGGCGGCATCAGCGGCGTGATGAGGGTGGCGGCGCTTGCCCGGGCACATGAAGCGCAGGTGGCCTGCCATCAGGCCCAGAGCCCTTTGAACACGGCCGTCAACGCACACTTGCACTGCACGATGCCACACTTCCTGATCCACGAGTGCTTCGACGATTTCCTCGTTCCGTGGGCGAGCGAGGTGTTCCGCGGTGTGCCGAAGGTGGTCGACGGCTACCTGCAGGTTCCCGATGCTCCCGGCCTTGGAGTCGAGTTCGACGAGAAGGAGGCCGCCAAGCACCCCTACGGCGAGGACAACATGGTCCGCTTGTTCGAGGTGGGATGGGAGAGCCGCGAGCGTTAGGGCGGGTAGGGCATCGGCATTCCGGAGACGAAGGCGAAGCGCTGCAGTCAGCTACCGCGGTCAGGCAGCGACCGCGCTTCCACTGGTAAGCAGCGGGTCAGTCAATCTGTCGGAGAAGAGCACTATATTGTCATGCGAGAGGAGAGCATCTGACATGGAGAGCGGGTCCAGAGCCGGGCAGACGTCGAGCGAGAAGCAGGGGGGCAGCTATCGGGATGGCATTGCCCTGAACTTCATGAGGCCGGATGTGGGCAGGCCGGGCAACTACGATTTCCTGAACAGCGGGACATGGCTGGTATCGCAGTTCAAGGAGATGGGCATCGGGTGGAACCGTCTGGCCTTCTCGTGGGTAATGGCGGAACCGGAAAAGGGGAGCTTCAACTGGGAGCCGTATGATCGGATCATCGAGGCCTGCGACGCGGCGGGAATACAGATCCTGGCGACGCTCGGCGGGCACTTCGACCGCCCGCCGGTTCCCGCCTGGGCCGGTGAGTCGCTCGCCGATGTGGTGCGCAGCAATCCCGGGTATCTCGAGAGCTTCATCGAGGCCTGGGTCGAGCGATACAAGGGTTCGATCCGCTACTGGGAGATGCTCAACGAACCGGGAAGCTTCCACAAGGGTTTGACGGTGATGGAGTATGTGGAGGGAATCCTGAAGGTTGGCTACAAGGTCGTGAAGGCGGCGGAGGCCGGGTCGGTCCTTCCCTGCGCCTTCGGGCAACTGCCGGTGCTCGGCGAGAGGGAGGAGTTCTGGGAGGCGGCCCGGGGACACTACGATATTCACAACGAGCACATGTACGTGGACTGGGGGCTCTTCCGGACGAGGCCCCATGCGAGGCCGGAGGAGGCGGGGGTCCGGCGCTTCCGCGACATGGTGGCCGCCCATGGTGAGGGCGACAAGCCGTTGTGGATGACGGAGATCGGCTGGTGGGGCACGGGCAACATCACCTCGGACTGGGTCTACGAGACCTATAGGCGCGACCCGATGATGCGGTCGGTTGAGTTCCAGCCTCGCTACCGGGGCGAGGACCTTCTCAACCATCCGGTGGTGCAGCGGGAAGATGCGCTGCGCGCCCAGTGGCTCGGGGATATGTACCGGCGGCTGCTGGCGGTGCCGGGGTGCGAGAAGGTCTTCCTCTGGGTTTCGATGGACGAGTTCGAGGGGGGATACGATCCCGACAGAATCTACGGAGGGAGCGAGGAGGGGAAACCGGCAAGCCGGGTCGATCTCTGGGGCATAATCGCCGGAGACAAGACATGGCGGAAAAGCGCGTTTGCGCTTCAAGAACTGATCAGCGGCTCGTCGGGCGAACCCGACAATCCCCCCGGGTCGTAGAGCGCATTTCATAACCCTTACTCGCCTGGCTGTCCGTTGGAGACGCTGGCATGAAATGCGCCTGCTGGAGCCTGGCGGCTTGTGTTGCTGTTTCATAACCTCAGATGGCGGTTATGAAACAGCGTCTAGGGTTCCATAGCTCGTCTCCGCCGGCAAGGAGGAGCGGGGGCTAGTCGTCCTCTCCGGACTCCTCAGACTGCTTGACGAAGTTGAGGCGGAGGTTGGTGAGGATTTTCTGGTATTCTCTGGCCTCCTGTCCCTGTACGTGAGGCAGAAGCATCTCGACGAGGGCGGTGGTGGCGTCGATGGCGACGCGGGCCTGCTCGATGTCCTTGCGAGTCTGGTTGGTGAAAGGGTCGGCCTGTAGGCCCATCATCTGCCAGGAGACGGCTTCGAGCTGGGCGATGGAAAAGCGGAGGACTGTGTAGACATCAAGTGGGCGGAGCTGCTCCTCGGGCCGCTCGGCCTGTTCCTCGGGGGGCGCTTCGGCTGCCTCGGAGGGGCCCTCGGCTTCGGGGACGGTGGAAGCGGGTTCTTCGGGATCAGGGGTCTGGGAGTTCTTGCTGTCGGTGTCTTCAGGGGATGGCATCTCTTCGTTTACCTCCTTGCGGTGTGTCCGGGTTAGAAGATGATCTTATCTCGCCGCATGTGGACGTTCTGAAGCAATCCGAAGGCGATGAAACTGACCAGGAGATTGCTCCCTCCGTAGCTGACGAAGGGGAGGGGGAGGCCGGTGATCGGCATCAGGCCGACGCTCATGCCGAGGTTGACGAGGGTGTGAAAGATGAGCATAGAGATCGCGCCGGCGGCGAGGAGGGAGCCGAGGGGATCCCGCGCGCGGATGGCGATGCGGAGGCCGCGCCAGAAGATGAGGAAGTAGAGCGAGAGCATCGCGAGGCCGCCGAGAAGGCCGAACTCCTCTCCGACGACGGAGAAGATGAAGTCGGTGTGGCGCTCGGGGATGAAGCGGAGGCGGCTCTGGGTGCCGCGGAAGAGGCCGCGCCCGGTGATCTTGCCGGAGCCGACGGCGAGGCGAGACTGGATCACATGGTAGCCGGCGCCGAGGGGGTCGGCCCGGGGATTGAGGAAGATGGTGAGGCGGCGCTTCTGGTAATCCTTGAGGCGGGCCTTGGCGAGGATGCTGGCAAGAACGGGGGGACGTACGCGTTCGAGAGGGAGCCTGTCCAGGTTCCACATGAAGGCGAAGAGGATGATGCCGCAGAGGAAGACGGCGGTCAGGTGGCGGCCGCGTGCGCCGGCGAGGTAGAGAGCGCCGAACCAGATGGCGATGATGACGAGGGCGGTGCCGAAGTCGGGCTGGAGGAGAACCAGAAGGACGGGTGCGGCCGGGATGAAGAGGGAGATGAGCACGGTGCGGAGGCGGCGGATGGCATCCATACGGTGGCTGAGGAAGAAGGCGACAGAGAGGATAACAGCTATCTTCGCGAGTTCGGAGGGCTGGAGGCGGAAGCCGCCGAGACCGATCCAACTGGCGGCCCCGGTGGGAGAGAGGCCGATCTTGAAGACGAGGAGCAGAAGGATGCCGACGAGGGCATAGATGGGGAGGTGCCAGCGAGCGATCCTCTCGTAGTCGAAGAAGATGGTGAAGGCGCAGGCGGCAATGCCGACGAGAAGCCAGAGGGCCTGCTTTCGCACGAACTCACTGGGCGGCGCGATGCCGGCGGCGTCCGGAGCGCGGGTGGCGGCGTGGATCATGAGGAGGCCGTAGAGGCAGAGGCCGAGGGCAGCGGCGAGGAGAGCCCAGTCGAGTCGCTTGAGGAGGCGGATGTCCATCATGGAATGGATTCGGCGGGGGCTGCCGCCTACCTCCAGAGGTGGGATGGTGGATTGTGGCGTGGGGTGTCGAGACGGTGGAGTTTCGAGGGGGGGGAATGAGCCGAGCAGTGGGTGGAGGAGGCCCAGAAGGGGAGGCCGAGCTAGGAGCTGCCTTGTGCGCTGAGCTGATCCAGCACAGTGATGACGTCTTCGCTGTCGTAGGTGGAGGTGGAGGTATTGGGGCGTTTCTCGAGGGTGAGAGATCGGCCGTCGGGGAGAGGGAACTCGTTCTCTTCGTTGATGAGGATGACGGCGCAGGAGAAGCCCTTGCTGGTCATCTCAGTGTCGGACTTCGAGTTGCCCATGGGCATGAGGTGGAGGTAGATCCGGCCGGGGTGGTCTTCGTCGTACCGGCGCAGGAGGCCGATGGTCTTCTGGTGCCAGTCGAGGGTGAGCGGCGCGTAGAACTTGATCTCGAATGGCGCGGAGGGATCGCCAAAGGTCTCGATCTGCTGGGAGGCGCCCTCTCTGATGGCCTCCGCGGCTTCGCGGGGGCGGCTCGACTTGGGCCGGAAGAAGAGGAATGCTTCCACCCCGAGGGCGAGCACGAGCACTATGACGATGACGGGGAAGAAGGGAAACGAGGCGCGGCGATCGGGGGAGGACTCGGTCATTGCAGCTCCTCGAGGGGCAGCAGGCCGTTGGCGGAGATGGCCCGCTGGGACTGATCAGAGATCATGAACTCAACGAACTGGTGGGAGACGGGCCGGTCCGCGTTCTCAAGCAGGACTCCGACCTGGCAGCGGACGGGTGGATAGGAATCGCGGGGGAAGACGGCGACTATGCGGACGTCGGAGGCGTCGGCCTTCTCGGGGGCAGTGTCGAGGGGGCAGGTGAGATAGGTAATGCCTGCCTCGACGGTGCCGTCGGTGACCAGGGTGACGGCTTCGAGGGGATACTCACGGGGGCGGATCTTGCCGGCGAGGGCATCCCAGAGGCCGAGAGACTGGAGCGCCTCTCTGCCGTAGTACCCAACCGAGTTCAAGTCGGGATCGGCGAGGGCGATGTTCTCGATGTGGGGCTGCTTGAGGTCCTCGATGGTTTCGAGCTTCTCGGTGGAGCGCGGGGCGAACACTACCAGGTCGAGGGTGCCGAAATCGCGGACGCTGTCGCCGGCCACGAATCCTTCCTCGACCATCTGGCGCATTTCGATCTCGCCGGGGGAGATGAAGACATCGGGTCGGTCGCCCCGGCGGATCTTGCGCACCAGGACGATTGCGTTGTCGTACTTGACTTCGAGATCGATGTCGGGATGGGTAGTGCGGAAGGCCTGTGTAGCCGCGACGAGAGGGCCGGTCATGCCGCATGGGGCGTAGATGAGCAGGTCGTTGGAATCGCGGGAAGCCTCACCGCCGTCGCGGCCGAGCAGGACAGCGCCCATGGCGAGCACGGCCACGAGGAGGACAATGACTGTGATCTGGGCGGAGCGGGTCATGTGCCGACGACCTCTGCCCGGACTGGTCCCGCCTCGTGCTCGGGTCCCCAGGGACCTGGGACGAGGGGGAGGTCCTGGTCGTTTCGCATCTTGGTCGTGGCCATGAGGGCGAGCATCTCAGGGGAGGTGAGGAAATCGAGGAACTCTTGAGCGAGTTCCTTATTCTTGGAGGTAACAACGATGCCGGCTACGTTGCGGGGAATGTAGTAGGCGTCCCGCGGAAGGGTACAGACGATTGACACCTTGGTCTTATCGGACATCTCCGCCGTCTTGGGATCGAGGGGGCAGCCGAGGAACTGGACGTTGGCCTCCGCGCGGCCGTCCACGATCCACTGAAAGGACTCGTTGCAGCAGCCCGTGTACTCGATCTTGTCTTCCAGCTCATCCCAGAACCCCATGTTCTGGAGTGCCTGACGCGCGGCGTGAGAGGCAGCGGTCAGGTCAGGATAGGAGAAGGAGATGACCTTCACCTCGGGGTTGAAGAGATCCTCGGGCGAGCTGATTTCTCCGGGATTGTCTTTAGGCACCAGGATGGCGACTTCGTAGCTGCCGAAGGCGACCAAGGAGTCGGGGTCCACCAAGCCCTTTTCCACGAGGACGGTAGTCTCATGACCGCCCGGCGAGATGAAGATGTCGGGCTTGCTTTCGTTCTCCTCGACCGCCCCGGCCATCGTCTCCGGAGTGTCGATCATCTGCATGAACTCGACGTTGGGACGGTGGACACGGAACCTCGCCACCACTTGGCTGTAGGGGACGAAGAGGCCCATCGGGACGGCGATGTACAGCTTTCCGGGCGTCTCGTCCACGACGGGGGCGACAGGTTCGCGGGTCTGGGCGCGCCAGGCGAGGGCGCCGCCGACTGCGACCAGGATGACGAGGATAGCGATAACAGCTGCTCTCATAGCCTTCTCCAAACAAGTGACTCAGCCAGATCAGGGCTGGCGACCGCCGGCTTTCTCAAGGGCCTGCGCCATTGTGTCCAGCATGATCTGAGAGGGTACGAGACCCAAGGAGCGGGCGATCTCTTTGCCGTCAGGGGAGAGGAAGACGACGGTGGGATAGCCGGTCACGCCGAGCTTGTCCCGCAGAGCCGGCGTCTTGTCGCCGTCCAGCTTGAGGGGTACGAAGTTCCGGCTGGCGTTGGCGACGTCGGCGCGCGAGAACACGTCTTCGTCGAGCATCTTGCAGGGCGCGCACCAGGTGGCGAAGACGTCTACCATGAGCGGCTTGCTCTCGTCGCGGGCCTGGGCGAGAGCGGCTTCGTAATCATAGGACCAGGCGATGGTCCCTTTCTCTGAGCGGGCCTCGGTCGGGAACGAGACCGGCGGCGCGGCAACCTGGGAAGTCCTGCATCCCCATGTGAGCAGCGCCACCACGATGAGGAGCAACCAGCGGATCTGTTGTCGCATGTGATCTCTTCTCCTGATCTGTCGCGCGGCCGCAGGCCACTGTTTGTAGGATAGGGGAGAAGTATGAAGCTTGTATGTCAAAGGCGCGTCGGCAGTGGGACACGTGTGCGCTGTCTTGTCAATGGGGAAAGGGTGTCGCTGGGAGGCGCGGGGAGAATGTGATCAGAAGGCCTGCACCGCCGCGCGTGCGGAGCGGAACGAGGGGCCTTCGGAAAAGATGGGCTTCCTTCGCAGGTGCTGGAGGAGAGCGTCCGGTTTGCGAGGGGCAGGAGCGCCCAGCGGTCCGGCGAAACTGCTCGCGCATGAGCGTCATTATTCTGGCAGAATCAATCGCGAGCAAGATCGCAGCGGGCGAGGTGATCGAGCGGCCGGCGTCGGTGGTCAAGGAGTTGATGGAGAACTCGCTGGATGCCGGGGCGCGGCGGGTGGAGGTGGAGATCCGGGAGGCAGGGCGGGCGCTGGTGCGGGTAACGGACGACGGAGAGGGGATGACCCGCGAAGATGCGGTGCTTTCGCTGCAGCGACATGCGACGAGCAAGATCCGGGCGGCGGAGGACCTGTCTTCGGTCCAGACATTCGGGTTCCGCGGAGAGGCGCTCCCGAGCATTGCGGCGGTATCACACCTGGCGCTGCTGACGCGTCCGGCGGAAGCGGAGTCCGGGACGCGGGTGAAGGCGGCGGGCGGAGAGGTGGTCGAGCTGGAGGAGGTGGGGGCGCCGGTGGGCACCCAGGTCTCGGTGAGCCGGTTGTTCTACAACACGCCGGCTAGGTTGAAGTTCCTGAGGCGAGACGCGGCAGAGGCCGGGCACATTGTCGAAACCTTCACGCGATTCCTGTTCTCTCATCCGGAGGTCGCGCTGCGGCTGCGAATGGAGGCACGGGAGGCGATGCACCACGGCGGGGGCGGCGACCTCCGCGCGTCGGTGGTGGCCGCCTGGGGGCGCCAGGTGGCAGAGGAGATGGTCTCTGTCGAAGGGGCGGCGGAGGGGACGCGGGTGCGGGGGCTCGTCTCGGGGCCGTCGCTGCATCGGGCGAGCCGGAACAGGCAGTTCTTGTTCGTGAATGGGAGATGGGTGCGCAATCGGCGCCTGACGCACGCGCTGGAGGAAGCGTATCGAGGCGTGCTGCCGGAGCGGCGATTCCCGGTGGCGGTGCTGCTGGTGGAGGTGGAGCCTGGGGCGGTGGATGTCAACGTACATCCGACGAAGGTGGAGGTGCGTCTACACCGGGAGCATGAGGTGTACCAAGTCGTGCTTCGGGCGGTGCAGGAGGCGATCACGAGGGCCGGCGCGCCGCGCGGGGTGCCGCTCACGGCGGCAGCAGGGGCGCCTGCGATGGGGACGGAACAGCAGCGAGGTCTGTCGGGCGCGGACTCCGCCTCCGGCGGGTGGGCGGGGGCACTGGGCGCGCCGGGAGTGCTGTCGGCGGCCTTTCAGGCGGAGACGGGACAGCGGCTCGATCTGCGCCCGCTCGCGCAGTTACGACAGACGTATATCCTGGCGGAGAGCCGCCAGGGGTTACTAGTGGTCGATCAGCACCGGGCGCAGGAGCGGGTGCTGTACGAGCGGTTCGCGGAGGCCCGGCTGCAGCGGAGTGGGGGAGGACAAACGCTGCTGGAACCGGTGTCGGTGCAACTGGGCCCGGGCGAGGCGGCGGCGCTGGCCGAGCAGATGGAGGAGCTGGCCGGGGTCGGATTCGAGCTGGAGGCGTTCGGGCGGGACGCCTGTCTGATACGGGCGGTGCCGGTGGAGCTGAAAGGGGAGGATGCCGGGACGCTGGTGAGGGATGTGGCGGAGGAGCTGGCGGCTGAGGCAGGAGAGAAGTCGGTGGATCGCCGGCGAGAGCGGCTGCTGATCACGCTGTCGTGTCGGTCGGCGGTGAAGGCGGGGGACGCACTGTCGTACGAGGAGATGGTAGAGCTGCTGCGGGCGCTGGCGGCGACGGCGCGTCCGTATACATGTCCCCATGGGTGGCCGATCGTGATGACGATCTCGAATTTTGAGCTCGACCGAAAGTTCAATCGGTAGGCCGGTGGGTAGCGCGATGGCGGTGGAGCGGCTGCTGGCGATCGTGGGGCCGACGGGGACGGGGAAGACGGAGGTCGGGGTGGTGCTGGCGGAGGCACTGGGCGGGGAGATTGTCTCGGCGGACTCGATGCAGGTCTACCGGGGGATGGACATCGGGACCGCGAAGCCGACGGCACAGCAGCGGGCGCGCGCGCCTCATCATCTGATCGACATCATCGACCCGGACGAGCCGTTCTCGGTGGCCGACTACCGGAAGCGGGCCGACGCGGCCTTGGAGGACATCTGGCGGCGGGGACGGCAGCCGATCCTGGTGGGGGGAAGTGGGCTGTACGTGCGGGCGGTGCTGGACGAGATGGACTTCTCCATGGTGCCGCCCGATCCTGAGTTGCGGAGGCGGCTGACGGCGGAGGCGAGAAGCAAGGGGACGCGGGCGCTGCACGAGCGGCTGGCGCAGGTGGACCCGGCGGCGGCGGCGCGGATCCACCCGAACGACGAGAAGAGGATCATCCGCGCGCTGGAGGTGGCCGAAGGGATGGGCGAGCCGATGTCGCGGCCGCAGGAGCTTGACCGAGGGAAAGCAGCGCGCTACAATAGCGGTCAGTTCGGGCTGACGCTGCCCCGGGAGGAGCTATACCGGCGTATCGACGCCCGTGTCGAGCGGATGATGGAAGAGGGGTTGCTGGAGGAGGTGAAGGGGCTTCTCCGCCGGGGTTACGGGGGAGAGTTGGCGGCGATGAAGGGGCTGGGCTACGCGCAGCTCGCGCCGCACTTGCAGGGGGAGACATCGCTGGCGGAGGCGGTGCGGCGACTGAAGCGGGATACGCGGCGGTTTGCGAAGCGGCAGTTGACGTGGTTCCGGGCTGATCCGCGGATCGAGTGGGTGGATGCCGTGGAAGTGGGCGGGCCCGCGCAGGCTGCGGAGCTAATCAGGAGTCGATGGGAGCAATGAAGAGAGGCATGCGACGAAGAGGCATGACTGAGCGCCTGAAGCGCTACGGTGGGCCGCTCCGGCTCACCTCGCCTCGCCGCGTGCCGGTTCGGGAGATCGGCAGACACTGAGAGCAAAACAGCGGAGGAAGCGAGACAGGGTGCCGGAGCGGGCGAACAAGGCCCACCGGCACCTCATGCATTTCTCGGGCTGGAGATGAGCCGATGATCCGATTCACTAAGATGCACGGTTTGGGAAACGACTTCGTGGTCGTGGATTGTATGGAGACGGCCCCTTCTGAAGAGAAGCTGCCGGCGCTGGCGAAGGCGCTGTGCGATCGGCACTTCGGCGTGGGCGCTGACGGGCTGATCCTCGTGCTCCCTTCGCGGGCGGCCGATTTCAGGATGCGCATCCTCAATGCAGACGGCGGCGAGGCGGAGATGTGCGGCAATGGGATTCGCACGTTTGCGAAGTTCGTGTACGAACGGGGGTATGCGCGCGAGCGCGAGCTAGAGGTCGAAACGCTGGCGGGAATCATCCGGCCGCGGCTGCGAGTGCGCGGCGGCAAGGTCGCCCGGGTGCGGGTGGACATGGGGGAGCCGCGGCTGGCGCGATCGGAAATTCCGATGAAGGGCCCGGATCAGGAGAAAGTCGTCGGGGAGCGAATCCGGGTCGAAGGGCGGCGGCATGAGATCACGGCGGTGTCGATGGGGAATCCGCACTGCGTGCTCTTTGTGGAGGACCTGGAGAGAGCCAAGGTAGAGCAGATAGGGCCGGCGATTGAGTGCCACGATCTGTTTCCGCGCAGGACGAATGTGGAGTTCGTGCAGATCGTGGGACAGGGGGATATCGAGATGCGGGTGTGGGAGCGAGGAGCGGGGGAGACGCTCGCCTGCGGGACGGGCGCGTCGGCCGCGTTGGTGGCAGCGGTGTTGAACGGGCTCTCGGCGCGGAAGGCGACGATGCACCTGCGGGGCGGAGATCTCCAGGTGAGCTGGAACCCGGAGGATAATCACGTGTTCATCGAAGGTCCTGCGGCCGAGGTGTTCACGGGAGAGACACGGCTGGACGAAGACATCTGAGAGCGTGGAACGGGGGCCGGTGGGAAGTCAGAAAGAGGGAGCGAGGAAAATGCAGGTTGCGGACCGGCTGATGAGGACCCCACCTTATCCGTTTGCGGAGCTGGGGCGGCTGAAGAGAAAGGCCATCCAACAGGGAGTGGACCTGATTGACTTCGGCATCGGCGATCCGGACCAGCCGACGCCCGCGCACATTGTGGAGGCACTGCGAGAGGCGGCGACGGATGGAAGCACCCACCAGTACGACGAGACAGGGAAAGGGTTGCCTGAGTTCCGTGAGGCGATTGCATCCTGGTATGAAGATCGGTTCGGGGTCAGCCTGGATCCCGACCGGGAAGTCCTGCGCCTCATCGGCGCCAAGGAAGGGCTGGCCCATTTGGCGTGGGCGGTGCTGAATCCGGGCGATGTGGCGCTGGTGCCGGACCCGGGGTATCCGGTGTACAACGTGGCCTCCATGTTCGCCGGGGCCGAGACCTACAAGTTCGCCCTGACGGAGGATGCGGGCTACCTGCCGGACCTGGAGGCGATCCCCGCGGAGGTGCTGGAGCGAGCGAAGCTGATGTATCTCTGCTATCCAAACATGCCCACTGCGGCGGTGGCGGAGAGAGAGTTCTATCAGCGGCTTGTCGAGTTCGCGCGGGGACGGGAGCTGCTCGTCTGTCTGGATATGGCGTATTCGGAGATGTACTACGACGGGCGCCGGCCGGGGAGCTTGCTGGAGGTGGAGGGTGCGAAGGAGGTCGGGATCGAGATCCATTCTCTCTCCAAGACCTACAACATGACCGGGTGGCGGCTGGGATACGCGGTGGGGAATGTCGAGGCGCTCGACGCGCTGGAGAAGTTCAAGTCGAACGTGGATTCCGGGGTCTTCCTGGCGATCCAGCGAGCGGGAGTGGCGGCATTGACCGGGCCGCAGGAGTGCACGGACCGGATGCGGGCGATCTACGACAGGCGGCGCGACCTGCTGGTCGAGGGCCTGGGAAAGGTGGGCTGGCAGATACCGAAGCCCAAAGCGACTTGCTACGTATGGGCTCCGGTGCCGGAGGGATACACCTCGGCCGGGCTGGCGGAGACGCTGCTGGGGGATGCCGGGGTCCTGGTGACTCCGGGGAGCGCCTATGGGGAGCAGGGAGAGGGATACGTGCGATTCTCGCTCACCGTTCAGGGGGAACGCCAGCAGGAGAGAATCGTCGAGGCAGTGTCCCGGATCGAGGAGAAAGTGAAGCTGGGATGAGAGCCGCGGAGGTAGAGCCGACAAAGCAGCGGGCGCTGATGCTGGCTCTCGAGCGGAGGGGGGAGGAATGGCGAGAGTCGCTGGAGGAGCTCGCGCGCCTGGCGGAGACGGCTGGCGTGGAGGTCGTCGGCACGGTGACACAGCGGCGCGAGAAGCCGCACCCGGTCTACTTCGTCGGAAAGGGAAAGGCGGGGGAGATTCGCCAGATCCGTGGAGATGCCGGCGCCGACGTGCTGCTGGTGGACGGGGACCTCAGGCCCGGTCAGCAGCGGAATCTGGAGGAAGCCGCAGGCATGGGCGTGCTCGACCGCACCGGGCTGATCCTGGAAATCTTCGCCCGGAGGGCGCAGAGCCGAGCGGGGAAGATCCAGGTCGAACTGGCCCAGCTCAGCTATCTGCTGCCCCGGCTGACGGGGAAGGGGACGGAGCTGTCGCGACTCGGTGGGGGCATTGGCACGCGGGGGCCGGGGGAGACAAAGCTCGAATCCGACCGGCAGCGGGTCCGCAGGCGGCTGAGAATCCTGCAGAAGCAAGTGGAGCGTATCGGAAAGCGTCGTGCCGTCGAGCGCCGAAACCGGCAGGAGGCCGGCGTGCCGGTGGCGGCGCTGGTGGGGTACACGAACGCCGGCAAGTCCACACTCCTGAATTCGCTCTCCGGCGCAGAGGTGTTTGTGGAAGACCTGCTGTTTGCGACACTGGACCCGACAATCCGTCGCGTGGGGCTGGCCGATGGCCGCGAGTTCCTGGCCGTGGACACGGTGGGCTTCATCCGCGATCTGCCGCATCAACTGGTGGCGGCATTTCACGCGACGCTGGAGGAGGTGATCGAGGCCGATGTGCTGGTGCACGTGGTAGATGCGAGCCATCCGCAGATGGAGGAACAGATCGACGCGGCCCGCCGCGTGCTGGTCGAGCTGGAGTGCGCTGAGAAGCCGACTGTGATGGCCTTCAACAAATGTGACCTCGTTGATGATCGGGCAGGGCTGGCCGAGCGAGCGGCGCGGGAGGCGCACGCAGTGTCGATCTCTGCGGCGACAGGCGAGGGGCTGGAGGAGCTGCTGCGATTGGTCGGGGAGCGGCTGGAACAGGCGCTGGTTCCAATCGAGCTGGTGGTGCCGTGGAAGGCACAGCACCTGCTGTCGGAGGCGCACGACCGCGGGCGGATACTGGCGGAGGAGTTTGGGGAGGAGGGAGTGGCGCTGACGGCGCGAGTGCCGGAGGATGTGGCACAGCGTTTGCGCCGGGCGGCCGGCGTGGGGGAGAGGGGCGGCGATGAGGAGTGAGCGCGCATCCGCTGTATGAGGATTTCCTGCGGTTCGTGGACGCTCTCGCCGCCGGCGCGGCGGACCCGTGGGAGGTCTATGAGGAGCACTACTTGGGGCCGAACCGCGCGGCTCTCGAAGCATGGTGGGAGCAGTGCATGGGGCTGCCGCGAGAGGTGTGGGTCGAGCGAGTGCGGAGGGTCCGGCAGGAGGACTACGGGTTGCTGCGGGAGGTGGTGCGGGAAACGGACCTGGAGGGGCTGGCACAAGAGGCGATCGCCCGGTGCGAGGTGGCGCTGCCGATGGCGCCGGAGCCGGAGGTCTACTTCCTGGTGGGATTCTTCAGCCCGGATGGGTTCGCGTTTCAGGTGGAGGGAGAGTGGGCGATCGGGATTGGGATGGAGCGGCTCGGCAGCCTGAACCTGGTACCGATTCTGGTTGCGCACGAGTATGGCCACTGCTATCGACGGAGGCATGCGGCGCCGCGCACGCTGGGGGAGCGGCTTGTGGAGGAGGGATTCGCGGTGGAGCTGTCGGCACGGGCCTTTCCGGAGCGGCCCACCCACGACTACTTGCTGATGCACGCGGGTCAAGTGGCGGCGATGGGACAGTACGAGCGCTTGCTGTGGCAGGCCGTCAAACCGTTTCTGAATTCGCAGGAGGAGGCGGTGGCGGCTCGAGTGCTGTACGGCCGCACGGGGAGAAACGAACTGCCGTCACGTGCGGGGATATACATGGGATGGCGGCTGGTCAGTCGGTTCCTCGAGAGTGGGAGGGGTGGGTTCGACGCGCCGGCGGCCGAAGTGCTGGCGGCTGGCGGCGATGTGGGGTAGGCGGTGAGCGCGACGGGGGCCCCTCTATCGGCCGGCGAGGCGAGACTGGCGCTCAGGTTCCACTTTCTCTTCGAGGCGCTGAGGCTCGGCCTGCTGCCATCTGCCCTTGCGAGAAGGGTAGGGAGTCTGGCCGCGGCGGTGGCAGAAACGACGAACTTGAACGGCCTAGGCAGGAGACACGCTCCTGCCCTACGCGCGGGAGACGCGGCACACCGCTGCGCGGGGATGGTGGGGGCGGCATTCATGGATGTGCGGAAGCAGCTACTGCTGGGCGACCTGGACTGGCCGGAGGGCGGGGAGCGATCAATAGCGCGGGCAGCGCTGGCTGCGCTCGGCCACTCCGGACGAGAATCGGAGCCGCGGGCTGCCGCGGAGAGGTTGGGCCGCTTCTGTGAGGAGTTGACACACGAGCGGCGCGGCCGGAAGGCCACCGGGAGCTACTACACGCGGAGCTGGGCAGCGGATCTGATCGCAGGAACGATGGTCCGGGGATTGCTGGAGGGGAGGGGCGCGAAGCCGGGAGAGGCGGCCCAACTGAGAGTGCTGGACCCGGCGATTGGGGCGGGGGCGTTCGCGGTGGCGGTCGTGGAGGCGATTGCGGAGGCCGCAGGTGAAGGGAAGGCTGATAACACGATCCGGGCGGCGGCGGTGCGGGAATGTGTCTTTGGGGTGGAGGTCAATCCGCTGGCTGCGGAGGCGTGCCGTCTAGGGGTATGGCTCGCCGCCTCTCGGCCGGGGAGGCCGGCTGCTCTCCCCGCCGAGCGCGTGGTGAGGGGGGATGCGCTGGCGGACCGGCCGGAGTGGGGGCAGTTCGATCTGGTGGTGGGCAATCCACCGTGGGGTGTGAAGCTGAACGCGGGCGAGGCGGTCAAGCTGGCGGCGCGGGCGCCCGGAGCGCTTTCGGGCCATCGAGACAGCTACCTGTTCTTCCTGCACTTGGCGGCTGAGTGCGTGCGGGATGATGGCGGCATCGGAATGCTGCTGCCGGATACAGTGCTCTCACAGGTGCGATATGAGGGGATGCGGCGGGCGCTGCTGGAGCGATTCCGCCCGCTGCGGGTGGTGCTGCTGGGGGATAGCATCTTCCCCGGAGCCACCGCGCCGGCCTGCGCGCTGTGCCTGGTCGGGAAGGGAATCGCGCCCCGGCAATTCGCGACTGCGGACCTGCGGCGGGTAAAGAGAAGTGAGCTCGCGGGTACCGCCGCGGCACGCGGCTGGCTCGCGGAGAGTGAAGCGCCGCTGCACGCCGTCCACAGCAGCTTGCTGGTGTCTCCCGGATGGCTGCGAAAGCTGCTGGCGAGCATGGTCAAGAAGCACAGCAGGCTGGGCGAGCTTGGGGAGCTATTCGAGTTCTACGACGTCGGGATCAACTACCCCCGCGCCGAGATCGGGAGGGAGATTCTCTATGCGGGGGAGCGAGAGGATGGGCGGGACATTCCGGTGGTGCGGGGCCGGGACTTCCGGGCGCTGACGAGTATCGGGCATTCGGCGTGGCTGAGACACGACTGGCGAGAACGAGTGGGATCACAGGCGGCGGTGCGGGAGCAGGTCTACCTGCGCACGCCGAAGCTGCTGCTCCGCCAGACGGGAGACCGGGCGGTGGCAACGGTGGACCGCCGGGGCGTCTTCTTCGGCCGCAGCGTCATCGCCGTCACCGCGCGGTGCGAGCGTGACCTCCTGTGGCTGGCAGCAGTGCTCAACTCGGGGGTCTTTGCGGCACTATATCGAGCAATGGCGCCGGAGGCCGGGCGGCCATTCGCACAGGTGAAGGTGAGCAAGCTGAAGGTGGTGCCGATTCCGCGGCCGTCAGCAGGCGAGGCGCTGGCAGAGCTGGCGAGAACGGCGCTGAGCGAAGACGACGACGGGCGGCGGATACTGCTGGAGAAGATCGACGATGCCGCCGCGCGCGCGTACGGGTTGAGCGCGAGTGAGCGGAGGCTGGTCGCGCAGGCGGTCAGCGGTGGAGGCGCCGCCCGATCCAGGCGAGGGCGGCGCGCGGGTACATAGTGAGCCACGCGCCGGCGATGACTGCGCGGTAGCCCGCCCGGCCGAGACGGCCGCGGTAGTGCTTGCGGTAGAAACGGACGAGGCTGCGGTGGGAGTCGAGGATGGCGGCCGGCCTTACCTGCCGCGTGCTCCGGCCGTGGTGGTGGATCACGCGGGCCTTGGGTTCGAAGATGATGTGCCATCCCGCCTGCCGCAGGCGGTAGCAGAGGTCGACATCGTTGAAGTAGAGGGGGAAGTCCTCGTCGAAGAGCCCGATCTCGTCGAGCGCCGCGCGCCGGAGCGCGAGCGCCGAGGCCATCGGCTGATCCACCTGTCGACGGCTGTCGTGGTCCCAGTACGTCATCCGGTAGCGGCCGAAGACCTGGCTGCGGGGGAACAGCCGGGAGAGGCCGAGAGCTTCGTAGAGGAGAGCGCTGGGCTCGGGGAAGCTGCGGCACGAGCGCTGGATGGAGCCGTTGGGGAGGAGGAGCTGCGCGGCCACGGCGCCGGCGCGGGCTTCTTCGGAGAATATGTCGAGGAGGGCGGGAAGCGCCTCCGCCTGGACCTCGGTGTCTGGATTCAGCAGCAGGGCGAAGGGAGATCGACCTGCCCGGAGTGCCTGGTTGCTCGCGGCCGCAAAGCACAGGTTCTCTTGATTCACGATCAAGTCAACGGTTGGAAACTCGGAACGGACCATCTCGGGCGTGCCGTCCGCCGAGGCATTGTCCACCACGACGATCTGTCCGACTCCTGGCTGACCGACGACCGAGGAGAGGCACGCACGCAGCAGATCGCGCGTGCGCCAGGACACGATGCAGATGTCGAGCTGACTAGGTTCCTGTTGGGCCACGGGTCCACACCGTCGTGAGCCTTGAGTTCGCTCAGCGGGCGCCGGCTACCTCTGCGCCGACGCAGGAGGGAGCGACCGGGCTGCAGAAGTCGCACAGGGGAGGGAGCGGATGGCAAGGGAACACGCCAACGTGCACGGAGGGAAAACAGTGATCACAAAAGCGGTGGTGCCCGCTGCCGGGCGAGGCACGCGGCTGCTGCCGGCGACGCGCTCGCAGCCGAAGGAGATGCTGCCGGTCGGCCGCAAGCCGACCATCCAGCATGTCGTGGAGGAGCTGGCAGCGGCGGGGCTGGCTGAGGTGCTGCTGATATCGGGGCAGGCGAAGCGCGCGGTCGAAGACCATCTGGACCGGGACGCGGCCTGGAACGAGGAAGACCATCAGCCGTGGATGGACCTGCGGTTCTTCCACACCAGGCAGAGCGCGCCCCGGGGGCTGGCGGATGCAGTCAGCCTCGCGGAACCATTCGCCGCGGGTCAGCCCTTCGTGGTGGCGCTGGGGGATTCGATTATCGTCTCTCGCTCCCGGGAACCGCTGCTGAAGCGGATGCTCGAGCTGCACGCGAAGCGCCGGCCGGCGGCTACCATCGCGGTGGAGGAGGTGCCTCAGGGGGCCGTCAACCGATACGGGATCGTGGCTCCTGTCGAGGAGGCCGGTCGCGTCTTCCCGATCCGCGCGATAGTGGAGAAGCCATCGCCGAGCAAGGCGCCCAGCAACCTGGCGGTGGCGGGAAGGTACATACTGGACTCAAGCGTCTTCGATGCCATCAGGCAGATCAAGGTGGGAGTGGGCGGGGAGCTGCAGTTGACGGACGCGCTGCGGCTGCTGCTGCGGCAGGGGCGAGAGATCCTGTGCGTGAGGCTGCGCAGGGGGGAGCATCGCCTGGATGTCGGGAGCTTCTTGAGCTACTTCCAGGCCTTCATCGAGTTGAGCTTGGCCGATCCAGAGCACGGCGAGAAGCTCGGGAGGTGGCTGCGAGCCCGGCTGCGCGGAGGAAGACGGCGGAGGTGAAGGTGTCCGGGGAAGACAGGTCTACGGGGCCGCTCTACTTAGTGACGGGCGGTGCGGGGTTCATCGGCTCTCACCTGGCGGAGACGCTCGTGGGGAGGGGCGACCGCGTGCGTGTGCTGGATGATTTCTCGGCCGGGCGGCGAGAGAATCTGGCAGGGACGGCCGGGGCCGTCGAGATCGTCGAGGGCGACATCGGCGACGCGGGGGTGTGCGAGCGGGCATGTGAAGGGGTGGATTACGTGTTCCACGAAGCGGCCCGCGTTTCCGTGGAGGAGTCGATCGCCGACCCGGTGGGAAACCATAGGACGAACGTGTCGGGCACCCTCAACATGCTGCTTGCCGCGCGGGATGCTGGCTGCAAGCGCTTCGTGTATGCCGGCTCGGCCGCTGCCTACGGAGACACGCCCCTGCTGCCGCATCGTGAAGACATGGCGCCGCGTCCGCTCTCACCCTACGCGGTGGCGAAGTACGTAGGCGAGCTGTACTGCCGAACGTTCTTCGATCTGTATGGTCTGGAGACGGTGGTGCTGCGCTATTTCAACGTGTTCGGCCCGCGACAGGACGAGAATTCCCCCTACTCGGGCGTGATTGCCCGGTTCATCGGGCAGCTCCTGCGGGAGGAGGAGATCACCATCTACGGGGATGGCGAGCAGACGCGCGATTTCGTGGCCGTCGAGAACGTGGTGGAGGCCAATTTGCTCGCCTGCACCGCTCCCGAGGCGGCGGGCCGGGTCATAAACGTGGGTGCGGTGGAGCGGACGAGCGTCAGTCGGCTGGCCGACCTGCTGATGGAGCTGACCGGGGTCAAATGCCGTGTGAACCGCGCTCCCGCGCGAACGGCCGAGGTGCGACATTCCCAGGCCGACATCAGCACTGCGCGGCAGGTGTTGAGCTACCAGGTCGAGGTGCCAGTCAGAGAGGGGCTGGAGCGAACGGTGGCCTGGTACCGACAGGCCCGAGGGAAGGCCCCGGACTAGTCCGAGCCCCGTCCGTCTTGTGTTCCGTTACTCCGATTGCCGATGCGGAACGCCCTACGACGATGATCGCCGCTACTCCGCGGCGGACGTGGCACGCCGGCGGGCCACAGTCCGGATCGCGTCAAACACCATTAGCAGAGCCAACAAGAGAAGCGCACCGGTGATCATCGCAAGCGCGAGCTTGCCACCGGCAAGGAAAGTGCTCCCCTGGTAGATCAGGGCTCCGAGCGTCGTCACTAGCATGAACAGGCACGGCACTAGGGTGTAGATTATCGGCTTTCCTCGGTGCCAGAGAACGACCGTGAGGACGAGCAGCGCAAGCGCCGCGATCAGCTGATTTGCGGCCCCAAACACGGGCCACACAGTCTCCCACGACCCGATGGCGAGGTAGAAGGCGAGTCCGATGATGATGGCGGTCGAGATGAAGCGATTGCGAAGGATGCCGATGCCGAGACCCTCCCCGAAAAGCTCCTCCCCGATGTAGCGCGTAATACGCGTGGCTGAGTCGAGCGTGGTCATGACGAACGTCTTCAGAATGGTCATCGCCACCAGAGCGCCGAGCGGGCCGAAGAGCGGCCGGGTGAGGGTGGCGAAGCCGTTGCCGAAAGCAACCAAGGGTCCCTTGCTGCCGAGTATGCCCGTGTAAGTGTCTGCGCCGGTCCCCCAACGCAGGCCCGCGCATACCGCGATGATCGCCAGCACCGCCAGCGCTGCCTCCACGATCATTGCGCCGTATCCAATGCGGACGGCATCGCGCTCGCGGGCAAGCTGCTTCACGGTGGTGCCGCTGGCAATGAGACTGTGGAAGCCAGAGATTGCGCCGCAGGCGACGATCACAAACAGCATGGGCCAGAGCGGTCCCGACGAGCCGGAGAAACCCCCCACCGCAGGCGCCTGGAAGGCCGGACGAGTGAGAAGGAGGCCGAGGTAACCGGCGCCCAGCCCGATGAAGAGAACGAAGGTGGAGAGATAGTCCCGGGGCTGCAAGAGTAGGTTGACCGGGGTGATGGAGGCGATGTAAGCGTACACCAGGAGGACAATGGTCCAAGCTAGGGCGTTGCGCTCTCCCCATGGGAGCTCGATGGGAACGAAGTAACCGATGACAAGGAAGATGAACAGCAGGGCCAGGCCGATGACCGTCGCGATCCACTGGGAAACGCCCCCCTGGTACATCATGTTCCCTACGAGGAGAGCGACCAGGATTACGGCGAAGGTGGGGATGACTACTTGCGGCATGGCTGCCAGCGTCTGCCCGCCGACATGAGCGAACACTGCGACGACTAGGATCAGTGCCAGCCAGAGGAAGATTCCAAAGATGACCCTGACGCGGTGGCCGAGGTGTGCATCAGCGATATCTGCGATGGAGCGTCCTCGCGCGTGCAGGGACGCCATGAGGCTGGAGAAGTCGTGCACCGCTCCCATGAAGATGGAGCCGAGGAGAATCCAGATGAGGGCCGGAAGCCATCCCCAGACGGCGCACGCGAGCACGGGCCCAAGGATGGGGCCGACCCCTGCGATGCTCGCGAAATGGTGGCCGAACAGCATCGTCCAGTGCTTGGCGGGGACGTAGTCGACGCCGTCGGGTGTCTCTGTCGCGGGTGTCGGGCGATCAGGCTGGAAGTCCCAGAGGCGGGCGATGACGCGGCTGTAGAGGAGGTACCCGAGGTAAAGGGTACCACAGCTGATTGCGGCCAGCCAGAGGGAGTTCACTGCGCGGTGGCCTCCCGGCTCTCTTTGGTGAGCGACCGGTAGCCCAGGTGCATCGCGTACTGGTCGAGGATGATCAGGGCCATGAATGCCTCCGCCACCGGCCAGACGCGCGCCACGATCGTAGGGTCGCGGCGGGTGACCGCCTGCAGGACCTTGTTCTCGAGGGAGACCTTGTCGATGGTTGCCTGGTCCTTCGCTATCGTGGGGGTTGGCTTGACGGTTAGCCGGACGATGATCGGCTGTCCGGTCGCGAGACCGCCGGTGATTCCGCCCGCGTTGTTGGAACGGAACTTCACCCGGCCGTTCTCCACGTACATCTGGTCGTTGAACTGAGAGCCGGTGCTGTCCCTCGCGGCGGCGCCTCCTCCGATCTCCACGGCCTTCACGGCGCCGATGCTCATCATGCGGCCCAGCTCTCCGTCGAGCTTGCGGAAGACCGGCTCACCCATCCCCGCCGGCACGCCGGTGGCGATCACCTCGACGACCCCACCGCTGGAATCGCCGGCCTCGCTTATCTCCATGATGCGCCGGTACATCTCGTCGGCCGCCTCGAGATCGGGACAGTTGAGCTTGGGATGGACGCCGTGCTCGCGCCGAACGGCATCTTCGTCCATGGGCGGCCACTCGAGGTCGGGTATCTGCTTCTCGAACTCGGCCAGCGCAGCCATCTTCTGGAGGAAGTGCATGTCGGGCCTGATTCGTCCGGAGGCGAATATGGCGTGGTATACCGGGTCGTGCTGGCGGCGCACTTCCTTGTAGGCCGCCACCTTCTTATGAATGGTTTCGAATGGGAGCTCGGGTGCGCGTACGCCGGCGGCCTCCTTGACGTAAGCGTCGATCTCGATTCCATGACGTCCCAGGACCTGCTTCGCCACCGCGCCGGCGGCGACGATCGTGGCGGTGTAGCGGCCGCTGAAGAATCCGGCGCCGATGGCGTCGTCCCATTCGCCATACTTCTGATAGGAGGCGTAGGAGGCGTGGCCGGGCCTGGGAGTGCGGTTGGTCACCTGGTATTGCTCGATGTGCTCGAAGTGACGGTCCAGGTTGGGGATCAGGATGACCAGAGGAGTGCCGTTGGTATGCCCCGCATTCCTGAACCCGGGCATTGTGTCGGCCGCGTTGACGCCGCTGTAGATGATGGGGATATCGGGCTCGCGTCGGGGGGATGTCAGCTCTCCCTGGCCGGGCTTGCGCAGGAGGAGGTCGCGGTATATCTGTTCCTCGGTGATCAGCAGGCCGGGGGGCACGCCCTGGAGGTGGGCAGCCAGTCCCTCCTGGTAGGAGCCGCCGGCCACGGTGAGCTTGAACAGAGTTCCGATGTCACATCCCAGCATGGGTGACCTCCGATTCTCGCGCTAGTCCGCGCGCTCGATCTGCGCTCCGATGGAAACCATGTGGCCGACGAACTCGGGATAGGTGACGTCAGCGGCTTCCGCGCCGTGGATGATGGTGGTGCCGGGGATGGCGCAGCCGGCCACCGCGAGTGCCATGACGACGCGATGGTCACCGTGGCCGTCCACCTCGGCGCCGCTGAGTCCGCTCTCGTGCACGATGATTCCGTCCGGCAGTTCTTCCACCTCTGCTCCGAGCTTGCCCAGCTCCTGCGCCATCACGGTGATGCGGTCGCTCTCTTTGGCACGGGCCTGCGGCACGTTTAGAAGCCGCGTGGTTCCGCGGGCAAAGCACCCCAAGACGGCGAGGGTGGGGAGCGCATCAGGGGTTGCGTTGAGATCGAGCTCACAACCGGCAAGATCGCCCGCGCACACCTGGATGGTATCCTCGCGCACAGTTACGTCTCCCCCCAGTTGTCGCACGTAGTCCACCACAGCCTTGTCGCCTTGAGTGTCATTCATGTCGAGTCCGCGCAGGACGATGTCATTGTCGCCCAGCGCTCCCGCGCCCAGGAAGAAGGTGGCGGAGGAGAAGTCGGCGGGGATCGCACGATCCACCGGCCGGTATTGCTGACCGGCCGGCAGCCGGAACTCCGCTAGATTCTCGTGCTCGAAGGCGATCCCCTGGCGGCGGAGCCAGTCGAGGGTCATCTCGACATAAGGGGCCTCGTTGAGGACGGGTACGCGAATGGTGGTGTCCCCGTCGGCGAGAGGACAGTTGATGAGGAGGCTGGAGAGGTACTGGCTGGAGGAAGCTTCGAGGCTCGTTTCGCCCCCGCGGAGGCGGCCTTCGACGACGAAGGGAGCGGCCCCCGTGCCCCGTGTGGAGCGGACCTGGGCGCCCAGGTCATTGAGGGAGGCGGCGAGGGGTCCCGCCGGCCGTCGTTGGATCTGCTCGTCGCCGGTCAGAACGGCGAGGCCCTCTCGGAGCAGCGCACACGAGCCCATGGCGGTGTGCAGTGTCACGCCCGAGTTCTGCACGTCGATGACGTCCTCGGGAACGCGGGGTTCGCCGGCGGTCCCTCGCACGCGCCATGCTTCAGGGCTGCATTCGATCTGCGCCCCCAGCGCGCGATAGGCAGCCACAGCAGCGCGCGTGTCACGAGAGTCCAGGGGAGCGCGAATGAGGCTCTGTCCCTGGGCGAGGCCGGCGATGGCGACGGCCCGGATGGTGTGGGACTTGGAGGCGGGAATCCGCACCTCGCCCTTCAACCCGGAATGTCTGCACACTAGCTCCATCAATGTTCCCCCAGGGGGCCTCTAATCCAAGGCGGAGGCCTCGCGGGCTTATCCGCCGGGACCGCGGCCTTCTCCCTCGGTGTCCTCATCGAGGGCATTGGCGACCGGGAGCCGGATTAGGAAACGGGCGCCATCTTGGAAGTCAGAGTCGAGCACGATGGCGCCACCGTGAGCCTCTACGACCTGCTTCGCGATTGCCAGCCCGAGTCCAGTGCCTCCGGTCTTTCCGCGAGTGACGAATGGCTCGAAGAGACTGTCGCGGATCGCCTCAGGGATGCCGGGGCCGCTATCCTGAACTGCGATCTGAACCGTCTCCTGGCTGAGGACTGCCTCAATCGAGAGGCTGTCGCCGCTCTCCTCCATGGCCTCCCGCGCGTTGGAGGCGAGGTTGAGGAACACCCGCGTCATGCGCGGAATGTCAAGGCGAACATTCGCGTGGTCCGTAACATGTAAGGCCAACTGCAGGCCGGCCTGTTCCATGTCTCGCTCGAGCAGCGGCTGCAGTTGGGCGAAGAAGTCCGCAATGGGAATCCTCTCCAGGTGAAGGTCGGTGGGCTCGCCGCGGGAAAACTCGAGCAGCTCCTGGATCATGGAGAGGATGCGATCGGTGTCCTGCCGTATGATGCCGCTGAACTCCTCTCGTTCCGCGTCCCCGTCGGTGGTCGCCAGCACCTCAGCGAACCCTCTTATCGATGTCAGCGGGTTCTTTATGTCGTGCACTATGCTGGCTGCCATCCGGCCGACCAGGGTGAGTTGCTCCTGGGCGCGAGCTTCGGAGAGGCGCTCTGCCGCTTGGTTGTATGCCCGCGCCAGCACCTCGATTTCATCTCCGGTCTGCACGTCCACGCGGTGGTCGAAGACCCCCTCCGCCAGGAGCTCGGCTCCTCGCTCCAGTTCGCGCAGCGGGTCGCTCAGCCGTCGGCTGAGGTAAAGGCTGAGCGCCAATGCTGCCACAAGGCTGACCCCGAAGACTCCGGCGAGGAGGAGTCGGAAATGCCGGACGGGGGAGAGCGCGATGGCCTTGGACACGTCGTGCACGAGAACCCAGTATCTGTCCTCGTCCCAGGGGCAGGGAAACAGCGCTTTGAAGCACACCACGCGTTCGCCGGTGTCGAGGGTGCCAGACTTGCTCGACAGAACGGGAGCTGCCAGTTCCCCGTAGTCAGACCAGAGGCGCTGCCCGCTGTTCAGATCCTTCGGCCCGCCCCATTCTTTCTCAGCGACCGGGTGTGCCAGGTAGAAGCCATCCTGATCCACCAGCACCTGCCGGCCCTGCGCCTCGCCGCCGTGGCCCCGAATCTGATCCAGGAACGGAGTTGCGGACACATTGGTGACCACGACTCCGATCGGTTCGGGGCCAACGAAGATTGGTGTCGCATATCGGATGACGGGATTGAAGGGACGCTCGATCTCGCCCCGCTCCCGGTTGAGATCCAGAGGAGAGACGTAGACGTGTCCCGATGGGACGGAAATGGCTTTCTTGAAGTAGTAGCGCTCTCCCTTTGGCTGAAGCTGGTCGCGCGGCACTGCCCAGACGCGGCGGCCGTCGGAATCGACGCGGACGATCTCGCCTCCCGTGTGGTCGATGAAACGCACTTGAGCATAGTGCGCCCGGTTTCGGGAGAAGGCGAGAAACAGGCCCTCCACTGCCGCGCGCGAGGCTTCGATCATGCCCTCATCCGTCCCCGCGAGCGCGCCTGCCAAGGAGATGACGTCGGGGGAACTGGTGAGGAAGAGCACGTCCTCTCGCGGTCCCTCAAGTGCGCGCTTGAGCGTGCGCGCGGACTCCGTGCAGCTCGCGACTACATCGTCGAGCGCTCGCTCGGCAAGAGATCGCTCTGTCCAGATGCGCACATAGACGGCGATCACGAGCAGAGGGATGATGAAGACGGCCATGAAGGCGGCCAGCAACTTGCGGCGGATCGGCAGCCGCAGCCTCCGCCGACCCGCTTCGGGGCCGCTCTGCGCGCGGTTTGGGCTAAGGGGCATCTGTGTTTCCCTCTGATGTTTCCCCTGCCGCGGGCCGCTCCGGCGCGACCTCGGAACTCCCCTCGCCCTCGGGTGGACCGCTGCGCACTGTCCACACAGCGCAGTGCGCGTTGCGCGCGACGTAGTCGGCGGTAGTGCCGAAGATGCGCGCATCGCTGCCCCGGGCGCGCTCGGGAACCGCGCCCAGGAGTATGAGGTCGATATCTCTCTGCCGGGCGTACTCTACGATTGCGACTCCGGCGCTGCGGGCCTGCAGGGTGACGGTCTCGATCTGCTTGTCGTAGACCGTGTCGGAGATGTGCGAGGCAATCTCCAGGATTTCTCCAGCCTGCTCCATCTGCTCGGCCAGCTCAGCGTCCACCGGCAGAGAGCGAGGGATCTCTATCGCGTATACGGCGGTAATGTCGGCGGTGTAGAGGCCGCTGAGGTCGCAGGCGATGCGAGCCATCTGATCGGCGTACTCGCGAGAGTGGACGGGGATAAGGATGTGGCGAATCTGGCGGGACATCTCTTGCCGACGCGGCGCCGGCGACGCGGTCACCAACGGGGAGACTTGCTCCGAGACCGCAGGACGGAGCAGATGCAGGCCCTCCCGTCGGCGATACCAGTAGTAGAAGATGAGGCCGATGACGAGCCAACTGAGCCCAATGTTACGTCCGAACGCGTGCTTCGGGTCCAGAGCTAGCCAGATCCAGATGCCGATGCACGCGAGAAAGCCAAGGGTGGCGCTGACAGAGATAGGCTTGCCGTTGACGCGGAGAGTCGGCCAGGCCCAGAACGGCCTGGGGGTATCCGGCTCCTTGATGCGCAGCACCCAGATGGAGAGGTGGGCGATGGAGAAGGCCATCATAGAGCTGAAGACATAGAGATCTGCCATGCGCAGGAGTAGGTTCTTGCTGCCGATGCCCGCGGCTATGATGGCAATGGCCACGACGGAAATTGCCGTAATGGCGAAGTCCGGAGTGTGGTGGCGAGAATGCACGCGGCTGAAACGGGCGAACAGTTGCCGGTGGTGTGCCATATTGTAGGTAATGCGAGAGCCGGCGAGGATGCCGGCGTTCGCCGCGATGGCTAGGATAGTGAAGGCGAGGAGAGCGACCCAAGGCATCATGAGGACAGAGAGCTTGAGCTGGCCCTGCAGAAAAGGAAGGGCGATGTTCCAGTCGGGGAGGTGGTAGGCGATTCCCGCGACTGGGTCACTGCCCCACGTGTCAGCCAGCTCCGCGGGTGGCATGGCGCAGAGAGCGACGATTGGGAGGGCGGCAAACATGAAGAGCACAGTGACGACGGACCAGAACAGCGCCCGCGGCATCGTGCGGGTGGGGGTCTTGGTCTCCTCGGCCATCTGGGCCGCGGACTCGAGTCCTACGTACGCCACCATTGCGATCGCTACCGCGAAGATGAGCTGGCTGCTATCCGGCCAGAACTCGGGTCCCATGGTGCGGTAGGCAAGCAGATTCCGCCATCCGCCCAGGACCAGCGTGATGCCGAGAAGAACAAGCAGTGCCTGTGTCGCCAGGTCGATGACGGCGAAGACGATGTTGAGGCGGGCAGTCTCCCGCACCCCCCGCAGGTTGAGCAACATCAGAAGGAAGGTTATGAGTATGCCGCCCAGCGCTGCCATAACAGGCTGCTCTTTGAGCGGCGGCCAGAAATAGGAGAGGTAGAAGGCGGCGGCTACGGCGGAGATGGCGGTGGTGACGATGTAGTTGAGCGTCAGCGCCCACCCGGCAATGAAGCTGAACAGGTCGTTGAATGCGCGACGGGCGAAGGCCACGGAACCGCCGGCAGTGGGCACCATGGAGACGCCCTCGGCGTAGGTCATGGCGGTGAAGATAAAGATCACCCCCGCGAGCGCAAGGGCAATGGGGGTGGCCCCGAGAGCATAGGCGGCAACGATGCCGAGGGCGTAGTAGATCGAGGATCCGACGTTCCCGTAGCCGATGGCATACACGCCGGCTGTTCCCAGTGCCCGTCGAAGTCGCGCGACCGTGCCGCGAGGGGCCCTCTCGACGACACGATGCTGCTTGATAACGCGTATATGCGTTGTCTCGTCAGACTCTGTGGTCACGTTTCCCTGCGCGCGGCCAGCGTCTGCCGCCTCTTCCGCCTCCGTTTCCGCCCCGCAAATGCACAACCTTCAGCCAATCGCGCGCCCGCGAAGTGGAGCAGAACGCCCTCCCCCCAACAAACCATGTGAGCCGTCTGGGATTCGAACCCAGGACACCCGGATTAAAAGTCCGGTGCTCTGCCAACTGAGCTAACGGCTCGCGTCCACTCTACCAACAAGAGCCGAGCGCTGTCAATTCGTCGGCCCATCAGCACAGTGCCTCATGGCAGCGGTTTGACCGGCATCCCGCAGGATGCTAGAATCGCCATCGGCCGGATGTTGTGCCGAGGCTGAGATGATCCCGTTTCGCGACGATAATCCCACGCGCTTGTTCCCCATAGTTGTCGTGACCATAATCGCAGCCAACGTGGTGATCTTCCTGCACCAGTTGCTGCTCCCGAGCCCTGAAGATCAGATCTTCGTCTACACGTACGGTGCCGTACCCGCCATCATCGTGGGCCGCATCACCCGCGAGCAGCTATCCAGCGCTGGCGTGCCGTTCGGCCCGCTCCAGCCGGCCTGGCTCGCAATCTTCACATCGATGTTCCTGCACGGGGGGCTGCTGCATCTCGGCGGCAACATGCTCTACTTGTGGATTTTCGGCAACAACGTAGAGGATGTACTTGGGCACGTTCGCTTTCTGATCTTCTACCTCGTATGTGGGACGCTCGCGGCGGCGGCTCAGATCCTCATGAGCGTTCATTCCCCGGTGCCGATGGTGGGAGCCAGTGGCGCCATTGCAGGTGTGCTGGGGGCCTATTTCGTGAAGTTTCCCTACGCCAGGGTGCGATGCTTGGTGTTCCTGTTCTTCTTCATCACGGTAGTGATGCTGCCGGCAAGTCTGGTGCTGCTGTTGTGGTTCCTGCTGCAGGTACTGCACAGCCTCCAGGTTGGTAGCGGCGCACAGGGCGGAGTTGCGGTCTTCGCGCACATCGGGGGTTTCATCGCCGGGTGGGCGCTCATCCGCCGCTTCGAGCCTCGCCGCCGGCGCCCGGCCCTCATCCGGCGGTAGGCGGCATTCGCAAAGCTCCCCAAGCGGGCGTCGTAGCAGCGGATCGAGCTGGCGGGATTCGGCGCCGGGCCCTCTGTCACGCGAGGCAGGCTCATTTCAGCGGGAGGCGCCTCTTCGAGGCATCCCTATCTGCTGGCGCGCGGGCAAGCGGCACGTGTTCCCGCCGCAGCTAGTGCCCCCGCAACCGGTTCCCGTGTAACTAAATGCTTCGGAGCCGGCTACTTGGACACAAGATCGGTCGTCAGTTGAAAGCCGTAGTTGAGCCTCTGCGGAATCTGGGCTCCTGCTTGGCCCGCGCCCGGCCTGGCTCCCGTCCCCGGGAGCGCTTGGCTGGCGGCCCCGCGCCGGGCTCCACCCCTCATGCCTCCGCCTCTCATGCCCCCCCGGCCTCCGCCCCTCATGCCCCGGCCTCCGCCCATTGCCGTGAGCGCCAGGTCATAGCCTGTGGCACCGGCCCCCGATGCTGTGCGCATCCCTGACACCCGAAACTCGACCTTTCCCAGGATCGTGTCTTCGATATGCAGTATCCGCCCGGTCTCCCGTGTGAGATACGTGCGACGAGTTCCCCCTAGGTCTACCAAGCGGACGGATTGCAGATCCCCGGCCGCTGCTCGCCCCGGGGCCCTGCCAGCAGCCCCGCCCGGTGCCCGCGTCCCCCGTTGTCCCCCGGACATGCCGCCACGCATTCCCATTCCGCCGCCGCGACCACGTCCTCCCATGCCACCTCTGCGTCCTCCCATCCCACCTCTGCGCCCTCCCATCTGGGTGAGTTCGACGACATAGGAAGAGCCGGGGTCGCCCGCGGCGGCCAGATACTGGCTCGACTGCGTGAGAATGGGCAGTTCGGACACCCTGTAGCTGGAGGTCACTACAGCGCACTCGTGGCCGCGGAACCAGCGGAGCCCCTCGAATGTGTGGTTGGCTTGCACGAAGATTGCCCGCCTGCTGTAGAGGTCGCAGACTACGCCTAATGGCTTCTGCCAGGTATCTCCCGGCAGCACGGGGTAGTCGGGAAAGCCCGAGCTGATCTCGCCGACTCCAAGCCGAGGCTTACCCCCGCCGGAAGCCTCAGGAAGCGTCAGTCCGTTCGGGGAGACCTGAACAATGGCGTAGAGGCCGAGCTCCGACATGTTGCGCCTCGTTCCCTCCACCACCAGGGAGGCGGTCCGCAGGCGGTTTCGCACGAGCGCGGAAGGACCGTCGTAGAAAGTCTCCAGGATAGACTGTGTCAGCTCGCCGCGGAACTCGCCAGAGAGGACCTCGAATCCTTGAGGCAGGACTTCCCCCTCCCGCAGTGTCTCGAGTTCCCCTCTTGCCGAGATGCGGCGGCTGAGCAGGTCGTGGTCGTCGAAACGAACAGCGAGGAGTACACCTTCCGGCGGGGTGGGAATAGAGTTCTCGAGGGTCACGGTGATAGAGCTGGTACCCGCATATCTGGCCGACGAATCGTAGGCGTCGACCGTAATCATGTGTTTGCCGTCAGGCGCGTTACTCGTGTCCCAGCGCATCTCGAAGGGTGGCCTGGTGGCATACACGAATTTGTCGTCAACGCGAAAGATGAGATACCCATGCGGATTGGGCCACTCCACCTCCACTCGAGCCACTCCCCGCAGCTTGGCGCCCGGCTCGGGCGTGATGATCTCCAGGCCGGTGTAGGACTCAGATGCCTCGGAACGGACCGGCGACGCGATCTCCCCTCTCTCTGCCGCGCACACCAGTCCCGCAGCGGCGCCGGCCAGCACGGCCCCCAGCGCAACCGCCCAGATCAACCGGCTTCGCGCGCTTCTTCTATCCATGGCAGTGCTCCCCTTATGGATGGTAGCGCTCCTTTCGCTCATGGCAGCGCTCCCCTTGACCTAGATCCCGACAGGCGATCACCGCTGGTGCCGCCCGCGCCATTATAGTGTAAACAAGGACGTGGTTCAAGTCGCCTACACCCCGCTGGCCGGCAGGCTGGGCCGCGGGAGCGCGCTTGACAAGGGGCAACTGGTTCGATTAGGATCGAATAGCGGGGAGATCGGCCCGGCAGCCCTGCGGGACAGAGACCCGGCGGAGAGAGCCTGGATGACGTGGATCTGTGAGCACAGCCGGATAGGGACGCGCACCGGAAGGCACCAGTTGCAGCAGGCGCTGGTCAGGACGGCCTGCTTCTCAGTCGTACGGGGGGGGGAGTGCCGTTGTTCCGGTGGCCCGTCGGCGTGCGTCACGTTGGCGGGCCAGCGCGTTGGCGTGTGGTAGAGGGACTCAAGATGGAGGCAGTTCTCGTCCTCAACGACAACTATCAGCCGCTGAATGTGACCAACGTGCGGCGAGCGCTCGGTATGTTGTGCTTGGGAAGGGCGCACACCGTGGAGAGCGACTCCAAGGTCTTTCGTTCGGAGCACCTCTGCATCGACATGCCCACGGTAGTGCGGCTGAATCGCCACGTGCGCCGGCCCACGCCGGTGCTGCGCGTCTCTCGCAAGGGCATCTTCGCGCGGGATCAGCATACGTGCCAGTATTGCGGTGCGAGACACGTTCCCCTTACTATCGACCATGTCGTGCCGCGGGAGCGAGGCGGGGGGACGGACTGGTCGAACCTCGTGTGCTGCTGCACCAAGTGCAACAACAAGAAGGGTAACGAGATGCCGGACCAGGTTGGGATGCGGCTGCGACGCCGTCCTTCGCGGCCGAAGTTCATTCCCTACATCAGCTACACGAAGTTCCTGGCCGCGGCCGCCAATCCCACCTGGCGACCCTACCTGGCGCCCTACGCGGATCTTCCGCCGCTCGAAGCCTCGGAAGACGCCTAAGCGGGCGTCCGTCTCTCCGCCAGTTGAAGCGCAAGAGCGGCCACGTCTCGCGCTGCCCGCGGCTTCCCCAGGGCTCGGCTGGCACGCGCCATGCGTTCGAGCTTCTCGTTGTTTCCCAGCAACTCGTCGAGCGTGCGGGCGAGTCGTTCGGCCCCCAGCTCTCGGTCGGGGATCACAATCGCAGCCCCGGCGCGCGCCAGAGGAGCGGCATTCAGGTCCTGTTCCCCGGCGGCTGCGCCCGACCAGGGAATGAGCACGGCCGGGACGCCGCGGGCAGTCAGCTCCGCCAGGGTGCTTGCACCGGCACGCGAGATCACCAGATCGGCTGCGGCCAATGATTCGGGGTAGCGGCTGCCTAAGTAGGCGATGGATCGGTAGTTGGGGGGAAGGAACTCGCACTCACGCTGTGTGCTCGGCTGGGCATAGCGTTCGCCAGTAACGTGGAGCACCTGCACCGCGTCGAGTCGTGCCGGGCTGCGCCCAAGCAAGTTGAGAGCGCCGACCAAGGCTTCGTTCATGCGCCGCGACCCCAGACTGCCCCCCAGCGCCAGGAGGGTGGTCAGCGCGGGGTCCAGGCCCAGGGCGGTCGCGCCCGTTTCTCGACTGAGCGTGACGATCTGTTGGCGTACGGGGAGCCCAGTGATGACCACGCGGGCGCCTTTTCGCACCCGGCAGGCGAAGAACTCAGCCATCTCGGAATGGGCGACGGCAATGGCATCCACCATCCTGGCAACGGCGCAAGTGGTCCACCCGGGAGCGCAGTTGCCCTCCAATGCCAGGCAGGGAACACGGAGCAGGCGAGCGGCCAGGAGCACAGGCCCGGACACATAGCCTCCGGTTCCGATCACCAGTTGGGGACGAAACCTGCGGAGGGCGGCCAGACTCTGGAGAAGCGGCAGGCCAAGCGCGAGCTCGGCGAGAGCGCGCGCCCGGCGCGGCGCCTGCGAAAGGCCGCGGCCGACCAGCCCGTGCACGGAGATGCGCCGAAAGGGCAGCCCGGCCGCAGGCGCCAGCCGCGCCTCCAGACGGTCCCCGCCCACGAAGAAGAGTCGGGCCCGGGGCTTCAGCTCGCCTAGTGCCGCGGCAACCGCGAGGGCGGGATAGACGTGTCCGCCGGTCCCGCCGCCGGTAAGCACGATGCGTGGAGCTGAGATGTGGGATGCGGCCGGCACTATAGATGGTCTCCGCTGTCCCCAGGCCCTCAGGAGGTGAACAAATCTCGGACCCAGGCGATTACTCTCCCGAGGACGGGCAGCACTCGCAGGCCGCGCTTGGGCATGGCGCGGGGGGACTCGGCCTCCCGGTGGGCGTAGTAGACGAGCCCGACGCCGGTGGCGAGGGCGGGGCTCTCCAAAAGCTCCGTCGGTCCAGAGACCACACGCGGCCGGCCCAGGCGCGCGCGGCATCCAAGAGTGTCCCTGGCCACCGGGGCAATCGAGGGGAGCAGGCTGCCGCCTCCGGTCAGAACGGCGCCGCTGGGTGGGGGCCAACGATCGCCCAGCGCTGCGAGTTCCTGTGCCGCCAGCCGGAAGGTCTCCTGCACCCTCGCCTCAATAACCTCCGCCACGAAGCGCCGACTGGTGGGGCCTTCCTCCTCTTCGGACAACGAGATCGTCTCCTCTTCGGGTACCAGGGATGCTCGCGCGCAGCCGTGACTGAGCTTTATCTGTTCGGCGACGGGGTGAGTGACCCCGAGCGCCACGGCGAGGTCGTGGGTGACGTTGTTGCCTCCAGCGGGCACGGCCCCTGTGAAGACAATGCTCCCCTCCAGAAAGAGGGCGAGGTCGGTGGTCCCGCCCCCGACATCGAGGAGAAGCACGCCGAGTTCCTCTTCGTCCTCGGTGAGGACGGCGTCGGCCGTCGCCAGCGGCTCTGCCACGAGTTCCGCCACTCCGATGCCAGCCTGATCCACGCACTTGGTGACATTCTCGACCAGGTTGCGGGAGGCGGTGACGATATGGGTCTCGACAGCAAGGCGAGTGGCCGAGAGGCCCATGGGGTTGCGTATCCTGGGCTCGTCGTCGACGCTGAAGCCCCGCGAGATGGCGTGGATCATCTGACGGTCGGGTGGGATGGAGACCGCGTTCACGGCCGCCGCCATGACTCGTTCGACATCGTCCCAAGTGATCTGCCGCCGGGTTCGGGGCAGTTGGATCTGCCCTCGAGCATTCAGACAAGATATGTGCTGCCCGGTGATGCCAACCCAGGCCGCCTCCAGCTCCATCCCCACCATGCGCTGGGCCTTGGTGACGGCCTCTCGAATCGCGTGCGTGGTCTCCGGTACGTCCACTACCGCGCCGCGCTTGAGGCCGTAGCAGGGCACGGAGGCCGCGCCGAGCAGCCGGACCTGCGGTCCACGACCTCCGATCACAGCGGCCACCTTGGTGGTGCCGATATCCAGCCCGAGCAGAATCTCAGGCCCCGCCAATTTCTGGTCTCCTCCCAAGCATGTGTCAGTTCGAGGCCGCGGGGGCGTTCCTGCGGCGCGCTTCCCACCGGGCCGTCACCAACAGGGCGCGGACGCGCCCGAGATTGGTGAAGATGCGGATGCCGAGGGCGACCACGACCGCGAGGTAGAGGTCCACCCCGATCCTGTCACCGAAGTAGGCGAGGAGTGCTGCCAGCAGCATGTTCGCGAAGAACCCGCTGATGAACACGGCTTCGTCGAAGCGATGTTCGAGCCGAGAGCGCAGCGCGCCGACCAGCGCGTCGAATCCCGCAACCACAGCAATAGCAACATAGTCCGTCCACCCAGGCGGAATTGCGGGCGAGAAGGGATACACGATGAAAAAGCCAACGAGCAAGGCGACTAGGGGCAGCGCGATCATGGCTGTTCCTCCCGGGGCACCGGCTGCGCATATGCGTACTTGGGTGCGATCGCGACGGGTGGGATGATGACCTCGTCCTTCGGCGTGAGCTTGACCTGGAACTCCATCACCCGGAGCCGATCGAGGACGCCGTCCCGGATGTTGAGTGCGGACATTAGGTTGTCCTTCTCCCCGATAGCGAGGAAAACGAACGGGCTGGATATCGCTACGTCGTCGACCTTTATCAGCCGAGCCGCGCAAGTGATAGCGCTTCCGGCGATGAGGCGCTGGCCATTGAGCGAGATGGCCTCCGCGCCCGCGGCCCGCAACTCATTGGCGACTTGGACGAGGTCGAAGTCGTGGAGCACGTAGAGCTCCTGGGCCCCGAGCTCATCGGTTCCTCGCATTGTGCTATCGGCCAGTTCCAGCTCGACCCCGGGCCCCTTCACCGGAAGCAGGCCGAGCGCGACGCGACTGTTGCTTAGCTCTTCGGTCATCAGCCTCAACAGCCCTGTTTCGCTGGCCGCCTCAGACTCGTACTCGGCGACGCGCGTTCGCAAACGCTCGATCTCCTCCGCCTGCTTTCCCAGTTGTGCCTGACTAGTGGTGAGCATCCCCACCAGGGCGCTTCTCTGTCGCCCGATCTGTGTTTCCCCGCGCAGCTCCCTCGTTCGCACCTGTACCGCCAGTAGGCCGCCGAGAACCAGGCAAACAAGCGTCAGCGGCAGCACCCACCGTTTCTCGCTCTTCCAGGCTGCGCCCATTCGCCTCACCTCATGGGGCAGAGGAGACCTGCCCATCCCGCGGCCGCCAGTAGGCGGCTCGCGGGTCGCTGAGATTCGCGTATTCGATGCGGTCGCCGCCGAGCTGATCTATGGCCGCGGCAAGCAACAGCGCCTTCTCCTTGAGTTCTGTTATGGCGCCGAGTTGCACCCTCGCGCCCGAGCACAGTGTTACCTCCAGGTCTCTCTTTCCGTCGTATTCGAGGCGCGTCACGCGCAACCTGGGGTCCGTGCCCAGAAGCCGCAGCACTGTCAGCATGTCTGCGATCTCGGCTTGCGCGGCGGCAGTTCGCGCATCCGCCTCTGTCAGGTGGAGACCGATCAGCTCCGGCAGCCCCCACCCCCACTCGTCCTCGAGGGTAAAGACCACACCCTCGGGATCGACCAGCAGGGAGTGCTGAGCATACCTGATGACCGCGGCCGCCTCTCGCTTCTCGATAGTTACCGCCAGCCGGCCGGGGAGCTGGCGGGACACATAGGCTCTCCGTACCGGCGGCAGCTCCTCGGCCTGGCGGGCGAGGACGCGCGCCGGGGCGCGAAAGATGTTCGTGTTGGCCGGCAAGCTGATCTCGACGGCGGCCTGCCTGCACACACGGGGATCCCCTATCAGTGTTATCTCCCGCACGGCCAGGCGGGGAGAGGCGAAGGCGATGTAGGCCGCCTCGACGGCTAGTGCCATGAGGAGAAGTGCGGCCGCCAACCGCAGGCCCGCCACCCAGCCGATGCCGATCTTGGGATGGGCGAGGGCGCCCAGGCTTGGCCTATGGGCCCGGGTTGGCATCAGGACCCTCTCGGTCCGCCAGCGCGAGCTCTATCAGTCGCTCCACTAACTGCGGAAAGCTGATGCCGTCCGCCTCTGCGGCGCGCGGGACAAGGCTCGTGTCTGTCAGACCCGGGATGCTGTTCACTTCGAGGACATATACCTCGTCTCCCGCTGCGATCATGTCTACGCGGGAGAAACCGCGGCATCCCAGAGCGTGGTGTGCCGCCAGGGAGAGCTCCCGTGCGCGGTCGGCGAGCGCCTCCGCAATGCGCGCCGGCACGATCTCCTCCGTGGCGCCCGGAGTGTACTTGGCAGCGTAGTCGTAGAATCCGCCGGCCGGCACGATCTCCACCAGCGGCAACACGCGGGCGTCGTCGTTGCCCAGCACGGCCCCGGCGATCTCGGTGCCTTCTACGAACTCCTCCGCGAGGGCCCGCGGGCCGTATTGGAACGCGCCTGCCAGAGCGCCGCTCAAGTCCTCTTCCCTCTTCACGACCGTCACGCCAATGGTAGACCCTTCACAGGCCGGCTTGATGACACACGGGAGGCCGATCCGGCCCAGCCCGACGTCTTGCGCGGAATCCCGGTCGGCGGCCCCCAGCGGAACCCACCTCGGCGTGGGAATGCCGTCTCGCTCGAAGATCTTCTTCGACATGATCTTGTTCATCGCCAGCGCACTTGCGAGCACCCCTGACCCCGTGTACGGGATCCCTAGCAGCTCGAGCACGCCCTGCACCGTCCCGTTCTCTCCCGCGCCCCCGTGGAGCGCGATGAAGACGACATTGGGCCGCCCGTCGTGCTCGGCCGCGGGGCCGGGAGGTCCTGGCTCTCGGGCCTGCGGGGAAAGCAGAATCCGCGCCAGGTCCGTGGCTCGCTCGCCGGCGATGGCGGCCAGGTCGACCGACACGGCGTGGTAGCGCTCGGGGTCGAGCGCCGCCATTACCTTTCTCCCGCTGAGGAGGCAGATCTCTCGTTCGGCCGAGGCGCCTCCTGTCAGAACGACTACCCGCATCCGGTTCATGTCGGAGGTCATCCCCCCACTATCTCTATTTCGAGTTCGAGATCGATGCCATAGCGTCGGACCGCCAGCGCGTGGGCGCGCGCGATCAACTCACGCATCTGCGCCGCCGAGGCGTTCCCTCGGTTGACCAGGAAGTTCGCATGTTTGCGCGAGATCTGCGCCTCTCCGACGCGCAGGCCCTTTGCCCCCGCTCGGTCGAGCACCTTGCCGGCGGTCACCCCGCGTGGGTTCTTGAAGACGCTGCCCGCGGACCACGCCCGCAGAGGTTGCCGACTTGCGCGTTTGCCCCGAAGTCGTTCCATCTTGACCACGATATCCTCGGGCGGGGCCGGCTCCAGCCGGAGCCGCGCCGAGACTACTGCCGCGTTCGCGTCAGCCAAGCTGCTGTAGCGGTACCGATGGGCGAACTGGCTTGCCGTCCACTGGCGCAGTTCGCCGTCCTCATCCAGTACCGTCGCTTGTGCCAGCAGATCGCCGATGGAGCCGGTGTCGGTGCCGGCGTTGGTTGCCAGTGCCCCGCCTAAAGTGCCGGGGATGCCCACCGTCGATTCGAGCCCACTGAGCCCCGCACTCGCGGCCTCCTTCACCAGCCGAGCCAGGCGCGCTCCGCCTCCGACGGTGACGCCATCCTCGTGCCACTCGATCTGGCTGAACTGCGGCGCCAGTCGTATCACCAGGCCGCGTATGCCCTCATCGGTGACCAGGAGATTGCTACCATTGCCGATGACCTTGGCCGGCATTCCCTTGACTTCCGCAAACCGCACAGCTTCCGCGAGGTCGTGGCAGTCGAGAGGCTGGACGAAGATGTCGGCGGGACCGCCAATGCGGAAGGTGGTGTGCCGGCCCATGGGTTCCCAGGGGCGGACGGTTCCCCTGATGCGGTCGTTGAGCTCCGCGGCGGCGGCCTCGACTTCGCGGCGCGGCATTGCATTCATCGGTGCTGTGACCCAGGTCTGATGTGCGGTGCTCATTCTTTTGTGACGCCCTCGTGCTCACCGACCGGGTGCCCGCCGAGTCGCCTCACCACATCGCGCGCCGTTTTTCCGATGTCCCCCGCGCCCATGAACAGAACGACGTCTCCGGGCCGGATCGAGGCCGGCAGCAGGCCCGTTAGCTTCCCCTTCGCCATCTCCAGCAGGGCGTCCTTTCCCTGGAGGGGGAGGAGGTGCTGGGCGATGAGTCCGGAGGTCACACCGGGCAGAGGCGTCTCCCGCGCAGGATAGATGTCGGTCAGGACGGCGAGGTCGGCCCGGCTGAGCGCGTTAGCGAATTCGGCGGCGAAAGTCTGGGTTCGGGAGTAGAGGTGGGGCTGGAAAACCGCGACGAGGCGCCGCTCCGGGAAGGCGGCGCGGGCGGCCGCAATACTGGCGGCGAGCTCTGTCGGATGATGGGCGTAGTCGTCCACCACCGTCACACCGTCCACTTCGCCCACCACCTCGAATCGCCGCTCAACGCCCGCGAACCCCGCCAGGGCCGTTCTGCAAGAGGAGAGCGATGCTCCTGCTCTGCGAGCCGCCGCCACTGCGCCCAGCGCGTTGACGAGGTTGTGAACTCCTGGGACCGAGACCCGAAGCTCGCCCACAGAGTCGCCGGCGACCGACAGCTGGCATCGAACCGAGCGACCATCGACGGTCGCTCCGGCCCCGCGCACCTCGGCCTGTTCATTGGTGCCGTACCAGACCGTGTCCCGTTCGATTCCAGCGCCTATCTGGCGCAGCTCCGGGCGATCGGCGCAGAGCACGAGGCAGCCATTGGGGATAATGCGGCGCAGGAAGCTCACGAAGCTGGCCCGCAGGTGAGCTTCAGTCCCGTGGTGGTCGAGATGCTCCGGCTCGATGTTCGTCAATACTGCGATCTCGGGCTCGAGATCCAGAAACGACTCATATGCCTCACATGCTTCGACCACGGACCACTCGCCTCCGCCGACCCGCGCATTGCCTCCCAGCGGCCGATACTCACCCCCCAGCACCACGGTTGGGTCGAGCCCGGCCTCCTGCAAGATGCTACCGATCATGGCGGTGACGGTGGTCTTGCCATGTGTTCCCGCAACCGCGATGCCGCGGTAGCCGACCATCAGTTCGGCCAGCAGCTGGGACCGTCGCAGCACCGGAATGCCGAGCGCGTGGGCCTGCCTGAGTTCCGGGTTGTCGGGCTGGATCGCGTCTGAGATCACGACCCGATCTGCGCCCTCGACGAGCTCCGCGCGGTGCCCCACCGTGACCTTGGCTCCAAGTGCAGCCAGGCGGGCGATCATCTCTGATTCCTGGGCATCCGACCCCGAGATCGCTGCCCCTCGCGCGAGCAGGACCTGGGCCAGCGCGCTCATGCCGATGCCGCCGATGCCGACCATGTGGATTCGTTCGTTCATCACGCTTTCTGCTCGGGAGAACATCGCGCCCGCGAGACGTTCAGGAGAAGGCCGACGCCGATGAGCGAGAAGAGGAGAGAAGAGCCTCCGTAGCTGACGAAAGGCAGAGGCACGCCGGTGGCGGGGACTGCCCCGGTCACCACGGCCACGTTGATAAGGGCCTGAGTGGCCAGCAGCAAGGTGACGCCAGCCGCCACGAGGCCGGAGAAACGATCTGCGGCTCTGACAGCGATAAGCATGCCCCGCCACACGAGGAATGCGAACAGGGCGAGCACCATCGAGACCGCGAGAAATCCCAGTTCCTCCCCAATCACGGCGAGGATGGAGTCCGTAATTGGCGCCGGTAGGTAGAAGTACTTCTCGATGCTCCCACAGTAACCGCGGCCGGTGAGTCCGCCCGAGCCCATGGCAATCAATGCCTGCGTGGTGTGGTAGTCGGCCTCGAACGGGGCCTCGGTTCGCAGCGCGAAACCCTCGATTCGCTCCCGCTGGTACGAGTTGCACGAGACCATCAAGGCACCGATGGCGAGCGCGATACCGGCCGCCCCGAGCAGATGCCGGAGCTTGGCCCCCGCCATATGGTAGTAGGCAAGCATAGCGATCACCAGCACTGCCGCGGTGCCCATGTCAGGCTGCACCGCTATCAAAGCAGCTGTGCTCGCGAGGACAGCCATAGGAGGAAAGACCCGCCGCCAGGTGGGGACGCCCTGGGGGAACTGCGCGAAGTAACGCGCGGCCACGATCACCAGAATCAGCTTCGCCATCTCGCTTGGCTGAAAGTGAAGACTCGTCCCCGGAACCGGCAGCCACGACTTTGCCCCATTCACTCTGATGCCCACGACGAGCACGAGCCCCAGAAAGAAGAACGTGAGCGCCAGCAGCACCCCGGCCTGCTTGCGGACGAACTCGATGGATACCCGCGCGACGGCATACATGGCCGCCAGTCCCACACCGGCAAAGAGAAGCTCTCGCTTGAGGTAGTAGTAGATGTCTTCGCTCTCTCGCGCCGCCGCCGTGGGGATGCTGGCGCTGAACACCATTGCGATGCCCAGGCCCACAAGCAGAAGGACGGGGACAAGCACCGTTAGATCGACAGGCGTCTTCTCGTCGCGGGCGAGTTCTCTCTGGGGCAGCTTTATGGCCCGGATTGCCGACACTATTCGTCATCCCCTTTCTGCAGCGCCAGTTCTCGTACTATCTGCTTGAAGGCATCGCCGCGCGCGGCCATGTTCTCGAACATGTCGAAGCTCGCGCAGGCGGGAGAGAGCAGGACCACCCCTCCCGGGCGGGCGCCATCGAAGGCGAGATACACGGCCTCCTTCAGGTCGGCCGCGCGCGAGATCTGCCGCACCCCGGCGGCTTCTCCGGCGGCGGCTATCTCTTCTGCGGCCTCGCCGATGACGATGAGCGATGTCTGGCGGCGGGCCGCCGCCTCCGCGAGCCGTCGGAAGTCGTGGACCTTGGGACGTCCTCCTGCGATCAGCGCGGTGCGCCGGTCGAAGGCGTTGAGGGCAGCGATCGCGGCCTCCGGAGTGGTGGCCTGGGAGTCGTTGACGAACGTGACGCCGGCGACTGTGGCTACAACTTCGAGTCGATGCTCGATCCCCTCGAAGCGTGAGAGGGTATCGGCAGCGCGGTCGAGTGAGGCGCCAATGGCGTCAGTCGCGGCGAGCGCGGCGAGGACATTGCTCAGGTTGTGGCGGCCCAGGAGCCGCACGGTGTCTATCGGGCAAACAGGAGCGCCCTTGATGCGCAGCGCCCCGTCAGCTATGTCAGCCCCGTCTCCGGCTGGCTGCGCCGTGCTGTAGGGGATCACCTGGGCGCGCGCCAGCGCTCTCATTCGCCAGGCCTCGTCGTCGTCGCGGTTTATCACCGCGGCATCCTCCGGGGTCTGGTTGGCGAGCAGCTTTGCCTTGGCGTTTCTGTAGGCCTCCATTGTTGAGTGCCGGTCGAGATGATCCGGGAAGAGGTTGAGGAGCACCGCGACGCGCGGCCGAAATCGCTCTGTGGCTTCGAGCTGGAAGCTGCTGACCTCGGCCGCCAGGATGTCCTCCGGCCCGGCCGCCTCCGCGAGGGTGATGAGCGGGCGACCGATGTTCCCGCCGACCAGCACGCTCCTGCCCGCGTCGTGCAGCAGCTCTCCGATCAGGGCGGCAGTAGTCGTCTTCCCCTTCGTGCCGGTGACGGCGATGATCGGGCACGGTGCGATCCAGAAGGCGACTTCGATCTCGCTGACCACGCGGATCCCCCGCTCTCGCGCCCGGAGTAGGGGAGGAATATCCAGAGGGACGCCGGGACTCGGCACCACCAGGTCGGCCTCTTCTATCCCGCGGTAAGCTTCGTCTCCGGTCTGCACTGCTGCGCCGGTCTCCTTCAATGCCTCTATCTCTGCTGCCAGTGCGGCCGCCGGTTTCACGTCAGATACTGTGACCTGTGCGCCGCGCTGCCATAGCGCGCGTGCAACCTCCCGCCCGGTGCCATAGGCGCCCAGGCCGATGACGTGCACTCGCTTTCGCGCGAACCTATCGTCCATTGCTCTGTAGGGCAGGGGCTTGCCCCTGCCATATCTCATCTCTCCGGGCGGGAGACACGCTCCCGCCCCACGACCACAGCCCGTCGCTTCACCTCAAACACGCCCACACCGTCACCACTGCGGCGGCCGCACCCACCCCCCAGAATGTCCACACCACTCTCTGCTCCGACCAACCTGACAGCTCGAAGTGATGGTGAATCGGGCTCATCTTGAAGATCCGCTTGCCGGTGGTCTTGAATGAGATTACCTGCGCGATGACCGAGGCCTCCTCGATGAATGGCACCAGGCATACGCCGATCAATGCCCAAACCCCAATCCAGGACCCTAACGCAGCCAATGCCGCGCCCAGCGCAAGTGAACCCACATCTCCCATGAAGACTCTTGCCGGATGGCGGTTGAACCACAGAAACCCCAGACATGCCCCGGTCAACGAGAGCGCCAGCGTCGCCACCGGCTGGATCTGTCGGGCCAGACCGATCGCCGCCAGCCCAAGAAACGCAATCGTACAGAGGCCTGCGGCCAGCCCGTCCAGCCCATCCGCCAGGTTCACCGCATTTGACGTTGCCACGATCACCAAGGTCCACAATGCTCCATGCAGAGCGAACTGAGCGAACACCCTCCAAGTAGGCATTTCCTTCAGCACGTGCAGTTCATCACGGACGAGCCAGGTCATCACCAGGTAGAAAGCTGTCGCTGCGGCTATCTGAAGCGCCAACTTCTGTCGCGCTCGCAATCCCAGAGAGCGCCCGCGGGTGATCTTCAGCCCGTCGTCGAGCAGGCCGATCGCGGCGAAGGCCAGGGTGACCCCGATGACCAGCGAGGGGACCGCTGGCAGCAGCACTCCTCCCACGCTGCTCCATAACTCTGCCAGTAGACCGCCTACCACCGCGGCGATTACGGCGGCCGGAAGGAGGAGAACCCCACCCATCGTGGGGGTGCCCTCTTTCTGCAAGTGCCGCTGCGGCCCATCATCTCTCACGCGCTGGACGGCTCCGACCTTCCTAAGTGAGGCGATGACGGGGCGGCCAAGCAGAAGGACAAGGGCGAGTGAAGTGGCGGGGGCGACGAGTTGCAGAAGCGGTATTAGTCTCGCGTCCATTACCTGCCCCCCTCGCCTGCGAGCAGCATCCCCACCACTTCCTCCATCTTCATCACGCGAGATCCCTTTATCAGCACCACGTCGCCGGGCCCTACACGCTCCTTGAGGATGGCGGCAGCCGCGGCGTTGTCGGCCGCCTCAACCACCTCGCCAGAGGCGAGGTGCTCCCGCGCGGCGGCTGCGATATGACGGCCCAGTTCTCCTACCGTTATTAGACCCGCCAGCCGCAGCGATGCCGCGAGCTCTCCCATCTCCCGATGCCACTCGACGGCCATGGGGCCGAGCTCCTTCATATCGCCGAGGACAGCCCACTTGCGGGTGCCCGGCAGGTCGCCCAGGAGTTCGAGTGCGACGCGCATGGACTCGGGGGCGGCGTTGTAGGAGTCGTCGATCACTCTGAATCCGCCGGGGGCCTCCTCGATCCGGCCTCTCATCTCCGCGCCGGCGAACGTCTCCAGACCGGCTGCTATCCACGCTGGTTGAGCGCCGGCCGCCACCGCGGAGGCGGCCGCGGCTGCGGCATTAAGTGCCTGATGGCGGCCCGCGGCCGGGAGGGAGAGCTGCTGTTCTCCCCACCAGCCCCGGAGGAGAAACTTGACGCGGCCGTCGGGAGCGGCCTCCACCTGATCGGCGCGCACATCCGCCTCCGCATTCCGCGCGAAGGATACTACCCGAGCGGAGCTGCGCGCTCTGAGGAACTCGAAGAAGTCGTCGTCCGCGTTGAGCACGGCCACTCCATCAGGCGGAAGGATCGCCAACAGCTCGGCCTTCGCCTCCGCGATGGCCTCCCTGGTGCCCAGAAGCTCCAGGTGTGACACCCCAATGTTCGTCACGAGGCCGATCTGTGGCTGAACCATATTGGCGAGATAAGAGATCTGCCCCGGTCCCCGCATCGCGAGCTCGACGACGGCGGCCTTGTGATCAGAGGTGAGTTCCAGCAGAGCCAGGGGCACGCCGATCTCATTGTTGTAGTTCCCCGGGGTGCGCGCGGTGGGCCATCCCTGAGAGAGGATGGCGGCTACCATTTCTTTGGTGGTAGTCTTGCCGATGCTTCCGGTCACTGCCACTACTCTAACCGGAAGGGACCTCCGATGAGACGCCGCCAGCGCTCCCAGCGCCACCAGCGTGTCCGACACCAGCAGTTGCGGGCCGGCCGCGGGCACCTGCTTGGACACCAAGGCCGCTGCCGCGCCGCCGCGAAACGCCTCCTCCACAAAGCCGTGGCCGTCGAATCGTTCCCCCTTCAGAGCGACGAAGAGCGCTCCGGGCGACAGATCTCGCGTGTCTGTGGCGATGCCCCGAATCACATCGGGCGCCGCGCCGCCGGTCAGGCGGGCCTGCGTGGCTTCCACGATCTCGTGGAGGGAGAATTCAGGCATCCTGATCGCCTTCGATTCCCCGCAGCACTTCCGCCGCCGTTTCCCGGTCGTCGAAGTGAATCGTGCGGTCTGCGAATATCTGGCAGTCCTCGTGCCCCTTGCCGGCAATGAGAACCAGGTCGTCTTGGCCCGCTCCCTCGATCGCCATGCGGATGGCCTCGCCGCGGTCGAGCTCTACCGAGCACCGCTCTTTGCGCTCGGCCGGAATGCCGGCGACGATCTCCTCGATGATGGCTTCCGGCTGCTCGCTCCGCGGGTTATCAGAAGTCACCACACACCGGTCGGCGAGTCGGCTCGCGATCTCGCCCATGACGGGTCGCTTCGTCCGGTCGCGATCCCCGCCGCATCCGAACACGACCACCACCCGCCCCCGGGATAGCTGCCGCGCTGTCTCCAGGGCATGCGCCAGGCCGTCTGGAGAGTGTGCGTAGTCCACCAGCACGGTGCGCGTGCTGGCGGGCACTCGCTCGAAGCGGCCCGGCACCGGAGGCATTTGCTCCAGGGCGCGGGCTGCGACCCCTGCCTCTATGCCCAGCCCATAGCAAGCTGCAAGGGCCGCCATTGCATTGTAGATGTTGAACCTCCCGACCGGCCGCATGCGGATCGGAATCGTGCCGCCGGGAAGCCGCGCCAAGAATCGCGACCCCTCGGGACCCAGTTCGATCTGCTCGGCGCAGCAGTCCGCGGAGGCGGACAGCCCATAGGTCAAGGTCCGGCCCAGAGCAGTGCGAGCGATGGCGGCCCCGGCCTCGTCGTCTATGTTGACGGCATTCACGCGCTCCCCCTCCTGGGGCAAGTGCTGAGTGTCCTCGAAGAGGCGCCTCTTCGCCGCCAGATATTGATCCATGTCCGGGTGGAAATCGAGGTGCTCGGGCGTGAGGTTGGTGAACACGGCGACGGCGAAGCGACAGCCATCCACGCGATGCAGCTCCAGTGCGTGGGAGGACACCTCTATCGCGGCATGAGTCGCCCCCTCCGCGACCAGGTCTGCAAGGAGATGCTGGAGATCCACTGCCTCGGGGGTGGTATGGAGAGGCCTCATCGTCCGCGCGCCGATCCGATACTCCAGGGTGCCGATGAGGCCGCTCGTGTGGCCCGCCGCGCGGAAGATCGAGTCGATCATGAGCGCCGTGGTGGTCTTCCCGTTCGTGCCGGTGACGCCGGCGAGGATGAGGCGAGAGGAGGGATCGTCGTAGAACGCGCGGGCGAGAGCTGCCATCGCCCTCCGAGACTCGGGCACGATTGCGACTGCGCCGCCCGCAGGAGGACGGACGCCGGCCTCCCGGCCTTCCTCGACGACGAGCGCACGGGCCCCCTTCTCCACGGCCTCCGGGATGAATCGGTGCCCGTCAGTCTTCGATCCGCGTATGCAGATGAAGGCCCACCCCGGCTCGACACGGCGCGAATCGTAGGCGAGACCGGATACTTCGACCTCTGGGTTGCCCGTGCTCCGCGCCCCCGGTACCGAGGCCAGGAGAGCAGAAAGCCGTTTCGCCCGGGCTGGGCCGGATTGACAATTGCCCACCGGCGTGTGTGCCCCTTCTCATTTGATTATGGCATCAGCGCCGCTCAGCGCGACCGACCGCGAGGGCGATCTCGTGCTGGGGAAGAGGCCGATCTGGCGGCACCCGGAGATGAATGAGCGATCGCTCACAAATGGCCCGGAATGCAGGAGCCGCTACCGTCGCCCCATAGCGGCCATTCCGCGGTTCGTCGACTGTCACCAGAATCGCCAAGCGCGGCCTGTCCGCGGGGGCGAAGCCCGCGAACGAGGCGACGTACTTGTCGGATCGATATCCCTCACCCGGCGTCGCCTTTTGCGCGGTGCCTGTCTTTCCGGCGACCTGGTGCCCGGGTACCTGCGCTGTCACACCCGTTCCGTCTTCGACCGCTCTGACGAGCATCCCGCGCATCCGTTCACAGGTGTCGGCGGACAGAATCCGAACCGGGTCGGGCCGGGAAAGGCGTTCGATTTCGCCGCCAGGGCCGGTGACGGCGCCTACCACCCGCGGCTGCATCCGCCAGCCCCCGTTCGCCACAGCACAATAGGCGGACAGGAGCTGGAGCGGCGTGACGCTGATGCCCTGGCCAAATCCCACCGTGGCGAGTTGAACTGAGGACCACTGCTCAGGCCGCGAGAGGATCCCGCGCGACTCACCGGCCAGCTCGATCCCCGTCTTCTCGCCGAAGCCGAATCTCCTGGCCCACTGATACATGCGCTCCGCCCCGAGGGCCAGCGCGACGCGCGCCATCCCGGTGTTGCAGGACTTAGTGACGATGTCGCCCAGATCCACTGTGCCGTGGGCGCGCTCCCCGCCATGGGGCGAGCAGTTGATCGAGTGTCCGCCCACCTCGTAGCTCCCCTCGCAGTGCAGCGTCTCTCCATCAGTGAGGATGCCTTCCTCCATCGCCGCACACGCGCCAATCACCTTGAAGGTAGAGCCCGGCTCGTAGGGGGTCACCACCGCGCGGCTCACCCACGTCTCCGGAGAGGATTTCTGAAACTCGTTTGGGTCGAAGCCGGGCAGCGTGGCAAGCGCCAGCACATCGCCGCTGATCGGATCCATCACGATCGCCGTGCCGCCCGCCGCCTTGGCCTTCTCAACCGCCTTCGCGAGTTCTTCCTCGGCGATGGCCTGGATGTCGAGATCGATGGTCAGGCGGACGCTGCTGCCGGGCTCCATCCGCTTGGTGAGAACGGTGCGATCTGGGATTCGGTCGCGGGAGCTGGGCAGTCGGCCATCGAGGACCACCAGCATCTCGCCGTCCTCTCCCGCGAGTCGGTCGTTCGCCGCCGCCTCAATGCCGCTCAGGCCCTGCGAATCCTTGCCGATGAATCCCAGCAGCGCGGCGGCGACGTGCTCCCGAGGATAAGCGCGTTTCCATGCCGTGTTGACGATCATCCCGTCGCAGCCTAGCTCTCGCACCGCTTCCGCCACCGGCGTGTCCACAGAGTCGCGCAGAAGAACGTATCGCGTCCCCTCCTTGCGCGTCAGTTTCGCAGTGAGCTGTCTCACCGGCATCTTGAGCAGGGGGGCCAGGTCCGAGGCCAGCTTGGACGGGTGGCCTACCAGATGGGGGTCGGCGGCCACCGAGTGCAGCTTCAGGTTGAGGGCGAGAGGAATCCCGTTTCGATCGTAGATGTTCCCGCGCGGCGCGCGGATGGGCCAGCAGCGCCCCTGCCTATTCGTGGCCTCGGTTTGGTAGGCCTCGTGATTGGTGATCTGGATAGACCACAGTCTGACCACCAGCAATACGAACAGGCCGATCGCGATTGCGCACCACACGTCTCCCCGGCTTCTGAGCTGTATGGGTCCAATTTGCTGCATGTGCCGCATCAAACACCTGGGTGGGCCATGAAAAAGACCACCGCCTACCGGCGGTGGCCTTCGACCGTACTCGCCTCGGCCCGACCTCCGGCGGTGCCCACCACCGTTTCCGCCAGTTCCGCGAGTCTGGCCGCGATCCCCGTGCGCCGACTTGGCGGATCGCCGGCCGCCACCCGCGTCTCTCCCTCACCAGCGGGGTGGGGGAGGAGCAGATAGTCGACCTCTGCCCGCGGATCGGCCGGCCGCATGTTGAAGCGCTGGGCCGCTAGCTGAAGATTGCTCTCGGAGTGGGCGAGGTTGATCTGGTAGTTGAGGAGCGCGATCTCCGCCCGCAGGTCCTCGATCTCTCGTCGCAGGCTCATCTCGGCATAGCCGTTGCGGGTGGTGAGGGCGGAGGCGGCCCCGTAGCAAAGGACAAGGAAGAATCCAAGGGCGGCAAGCACTACGGCGACCAATCCTGCCTGTATTCCCATCGGCCGTCTATGCCCTGAAGCGCCCGGCTGTTGTTTGGAGGATGTGGGCAGCTCCCGTGCACGGCCTTGCCACATCACTTGCTGCGACTGCATAGTGCTCACCGCCCTGTCCTTGTTTCTCGCTCACTCCGGTCGGTATCCCCGACCGGACCACCCAGGCGCCGCTCCGGCGGACCATCCAGCGGCCTCGCTGCTTGCCGCGCCTGGTTCTTCTTCACAGTCGCTCCGCGGCCCGAAGAATGGCCGATCGGGAACGCGGGTTCTCCTTGATCTCTTCGGCCGAAGGCTTGACTGCTCTCTTTGTCAAGATCCTCACTCGAGGACCCTCTCCGGACGGGGACGGCGGGCACTGGCTGCTTGCTCTGGCTCGGCGGTATGCCCCCTTGGTTTCACCGCCCTCTAGGCTGTGGTAGGTCAGGACTACGATTCTGCCGCGAGGTCTGGTGCGATGGATGGCTGCGTCCAGTGCTTTGTGAAGCGCTCCGAGTTCGTCGTTCACGGCTATCCTCAGCGCCATGAAGGACTTGGTGGCTGCGTGAAGGCGTCTCGGACGCGCCCGGGGTGGAATTGCTGCTGTGATGGTGGCTGCGAGTTGTGCTGTGGTTGTGATGGGTTGTTGCTGTCGTGTTGCCGCGACTGCTCTTGCGATTCTTCGTGCCCGCCGTTCCCCTCCGTACTCCCGGAAGATCCGTGCCAGCTCCTCTTCCGGCAGTGTGTTGATTAGATCGGCCGCAGTGGTCTCCAAGCCAGGGTCCATCCTCATGTCCAGCGGCCCGTCTAGCCGAAAGCTGAATCCACGTCTCCCTGTGGTCAGCTGTTCGAGCGATGCGCCGCAGTCGAGCAGGACCCCGTCCACCGCGCCGACACGAAGTTCGTCGAGTATCATCTCCAGTCTGGCGTAGTTGTCGTTGATCAGAGTCACCCGCCCATGGCGGGAAAGACGCTCTCTTGCTCTTTCAATCGCCTCGGGATCTCGGTCGATCCCGATCAGCCTTCCTTCCGGGCCGATGCGTTCGAGAATCGCTTCCGCATGTCCGCCCGACCCGACCGTCGCATCTACCACTACCTGGCCCGGCTGGCATGCCAGGTACTCCAGTACTTCTCTCACCATCACCGGCCGATGAACGGCCGGCTCCTGCCCCTGCTCCGCCTCGGATTCCCAAGGCATGTCAAATCCCGAGCGCGGCGGCCTTCTCCATAATGCGCTCGGGTGCGAACTGCTCGTTTTGGAAGGCGATCCAACGCTCCTTCGCCCAGATCTCAATGCGGTTGATGACGCCTCGCACGACGACCTCTGTCTCGATGCCGGCGTACTCCCTCAGCGCAGCCGGGAGCACGACTCGGCCCTGGCGATCGAGAAACACCTTGGCCCCACCGCTGAAGAACTGCTTGACGATGTCTCCGTTCATATCGGTGATGCGGACCTGGTTGAGCCTGTCTTCGATCCCGCGCCACTCTTCCCAGGGGAAGAGGAAGAGACACCCATGCCACCCCCGAGTAACAAAACCGCCGTGCTCGAGAGCGTCGCGGAACGCTCTGGGCACGGCTACTCGCCCTCGATCATCAAGCTGGTGCTCGACCTCGCCCGTCAGCATCGTCTGTCCTCTCGCCCGTCCCTCGCTCTTTCTCAGCCTTCCCCCCACTGCGGTACTTGTTCCCCCAACTTCCCCCGCAGTAGGGATTAGGCTCCCGGATTCTACCACAAATCCCCCGAGTGTCAAGGCTGAGACAGCCATATTCGCGAAAAAACTTCGGACCTATAGACAAACAAAAGGTCTGGCAAAAGGGTGTTTGGGAGTGCCCTGCTGCGAGAAGAAACTGATAGTGGTCGCAGACTATCCCCGTGGATGGATGAGACGACCGAAGCCGCCACCTGGAAAGGTGGCGGCTTCGCAGCAGTCAGTCTCGGCCCGAGACGCTGACTTGTCCCGAGGCTTAGCTGGTCAGGTCGAACGCCCGAGCGATGAAGACGGCCATCTGGTCCCGCGAGATGTTCAGGTAAGGGCGATAGAGGCCGTCCGGGTAGCCGAGCACGACGCCTTGCGCAACGCACGCCTGAATGGCCGTGCCGGCCCAGAACCCGGCCGGAACATCCGGGAACACCGCCACATCCATCCTCATCTCGTCACCAATGGAAACCCATTCCTTTGCGCGCGCCATGAATACGGCCATGGTATCGCGCTTCACCACATCCTCCGGATGGTAGCGGCCGTCCAGATACCCCGTGACGATGCCCTGCGCGTAGCAGTACTCGACATGGTCATAGGCCCAGTGGTCAAACGGCACATCCTCAAAGTGAAGGTGGGCGCTGTACGGAGGAACGTTGTCCTCGCCGCCCGCGTGTGCCCGGGCGATGAAGACAGCCATCTGGGCGCGCGAGACGGTGAACTCAGGGTAGTAGAGGCCGTCCGGGTACCCAAAGGCGATCTCCGTGTCAAGGCAGGTTTTGATCTGTCGGTATGCCCAGTGATAGAAGGGCACGTCGAAGAAGTCATGCCAGAGCGCCAGGATGTCCAGCCCCCAGCCTGTGTCGGCAACGTAAGCGCACTTCTCCAACACCGCGACGTCCGCAGCCCATCCGTGTGTCTGGTAGTACGCCACCTCTACCGGAGCGGTCGGCGTGGAGAAATCGACCAGCACGAGCCCGCTTTCACCGTCCGCCACCAGCGCCAGGTTCCCCACACTCGCCACCGACTCGGCCCGTCCGAGCGTGTCGAAGGACCCAAGCTCGACCGGCCGTGAAGGTTGGGAGATATCTATCGCCCGAACGCCGGCGACTCCGTCCGCGACATATGCGCGATCGCCGACAACTGCCACGCCGCGGGCTTGCCCCGGAGTGTTGTAGAACCCGACCTCATATGGCCCCATGATGGGATCGCCCGTGACTGCTACATCGTCGACATATGCAGAACTGGCCGGCCCGCTACAGTAGATTCCCAGCCGGAGAGTGAAGTCCGGGTTATCGTCGGCGTCCGCACCCAGCGATTCCTGGAAGTAATACAGCCGGTCTTCGAGCAGATCGCCCGCTTCAATCTCCACCAGGGGGTTCCACTCATCGCCGTCATGCCAGTCAACCGACACATGATCGGGGGCTACATCGAGATCCGATACTCCCAGGTAGAACGAGACGCCTATGTCCTCAAAGCCTACCGTGGAAATCGCCTGCCGGATGCTCGCGTCCGTGCGCAGACGGACAGCATGAGTTTCGTTCTTCGGCTCCCCGGTGTACCATTCGACATCGCCGGTCTCCTCCCAGCCTGCAAGCTCGTCCTCGAAGTCATCGGAGAAGACGGTGAAGCGCGAGGCCCCGGATGGCGTGACGTCTATCACCCGCAGGCCGGAGTCGCCGTCCGCCACACAGGCATAGGGCACCCCGCCAACCGTCGCCGCGGCAACGTCCGAGGCCCATCCGGGCGTGTCGAGGGTCCCACTCTCGAAAGGCGCGAACGTCGACTGCGTAGAGATCAGCGACAGCCCCCTGTCGCCGTCCGCAACCAGCGCATACCTTCCGCCCAGGATGGTTGCGCTGGCAACGCCAAGCGCCGCCCCCGACGTGGCAACCGAACTCAGTTCATAGGGGCTCGTGGGGTTCCCCTCGGAGAGCAGGGAGATGCCCTGATCGAGGACTGTCGCGTATATGGCGTGTCCCGGTACGATGGCCACATCGGTGACATCGCCGAGGACGACGTTCGTTCCGACTTGCGTCGGGTCCTCTGGGAGCTCCGCGTCGCTGACCTGTACTACCTTCAGGCCACCCTCACTGCAGGCCACGTACGCTAGGCCGGTATCACCAGTCCCAGCAGCGACTGCCAGCCGCTCGGCCATGCCGGGAGATTCGAGCGCGGCCAACTCGGTGTAGGCCGGAAATATGTCGATCACGGACAGCCCCGCCTCCGCATCCGCCACATAGGCATAGCCGCCCTGCACTGTCACGTCCGATGGGCCCGGCCCCGAGGGCGTGCCGCAGGAGGCGATTATCTCCCAACTGCCCGCGCGAACTGCGACTACCCCGTGGCCTCCCGCGGTCACGTATGCATAGTAGCCCTGAACATCTACCCCATGGGCCGAGCCAGGAATCGCAACTGTTTCGAGAAGCACGGGCGCGAGCGGATCACGTACATCTATCAGGTCCAGCCCGCCGTTACCACTCGCAACATATGCCAGACCGCCCACCTCGGCGATTCCCCAACTATATCCTGAGGTGCCCAGAGACGCCACCGGCCCTGTCGGCGTTGCGATATCCAGGACTTGCAGTCCGGACAAACCATCCGCGACAAAGGCGTAGCTGCCGGACACGACAACGTCATTGGCGGAGCCAGGTGTATCCAGCGTGAACAGCACGCTCGGGGTTGCCGGCGTGCTCACGTCAACTGCCGTCAGCCCTGCGGCGCCATCTGCAACATAGGCCACCGTGCCGGCCACGTCTACCCCGCTCGGGTGCCCCCCGGCGGCGGTGGCCGTTGTTCCCACTGAGCAAGCAGGCCCCGTCGGGCTGCTGATGTCTACCAGCAGGAGCCCATCGCTCCAGTCGGCTACATAGGCATAGTCGCCCTGGACAGCCACGTCCATGGCTTGATCCGTGTTTGTGCAAGCCCAAAGCTCCACCGGGTTAGTCGGGTCGCTGACGTCAAACGCCCTCAAGCCCCCGCTGCCATCGGCAATGTAGGCCACCGACCCATTTGCCGCCACCCCCTCCGCATTCCCTGCTGTATCCGCCTGCCCCACTACCGTCGGCGTCGGGATGCCGGAAACATCTATCACTCGCACCCCACCGGTATCGTCGGCCACAACCACGACATCCTCAGAAGCCGCCACCGCCACCGCCATCGCAATCCCCGGAGTATCAACCGACTCCAGGGCAACAGGTGCATAGCACGGGAGCGCCGCACAAGCTGCAAATAGGCCGCCCTCCCCGTCTGCAACATACACGTTGTAACGGCCAGAATCCATCGCGAGACCCAGCGCCTTCCCCGGAGTGTCGCATAGGCCTTCTTCGGACGGACTGGCAGGATTGATGACATCTATGACCCGGACTCCGGCCTCTCCGTCCGCAACCCAGACGAAACACAGGAGCGGCAGACCGCCCGGGTCCGGCCCGAGCGAGCAGATCACGTCCGTGATTGAGTCCAGCGCAGGGAGAGAAGCTACATAGACCGGGTCGGCTGGGTCGCTCACATCCAGGATCTGCAGCCCGGCGATACCATCGGCCACCAAGGCATGTGGGGTTCCAGAAAGACTATTCCCTGCCAGCACATCCCACGCGTAGCCGGGCGTGTCATAGGAGCCTGCCACCACGGGATTCGCCGGGTCGCTCACATCCACAATCGCGAGCCCAGCCGCATGGTCTGCCACATACGCGTACCCATCGGCCAGATCCACCCCACACGCATAGCCTGAGGTGAGCACAGATCCCACCTCGACCGGTGCTGTCGGGTCGCTCACATCGATCACGCGGAGACCCGCGTCCCAGTCGGCCACATACGCATAGCTTCCCGAGACGACCACTCCCTCAGCCGACCCGGGAGTGTCGAAGAAACCGACCTGCACCGGACTGGCCGGGTTCGAGATGTCGACGATCGACACTGCCCCTTGCGCGGCCACGTAGGCATAGTCGCCATAGATCACCACATCATGCGGCACCCCGCCGGCCAACATGCCCACAACAGACATCTCGACGGGGGCTGCTCCGGCTGGACCCGCAATAATCGTCAGCGCTCCGAGAAGCGTCAGGGCTATCACTACGGTAACCTTCGGCCTGGGCGCAACCATGACTTAACCTCCTCCGAGTTCCCGCTGCCGGCCTGCTCCGATGCCGACCTGACCGCCCGGCCGTCAAGAAACGGTAAAATGCCGGCAGCGGTACCAATACGAAGTTAGCACAACGCCGTGCTATCAGTCAATAGCCGTGTCCTTGATCCTCGCCGGCCGTCGGTTCCCCGACGGCTGAAGCGAACACAGGGCTGCCAGCAGCAAAGAGGAGCCATTCGGGAGCCGCTCGAGCGCTCGGGGAGCCGCCCCAATACCCCGAGCTCGCCGCATCGCCAATTCCGTGAGCCCCGGCCGCGCAGCTCACCCCAACAGCTCGAACGCCCGGGCTATGAAGACCGCCATCTGGTCCCGGGTGACGATCCAGTACGGCCGGAAGTAGCCGTCAGGATACCCCTTGACAACATTGCGGAAGCCGCAGACCTCAATCGCAGTCCCGGCCCAGAAGCCAGCCGGCACATCGGGGAAGAGATCGGGCGCAGTCGTCATGTCGTCTTCGAGATCCACCCAGCCTCTCGACCGCGCGATGAAGACCGCCATCTGCGCGCGGCCCACGGTAGCGTTGGGCCGATAGGCGCCGTCTCCATAGCCGGTGACCACTCGCTGCGCGACGGCGTACTCGATGTACTTGTATGCCCAGTGGTCTTTCGGCACGTCAGTGAAGGACGGTGGCGCCTCCGGATCGGGCTCGGGAACGGCCTCGTCACCTCCCGCCAGCGCGCGGGAAACGAAGATCGCCATCTGGTCCCGCGTCACCGACCTCTCCGGGTGATAGAGACCGTCCAGGTAGCCGGAGACGATCCCGGCCTCAACCGCGGCCCGCACCGCCTCCTTGGCCCAATGGTAGTACGGGACATCCGGGAAAGCACCGGGGGTATAGGCGAAGACCAGAATGCGGTTCGCGGCCCGATCCAGCACCCGCAGCCGCCCGACGGAGTCAATGTGGACGTCAGCGGCCTCGTGGATCAGGGAGTGAGAAGACCAGCGCTGGTCCCCCTCTCCGCCCCAGCCGCCGATGCGGCCGATGTACTGCCCGTTCGCAGAGTACTTGAGGAGCCGGTCGCCGCCCACATAGATGTTCTCCCCACCGTCCACCTCGAGCGCATCCACCCAGTGAAGGTCTGGGGGATTATCGTCGGCCCAGGAGCTCAACACCTGGCCCTCGGTATCCACAGTGCCGACCCAGAGGACGCGGAGATCGTAGCTTTCGTAATCCAATAGGCAAACCGCTACCCGCAGGTTCCCATCCGGCCCCAACACGCACCGGTAGCACCCGCTTTCCTCGTAGCCCACAGGAGCGATGGGGCCGGGAACGTCGAACGCTCGGATCAGCTCGCCGTCGGCCGAGTACTTCCCTATACGCACCGTCCAGACCACATGGTCGTAGTCTTCAGGTATGTCCACGGCCTCGAACCACCAGATACTGTACCAGTTGCCGTCAGGGCCCAGCGTGCCGCGGCGCTCGGCGACAAACTCCACGCTTTCGGTCACCGGATTGTAGACGGGCAGATCGGATGTCCAGATGACCTCAACGGTTTCCCCATCGGCGTTGTATCGAGTCACGTACGGCCATCCGAGCCATGACTGCAAGTCTACCCAGGTGTACGTCTCTCCCTCCGGCGTCGCAGTCATGCTCCGGCAGCCCACGATCGCGCCGCGGTCGAGCACGTCTGCGCTGTCGCCGAACGACTGAAGCAGATTCCCGGCGAAATCTCGCACCTCGATGCGATAGGTGGGATACTCACATCCCCAGGGTTCATACCAGATCTGCTTGACCGCCAGGAACACGCGTGAGTCGGGGGAGATCGTGAAGGTCTCGCTACAGTTATCTAGGAGTAGATCGGCCAGCGGCGTTCCACTCGAGTCGAAAGGCTGAAGTCTCATCTGCGAGTCGTGCCGGAGGAGAACCCAGACGTTACCCGCAGGATCGACCTCGGCATCGTAAGCATAGGCTGCCCCCAGCGTCCAACTAATCTCCTCCGTCCCATCCGGCGCATACCGGTGAAGCGAACTCTCCACCAGGTCCCAGTTGCTGTCTCGCCTCTCGTTGAGCAGCCACACTCCGCTCCCTTGGGCGGCCGCGATGTCCACCGCCACACAGTACTGGTCGCCTGCCGCGGTCGGTGTGTTCCAGAGATTCAGGAAGTCCCCCGTCGCAGAGAAATGCTTGATTCTCCCGGGGCCGACATCCAGTACATAAACCGACGAGTCAGCGGAGGCGCAGAGCGCGACTGGCCGATAGAAGCCGGTACGCGAATCGCCGTCGTGGCCGCCCCACCCGCCCAGGAACTCGCCGGCCGGGCTGTAACGGTGAACAGCAGCCCAGTCCCGGTCGAGGACATAGATGTCACCCCAGGGACTGATCTCGATCTCCAGGGCCTGCGAGTGGAACGACCGGTCCTGCATTGCCAGCAATGGATCGAGCTCGCCAACGGCGCGTGCAGACGAGGAGAAGGGCCAGAAGTCAAGCCAATCCCCCTCCCGGTTGAACAGGTTGATGTCGCGGCCTCCGACGTAGATGCGCGAAGAGTCTGCCGCAATCGGCGGCGCGACCTCGGTATGTGAGTAGCCATAGTACCAGGTGTGGTAATCGGTCGCCGGCCGGATCGCCGGCTGGCCATACGCGTACTGAAACGCCGGGATGTCTTCCGCCTGCGCTGGCGCTGCGAGGAAGAAGGAGACAGCGATCAGACAAGCAACAACGGTTGCGGCACGACGATAGGGTCCCACTGTTACTTCACCTCCGCGGCCGCCATGCTCAGCGAGGAACCCAACGTGAAGACGCGGCAAAGCTCTAATTAGTTAGACGCGATGAACCGATCAGAAGTTCCCTCCGCAGGCAGCGAATGCAGGATTCACGCGACGGCGCTCACACGGCAATGTGGTCCGCTCAGGGATGGAATCCCCGAAACCGCCGTCCCAGTACCACCGTCCCATAGCGCCCGCGCTTCTGGAGGATGCCGTCTACTATCAGCGCGCTGCTGGAGAAGATGACCTTTCCCCATCGCTGGTAGACGCGCTCGAAGACGGTGACTTCGATTAGCCCCGTCTCGTCTTCCAGAGTGATGAAGATGACTGTCCGGCCGGAGCGGGTGGGTGGGCGCTGGCGGGCGATGACGATGCCGGCAACGCGGACGCGCCGACCGTCAGGTAGCGGATCGAGTTGGGCGCGTGAGATGGTGCTCATTGCCCGCAGTTTCTCCCGGGAGAAATAGAGGGGATGCCGCTTTGTGCTCAGGCCCGTCATCGCCAGTTCGGAGGCTGTGTCCTCGCGCTCGGTGGCAGGCGGAAGCACGGGCGATGGGGTGCCGGCCGCGGAGGGGCTCAAGAGCGCGAGCTGGCCATTGAGCCGTTGGGCGCGGTCGCGATTGCGACTGCTGGTAGAGGAGATCTCGTTAAGCTCCCAGAGGAGCTCTCGCCGAGAGGGAGTCAGGCTGTCGAAGGCCCCCGCGCGAATCAGATTCTCCACCATCGGCCGCGCGAGCCCGGTGCCGGCGCAGAAGTCGCGCAGCGAGCGGAATCGGCCTTCATTCTTGCGGGCATCGAGGATGGCCTTGAGTCCTGCCCCGCTCAAGCCGCGGATTTGTGCCAAACCGACGCGGATAGCTCCGTCTTCGACCCAATAACGATCGCGACTCCTGTTGATATCCACGGAACGAATCTCGACGCCGCAGTGCTTTGCCTCGTTGAGGATTACCTCCGAGGGATAGAACCCCATCGGCTGGTTGGACATGATGGAGGCGAGGAACTCGGCCGGATAGTGGGCCTTGAGGTAGGCAGTCTGGTAGGCGATGATGGCGAACGAGGCGGCGTGGGCCTTACAGAACCCGTAGGCGGCGAAGGCGGATAGCCGCAGGAATGCCTCTTCCGCCACCGACTTCTCGACGCCGCGCCGCCGACATCCGTCGAGGAAGGAATCGCGGATCTTCGCCATCTCCTCGGCCGAGCGGTCGTGCGTCATGGCGCGGCGAAGAGAGTCCGATTGCCCGAAGCTGAAGTCGGCGAGCGCGCTCGCCACCTCCAGCACTTGCTCTTGGTAGAGGATGATCCCGTAGGTCTCCTCCAGCGCGGGCTCCAGCGCGGGATGCAGGAAGGTGGTGGGCTCTTCTCCGTGGCGGCGGGCGAGGTAGGGGCCGATCATATCGGCCTGCATGGGTCCGGGACGGAAGAGGGAGATGTTGGCGATGATGTCGTCGAAGCGGGTGGGCTGTAGCCGGGAGAGCAGGCCGCGCATCCCTGGGCTTTCCAACTGGAAGACGCCGACGGTGCGGGCCGCACGAAGAAGCTCGAACGTCTTCTCATCATCGAGCGGGATGCTTCCGAGATCGAGAGCCTGGCCCCGCCTTTCTCGGAGAATATGAAGAGCTTCCTCAATGGCTGCGAGATTGCGCAGCCCCAGTATGTCCATCTTCACCAGGCCGAGATCTTCGATGTCGTCCTTGTCAAATTGGCAGACGACCACCCCTTTAGCGGATACTTCGAGGGGCGTTAAGTCAGTGATGGCATCGCGAGAGATGACCATTCCACCGAGATGGACACTGAGGTGGCGGGGGAAGCCGTCTATCGCCTCACAGATGTCGAGCAGCTCCTCCAGCGCCGCCGCGTCGAAGCCGGAGCCGCGCAGCTCGGGCAAGCTCCCAATGGCGTCCCGGATGCGGCCGGCGGAAATGTACGGCATAGACTTGCTGATGCAATCGATGAGCGGCTCGGGAACACCGATCGCCTTGCCTACTTCGCGGATGGCGGACCGGGCATTGTAGGTGTTGATCGTGGCGACCATCCCCGTGTGCTCCACGCCATAGCGCTCCGCCACGTACTCGATCATCTCATCTCGGCGGCGGGAGTCGAAATCGATATCCACGTCTGGCATCTCACTCCGCTCCGGGTTCAGGAAGCGCTCGAACAGCAGCCGCGCGGCGATAGGGTCAACTTGCGTGATGCCGAGCAAGTAGCTCACCAGGGAATCGGCGGCCGAACCGCGCCCGGAGCAGCGAATGCCCCGCGCCCGCGCCTCCTCCACGATGTCCCAGACGACGAGGAAGTACTCGCACAGCCCCAGCTCGCGGATAACCTTCAGCTCATGCCGCAGCCGCGTCTCAACCTTACTCGTAGGGCGGGATCGTGTCTCCTGCCCATTTTTTCGGTGTTTCGGGACTTCAGTCCCGAAACCGTCTCCATACCTCCTCCTCGCCCCCTCCCAGCACAGCCACTCCAACAGCCTCTCGGCCAGCTCTCCCTCCACCTCCTCATCCGGCTCCGGCCACCATGCTATCTGTTCGGCAGGAGCTTGCCTCCTGCCATAGTGGTGGCGCAGGTTGAAAACCTGCGCATCCGCCGCAGGCCGATAATCCCGCATCCGAGAACACTGGGTAGGGCAAGAGCTTGCCTCCTGCCCCTTTGTCATGTCGCGCATCCGAAAATGCGGAAAATGAAGCTGACCCAGCCTCAAGTTAACATCGCACTGCTCGGCGATGCGAAGGGTGTTCGCGAGCGCCTCGGGGTGGTGGGCGAAGTCTCGCTCCATCGCGCCGGCTGACTTCAGATAGCGCTCCGCGCCGCGCCGTCGGATGGGATGCCATTCGTCCCGGGTCGTCAGCGTCTGGATGCAAGCTAGCACATCCTGCACCCGCGCCTCATCCAGGGTAAGGTAATGAACATTGGCGGTGGCGACGATCGGCGCGCCCATCTCCTCTGCAAGCGCGGCCAGTCGAGAGATATGCAGGCGTTCCTCTTCCCCCGGCTCCTCGCGGCAAAGCTCGATGAAGAAGCGGTCGGGGCCGAAGATGTCCTGATAGCGCCGCACCGCGCGCCGCGCCGCCTCCATATCACCCCGGCGGACCGCGGCCGACACCTCCCCAAACCAGCACCCCGACAGCGCAATCACATCCTCCGCGCACTTAGCAATCGTCGAGAAGCTACAGCGAGGGGCCTTGCGCCACTGCGCGCCAGCTTGGTTGGGCAGGAGCGCTCCGTCGCCATAGCTAGGGAGCGTCGGCGACTTGCCTCCTGCCCCTTTCGTCATTCTGAGTCCGCCTGAGCCGGACGAAGAATCCCGTCGTTCGCCGTTTTGTAGGGCGGGCATGCCCATGCCCGCCACATCCCGTTTGTCATTCTGAGCGCAGCGAAGAATCTTGCCCCCGCTTCTCCGCTCTGCCTCCCGCAAAACCCGAAAACGACCCGCCGTCGCCTCCCCGTTGTCATTCTGAGAGAGTCCGCCCGCGGCGGACGACCGAAGAATCTCGCCGTTCTCTCTTCGACCGCCCTCCCGCAAAACCCGAAAATGCCCTGCCGTCACCATCCGGCACAGATTGGCATACCCGATCTTGGAGGTGGCGAGGAGGGGGAGATGATGGCCCCCCTCGGTGGTCAGCTCCACCCCCAGAATCGGCTTCACCCCCGCCTCCTGCGCGGCCTTGTAGAACCGCACCGCGCCGTAGAGCCCGTCGTGGTCCGTCACCGCCACCGCCGACATCCCCAGCTCCCCCACCCGGGCTACAAGCCTATCGAGGCGGCAAGTGCTGTCCAGAAACGAGAAAACGCTATGCAGATGAAGGTGAGCAAAGCCCCGTTTTGTCATTCTGAGTCCGGCCCCGGCGGACGAAGAATCTCGCCTTCTTTGAGCATCTCCATAGTAATGCAAACAAGTGTTTGTGTCAAGGCCCGGTACCGCAGGCTTTCCAACTTGCACTCCTCCCGGTAGCACAGGTTTTCAACCTGTGCAGGCGCCGCAGGCGCCTCCCCACAGACCCCCCATTCCCGCTTGACCGACCAACTCCCAGGTGCTAGCTTAGTTGCGTGATCCTCGTGGCTTCTCTCCCAACTTGGCGCGACGTTCTGCATCTGGCGTCCCAGATCCATCCTCTGGTGGGTCTCGCGGGCGTCCTAGCCGTGGCATTGTTTGGTGCCATAGGCATCTGGCATAAGCGACGCCAACACCTCATCAGCATCACGCCCCATTTGACAGCATACGCAGAGAAGATGAACGAAGTGCCCGGTGCCGTCCGCGAGGGCGGCGAGCTGAAGGTCATTGTGACGAATGCGGGGCCGGGTGTGGCGAAGAACATCCGCGGCTCTGTTGAGGTAACCAAGGGGACTAAAACCAGCGGCGGCGAGAAACGGGTCCCACGCCAAGTGAACATCCCCCAGCTCTCGGCGGGAGGCTCTCACACCATCGACGCACCTCGCGCGAGCGCCCGTCCACGTGACCTCAGCGCTCTCCTCACCTACGAAGACTTCGACAACCGGAAACACTGGGCCCGCCTCCTCTGCCCCTCAGGGAATTGGGAACATGGCGAAGGCGATCCGCCGTCTCCAGAAGCGAGTCATGCCGACTCGTGACGTGAGCGATGTTGTCGGCCCCTCCCTCCACACCACCCGCCGCAACCTCCCTCACTGGCAAGCCGGCGGCTCCACCTACTTCATCACCTTTCACCTCAAAGGCAGCTTGGACTCTCCGCCACATGGTAGCGCAGGTTTTCAACCTGCGCAGGCGCCGACAGGCGCCTCTCCCTCCCATCGTGCGACAGCTGCTCAACCTGCGCTCGCTCCGAAGGAGCGACAGATAGTCAAGGAATCCATCCTCCACTGGCAGGGTGTCAAATGGACCGTCCACGCGCTGACCGTCATGCCCGACCACACACACATCCTTGCCACGTCACAGGAGAAGAGCGAGGGTGAGTGGCACTCCCTCTCTGACATACTCCACAGCGTGAAGCGGCACTCGGCCCGCCAGATCAACCACCTCCGCGGTCGCCGCGGTTCTCTCTGGCAGCCCGAGAGCTTCGACCGCATAGTGCGTGACGAAGAGGAGTTCGACGAGAAGGCGAACTACATACTGAGCAACGCAGTCAATGCCGGCCTCGTCGAAGACGGCTGGCTGTACGATGGCTTCTGGTGTGAGGGCGTGCAGGGCACGCCCTGACGCAGGTTGAAAACCTGCGCCACCGCGCTGATGCCAACTTGCGGGATGCGCCCAAGCGCAGGCTGCGCCGGAAGAGGAAGCCACACGATGCCGCCGACCATACCGAACGACGAGTCCTTCATCGGCCAACCCATCACCCCCAAGCCTGGGAGCTTTAATGCATCGGCGATGGCCCGAGGAGAGCCGGGTTTGCCATCTGTATTCACGTGCAGGAAAACGGAGTATGCGGTGGCTGCAATCTTGGAGACCTGGAAGTCCGCTTCCCCGTGTCGATCGGGCAGCCCGGAGAAGTACGTCCGCAGACACTGGTATCGGATCAGGACCACCACCGGTGAAGTGATGACCCTCTACTTCGACCGGCAGCCTCCCCGCGGCCGCGCGAAGCCCAAGCAGCGCTGGACACTCTATTCGATGAAAGATGCGCCCCAGTGAAGCCGCTCACACCCCAAGTATCTTCAGCAGCTTGAACCCCGACGCTTCGTCCAGCGCCCGGTCGGCCTTCACCCCCACCAGCTCGATTATCACCACCTCCAGCACCAGGAACACCGACATCCCCTCCCGCGGGCACCCGACGAGGGCGGAGTCCCCGCGGCCGATGCCGGCGTGAAAATGCAGCGTTGGCTCGCCGTCGGCCGGGAACACGGTGCCGACCCCGACTAGCTCCCGCGCGTCGTCGAATTCCTCAATGTGCGGGACGATCTTCCCGGTTGGGTTCTCCGGCCCGGTGACGACTCCCCCCGTTCGCATGCCGCCCACCGCTAGCACCGCGGCCGACGAGATATTCTCCTTGCCCGCGATCTCCTCCACCGCCTCGTACACGGATTCGCCATCCTCCAGCCGCGCCACAAAGACGCGACCGAGACTCCCTTGGGTGTAATCCATGTCCCTCTCCTTCATTCGCTACGGAACGCCAAACCACTCCCACCTATGATTCAGAGAGAGACGCCCACTTCCCTACCGCCGCCGCGCGCCGCCTCTGCTTCGGACCTCCCCCGACGGTGCAGATCTACCACCTGCCCGCCGGCCTCTCGCTGCGCTTCCTCTGGCTGCCTGCTGCCCTGCAGTCCCTCGCCGCTCCCCCGATCGCATCCCCCCGCCGCGGCCCGCAGCCGGCCGCCCCTGCATTCCCCTGCTGTCGCGTCTTGCCGCCGCAATGTGCGGCGAGCGCCCTGCCATCACCGCTGGTCGCCGCGGCCGGCCCAACGCCCTCATCACGACCCCCGCAATGCTCCACACCAAAGCCGCAACCACAATGGCAGAGACCGCGAAGCCCACCGCGCGCAGGTATCCCCTCCGGTGACACGCATGCACCTCCCGCGGCCACAGCCACCACCGAAGTCCCCCGGCCATCATTCCCAAGACTACTCCTGCGCTGAGTATCCCAAACTGTGTGACATCGTCACCCATTGTCGAACCCGCCACCGCTAGAGTAGATGTCGCCAGGCCGACCACCGCCCCCATCGTCCATGCTCGCGTCCCTCGATGCTGGATCAGCGCCCCGTAGTCGTGGGTTGGCTCCGCACACACCGGACACGGCGCTGCGCCAAGCTCCGCCTCCTCCTGAAACCGCCGCCTCAGCTCTTCCCCCTTCCCATACCGACGGATGCAGAGCACCACCACCCCCAGCAGCCCCACCCATCCGATCCAGCCCTGCCACTTCGGGTGCTCTGGACGCCACTCGACCCAGGGCTCCCGTCCAGGATACAGGCCGCCGAAGTACCTGATCCCCCCAGGCATCCTATCAGCCAGCGCCGCCCGAAAATGATCGAATCCTCGCTCCCACGTCTCCCACCGAAGGTAATCGGCCGCCCGCGGGTACTTGATCTCGAGCATCGGATCGATCTGCTCCCACAGTGCCCGATGCTCCGCCTCCCGTTCCGCCAGCGCCCGCTCCAGCACCCGCCGACGTATATCCGTCGCGCTCACCACGTGCGATAGCAGGCCGGCCTTGTGGCTCCCCTCGACGAGCGGCCCCAGCTCGACCTCCATCCCGCTCCCTGCTACATCGGTCCCCGCGAGGCCCGTCGCCGCCGTCAGCCTCCCGGCCTCCGCCTCGCTCAGCAAACCGTCGCCGTCGGCATCGAACTTCGCCCGCAGCGCGCTCTGAAGCCGCTTCTTCTCCTGAAATTCATACGCCCGCGCGTACAGGCGCGGCCCCTTCTTCGCCGCCTCGATCCCCTTGATCGCGATCACCACGAGGTCGCGGATCATAGGGCGGAACACGCCGTGCACTGGCTCGGCGAGAATCAGCACCAGGATGACCAGCCGTAGCCACACGTACCGCCTGCGCCAGTGCTTGAACCACCGCCACGTCAGCGCTGCGTTCTCCGGGATACGCCGCCAGAGACTGCCCCTCATCGCTTCACCTCCAAGCACCACCGTCGCTTGGCAAACGACCCACTTATTTGATGCCGTAAAGCCCGCGAAAGTTCATGTGGGAACGCCGACAACTGGACTCCAGAGGTTCAAGCGGCCGCCCACCGAATGAGAACATGGCTGCCGGGGGATGATTGAGCCTGACATCCCAATGCCCTTGCCGACAAAGAGACGCGCGAAGCACAGTGAGGAGATCACCCGTGGAATCCTCGAAGCTGAAGAACTACATCGCCGGCGACTGGCGAGAACCCGCGTCGGCAGAGATGCTCGACGTCCTCAACCCGGCCACCGATGAGGTGATAGGCGAAGTCCCCCTCTCGACAACCGAAGAAACTAACGCGGCCGTCGCTGCGGCAGCGGAGATCTTCGACGAATGGCGGGAAACGCCGCCAACGGTCAGGGCTCAATATCTCTTCCGGCTGAAAGACCTGATGGAAGAGAGCTTCGAGGACCTCGCCCGCACCATCGTGCAGGAAGAGGGGAAGACCCTCGACGAAGCGCGCGGCGAGATACGCCGGACCATTGAGAACGTGGAGGTCGCTGCCGGCATACCATCTCTTATGATGGGCTACAACCTCGAAGACGTCGCTCGCGGCATCGACGAGGAGATGGTCCGCCAGCCGCTCGGCGTCTTTGCCGTCGTTGCCCCGTTCAACTTCCCTGCCATGGTGCCCTGGTGGTTCGCGCCCTACGCCCTCGCCACCGGAAACACTTACATAATCAAACCCTCAGAACAGGTTCCCTTCACACAGTACAGGATTTTCGAGCTGCTCGACGAACTTGAGTTCCCTCCCGGGGTCATTAGTCTCGTGAACGGAGGCAAGGATGTCGTCGACGCGCTCCTCGCGCACCCGGACATCGTCGGTATCTCCTCCGTCACCTCCACCCCTGTCGCCAGGTACATCTACACGAAGGCCTGCCAGCACGGCAAGAGAGCGCAGTGTCAGGCCGGCGCGAAGAACTTCATCGTGGTAATGCCGGATGCAGACCTGGAGCGAACGGTCCCGGGGCTCCTAACGTCGCTTTTCGGATGCGCTGGTGAGCGATGTCTTGCCGGAGCGGTAATCCTCGCCATGGGCGATGTCTACGAGCCGTTGAAGAAGCGGTTCGTGGAGGCCGCGGCCAGGATCAAAGTCGGGAATCCCCTTGATGAAACAGTCCAGATGGGGCCCGTCATCTCCCGGCAGCACAAAGAGAGAGTCCTGGGCTACATAGAGCAGGGCCTCCAGGAAGGGGCAAAGCTCCTGCTCGATGGAAGGGGGATCGAGGTCGAAGGATGTCGGAACGGCTACTTCGTGGGGCCTACCGTTCTCGACGAGGTGCGCCCGGAAATGACAATCGCCAACGAGGAGATCTTCGGCCCCGTGCCATGCATTATTAGAGTAGAGGACCTGAATGAGGCCATCGACATCATCCATGCGAATCCCTACGGCAACGCCTCTTCCATCTTCACTGCCAGCGGCGCCGCCGCCCGGGAGTTCAAGTATCGGGTCAGGTGCGGCAATATCGGCATCAACGTGGGTGTTGCCGCGCCGATGGCATTCTTCCCCTTCGGAGGCCGGAGAGATTCCTTCTTCGGAGACCTGCACGGCCAGGGCCGGGATGCAGTTGACTTCTTCACCGAGAAGAAGGTCGTGATTAGCAGATGGTGATCGCGGAATGGATCTGAATACCTTCGGGGCGCTGTTGAGGTTCGCGCTGGAGCTCGAAGAGACTGCAGCGCGGTTCTACCAGGAGGCAGCGAAGGCCGCTCAGGGAGAGACGCTTCGGCACAGCTTCGCCGAGTGTGCCGAAGCGGCGAGCAAGAACCAGCGCACACTCGAGCGGGTGCGGCGGGAGCAGGTAAACGAGATGCTGCTCGAGTCGATCGAGGGCCTGAAGGCTGCTGACTACCAGGTCGGCGCGGCAGCATCCGCCGGCGCGGGCGATGGCGAGCTGACGTCTTCCGCGGCCCAGCTTGAAGCGACGGTGGAGCGCTTCTACCGGACCGCGGCCGACCGACTGAGCATTCCTGAGGTGGTGCGGAGCTTCGCCAGGCTGGCCGACGGGCACGCACGAACCAGGAGTCAGCTCGAGACAACACCGCAAGGCAGTTCATCCTGACGAGGATCTAGCATGGCCGCAAAGGGCGACGTACATCATAAGAGAGGACGCGCAGGCTAGACCTCGTGCCGGAGCGCGGTGGAACAACGACCATGTCCCCGATAGCTGCTCGACTATCACTTCTGGTCGCCGCAGTGCTCTGGAGCACGAGCGGCGTCTTCCTGAAGAGCCTGCCGGAGGTTCACTGGCTGGCCCTTGCAGGTCTGCGTTCCTTGTTCGCGGCGCTTCTCTTCCTGCCCGGGCTGACCAAACCACGCCCGCCCGGCCGGAAGCTCCTCTCCGCCGTCTGCCTCTACGCCATACTCGTGAGCGCCCTCATGGGCTCCATGCAGCTCGGCACCGCCGCCCAGGGCATCTGGCTCCAGTACATCGCGCCTGCCGTAGTCGCCCTCTGGGCCTGGCTGCGCCAGCGCCAGCACCTTCGCCCGGCCGAGGTCGCTGCCGTCGCCTTGACCGTCGTCGCCATTGCGCTCATCGTAATGGGCGGCAGCGGCCCGGCCCACCAGCGCTCCGTCTTCTTGGGCCTCGTGAGCGGACTGGCCTTCGGTTGCTTCATCCTTCTGCTGAAGAGCATGGGCGACATCTCCCCCTCGGCGATATTCCTGTGGACCAATCTCGGAACCGCCGCCGTCGTGCTGCCCGCCGCTTTCGTGCTCGGAGTTCCGTTCCCGGCCGCCCCGCGCGACTTGTTGCTCCTCGCCGCCATGGGGCTGGGACAGCTCGCCCTTGCGTATTACTTCTTCCAGTGGGCCCTCGCCCGCACCCGCGCCGTGGAGGCTTCCCTAATTGTGCTGCTGGAGCCGATTCTGAACCCGATCTGGGTCTATCTGGTCGTGGGAGAAGTGCCCTCGCCGCGGGTGATCGCGGGCTGCGCCTTGATCGCTCTCGGCCTGCTCGCCTTTGCCCTCAGCCCGGGAACTCGGTCCGGCTCTGATCCGAATCCTTGATCCCAGACGCCGCGAACCTCACTCGCTCCGTCCTCCATGCCCGATCCGGTTGCCCGCTCCGTGGAGATTGTGGTATCCTCAGGCTCCCGTTGCTGTCCACCACAGCCGGCCGAGGTTACCTGCCAGATCATGCCGCGCTTCGTGCTCGAAATCGGAACAGAGGAAATCCCGCCGCGATTCTTCCCTCCTGCCTTGGCGCAGCTTTACGCGGACGGCGACACAATGTTCAAGCGGGCGCGGCTCGTCGCTCCAGACCTGCCCGCAGACCGATACCTGAGGGTATACGGCACCCCGCGGCGGCTGGTGCTGATTGCAGAGCAGCTGGCCGCACAGCAAGCGGCCTCAACGCGCGAGGAACGCGGCCCTGCCGCACGCGTCGCCTTCGACGCGGACGGCAAACCCACCAAGGCCGCCCTCGGCTTCGCCCGCAAGCACAACATCGCAGCAGACGACCTGGTCCCCAAAGACACTGACCAGGGGAAGTATGTGTTCGCGATAGTCCACGACCCTGAGCTGCCGGCAAAGGACGCCCTCGCGCCTCTGTTACCGGAACTCATCTCAGGCCTCTCCTTCCCCAAGTCCATGCGTTGGGGCACCGGCAAGCTCCGCTTCGGCCGCCCCATTCGCTGGCTCCTGGCGCTCGTAGACGACCAAGTCGTGGAGTTCCAGCTGGAAGGCCTCCACAGCGGGAGAGAGACACGGGGACATCCGGTGTTGGCCGATGGCATACTCGAGATCGCTGACGCGGAGAGGTACGAAGAAGCCCTGCGGAAGCGACATGTCATCGTTGACCCGGGCGAGCGACTCAACCTTCTGAACGACCAACTCCTTGACATATCGCAGTCTTTGGAAGGACGCGTCGCTTACATCGACATGCCTGGCAGCGGCTCGTTGCTTCCCGAGCTGATCGCGGAGCCAGACCGGTTCTCAGACGCGCTCGGGAGAGACCTTGCCCTTCAGACAACGTTCCTAGTCGAATACCCGACAGCTGCCTGCGGGAGCTTCGACCCCTCATTCGCCCGCCTGCCTAGGGAAGTGCTGGTGGAGGAGATGGAGCACGTCCAGAGCTACTTTCCCCTGGAAAACGCCCAGGGCGACCTGCTCCCGAAGTTCATCGCCGTCCGGGACGGCGGGAGTGAGCACCTCGATGGAGTTCTCAAGGGCTGGCAGAGCGTGCTCCGCGCCAAGCTCATAGATGCAGACTTCTTCTACCGGGAGGACCTCAAACGGCCGCTCGCTGACCGCGTCGAGGACCTTCGCGGCGTCGTCTTCCACGAAAAGCTCGGCACCATGCACGATAAGGTCGCGCGCGTACGCGCGGTAGCCACTGATCTCGCGAAGCAGATGGGGCTCGCCGCGCAGCACACCGAATGGCTGCTCAAAGCAGCCCACTTGTGCAAGGCCGACCTCACCACCGCGATGGTCACAGAGCTCTCCGATCTGCAGGGCGAGATGGGCGGCGTCTACGCCAAAGAGAACAGGGAGCCAGAAGAGGTCTGGAAGGCAATCCGCGACCACTACAGACCCCGCTACGCTGAGGACGAAGCACCTGGAACAGAGCACGATCCATCTGGAACAGAGGACGATCCACCTTTAACAACCATAGGCACGTTCCTCGCGATTGCAGACAAGATTGACACCGTCACTTCCTACTTCGCTGTCGGGATCAGGCCTAGCGGCTCCGCCGACCCGCTCGGACTGCGCCGCGAAGCCGCAGGAATAGTCAAGTGCATGTCCATCGGTCGCCTCAAGGATGCCCAGATGGATCGGGACTTCTTGCACCTATCACTCACACCTCTGGCTGAAGCGGCTCTCCGACAGCTTGACAGGCAAGTCAGCCTGAGCCGCTCCAAGGAAGAGATCATCGCAGAGGTCATAGGATTCCTCCGCCAGCGCCTCGAGACCCACTTGCGCGACGGTGGCCTCCGCTATGACCTCGCCCAAGCGGCTCTCGCGGTCGGCTCTGACATGATCCGAGATGCAGCTAGACGCGCGTGGGCACTCCAGAACGTGGCGCGCCAGCAACCCGACTTCCTCCCCATCGTCATCGCCTCCACCCGTGTCAGCAACATTCTCAAAGGCGTCGAGCTAAACGAGGATGAGAAGAAGAACGGACCTGACGACGGCCTCTTCGACCACCCCACCGAGCGCGCTCTCTGGGAAGCTTACCTGAAGGTGAAGCCCGAGGCCGAGCGGCAGGCCGACGAGGGCGAATACGAGGCCTTCTTCGGCACCGTCGGCACACTCCGAGGACTCATCGACCGCTTCTTCGACGACGTCCTCGTCATGCACGAGAACCCGGCGATCCGCCGCAACCGCCTCGCCCTCTGCTGGCAGCTCACCCAGCTCTTCCGTCGGCTCGCCGATTTCTCCCTCATCGTCCAGACCTGACCCATGCCTACCCCGAGAGAAGAAAGAGAGCGCCTCGAAGAGCAGACACTCTCGCCCTATGCCTCCAAGAGCTCCCAGACCCGGGGCCGGGAGCGGCCGGAGCCGCCATGCCCCATCCGAACGGCCTTCCAGCGCGACCGCGACAGGATCATCCACTGCAAAGCCTTCCGCCGCCTCACCTACAAGACGCAAGTCTTCATCGCCCCGGAAGCGGATCACTATCGCACTCGCCTCACCCACACGCTCGAGGTCGCCCAGATTGCCCGCACCATCGCGCGGGCGCTGAAGCTGAACGAAGATCTCACCGAAGCCATCGCCCTCGGCCACGACCTCGGCCACACGCCCTTCGGCCACGCCGGAGAGTACGCCCTGCACGAGGCCTACCGCGAGTTTGACCCATCAGCTCACTTCCACCATGCCGAGCAGAGCCTGCGCGTGGTTGAGGTGCTGGAGAAGGACGGCCAAGGACTGAACCTCACCTGGGAAGTGAGAGACGGCATCCGCCGACACAGCAAGGGGATGGAGGATCTCCCCAAGGCGTCGGAAGTTGCGCCGACCACCCTCGAAGGACAGACCGTGATGTATGCCGACCGCATTGCATACATCAACCACGACATCGATGATGCTGTCCGCGCCGGTCTGATATCGGTCGACGACCTGCCGCCGGACTGCATATCGTCGCTCGGCGATACCCACGCGAAGCGGATCACGACAATGGTGACCGACATCATCTCCCACAGCCAGAGTCACCCGGCCATCTCCTCGGGGACGGCGGTAGAGGAGGCATCGAACAGGCTGAAGGACTTCCTCTTCGCGCGTGTCTACCAGGGCGAGGCCGTGGCGGGATCTGACGCAGAGAAGGTCGCCGGGATGCTCAAGAGCCTGTTCCGCTTCTACATGGACCACCCCCAGGAGGTCAACGGCGGAGAGCAGGCGGCCTCGGCGAGCAGCGCCCGGCTGGCCCGCGTAGTCTGCGACTACCTGGCCGGCATGACGGATCGCTTCGCGGCCCAGCGGTTTCAAGCGCACTTCCTCCCGCGTGGATGGCGGGGACCGTAGGCGCCCCTTGCCCGCGACTTTCGCCCTGTCTGAGTGTCCATCCCATTGAACGAGCTATGAGCATCGAGCGGAAGCGGGTGGCCGCGCATCTGAGGCAGGGCATGGCGAACAGACTGCGGCCGGTTCTCGCCGGCCTTGTTCTGGCCCTGGCGGCGGGAGGGGCGTTCGGCGCGTCGCGCCCCGCGGATACCGCCGCGCATCCCTACACGCCATCCTCCCATGTGAGGTTGATCCCGCAGCCGGAGGGAAGCATGCTGGTGGAGGCCCCCGGCTATCGCGCGCTGATCGGGCAGGACGGCAACCTTCACTCCCTCCAAGTCGGCGAAACCGAGATGCTCGACGACCGCGTCGCCATCTCACTCGGCTCCTTCTTCTATGCTGACGGCCCCCGCGAGCTCGGCCAACTGGCCCAACAGGGGTCTGCCTTCATGGACGCGACCGATGGCACCTACTCACTCCAGTACCGGTTCCTGCCCGACGAAATCCGCATCTCGCTCGATAACAAGAGCGCCAGGCCCGTGCCCTACTTCATGGTTCTCACTCCCAAGGTGACAATCGCCACCCACCCGCCGACGGGCGAGGCGGCGGCGGCGCCCGCCAACGAGCAGTGGGGCGAGGTCCGCTTCGGCACCCAAAGCGGCGCCTACCTCGAGCTGTCCGGAGGCACCCGCGTCTGGGGGCCGTGGCTGGGGCGACAGGTCTGGGAGGTCAGCCGCATCCCGCCCCAGCAGAGGCGTGAAGTACGGCTGCGAGCCGGCCTCGGCGAGCCCCCCAAGGCCACCCTCGAGCAGCTGGTCGGGATGCGAGCTGCCGTCCCGGCCGACAACGCACTAGTGCCGCCTGACGAGCCCATTCAACTCGATATCGCGATTGACAATCGATCGGAGAGAACGCTTGACGGGCTGCTGTCTCTGGAGCTGTCGGCCTCCCGCAGCGAGCTGGTGGTGTACTCGACTTCTGCGGTTGCGCTGCCTGCCAAGCAGGTCACGGAGACCGACCTCCGGTGGGAGGTCAACGCCCCTGACTTCTACCACGCCCGGGTGACCGTATCGGCCGAGGGGAAAGAGGTGGCGACGGCGCGGGCGATGGCCGGCTACCGAGTGAAGGAGATCGAGCCCTCAGCGACGCGGCCGCCCGACTTCGAGCAGTTCTGGAACCGCCTCCTGGCAGAGGTTGGCGATGGCCCGCCTGACTTCCGGATGGTGCTCGACGAGTCCCGCTCGCGGCCGAGCGTGAGCGTCTGGGTTGTCCAGTACGCTGGCATCGCCCACAAGACGATCCACGGGTGGTACTTGGTGCCGCGTCGGCCCGGGCCGGCCCCCGCCATTCTCTATCTCTCCGGCTACGGCGCGCGCCCCATCCACCCCCCGCTGGCGCTGGCGCGCCGTGGCTACGCGATTCTCGCCATCGACGTGCGCGGCAATCCTGTGGACAGAGCTCGTCCCCGCCCCTTTGAGGACTACTGCACTCAGGGCATAGAGTCACCGGACACCTACGTATACCGAGAGATCGTGGCCCACGCACTGCGCGCGATTCGCTTCCTCCAGGCGCGAGAGGAGGCCGACCCGGAGCAAATCGCCGTGCTCGGGGTAAGCGAGGGCGGCGGACTGGCACTTCTTCTCTCCGCCCTCCACTCGGATATCCAGGCCGTCGCCGCCGACGCTCCTCTGTTGTGCGACTTCCCACTTTCCGTCCGCTCGGCCGCCTGGCCGTATACGGAAATCGCCCGATACATTCGCCGGCATCCAGGTGCGGCCACCCGGGTCGCGCGGACGCTCTCCTACTTCGACGCGGTCAACTTCGCCCCCAATGTCGAGTGCCCCGTGCTCCTCAGCGTGGGTCTGCTCGACCCCGTGTCGCTGCCGGCCGCCGTCTACGGCCTCGCCAACGTTCTCCCCGGCCCGGCCGAGGTGCTTCCCTTCCCGGAGGCGGGACACGACGTGGGCGGCGAGGAGCTCTGGAAGCACAAGTTCGAATGGCTGGCGAAGATCCTGGGCCCCGAGCCCCTGTCCTGAGCGAGAGTACCTTCAGGTGAGCCAGGACCTGCCGACCACACCCGACCCGATTCTCCCCACGCACCTCCGCGCGCTCTTCCGGCGTCATGGGTTCCGCCCGCGGCGCCGGCTGGGACAGACGTTCCTGGTGGACAGAAACATCGTCCGGAAGATCGTGGAGGCCGCCCACCTTGGAGGGCAAGAGCCTGTGCTGGAGGTGGGAGCCGGCGCAGGGGCCGTTACCGCGGCCCTCGCGGCAACCGCGCGCCGAGTAGTCGCCATCGAAGTTGACCCCACGCTGGTGGCGATTCTCCACGAGACGGTGGGCGACGGCGCAACCGTTGTCTGTGTCGATATGCTGGAGGTGGACTGGGGCCAGGCGCTTGGCTCCGAGTTCAAGGGGCAGTGGCGAGTGGTGGCGAACCTGCCGTACGCGATCACCGGTCCGGCCCTGCTCCGTCTCGCGGAGACGAGGGAATGGGCAGAGCGCATGGTGATAATGGTCCAAGCGGAGGTAGCGGAACGGCTGGCGGCCCCGCCGGGCACTCGCACTCGGGGGCTGCTGTCGGTGATTCTGCAGACGCTCTTTGAGGTGGAGATCGTGACGAGCGTATCGAGGACCTGTTTCTGGCCGCGGCCGCGGGTCGATTCGGCCATCCTTGCCCTGAACGTCCGGCGGCCGGCCCTGCTCTCCGCTTCGCTGGAACCGGCATTTCGGCGGGTGGTTCGAGCTGCCTTCGGTGTCCGGCGTAAGACTCTGTCCAACGCTCTCGCCCACGCCAGTGAAATGGGCCTGTCGAAGAGCGAAGCGAAGCGCCTGCTTTCCCAATGCGGCATAGATCAGGCGCGGCGCGCGGAGACTCTGACCGAGGCCGAATTCTTGCGCCTGGCCGGCGCGCTCGCGCAGCCGCAGGACAGGCCCCGATGAAGCGCGTGGTCGTCCGCGCCGCCGCCAAGATCAATCTCTGTCTGCGCGTCCTGGGGCGACGGACGGACGGATTCCACGAGGTGGAGACGATCCTCCACACCATAGGCCTTTGGGATCGCCTCTATCTGGAGCCGATCGCCGGCGAGTCTCGGATTGCGCTGGAGGTCAACACCGCCGAGGTCCCGGCCGATGAATCGAACCTGTGCTGGCAGGCGGCCGATCTCCTCATGACGCGCGCAAAGGACTCTGGAGGCGTCGCCATCAGGCTTGAAAAATCGATCCCCGCCGGCGCCGGCCTCGGGGGAGGCAGCAGCGACGCAGCAGCCACCTTGGCGGGACTGGCACACATGTGGGGACTCGCGCTCACACGCGAGGAGTTGCTGGAGCTCGCGTCGGAGATTGGGGCAGACGTCCCCTTCTTCTTGCTGGGCGGCTGCTGCCTCGCGCGGGGCAAGGGAGAGAAGCTCCAAGCTCTGCCCGCGATCGCCGCCTGGCTGGTCTTGGTCGTGCCCGAGCGTCGCGTCTCCACCTCGCAGGCCTACGCGGCACTGGGGCGAGGGACATCTCGGGGTCGCCGTAAAGGCCTCACTCGGGCCGCCCAGCGGATCGTGAAGGCGGCAAGGGAAGGCGACCTGCCGGCACTGGCCGACGCTCTCCATAACGACTTCGAGGCCATCGAAATGGCCGGCATCGCCGAAGCCGGCGAGGCGAAAGCAGCGCTGATTGAGGCCGGCTGCTCCGGCGCCGCCCTCTCCGGCAGCGGGTCCGCTGTATTCGGCATTGCTCCCGGCGAGGAAGCCGCCAATGGCATCGCCGCAAAGCTCCGAGATCGATGGTCTCGGGTGGAGGCGGTGCCGACGGTGCCCGCTCTGGAGAGCCTGTTGATTCGAGAGGCCGCGGAGGTATAGCTCTCATGTTAGATGCGGTAGTGCTGGCGGGTGGTGTGGACCGTGGGGAGATAGCCGCGGAGACGGGAATCATCCATCGCCCCCTCCTCGAAGTCGGCGGCGCTCCGATGATCCAAAGGACGTTGGCCGCACTCCGAGGCGCCTCTTCGGTGGGTGAGGTGGCGCTGGTCGCCCCGGAGCCGGTGCAGCTTGCAGTCAGTGAGGATGCCGTGGACATCCGCGTGCCAGCGGGTGACGCCTTCGTCGACAATATCGACCGCGGCATCCAGGCCCATGCCGGCGGCACCGATGCGCTGCTGCTGTTGAGCGCGGACATTCCCCTGATAACATCGGCCGCCATCAATGACCTCGCGCAGCAGGCGTTGGCCGCGCGGGCCGACGTCGCCTATCCCATTATCCCCAGAGAGTCCTGCGAGCGCGAGTTCCCCGGCGCGCGTCGCACATATGTCACACTGAAGGATGGCGTCTACACCGGCGGCAACGCCGTGGTAGTGAAACGTGACTTCCTCCAGCTCCGCCGCGAGCTCATAGAGAATCTCTTCGCCGCCCGCAAGAACCCCCTGAAGTTGGCCGCCATGTTCGGCCTCGGTCTCATCTTCGCTCTGGTCACCCGCCGGCTTTCTCTCTCTCGGGCGGAGGCGCGGGTGAGCCAGATCGTAGGGGGCAAAGTCGCCGCCATAATCAGCACCTATCCCGAGCTGGGTTTCGACGTCGACAAGCTTGAGGATCTGAACCTCGCGCGACGGGTGGCCGCTTCCTTCGACCCCCGCTGATCCCCGGTCGGGGCGACCTCCGCCTTGACAGCCCCCCGACCAGACCCCTATACTCGGGCCGCCCGCTGCGGGTCCCCGTGCGGAGTTATCCGCCCGGGCGACAGACGGGAGTGCGGTCCGGCCCCGCAAGCAGCCTGACAGCGCTGAGCCACAGGGGGGTGGCGCGTGGCAACGGTTCGGTGTCCGATTTGCGGCACCATCAACCCGAACGGCCGTCGCCGGCTGGCGAGGTGCCGCCGGTGCCGGGAGCTTCTAGGGAAATGTCGATACTGCGAGCACTACGACGCGCGGCTACTGGCGTGCACACATCTCTCCCATCGTCTCGACGAGAAGATCGTCGATCCCGACGCAGTGTTGACCTGCCTCGACTTCCAGTCCTCCCTCGTCGCGGAACGGAAACGCAGGCCCGCACCGAGGCTGGTGAGAACTGCGCCGCTCGCCGCTCTGGCCGCCATCCTGGCCATATTCGCGTTCATCCACATCTACCGCGGGGCGACGTTGCCTCCGCCGCCCGCACTCCTTCGTGCGAGTGTCAGCGTGCCGTCAGTGAGCTTTCTGGAGTCGGGATTCGACGTGAAAGTGCTGGTGCGGAACGAGGCGGAGCGCCCCGCCCAGGAGGTCGAGGTCTACATCACCGGGCGGAGCCTGCGGCGCTTGACTTGCCAATACATCCAGCCGCCGGAGGCCTTCCTGGAGAGCTCGGCAAACTCGGTCCGCACCTTGGTGGGGGATCTGCAGCCGGGCGAAATTCGGTGGGTGCTCTTCCACTTCATGGCCGCGCGGGCAGGAGAACTGGACCTCACCGCGCACGTGACCGCGGCAAATGTGCCCACGCCACAGAAGCTCCAGATCAGCGGCGAGGTCCTGCCCTGAGAAGGGCGCGTCCCTGCTCGCCCCGGGGAGGCTCTCCTTGAACCCCGGCAGAATCGACCTCCACGTACACACTACCGCTTCGGACGGGACACTTACCCCCGCCGAAACCGTGCGAGACGCCGTTGCGCGCGGGGTAGCACTGCTGGCGATAACAGACCACGATTGCACCGACGGCATTGCCGAGGCACTGGATGCCGCCAAGGAGCTGGAGATCACGCTCGTTCCCGGGTGCGAGCTGAGCGTTGGCTCGGACGAGACTGAGGTCCACCTGCTGGCCTACTTCATGGACATCTCCGATGCCGCGTTCCAGGAGGCGCTGGCGAAACTGCGCGGGGCGCGCGATGTGCGAAACGAGCGGATTCTCGCGCGCCTCCGCGAGCTGGGCGCACCCTTGGACATCACCCGCTTACGGCAGATCGCGGGCGACGGCTCTGTCGGCCGGCCCCACATCGCCAAGGCATTGGTCGAAGCACGTCATGTCTCCTCAGAGGGAGCGGCCTTCGGGCGCTATCTGGCCAGGGGCAAGCCTGCCTACGTGGGCCGGGAGCGGCTCGGCCCCGCTGAGGCGAGCAACCTGATCCGGGACACCGGCGGCATCCCCGTGCTGGCTCACCCCGCAAAGATCGGCCCGAGGCCGGCGATTGAGGGGATCATCGACCAAGGCATCGCCGGGGTAGAGGTGTTTCACTCGGACCACGACGCGAAGGATGTCGAGCTGCTCATGAAAATCGCCAGGGAACGGGGGCTTCTGATTACAGGCGGCACTGATTCGCACGGCCCGCATTCGAGTCGTCCGCGGCTGATCGGCTCCGTCAACATTCCCGAGTGGGTGGGAGAGGAACTGCTGGCGCGCGCACCGCGCTCCTGGAGGGAGCAGCGGTGAGGGATCTCCTGCGCTCCACCGCGGAAGCTCTGCGCGATCTGCTCCCCCCTGAGTGGGGGGTAGTTGTCATCTCCGCACTTCCCATCTTCGAGATACGGGGCGGAGCCCTCGTTGGGATAGCGCTGTATGAGATGCCGGTGGCCAGTGTGCTTCTCTACGGGTTCCTCGGCAACATCGCATCGGTCACTCCCGTGCTGCTCTTCCTGGAGCCCTTGTCGAAGTGGCTCCGCCGGAATCGGCTGGCGGACCGGCTGCTGCACTGGCTCTTCGCACGCGCCGAGCGCAGCGCCGAGAAAATCAACCGCTGGGGACCGTGGGGATTGGTGATGTTCACGGCAATACCCCTCCCCGTGACCGGCGCGTGGACGGCGACTTTCGCCGCCATTCTCCTGGGCATACGACGCTGGCGGGCGATTCTCTCGATCTATCTCGGGGTCGTCATCGCCGGCATCGTAGTCTCCATCATCACACTCGGCGGGATCGCCGGTGTTAGGGCTCTGTTCTCTGCGCCCTGAGCACTGTCTCACGTATGCCGGACGGCGCCTAGGTGTCTGATGCCGGCCCCGGTCCCACAGCGCCTACGACAGCACCTGCTTCGTCGTCTTGAAATGCACTTTTGCCGCCCGACGCAGCAGCTCTTCCCCGCCCTTTCTCACCACCTCGCGTCCCGCGGCCATCACGTGAGTGGCGCCGCGGGGGAGGTCCACACCGATCTCGGCCGACAGGCGTTCTATGGCCCGGATGAACGCCGCTCTCGCCAGGACAGATGCCGCCGCCACCGCCGGGTCATCCTCCGCTCGCACCCGCTGGACCAGGCGTATCTCGCGCCCCCGCTTCATCAGCGCCCCCTGCAGGTAGCTCTCCTCTCCAAACTGGTCGACCACCGCCAGCTCACACCCAACTCGGCCCAGGAGGTCCTCGATCGCCCGCGCGTGTGCCCAGGCAAGCATCAGATTGAGATTGCCCATCTTCTCGTGCAGCTCGTTGTATCGGCCGGGCGAAATGAGCACTACCTCGTAGGCCGGGCAGATCTGCTTCGCCGCCTTCTCGAGTTCCCAGAGCCGCGACGTCGCCACCTTCTTGGCGTCTCTGATCCCTGCCTGGGGGAGCCGCGTCAGCGCAACATCATCGGCGTAGGCGGCGGCCACCGCGAGGGGCCCGAAATAGTCTCCCTTGCCGGCCTCATCGGTGCCGATGTGCGGACAGGCGGGGATCTCGGACACAGCCATCAGGGCCTCCGGCGACGGCCGCCCTTCGGGCGAGCCGGGAAGTGAACGAACGCTTCACGCGGTGCGGCCGGGCCCACTGAGCACCGGCGATAAGTCGTGTCTTCCGCCTACAGAGCGGGGCCCTGGCTCGCGCCCCCTGCGACTTCGCCCAGCGGGAACTTGCACAGCGGGTTCTCGCAGACCGCGCTCCCCTTCGGGCTCGGAAGACCGCACCTCGGGCACACGTCCCAATACGGATCGTCCGGAAAGAGGTAATACGGCCGAGAACGCTGTTTGCGTGCAGTGTTCTCAAGCACCATCTGTCTTCGATGTTCCTGCGGGTCGTCCCGGTGCGCCGTCCACCAATCCCAGTCCCGGTTGACAATCCTCTGGTGGAGAGCGATATCCTTATGCTTGTTCAGCGCGTACTCCACCGCCGGGAAGAGCTTCTCGAAATCCATCACGTGCTCGAAGCACCGGTAGTACATCCTGGTCACTCGGTGCGGGACGTCCTCGAATTGGTCGGCCTGCCAGAAGCGCTCGGCCGCACGCCACGGCTCGTGAGCCCGATCGTACAGCGTCCACCCCAGCTCGAAGTACATCTCCCAACTGTCGGGGTTAGCCTCCACCGAGCGCTCCAGAGCATCCACCCCGTGGTCGAGCCACCAGTTCTTCTCGGACAGCGTCTGCGACTCGCCATGCAGGTTGTACGCGGCATGCCACCCGTACACCTTCCAGGCAAGGAGAAACTGCGGATCGAGTTGCGTGACGACGTCCAGGATCGGCAGCATCATCCACCAGTCCCCGCCGTTCCACACCCGCTCCGCCTTCAGCCACAACAGGTCGGCCGCAACCGTGCGGAATCCGCCCAGCGCCGCCACCACCGCCGGCGTCGGCCCTATGCTGATGGCGCTTCTCCGGACCGTCTTGCGCTCCGGGTTGAACATCGTCGGGCGCTCCCCGTGTATCGCTCCCTGGATGGGTATGATCGCCAGCAGCAGCCCCACCATCAGCAAGGTTACCAGCCCGTAGCGACAACGGCGTGACGACATCTCTCTTTACACCTGCCGATCGTTGAAGAAAATGGCCGCCAAGATAAGGACAACGAGAGTATACCCGACGCCATGGATCACCGCGTGCCATCCACTGATCACGCTCACTGGCAGCATATTGGATACTTGGTGGCGGAAATCGAAGTTCTCGAGCTTTGGAATAACGTTATAGATGATGAACAGAACCAGCTTGGTCGCACCGGTGGCCTTCTCGGCGAGTTCGTAGATCTGGCTCTGCAGGCTGCCGACCGCCCAGATGATGAAGGCGCTGATCACGGTCATCGTAGTCGAGGCGAGGGTGGATATCAGGATGATGAGCGCCGTAAGCACCGCCAGCGCGAAGTAGCTCATTATCGCCGCGAAGATAACTGGACCCAGGTTCGGATCGAACTTGGAATCAGGCAGATCCTGCACCAACCTATCCTGGAGCACTAGCACCCCCACCAGCACTACCGTCAGGATGGCGACAATCGCTCCCAGAATAATCAGGGCGCCCAGGTACTTCCCCATCACGAACTCAAAACGCCGCACCGGCTTCGCGAGGATCGCGTAGACGGTTCGGTTCTCGATCTCCTGCGGTATCATGAAGGCCGCCACGAAGATGGAGAGCAGAATGCCGAAAACTGTGATCGACGCCAGGCCCCCGGAAATCAGCATCCGGGACTGCTCCTGTGGACTCAGGTAGGAGAAGAAATTCATCGAGGCAAGGATCATCACTACCAGCACCACGACGGCCTGAATCACGCGCCGCCGCCGCGCCTCCGCAACCGTGATCTTCGCGATTCGCCATATGCAGGGCAGCGCATGGCCGGCCGCCGGCGCCCACATCCTCCGCGTGATCGCCACCACGGCCGCAACAATGACCAGCCCTACGACGAAAAGCAGCTTCTCCAGAGCAGCACTCACGTTGCCTCCTCCCCGATTGCTCGCACGAACACATCTTGCAGCGTCGGCCGCGGCCGCGTCACCTCCACGATCACACCGCCCGCCTGGTGGATGAACTCGAGCACCGTCCACAGTTGCCCTTCGTCCGCCTTCCCCATGCGGACGACACCGTCTCGCACCTCCAGCACTCCCGCCTGACCGGCAACCTTCTCCGCCCCCGCCCCCTCCAGGCCAGTGACGGTGATCAGGATCTCGATTGACTCACCGGTGAGATCTGCGAGAGTCCCTTCTGCCACCAGCCGACCGCGGTACATGATCCCAACCCTGTCGCACACCTCCTCTACCTCCGCAAGGAAGTGAGAACACAGCAGGATCGTCTTCCCGCGGCGCTGCATCTCCAGGATTAGCCGCGTCATCTGGTGCCTACCAGCCGGGTCGAGGCCGGAAGTCGGCTCGTCGAGAATCAGTAGCTCCGGGTCATTCACCAGGGCCTGCGCGAGCGCCAGCCGTTGGCGCATCCCCTTCGAGCACTCTCGAAAGGGCACCCGCCGGTTGGCCTGCATGCCGACGAGCGACAGAAGCTCCTCCACCAATTCGGCTCGCCTCCGGCTGGAGAATCCGAACAGCCCGGCGTAGAAATCCAGCAGCTCTTCCCCGTTGAAGCAGTCGTAGAGATAGGCGTCCTCGGGCAGGAACCCGATCCGTTCCCGGACTGACAGGTCGGAGACGCCCTTCCCGAAGATGGAGGTGGTCCCGTCAGTGGGAAAGATGAGCCCGAGAAGAATCTTCAGCGTGGTAGTCTTTCCCGACCCGTTCGGGCCCACGATCGAGTACGTCTCACCCCTGCCTACCGACAGAGTGAGATCGTCGACGGCCTTCACGCCCGCCGGCGTGAAGAGGGAGCGGTAGATCTTGGTCAGTCCCTCTACCTGGAGGACGGCTTCTTCATTCGACACCCCGCAGCCTCCTGCTGCTGGGCCCAGCTCGCAATCGCACGGGCCCGAGTCACAGCTACAGCCGGGGCGAGAAGTTCACCACCTTGCCCCCGGCATAACCGGAGTATATCGGCCCCGCAGTTCCGGTGTCAAGCGCCGCCCCCGCCGCCGGGGGCGCTTGGCCGTTGCGGCACATGGCCCCGGGGAAAGGAAATGCCCTGGCGGCGGCGAAGCCCTGGATGAAGTGGCTGTGCAGGGATAGGAGGCGACGGATGGGGATTGTCAGTGCTGATTTCGGCGGCCGACGCACTCGTCGACGTATGCTCCGCTGGGGCATCTTGCTGCTCCTCGGGCTCGGCGTGTTCTGGTGGGGCCCGCGGCTGCTCGAGCTGTACACGGAATGGCTCTGGTTCAACTTCGATGTCCGCTTCCCCGGCGTCTTCTGGACCATTCTCACCACCAAGATCGGCCTCGGCGCCGTGTTCGGACTGGCCTTTCTGGTGCTGGTCCTGGGCAACATGGAGCTGGCTCGACGGCTGGCGAAACGCACAGTCTGGTACGACGAGGAGCGTGCCCTCCGGCAGCGCGTCGCGGAGGTCATGGAGTACTTCGCATCCCGCTATCTGTACCTAGGCTTCGCCATCTTCGCCCTGCTGGTGGCCTACGGTGTCGGTGTGGCGGCGGCCGAGCAGTGGACCAAGTACCTTCCATTCCGGCACGCCACCAACTTCGGAATAGCCGATCCAATCTTTGGGCGGGACGTCGGGTTCTACGTCTTCAGGCTGCCGTTCTGGCGCTACCTCTGGCAGTGGGCCATGGGAGCCTTGCTCGCCGTCTTCCTCATCTCCGCCGCCATCCATTATCTGGACAAGGCGATCAGGGTCCTTCGCGGCGTCCCCGCCTTCGCGCCCCATGTCAAGGCCCACTTGTCCGTGTTGCTGGGCGCCATTCTGGTCGTCAAGGCCATCGACTACAAGCTCGACGCCTTCGGGCTGCTCTACTCGCCCCGCGGCGTCACCTTCGGCGCCAGCTACACCGATGTCCACGCCCAGTTGCTGGCCCTCAACGTCCTCTTCTGGGTTGCCCTGGCCTGCGCCCTCCTGGTGCTTATCAGCATCCGGTTCCGCGGCCTCTGGCTCCCCGTCGCCGGCATTGGCTTCCTCTTCGGCGCCTCTCTCTTGCTGAACGCCGCCTATCCCGGACTCGTCCAGCGCATTCAGGTTGAGCCAAACGAGTTCGAGCGAGAGAAACCCTACATCGCTTACACCATCGAGTTCACCCGCCAGGGCTTCGGCCTCGACCGCATCGAGAGCAGAGAGCTGACCCAGCTCGATCCCCTCACCATGTCCGGCGTCAGGGACAACGTCCAGACGGTCGAGAACCTCCGCCTCTGGGACTACCGGCCGCTCATCGACACCTATCAGAACCAGCAGGCCATCTGGGACTACTACCGCTTTACCTCCGTTGATATTGACCGATACCACATCAACGGCCAATACCGTCAGGTCATGCTCGCCGCGCGCGAACTCGACATGAACAAGCTGGCTAAGATCCTCCGCCAGCAGACTTGGCAGAACGAACGCATCTTCTACACCCACGGCCACGGCATCGTTATGTCGCCGGTCACTGATGTTATCGCCTCCGGGCTTCCCAACTACGTGGTGAAGGACATTCCCCCCGCCTCCACCTTCGACGAGGGAAAGGTTCGCCAGCACGGCATCTACTACGGCGAGCTGACCAACAACTACATAATCGTCGGCACCACGGAGGAAGAGAACGACTACACCCTGCCCGGGACCAACCAGGTCGCAAAGACCCAGTACTCGGGCGCGGGGGGCGTTCCCCTCAGTTCGGCCTTGCCGAGGCTGGCCGCCGCCGCCCGGTTCCAGGATGTTAACATCATCATCTCCACTATCATCAACAAGGACAGCCGTATCCTCTGGAACCGAAACATCAAGACCCGCGCCCGGGACATCGCTCCATTCCTCAGCTTCGACCAGGACCCATACATCGTTGTGGGCGAGGACGGCCACCTCTACTGGATGCAAGACGCCTACACGACCTCCGGCATGTACCCCTACTCCGATCCCGTCCCGACCCGCGGAGGCCGCAGCTTCAACTACGTCCGCAACTCCGTCAAGGTGGTTACCGACGCCTACGATGGCACCGTCGTCTTCTACATCGCGGATCCCGACGATCCCATCGTACAGACCTACCAGAAGATATTTCCCGCCATATTCAAGCCCATGCAGGAAATGCCCGCCGGCCTCATACACCACATCCGCTACCCGGAGGCGCTCTTCAACGCCCAGACCGAGCGGCTCTCCCTCTACCACATGACCGACCCCCGCGTCTTCTACAACCGCATCGAGAAATGGGCCATCGCGCAGGAGCGACCCAAGTCGTTCGGCCAGACACGGCAGTTCGCCTCGGGAGGCTCCGAGGGCGAGACCATGGAGGCCTACTACTCGATCCTCAGGCTCCCGGGCGAGCCGGAGCCGGAATACCTGCTGATGCTGCCCTTCACCGCAGAGGGCAGGCCCAACATGGTCGCCTGGCTCGCCGGCAGGTGTGACGGCGACAACTACGGCAAGCTCCTCCTCTACAACTTCCCCAAGACCGAGCAGGTCTGGGGACCCATCCAGATCGAGGCCTCCATCGACCAGTCCCCCGAGATCAGCGAGAAGATCAGCCTCTGGGACCAGCAGGGCTCCTCCGTCTTTCGCGGCAACCTTCTCGTGATCCCTCTCAACGGCTCCATCCTCTACGTTGAGCCGCTTTACCTCCGCGCCGCGCAGAGCCCGTTCCCAGAGCTCAAGCGCGTGATAGTAGCTAGCGGCGACGGCAGGGTCGCCATGGCCAACACTCTCTCCGATGCTCTCACCTCCCTGCTGGGAGAGCCCGCGCCGCCCCTCGCCGCCCTCGAGCCAACTGGCCTCGGACCGGCCCCGCCCCCGCCCACCGAGGCCGAAGTGGCCGCTCCCGTGGCGGAGGTAGCTCCCCCTGAAGTGGCCGTCGCGCCCGCTCCCGGTACCCACGCGCTGGCGGCGGAAGCGGATCGGCTCTTCGAAGAGGCCCTCGCGCGACAGCGCGCCGGCGACTGGGCCGGATATGGTGAATCCCTGAAGAAATTGCAGCAGACGCTCGAAGAACTGGTGGCGAAGACCGAACCCTAGGCCGCGTGCGACATCCCCGTCCCCCCGTGGTAATATCGCGCGGGACCCGCCGACGCGGAAATCGCCCCGCGGAAGAATGCCCGATGATTGTTCTCGGCGTCGATCCCGGCCTGTCAGCCACCGGCTACGCGGTGCTTGAGGCCGGCAACGGGAGCCTGACCGTGCGGGAATCCGGCTGCGCTCGCAGCCAAAGCCGGCGCCCGGTTGAGGAGCGCCTCCGCGCAATCTACGATGAGCTCACCGACGTGCTGTCTCGCTGGCAGCCGGCAGTGGCCGTACTCGAAGGTCTATACGCGGACTATCGTTTCCCCCGCACCGCGATCATGATGGGACACGTGCGGGGGGTCATCTGTCTCGCCGCCGGCCAGGCGAGCGCGCGCGTGATGGAGGTGTCACCGGCCGAAGTGAAGAAAGCGCTCACCGGCTCCGGGCGCGCCGGCAAGGACCAGATCCGCCGCGCCGTCACCCGCATGCTCGGGCTGCGCACACAGCCGCAGTCTGAGCACGAGTGCGACGCCCTCGCCCTCGCCCTCGTCGGACTGGCGCGCGAGGGCATGGACTTCTCGGCGGAGTAGGGGAGGAACGACGGCTTGATCTCATATCTCGAAGGTCGATTGCTGCAGAAGAGCGACGAGCGCATCGTAGTGCTGGCGGGAGGCGTCGGCTACGAGATACTGCTCCCTGCCGCCGTGCGCCCGGGATTCCGTCCCCGGGCGGCGGGCCCCGATGGGGAACAGGTCAAGCTTCACATCTCATATCATCAGACCGACCGGAGCCCCAAGCCGCTTCTCGTCGGCTTCGCATCACAGTTGGAGAAAGAGTTCTTCGAGCTGCTCGTGACCGTCGAGGACATCGGACCAATGGCCGCCTGCAAGGCAATGACGATAGACGTCGCCCGGATCGCCCGCGCCATCGAGGCCAAAGACAGCAAGCTGCTCTGCACGCTCGACGGCATTGGCCCCCGCAAGGCGGACAAGATGATCGCCACTCTCAACGGCCGCGTCGGCAAGTTCGCCCTCATGCCGGAGACCGAGGCGCCGGCGGTGGCGGCGCCCGAAGAAGACCTCCGCTCCGAAGTGATCTCTGTCCTCGTCCAGCAGCTCGGCCACACCAGGACCGAGGCCCAGCGCATGGTCCAGGCCGCGGTGGCGCGAAGGCCGGACCTCGCCACCGCCGAAGAGCTATTCGAGGAAGTCTATCGAGGCGAGAAGACCTGAATTGTAGGGTGGGCATACCGGAGTCTACCCTGAGCGGACTCGAAGCGCCCGCCGCTCATAGGGACAGCGACACATGCGCCTAGGGCAGGAGCGTGTCCCCTGCCCCAGGACCAGCCCAGGTCTGCCCCCACCGCGCGTAGGGCAGGAGCGTCTCCCCTGCCCCAGGACCAGCCCAGGTCTGCCCCCACCGCGCGTAGGGCAGGAGCGTGTCTCCTGCCCCAGGACCAGCCCAGGTCTGCCCCCACCGCGCGTAGGGCAGGAGCGTGTCTCCTGCCCCAGAACTACTCTGCAGGACGGCCCTCACGTGAAGAAACAGCCAACCCGCAAGCCCAAATCCGCACCCAAGCCCGGGGTGGGGGAGGACCAGCCCAGCGAGGTCCTCGCCGACCCCACCCCCGACGAGCGCGAGGACAAGTGGAACCTCCGCCCCCGAGCCTTCGCCGAGTGCATCGGCCAGCGCGACGTCGTTGAGGCCTTGAACATCGCCATTCAGGCCGCCAAGGAGCGCGGCGACTCCCTCGACCACGTCCTCTTCCACGGCCCCCCCGGCCTCGGCAAGACCACCTTTGCCCGCATCATCGCCAACGAGCTCGGCGTCCAGTTCAAGGGCACCTCCGGCCCGGCGCTGGAGCGCGGCGGCGATCTCGTCTCCATCCTCACCAACCTCGACGAAGGCGACGTCCTCTTCATCGACGAGATCCACCGCCTCCCGAAGTCCGTCGAAGAGCTCCTCTACTCCGCCATGGAGGACTTCACGGTAGACATCATCTTCGACAAGGGCGCTCATGCCCGCATCTACCGTTCGCGCCTCCCCCGCTTCACGCTCGTTGGCGCCACCACCCGCGCCGGCCTGCTCTCGCCGCCTCTGCGCCAGCGGTTCGGCATCTTCCGGGAGCTCCGCTTCTACTCCGAGGATGAGCTGAAGCAGGCCGTCCGTCGCTCCGCCTCCCTCCTCGAAATCGACGTTGACGACGGCAGCGCTTCCGTTCTCGCCAAACGCAGCCGCGGCACCATCCGCATCGCCAACAGGCTCCTGCGTCGCGTGCGCGACTACGCGCAAGTCCGCGCCGCCGGACGCATTGCCCCGGAGGTCACCGACGCCGCGCTGACATTAGAGGGGATAGACTCCATCGGCCTCACCCCCCTCGACCGGCGCCTGCTGGAAGTGATAGTGAACCAGCACCTCGGCGGCCCCGTCGGCATCGATGCCCTCGCCGCCACCGTCCAGGAAGAGGTCCGCACCCTGGAGGATATGGTCGAGCCGTTTCTCCTCCACACAGGCCTCCTCGCCCGCACCTCCAAAGGCCGCGTCGCCACCGAACAGGCTTACCAGCACCTCGGCGTCGAGCGCGTAGACAAGAAAGAGGGAAAGAAGCGGCAGCAGGAGCTACTGTAATTGCGTAGGAGCGACATTCCTGTCGCGACCCATTCCGGCACAGATAGCTGGAGCAGAACCAAGGCTCTGCCCCTGCTGTTCCATAATGCGTAGGGCAGAAGCCCCTAGGCCGCCCGTGGCGGCCCGGGTGGCGGTCCGCCTCAGGCGGACCTAGCCACGCGTCTTCTGCCCCTTGGTTGCTTCGGTAGTTCTACTGCCGAAGCTGGCAGGGCATGAGGTGGCCTCACGGCACTACCTCAAACCCCTGCTCCCGGAAGTGCTCGTCCAGCGTGAACGCGCGCCTGATGCCGAGCCGACGCATTACTTCGAACGAAACACAATCTACCAGGCTCAAGTCTCGCCGGTTCGCCGCCAAGACGGCAGTCAGCCCTGCCTCGTGCGCCTCGCGGTCGACCCATTCGACGCTGAGAAGTGGGGCGATACTCTCAATGAGATCTCTCACCGGATCAAGTCCGAGGCGGCTTTGCAGCAGCGATACTGTCTCCACAAACACGTAGTTGCTGGTGACGATCTCTTTGTTAGCTCGCCTTAGCTCAGCCCAGGCCTTTGCCGTGAGTTCGTGTGCTACATTCTCCGCGTCAAGGAGTGCGTACAGACCGGAGGTGTCGGCGAACGTCACCATTCGCCGTATGCCTCAGCCAAGTAATCGTCATGCCGCTGCGCCACATCGCTCTTCCCCGACCGATACTTCCCAACCACCTTCATCGCCCGCTCCCACAGCTCTTCCCTGCTCGGCTTCCCCTTGGCCTCCAGCACTTGCTTCACCCCCCGCCGCACCAGCTCCGACACCGATACCCCCTCCTCTGCCGCCATCCGCCGCAGCTCCGCTAGGTCCTCCTCAGGCAACTGTACCTGCGTCTTGACCATTCGACCCCTCCATGCGGGCATTCATGCATTAAGTGCCATCATTATACCATATGCCGTCAGAAAGAAGGAGCCCGCGGTCCCGGTCCCGCGGGCTCTCTCATCCTCTTCGCAGCTTCGCCTACCCCAACATCGCCTTCAGATCCTCCTCCGGCGTCGAAATCGGCTTCAGCGCGAACTTCTCCACCAGCACCTCCAGCACCGGCGGAGTGACGAACGCGGGCAAGGTCGGCCCCAGCCGCATATCCCTGATCCCCAGATGCAGCAGCGTGAGCAGAATGGCCACCGCCTTCTGCTCGAACCACGAAATCACCAGCGACAGCGGCAGCCCGTTCACATCCGTGTCGAACGCCTCCGCCAGCGCTACTGCGATCTGAATCGCCGAATAGGCATCATTGCACTGACCCACATCCAGCAGCCGAGGAATCCCATCTATCTCCCCGAAGTCCAGCTTATTGAACCGATACTTCCCGCACGCCAGCGTCAGGATCACACAGTCGTCCGGCACCGCCTTTGCCAAATCCGTGTAGTAGCTCCGGCCCGGCTTCGCCCCATCGCACCCGCCGATCAAGAAGAAGTGCCTGATCTTTCCCTGCTTGACCGCCTCCACCACCTTGCCTGCCACGCCCAGGACCGCCGCCCGCGCGAACCCGACCGTTATGGTCTTGTCCGGCCCGTCTTCCTTGAATCCCTCTGCTGCCAGTGCGGCCTCGATCACCGGCGTGAAGTCGTAGCCCTCCACGTGTGTCACACCGGGCCACGCCACCACGCTGCGGGTGAATATCCGGGCCTTGTAGGAGTCCCTCGGCGCCTGGATGCAGTTGGTGGTCATCAGGATCGCGCCCGGGAACTCCTCGAACTCCTTCCGCTGCAGTTGCCAGGCCCCGCCGTAGTTGCCCACCAGATGCTCATACTTCTTCAGCCCCGGGTATCCGTTGGCGGGCAGCATCTCTCCGTGCGTGTACACGTTGATGCCTTTGCCCTCGGTCTGCTTCAGCAGCTCTTCGAGGTCCTTCAGATCGTGCCCCGACACCAGTATCGCCTTCCCCTTGACCGGCTCTATCCGCACTGCCGTTGGGACCGGGTCCCCGTAGGTCGAGGTGTGCGCCGCGTCCAGTAGCTCCATCGCCCGCAGGTTCACCTCACCACACTTCAGACATCGACCAAGCAGCTCGTCCACCGTATGCCCATCGCCCGCGAGATAATCGAGCCCATCGTGGAAGAAGGCGTAGACCTCCTCGCCCTCGTGTCCGAGTATCTGCGCGTGGTCCGCATAAGCGGCCACCCCTTTGAGCCCATACGTCAGCAGTTCCTCGAGCCCGGTGATGTCATCTCCCAGCGCTTCCTTGCGCTTGGTGATCGTCACCGCCTCACCTTGCTCCACCAGGCCCTCCAACCTCTCGGCCGGAGTCCAAGCAGCCGGACCACTCAGCGCCTCCGGCTCCTTCCCTGCTTTCCGACAGGCCTCTTCATAGGCCGTTTTCATCCCCTCGCGCAGCTCGCAGGCCCGCAGGATCATCTGCCGGATCCGCTCCGCATCGAAGTTGACATTCGTCAGCGTCGCGAAGAGAGCTTCCAGCACGAAGACATCTACCTTCCGGTCCTTCACACCCAGCTCCCGCGCCCGGTGCGCGTACATCGAGAGACCTTCGGCCGCGTGCACCAACAGGTCTTGCAGCGCGGCCGTCTCCGGCTCTTTCCCGCAGACGCCCTTCACCGTACAGCCCGTTCCCTTGGCCGTCTGCTCACACTGATAGCAGAACACTTTCTCCCCTTCTCTCCCCTTACGCCCGCACCGACGCCTCCCGCGCCAGCGCTTCTAGAGCTTCTTTCCCCTCGACCACTTCCAGTTCAAACCCAGCCGTGGCCTCTTCCCCTACATCCAGCTCCCTCAGGCCCCCCTCCTCCCGCGCCGCCGACCGGCCGATCACAGGGCCGATCCCCGGCTCGATTCCCAGCACATACTCGCGCTCCCCCAGCATCTTCCACTGCGTGAAGTTCGGAAGCTCCGACAGCCGGTACCGCAGCCGCAGACCCAGCCCTCCGCTCAGCTTCCGGTTGACGACCCCGCATGTAACCATCCCCTCCGCGTCCGCCTTCATGCTGTGGAAGTACACCTTTTCCGCGTACCCTCTGACGGGGCCGTGCATCTGTGTATACTGCTCCTTGCCATCCTCCGCCTCCGCATCCCGCGGCTCCGCCTTGGCCGTCGGTGCCACGAACTCCGCCCCCTCGTCCAGCAGCGGGAACCCGACGTTGATGTGATACAGCAGCATCAGCGGCGTCGCTCGCGCGCCTGTGTTAACTATCCTGTCCCTCACCTCCAGGCCCACACCGTCCCCGAACGCACGAATCGTCCGCCGCACCTCCAGGTTCGGCCCGAAAAGACGCGCCTCCCGCACCAGCCCGCTCATCTCCAGCACCGGCCGATCTCCCGCCCACTCCTCCCTCACGCTCACCTTCTCCGCCGGCGCGCACGAGATCCGCCCGTGCAGCCCCAGCTCCTCCTCTCCGTCCACATTCGGCGGCCCGATCTGCGTCAGCCCACACGTCGTAAGCAGCCCTCCGAAGAACGTCCACAGCCACCCCAACCCCCGGGAATCGTAGAACGCCGGGGCTGCGTCCCCGGCCGGCGAACGCCAGCACAGGCTCATCCCCTTGTACCGCGCCTCACTGATGTCCATCGCGCGGTCCAGCAGCACCGTGAACTCAAGCCCGCGGGTCGTTCGGAAATCAGCCGCCCGAATCCCCGCTGCTCGCCCATCGCTCAGCGTGTAGAGTTTCAGGCCGCCCACTTGCGACGAATGCCCGATTCGCTTCTCGAGCACCTCCCGATCATAGCCGAATATGGCCATCAGACCCTCCTCGCCCTGCGCGTTTCCCTGCGGTACACCCCGTATAGCAAGTGCCTGCTCGACGCGTTCTCGCTCAACCCATCACTGCTTCTACGCCCGACTCCCGCGCCATGTCGACAAATCGCGCCAACTCCTCCTCGCTTGCTGCCTCCCCCTCTATCTCGAACTGCCTCCCCACCCACTCGTATTTCGCCCCCGACGACGGATTGAACGGCAGCAGCGCGGCCGATGTCAGACCGACTTCCCGCATGAAGGAAAAGATCGCGCGCAGGTTCTCCTCCGTATCCGTGATCCCGGGAATCAGTGGGATTCTCACCTGAACCTCCCGGCCGGCCACCCGCGCCGCGTTCTCCAGAATCTGGTGGTTCGATGCTCCCGTCCAGCGCCGATGTTCCTCGTCATCGATCAGCTTCAGATCGTACAACAGCAGATCGGTATCCGCCAGCAGCCGCGCCAGCGTCTCCCAACTGCATGCCCCGCAGGTCTCCATGATCGTATGAATCCCCATCTGGCGACAGGCCGAGAGGACCGCGGCTGCGAAGTCAGGCTGCATCGTCACCTCACCACCCGTCAGCGTGATCCCGCCCCCGGAATGATCGAAAAACGGCTTCAGCCGTTCCGCCTTCTCCACCACCTCCGCCGCGGAGACGCGCTCGCCCTTGATCTCGAGCGCCCCGTGCGCGCAATGCTCGACGCACACCCCACACGCTCGGCACCGATCCCGTTCGATCACATGCTCGGAAGCGGTGACGCGGTGCAGCTCGTGCGGGCAGACGCTCGCGCACCCGCCGCACAGCACACACCGGTCGCGCAGAAAGATCAGCTCCGGCCGAGGATTGAGAGACTCCGGGCTGTGGCACCACTTGCACGCAAGTGGACATCCCTTCAGGTACACCGCCATCCGGATGCCCGGCCCATCATGCACCGCGAAGGTGTCGACATCAAAGATCACGCCTTCGACGTCCAGCCCGCCGGGCGTCCCACCCACTACCCGCCCTCCTGCCGACGGATGTGGTGCTCCTGCTGCTCCCCGCTCAGCATTGTGAAGTACGCGCACCACCCTCCCATCCGCACCCGCAGCGACTTGTATCTGTCGGGCTCGCGCTGCGCCGCGCGCAGCTCCTCCGTGTCGGCGACCGTGAGCGTCATTATCGAACCCCCGATGTCCACGAAGCTGCGCACCAGCGCCCCCATCCGCGCCGTCCCCTCATCCCCCTCCACCAGTCGCCGCCCCAGACGCAGATCGAGCGGACTCCCCGCCGGCAGCTTCTCATGGTGCATCTTCCCGTACGAGAGAATGGCCGCGGGGATGCCCTCCATATCCCTCCCCAGCGCCGGCGAGAAGTTCGACGACACCGGCTCGCCGGAAGATCGCCCATCCGGAGATGCCCCCAGCCCCTCCCCGATCCCGATGTACCACGAGAACGTGCCCACCCCGGACGGGAACTCGACCACCGATCGGTGCTCCTCCGCGTATCGCGCGACGATCTCGGTGAACGCCTCGATGACCTGCCTGCCCACCTCGTCGGCGTCCTCGTCGTCATTGCCGTACTTCGGCGCCGACACCAGCTTGGCCTGGAGCTGTGCCTCGTTCTCGAAGTTCTGTTCGAGCGCCTCGCACAGCTCCGCCATCGTCGCCTGCTTCTCTTCGAAGACAACCGTCTTGATGGCCGTCAACGAGTCGATGGCATGAGCCGCGCTCTCCGCCAGCATCCCGAACGTCCGGTACTTCGCGCCCCCCGCCGTCAGATCCCGCCGCTTCGCAATACACCCATCAACAAGGGCGCTCAGCAGCGGCACCGGGGCCATGATGTTGCGATCGTTGATGGTCTCGACCACCCGCCGAACGACGCGCCCAACCATGCAGTCGAGCTGCGCCAGAAACGCCTGCCACACTTCCTCGTAGCTCCCGAATGCTCGCGCGTCGCCTGTGTCAACGCCCTGCTCGCTGCCATCCATCCGCGAGCGCCCTCGATCGAGCGCCCACTCCAGACACAGCATCAGGCTCAGCCTCTGAAACACGAAATCGGTCCGCCCCGGGATGATAACCTCCCAGCAGCCGTCATTCGTGTAGTCTCGGGCATCGGGCGTCGGAATGCCCAGTTGCTCTAGCGCCGGCACCAGCGCCTCATCGTTGAACAACGCCGGCATCCCGCCCCCATCTTTCAGCGCCTCACACACACGGTCCACCAGCTCCTGCGGCGACCCTCGATGCACGCGCACCGTCAGCAGCGGATTCGTCATCCGGTTCCGCCGGTAGCTCTCCAGCAGCAGGAAGCTCAGCGGGTTAGTTCCATCCTCGCCCTCCGGAGTCAGACCGCCGGTCACGATATTCTGGAGCCAGTGATTCGTCGCGTCAACACTGTCTCTCTCCATCCCGATCTGCGATGATGTGTAATGCCGCGTCCGCCGGCCCGGGTCGATCTCCTCCGGCTCCCGCGCCTCGGTGCGCTGCTCCTCCAGCGTCGCCGCCCGCTCGTTGAACTTCAAGCAGAAGCAGTCCACCAGCTCCGCGGCCCGCTCCATGTCCAAACGCCCCGCCTCCAGATCGGCCTTCAGATAGGGCCACACGTACTGGTCCAGACGTCCCATCGCGTTCCCATTCATCGTGGAGTGGAAGACCATGTGCACCAGCCACACCGACTGCAGCGCCTGCTGGAACGTCTCCGCCGGCCCCGCCGGAACCTGGCGGAGGTTGGCCGCCATCTGGCTCAACTCTTCCGCCCGCCTCGGATCGTTTTCCGCCCCAGCTTCCCCTTCGCATCGCGCCGCCGTCCTTTCGGCGTAGTCCATCACCGCGTCGACGGCGATCACCACCGACTCCAGAAACGCCGTCTCCTCGGCGCTCTCCGCCTTGTGCTGCTGTGCCTCCGCCTCCGCTCGGATCCCCCGCAGCCCCTTCGCCAGCAGTGAAGGATAATCGGGCACGATATGGCCGAACACGGAGTGGATGCTCACCCCCCGTTCGGCTCCCGCCGCGCGCTCCGCCTCCGTTGTGTAATCCGGGAATCCCCATTCAGCATGCACGCGCGGTTCTTCCAGCGTCATCGAGCCCGCGAAGAGCTGCCCCTCCCACAGATCCGTCGGCATCTGCGCCAGCTTCAGCGCAATCGCCCGCGCCTTTCGCACCGCAAGCGGCTCCGACATGAACTGCTCGTCGATGCGCGCCGGGCACTCCCACCCCACCGCCGGCCGCTCCATCGCCGCCCGCACTCTCTGTCGGAGGTCGGCCACTCTCTCCGTGTCCGCGCGATCGTGCACTTGCGTCACAGCCATCATCCTGCCCTTCCACTGCTTTCGTTTCGTTGCTTCGGTAGTTCTACTGCCGAAGCCCAATCCTCCCCCCACACCCCAATCCCCTCCCACCTCTCTTGGCGGCTTCCCTCCTGCCCCTCGGCTCTGTGCGCCGACAGCTTCGGACACCGTCAGCAAACCCCAAACGCGAGTGAAGGGGGTCTGGGGGGACTGATCGCCTGCCAGTCCCCCCGGAATTCCCGTTGCTCTTTCCTCCGGTCGGCCCCTTCAAGCAAGGATCTCCTTCAACCCGGAGAGCAGCGCCCCCACGTGCCTCTCCGTCGCGCTCTCTCCCATCAACCCGATCCGCCATGCCTTCCCCTTGAACTCACCCAGCCCGGGCCCTATCTCGATGCTATACTCCTCCAGCAGCCGTTTCCTAACCGCCCCCTCCTCCACCCCCTCCGGCGCGGCCACCGCGTTAAGCATCGGAAGCAGGTGCTCCGGGTCCGCCAGGTACCTCACCCCCAGTTCCTCCAACCCCGCCTTCAGCGCGCGATGATTGCGAGCATGACGCTCCCAGCGCGACTTGAGCCCCTCCTCCAGCACGATCCGCAGCGCTTCGTGCAGCCCATACAGCATGTTGATCGGCGCCGTATGATGGTACAGCCGCTCCGAACCCCAATACGCCCGCACCATCCCCATGTCCAGATACCAGCTCTGTACCTTTGCCTCACGCTTCTCCATCGCCTCCACCGCGGCCGCGCTGAAAGTCACCGGCGACAGCCCCGGCGGACACGAAAGGCACTTCTGCGTCCCGCTGTAACACGCGTCGATCCCCCACCCGTCTACATCCACCTCCATCCCACCCAGGCTCGTCACCGTATCGACCAGCAGCAGCGCTCCCGGCAGTCGAGCTTCGACCGGCAGTCGAGCTTCGACCGGGTCGTGGACAACACGGCTGATCTCCGGGATCGGCTGCGCGGCCCCCGTGCTCGTCTCCGCCTGTACGATACCCACTACCTTGAACGGCCCCTGCGCCTTGATCGCCTCTCCCACCTGCTCCGCCGAGAACACCTGTCCCCACGGCGCCTCAATCGCGGTTACCTCGGCCCCCGCCCGCTCCGCCACATCCTTCATCCGCTGACCGAACACGCCCGCGATGCACACCAGCATCTTGTCTCCGGGCTCGATCAGGTTCACCACACACGTCTCCATCCCCGCCGAGCCTGTTCCGCTCACCGCCAGTGTCAGCTCGTTCCGGGTCTGGAACACCGCCTGCAGCATCTCCCGAATCTCGTTCAGCACCTGGAGAAACTGCGGGTCCAGATGCCCGATCGTCGGCCGCGCCATCGCCTCCAACACCCTCGGGTTCACATCCGACGGCCCGGGGCCCATCAACATCCGTGTCTTGATCCCACTCAGATTCACAGCTCTCTCCCTGAAGCTCCAAGTTGCCCGTCCCCCACTCCCTCGTGCTAGTCCTCCCGCGGCGCAGTCGACACCAGGAAGTAGTTGTCATGCCCCGGCGCCACGATGTCGACCCGGCCTGCCAGACCCTCGATCGTGCGCGCCGCCTCCTCGAAGTCGACGGAGTTGAAGTGCCCCTGACGATGCACCCAGAAATCGCGGGTCATTACTGCATCTCCCGCAACCACAACGCGCATGCCATCGCACTCAAACAGCAGGCTGTGGTGCTCCGGCGTGTGCCCTGGTGTCGGCATGACTTCCACCGCCTCGAACACCCGGCCGGTCACGCCCTCTACTTCTCTTGTGTACTCACTCGACTCATTGATCTTCGCCGCCACCCCCGGCGCCGCCAGCCACCGTGCCTTGGCGAAGTGCCTCAGCCCGTAGTGGTGGTCTCCGTGCTCATGGGTCACGAACACTGCAGTCACATCGCGCATCTTCAGGCCTGTGCGTCGATCCAGCTCCGCCGCCATCCGGTCGGCATCCTCCAATGACGGATCCACGAGCAGCCGAAAGCCATGCCCGGTCACCAATGTGCACGTGCACATCGCCGCTCGCAGCCCCTTCTCGTCGCTCTCGCCCCAGTACCGGTTCCGCGAGACATTGCCGATTGTGATCACATCCCAGCGCTCAACCATCGGCTCCTCCCTTCCTCAGTTCCGCCCCCTCGGCCATCAGCTTCTGTTGAAGCCGGCCCGCGTCGAGCGACCGAGGCGCCACCCCTGACTCGCAGCACAGCGCCGCCGCAGTGCCCGCTGCCTGCCCGATCGCCATTATCGGCGCCATCGACCGGTGTGACTCGTACGGCTGCTGCTCGCTCGATATGCAGCGCCCTGTGACCAGCAGATTCTCGACCTGCTTCGGCACCAGACACCGATATGGTATGTCGTATCCCTCGTGTTCCAGATATCGCCGGTATCCGTAGTGGCTGATGATCGGCGCCGAGCTGATTGCCACCACATCATCGAACCGCCGTCCGGTGATGGCGTCCTCCGCCGTCAGCTTGTACTCGCCCTCCACGAACCGCGTCTGCCGAATCCCGAGTAGGGGAGGAGTCTCGACGACCTTCGCCTCCGCGAGTTCCGGATGCTCGGCCTGCTTCTCCGCGAAGTCCTCATAGACCCGAAGCCGCGCCTCCACCTCGCCCTGCGAAAGCTGCTCCGCATCAGTCCCATCCATCGCCGCCACCCACGGCCCCCACACCACCGCGTTGCTCCCGAAGTCGCACGCGAACACGCCTTCGGGACGCCGTCCCCCGAACTCCACCCGATACATGATGCTGTCCGTCAGCCTCTGCGCTTCCTCCTTCCGCGTCTGCCAGAACGGCGCCCCCGCCCGCGCCGCAACATCAGCATCTCCGCTCCCGTCCACCACCACCCGCGCCATCAACGCCTGCCTGCCGGACTTGTTCTCCACCACGACTCCGCGCAGCGCCCCCTCCTCCACAATGCTAGCGCAGAAGTAGGTGTGGAACATGATGTCCACGCCCGCATCGACGCCCATCTTCAGCGTCACGAACTTGAACTTCTCGGTATCGATCGCGTAGCTGTAGCAGAGCTGACCCGGTTCGGTCGGATACTCCTTCTGCTCGTACGGGCTCTTCCCCAGGCCGTCCAGCTCCTTGAGCCTGAGGATGATCTCCTCCGCAATCCCCCGCACTGTCTGCGTACCGTCCGGCTCGACCTGGTTGCGGAACCCGTTGATGCACGCCATCAACGACGCGGTGGCCGTCCCGCCCAGATACCCAAACTGCTCCACCAGCGTCGTCTTCGCGCCATTCCGCGCCGCCGCAATCGCCGCCGTCAGCCCGGCCGGCCCGCCGCCGACCACCACGACATCCACCTCGCGAGCGACGGGGATCTCTCTCGCTGCCTCCGTGTAGCTCCTCACTCCTCTTCCTCTATCGGATCGGCAACCGGCTCCAGCAGCGCGCCATCCTCTCGTAGTTGTGCGCGAACCTTCTCCGCCTCCACTTCCCGCAGCGTCTTGCCCGTCCCCGCCGCTATCGCCGCCGCCGTCCCGGCCGCCTGACCACACAGCAGGCAGCACACCGTATTGCGCGTGCTGTTGTGTGCGGCCGTGTCCACCGTCATCATCCGTCCCGCGATCAGCACATTATCGAGCCCGCGGGGGAGGAGTGCCCGATACGGAATCCCGTACGCGCCGGCATCCCGTACCAGGTCCCTCGAATTGTCGATGAACGAGAAGCACCCGATCTGGTCCTCGAATTGCCGCCCCTCGGTGCAGTCGGCTTGCGTCAGATCATAATCGCAGCGAATCGCGCGTCCCCTCCGCTGGCCGGCAGACGGCGCCGGCCCCGCCACGTAGCAGCCCTCACATCCCGCCACATGCTTCCGGAACAGCTCCGCCGCCTCGAACATCTGCCCCCGAAGCGATACCTCCGCCTCCGTCAACGCATCCGCATCCAGCCCATCGTTCGGGCCGTAGTTGATGCAGTTGCAGTACGTGAGCTCCCGCGGCCGCACCGACACCGCGAAGAAGTAGCTCGGCACCCGCTCGGCGACTAGTGTCCGCACCTTCTCCATATCGAGGCCCATCCGCACCAGCTCCGGCTTGCTCATCCCTGGCTTCACCGCGTGCGCCAGGTGCCAGATCAGCCCATAGCGCTCGAGATGCGCCTCCATTGCCTCCAGATCGATGTTGCACATGCGGAAAGTGAACCCCGCCGGATACGCCCCCGGATCGTCGGCCTTGAAATGCTCGCACTCCGCCCCCGCATATGCCGCCAAATCCCCGTCCCCGGTGCAGTCGATGTACTGCTTTGCCCGCACCAGGCTGCGCCCCGCCTTGTTCCAGATAACCGCGCCCTCAACATGCCCGTCACTCGCCCTCACCTCGTCCACCACCGTGTGCAGCAGCAGCTTCACCCCCGCCTCCCGGCACATTTGGAACGCTGCCAGCTTGAACACTTCCGGCTCCACCGGCGTCGCCATGCTGATGAACTCCCCACCCCGCTCCATCCGGATGTGTCCCATCCCTCCCCCAAGCTCGCCGACCCGGTCCACCAGCTCCTGCGCTATCCCGGCTACCACCCGCATCCGCTCCGCGCCCTCGTGCGCGCCGAAGATGTTGAAGAAGTTGTGCAGGCAAGTCGCCCCCGTGATCCCCATCCCTCCCAGCCATCCCGCCTTCTCCACCAGCAGCGTCTTCGCGCCGCCCCTCCCGGCCGCGATCGCCGCCGCGATCCCCGCCAGACCTCCGCCCGCAACCACCACATCGAACCCCTCATATCGCCGCTCGTCCACCGCTGGCAACTGCATCTCAGCGCGCCTCCTCACTCGTTGATCATGATCCCTACGCGTCTCATCCACCCAGATATGCCGCATCCCCCATAATCTCGACGTAACCTCCAAGCCGCTTCCGTCGCGCCTCAAACGCCGCATACAGCCCGTCCGCCGTCTCCTCGATATTCCGGCGGTTGTTCGTGTACGGGTCCTGTGCCGTCGCCTCATTCACCTGCGCGGTCCACTCCTCCGGAATCCCCTCGCTCCCCGACAGCGCCCCCGCCAGCCCGGCCGAGATCGCCGCCAGACAGTCGGTATCCCGGCCGAAGTTCACCGATGTCAGGATCGCCTCCTTGGGATCGCCTCTGCTGATCGCAAACACCGCCAGCCCCTTGGACACGATCTCGTTCGCCTGCGACATCCCGTAGTTGAAGTAATCGCCGCCCTCGTAGTGCCGGTAGAACTCATCCCGCATCGCCATCGGATCGGTGTGCTTCTCCGCCAGCTCCAGGGCTCGAGCCACCTCCATCTCGATCGTGTCATACAGGGCATATAGGCTCCCCCCCTCCGCCCGATACAGCGCGAACCGCTTCGCCACCTCCAGCACTGACTCCACCGTCGCCTCCGGTTTGCACGCCTCCGCAATCGCCGCATTGTACAGCGCCGCCCAGCGCACCCCAAACGCCGTCTCCCGCATGTACACCTTGCCTACCTCAAAGCAGTCATCCGCTGCCCCCTTCGGGTCACCCGCATTGATCAACCCCAGAGGATGCGATCCCCGCGCAAGCGACACAACATTGGGATACGGCCACAGCTTCCCGAGCTCCGATGGCGGAGTCCCCGCCCTTGCCAGCTCCAACAGCGACCGGTCGAAGGGCTCCTGCTTGTACTTCACCTTCTCCGGATCGAGGTCGCGAACCCAGACCGCCGCCAGATCGTGCGCCAGGATCCGATCCTGCTTCTCGATGATCGCGGTCGCCATCAGCTTCTGGCGCTCGATCCCATCCTCCGTCGTCCCCGGCACGCGCTCCCACTCCGTCTCCTCGGTGTAGTGCGCATACGACAGCAAGCGATCCAGGAACCCGTGCTTCTCTTTGATCTGCTCCCTCGACCATCCCTCCACCGCCGCCCCCATCGCCGACCCAACCCACGAACCGGCAATACAGCCGCCGAACTTCGACCTCAGCGTGACCATCCTCATGTCCTCCTCGGTTCTTCGCTGGCCGCCATACGCCAGCCCATCCACGTAGGGTACTCTCTTCGCCCCTGCCTCCCTGCTTTCCGCCTAAGCGCCTCCGCCCACCGCTCTGTGGGAGCCCGGTCCTCCGGGCCACCCGCGCCCGTCCGCAGACCTCTCTCCTATCAAGCTATAGGTTTGCCACCAGGAGCCGTCTTACCAGGTTGACATGAAAGGGATGCCATGTGACAATGCCACCCATAAGGAGAGTGATCATGCAAGCGAAATCGATCAGCGCCGGCCGCGCTTTGTCCTTCGGATTCGATGCCCTCAAACGCGAGCCCGGCCTACTGATAGGAGTTTCACTCCTCTACCTCGTGTTGAACCTTGTAGGCCAGAACATCCCGATCCTGGGCTCCTTATTCGCCATACTGGTTGCGCCGCCCATCGTCGGGGGCCTTGCCATCTTTGTGCTCAACGTGATCAACGACAGGAATCCCACGGTGGGCGATCTCTTCGCCGGGTTCCAGCGATACGGGACGTGGATGGGGGTCTACTGGCTGTTCGGTGCCATCAGCCTCGCCTGCTTCATTCCCGGCCTTATCATAGTCGGCATCGGGGCCCTTCTAGGCCGGTCTGGAGGAGACGAGGCGCTCATCGTCGCCATAGTTCTGGGTGCGCTCATCTCACTGGTGATATTCATCGCAGTGACCCTCAGATGGGTGTTCGTTTACTACTGCGCAACCGAGGGCAGAGGCACGATGGATGCCTTCAAGCGGAGCGCTCAGATCACCGAGGGAGTACGGCCCCAGCTCTTGTTGACATACATTGTGCTGGGCCTGTTCTCGATCTCCGGCGTCATCGCTCTGGGCGTCGGCATCATCGTGACCCTCCCCATTGCCATGTGTGCCTTTGCCTCCATATACCGCGACCTCGAAGCCGCAACGGGTCCCGCACCAGGTGCCATCCCCCCCTATGGCCCCAGTCCTACCGAAACGCCTGCTCCCGGCCCGGCTCCCGTCACTACGGGGTCTGAGCCGACTCCGACAATGAGCCACGCTCCCAGCCCGCCCGCGGCCGCCACCACTGCCCCTGCGCCACCTGCCCCCGCCCCACCGCCTGTCCAGTGGTACTTCGCAGTCGCCGGCCAGCGCGTGGGGCCCCTGAGCCAGGCCGATCTCACGGCGCGAATCCAGGCCGGAGAGGTCACCCGGGAAACATTAGTATGGCGGGATGGGATGGCGAATTGGGCGCCGGCCGCGCAGACTCCGGAGCTTGCCCCGCTTCTCTCCCCACCTCCCGGCGGCGGCCCTCCGATGTCAGCTTAGGTAGTTCCGCGTTTCGAGAACTCCAGCAGAGACGTGTAGGGTGAGCCTCCGGCGCACCAAGAGTCCGTAGGGCAGGACCTTGGTCCTGCCACACGCTACGCCTGCGCCATCTTCTCACTCAATTGGCTGATGTGCCTGTACTCCTCCTGGATGATCCCGTCCATCCGGTCCTTCCCCAGCCGCGCGGGCACCAGTTCCTTCATCCCCAGATAGAACACGATCGAGTCCTTCTCCATCCCGATCGACATCCGCAGCACGTCGTCCCGCGACTCCTCGCCGGTCAGCTTCGCGCTCGGATCGGCATTCACATTGAACACCCGCGTGTCGGCCATCGCCTGCAGATACAAACCCAGCTCATTATCCGGATCGAAGACCAGCGGCTTCCGCTCGCTCTCCGATAGCTCCCTCCTCATCTCCGCGAACGTCTTCTCGTGATCGTCCTCCATCGCCGCCAGCTCGACCATCATCTCCTTCGCGTCCGCCTCCGACGAAAGCTCCGCCGCTCGCCGGTAGAACTTAGCGCCATTCCTCTCAATCTGCTCGGCCATCTCGAATACTTCATCAGCGTTGTACCGAATGCTCATCTCTCCTCCTATCTCTAGCCGGCCCTTCGCTGGCCGAGCTCCTGGTCGATCACCGGGAGTTCGCTCGCCGCCTCCTTCACCTTCCTTAGCTTCTGCACGATGGCGTCTACGCTCTCCTCTTCCTCCTCCTGCTCCTTCACGAACCACTGGAGGAAATCCCGCGTTGCGCTGTCGCCTTCGCCCTCCGCCAGCCTCACCAGGCCGTTGATCAGCCCCGTCACCTTCTGCTCGTGCTGATACGCCGCCTCGAATGCGGCCAGCGGCGAGGCCCACTCCATCGGCGGCGCCTCTATCGCCGTCAGCCTCACCCGCCCTCCCTGGTCCTTGACGTAGTCGAAGAACTTGAACCCGTGCTCCTGCTCTTCCGCAAACTGCGCCCGCATCCAGTTCGCCATACCGGGCATGCTGACCGACTCGAAGTAGGCCGCCATCCCCAGGTACAGGTACGCCGAATACAGCTCGGCGACCATCTGCTCATTCAGCCCATCTCGCATCTTGTCGCTGAGCACCGCTCTGCTCTCCTCTCTGCAGTGTACTCTCCGCCGGATGCCGGGCGCGACCAACCGGCCCGCTCCCCGGCCTCTCCCTTATCTGCCCGGGTCGTTCTTCAGGCACAGGAACCAGTCCAGACATTCGTAATCCTCGCCCGCCCCCTCTACTCGCTCCTTGGCCGTTCCGCACGACCCTGGTGTTGGTATGATCACATCTTCTCCCGGCTGCCAGTTCGCCGGCGTCGCGATGTTGTGCTTGTCGGAGTGCTGCATCGCAACCAGCAGGCGCTTGATCTCATCCATATTCCGCCCGTTCGTCAGAGGGTAATAGAGGATCGCGCGCACGTTCCCCTCTGGGTCGATCACGAACACCGCCCGCACCGCTTGCGTCGTGCTCGCCGACGGCTGCAGCATCCCGAACTTCTTCGACACCTCCATCGTCAGGTCACTTATCACCGGGAAGTTGACATCGACATCCTTCATACCCTTGTACTCGATCTTCTCCTTGATCGTCCGCAGCCAGGCGATATGGCTGAACGTGGAGTCAATCGACAGTCCCAGTAGCTCGGCATTCAGCGCCTTGAACTCGTCTGCCATGCTGGCGAACGTCATGAACTCCGTCGTGCACACCGGCGTGAAATCGGCCGGGTGCGAAAAGAAGACCACCCACTTGCCCTCGAAGTCATCTGGAAACTTTATGGGCCCTTGCGTGGTCTCCGCCTCGAACGACGGTGCCTTCTCCCCGATCAGCGGGAGCCCTCCCTGTTCACTCTCCATCCTTGCCTCCTCTCAGCTCTATACACCGCCCTGCACCTTCCCGCTCAGCCTCTCTACTAACCCCGCCACAGCCCGTGCAGGTTGCAGTACTCCCGCGCGGCGACCTCTGTCGCCTCCACCTTGAACACCGCCTCCGGCGCCTCGCCCGGCTTCAGGAACTGCCGGTACGCCTTGCCGTCGGCCAACAGCTCCACCCACTCGATGTAGTGCTTCTCCTCCATCGGGTGGGGCACGCTCCCCACCGTCACCTTCACGCCCTCCGCCGTCCTCTCCACCACCGGCACGTGCTTCTCCTGAGCCGCATCGACCGTGTTCTCCTCCTGCAGATTCATCGGCTGATTGCAGCACACCAGCTCTCCCACACCCTCGTGAAGCATCTCCACGATGTTCCCACATACCTCGCACTTGTACACCTGCAGCCTAACAGTCATCCTCACGCCTCCTTGTGCTTCGCTATCGCAGTGGCTGTCTCATAAACCCAACTATGGCTGGCCTCTTGCTTCTCTTCTGTAGGGCGGGGTCTCTGTGCCCCGCCAGATGTCATTCTGAGCGCAGCGAAGAATCTGTTCCGGTCTCGCGAGCGCGCTACCCAATTGTGAGACAGCCACCGCACTGCCGACGTCATCCTCGCCGACTTACCTCTCTACTACCGCCTACCAATTCTCCCCCAGCAGCTCGAAGTGAGCCTGCGGATGCGCGCACGCCGGACACTCCTCAGGCGCCTCCTTGCCTTCGTGCACATAACCGCAGTTCCGGCACCGCCACACTACCGGCTTCCCCTTCTTGAACACCGTCCCCGACTCCACGTTCGCCAGCAATCCGAGGTAGCGCTTCTCGTGCTGCTTCTCCGCTACCGCTATCGACTCGAAGATCGCCGCGATCTCCTCGAACCCCTCCTCCCTCGCCACCTCGGCGAACGATGGGTACATCTCCTCCCACTCGTGATGCTCTCCCGCCGCCGCCGCCCGCAGGTTCTCCGCCGTCGTCCCGATCACACCAGCCGGGAACCCCGCCTCGATCTCGAGCTCACCCCCCTCCAGCAGCTTGAACAGCCGCTTCGCGTGCTCCTTCTCCTGCTCCGCAGTCTCCGCGAAGATGTCGCCAATCTGCACGTATCCGTCCTTATTCGCCTGGCTCGCGAAGTACGCATAGCGGTTCCGCGCCTGCGACTCCCCGGCGAATGCCGTCAGAATGTTCCGCTCTGTCTTCGACCCTCTTAGGGCCACTCTCGCGCCTCTTTTCTTCTGCCCTTCTCTCGGTCGTCTTCGTGAGACTTCGCTCTCTTCCTCGTACACTCCGGACACAGTCCCACCCACTCCAGCCGATGCCCCACTATCTCGTAACCGCTCTCTCCCCCAACCGCCTTCCGACTCGCAATCACCGGCCTGGCCGACACATCCTCCACCCGACCGCACCCCAGACACCGCACGTGATAGTGCTCTCGCACCTCCGCGTCGAATCTCCGTCTGCTCCCCCCGGCCTCCAGCTTCCCGATCAGCCCCCGTTCAGACAGCAGCTCCAGGTTCCGGTACACCGTCCCCAGGCTGATCCGCGGCAGCCTCCGCCTCACCATCCGGTATACCTCCTCTGCCGTCGGGTGAGTCCGCACTCCCGCCAGCGCTTCCAGCACAACTCGGCGCTGACGCGTCATCCTGAGCTTCGCCTGGCCCCCGCCGTCGTTATTGCTCATAATGAGAACCATTCCTATTTATCTGCCTGGCCCATCCTCTGTCAATCATGTCGCCGCGATCTATGTTACGATCTCGGCACAGGTGCTCCCCGATGCCCGCCGCCGTCGCCTCCCTTCCCGAGCGGGCCTGAGGGTATTGCGATGCCGGGGGAGAACCCACCACCCACGGGCCATTCGGTCGGCGATTCTTCTGCTGCCAGGAGGTGGGATCGTGACTGTCACAGTTGTCTGGCGAGAGGGCATGCACTTCTGCACCACAACTCCCTCCGGCCAGCTCATGTGCGACGAGTCCTCCGAAGTCGGAGCGGCCTACCCATCAGCTCCCGAGTTGCTCATGGGTGCCCTTGGCTCTTGCATCGGCTCGGCCCTGGTCTCTTTCGCAGACCGCCACGACATCGCCCTCGAAGGCATGAAGATCGAGCTCGACTGGGAGATCGCCGAGCGGCCGCATCGCATCGGCGAGATCGCCATCGACATCTCTCTCCCCGGCGAACTCCCCGACCAGCGCCGGCAGACTCTCGAGCGGGTGGCCCACGCCTGCCTCATCCACAACACCCTCACCCACCCGCCGCAGATATCTCTCCGGCTCACCGGCAGTTCCTAGCTCCCAGCAGTTCCCCGCTCTTGCCTCTTAGCCGCCTCCCTCCGCCATCTCCTCCACTTCCTTCCGCCCCGCATCGAGCAGAGTTGCCTCCTCCGGCGCCAGCCGCCTCAGCAGCTCCATGAACTCGCCAATGTGCTCTCGCTCCTCGTCCGCGATATCCGTCAGCACTCGCTTGGCGAGTTCATCATCGGTAGCATCCGCATGCGCCATATACAGATGCACCGCCTCGTGTTCCGCCGCGATGTTCAGCCGAACCGCGCGGATCAGCTCCTCCTTCGTCATCTTCCGGGGCACCACCCCCGAGAACGGGTTCACGAACTCCGGCATCTCTCGCCTCCTGTCTCCTCCAGGCTCTGAGCACCCCCCGCCCCTCGCCCGTACCCCAGCCCACCGACTGCCCGCGCCCACTCCCTCATGCACCTTCCAGGGCCCTCTACCTTCTCCTCTGTCCTCCATGTCTCGATCCGCACATGGTTTCCGCCCGAGCACTCGCTGCCCCAACCCGACTTCGGTTGCTTCGGTAGTTCTACTGCCGAAGCCCCCTCCCGGTAGCGCAGGTTTCCAACCTGCGCAGGCGCCGCAGGCGCCTCCCTGTCGGTGTTCTAGTTGCTTCGGCAGTGTACTGCCGAAGCCGTGGCATCATAGTCGGTGTTTCGGGACTTCAGTCCCGGAACGAATCCCCCCGCCCGATATTGACACCCCCCGGCCGACATGCTATGGTCCTCCTGCAATGCAACCGATGCCCCTCAATCCACGGGCCGTCCGACGACCGCGATCAGTGCGATCCGCGGCGCCCCGCCCCGTGGCCGGAGGCGCTACCTAGCTCGGCGATTTCCCGAAGCAACCAGCAAGCAGTCAAAGGCCACGGGCCAACAGGTCTGTGGCTTCTTCGCATTTCATGGAGGGTGATGGAAACATGCCTAGCAAGACGACTCGCAACATCGACAACATGACCCAAGCTGACCTCGACCAGGTCGCCGCCCTCTGGGAGGCCGCTGAAATGTGGCCCCATGTGGGCGAAGACCGCGCCTGGCTGGAGCATGCCCTCGCCAGGAATCCCGGCTGCGCGCTTGTCTGGCGCGATCGGGGAAGCGTGATGGGCACCGTCATCGGCGCATGGGATGGACTCCGCGGCTGGATCTATCGCCTGGTAGTGGCCGAAGACTGCCGCGCAGAGGGAATCGGAACCGCCCTCCTCGCCGCCGCCGAAGCCGGACTCCGGGAGGCAGGCGTCGAGCAGATCAACCTCATGGTGTACGACCAGAACCCCGCTGCCGAGGCCTTCTACCGCCACCGCGGCTACCAGCGTTCCCCCGTCAAGGTCCTCAGAAAGCGGTTCCGGACCTCCTGAAAGCCTCCCCGCCATTCGCCTCCGCCGGGCGGCCCCGTGGAGGCCGCTGGCGGCAGGACGCAGGCCCCCTTCTTGCGAACTCTACCACGGCCGGCAACTTGCCGTGCGGACCCCATCCGGGGAAGGGGCTACCTATGACCATGAGGCCGCTCTTCTTGCTTCCACTTCTCCTTGGCGCTCTCGTCGTTGCCGGGAGTCCACCCCCGGCCGCAGGCGCTCCCGACATCTCCGACCCCGCGGGACTCCAGAGGGCGGTCCAGGAAGCTGCTTCCGCCGTCACCCCCGCGCTCGTACGAATCCACGTCGTCGATGTCCATTACATGTCGGGCCGCGAGATCAAATCCGAGTACACCGGCAGTGGCATCATTCTGACCAAAGAAGGCCACGTCATCACCAACCACCACGTCGCCGGCCGCGCCAAGCAGATCGTCTGCACGCTCGCCGACAAGGAGGACATCGACGCCGAGCTGGTCGGCACCGACCCTCTCACTGACATCTGCGTCATCAAGCTGCTGCCCGAAGAGAGTCGGCAATTCCCCGTGGTGAAGTTCGGCGATTCCTCCCAGCTCAAAGTGGGAGATCGAGTCCTGGCGATGGGCAGTCCCCTCGCCCTCTCTCAATCCGTCACCCTCGGGATCGTCAGCAACACCCAGCTCGTCATGCCCGACCTCCTCTGGCCCTTCACCCTCGAGGTCGAGGGCGAGGACATAGGATCGATCATCCGCTGGATAGGTCACGACGCCGAGATCAATCCCGGCAATTCCGGGGGGCCGCTCGTCAACCTGCGCGGCGAAGTCGTCGGCATCAACGAGATGAGCTTCGGCCTTAGCGGCGCTATCCCGGCCAACCTCGCGCGAGAAGTGGCCGAACGGCTGATAGCGGATGGCAAGGTGGCGCGCGCATGGATGGGCCTCGAAGTCCAGCCTCTGCTCAAGTCCGGGCACCACGAATCGGGCATCCTCGTCAGTGGCACCATACCCGGATCGCCCGCCCGCGAGGCCGGATTTCAGCCCGGCGATATCCTCATCTCCCTCGGCGGCGAGCCGGTCAGCGTCCGCCTCCCCGAGGACCTGCCCATCTTCAACCAACTGGCGGCCGCTCTCCCCGTCGGCCGCGAAGTGCCGGCCGTCGTCCTCCGCGACGGCACCCCCCAAGAGCTTCGCGTAGTGCCCCGCGAGCGGGAGCCCCAGCGGCCGGAGGATCGCGAGTTCGGAAAATGGGGGATGACCGGCCGGGACCTCTCCTTCATCGAAGCCAAGGAGATGCGCCGCCAGACTCGAGACGGCGTCCTCATAACCACCATCCGTCCCGGCGGGCCCTGCAACGCCGCCAAACCGAAGATGGTCGAGTATGATGTCATCCTCGCCGTCGGGGACACGCCGATCGACCGCGTCGACGATCTGGTGGCAGTCACAGAGAGGGTTACCGCCGGAGCCTCCGACCCGGTTCCCCTCCTCGTCTCCTTCGATAGGCGGGGAGAACGATACCTGACGGTTGTGAAGGTTGGCGAGGAGCGCCTGCCCGACCCCGCCCGGGAAACCCGAAAGGCCTGGCTCGGCGTCACCACCCAGGTGCTGACTCGTGAGCTTGCAGAGGCCCTCGACTTCGGCGACGCCACCGGCGTGCGCGTGACCCGGATTCTCCCCGACACCCCGGCCGAACAAGCCGGACTCCAGGTCGGCGATGTCATACTCGCCCTCGATGACCAGCCCATACCGTCCTTCCGGCCGGAGCACTTCGACGTCTTCCCGGCAATGGTCAGGCAGTACAAGATCGGCTCCGAGGCCGAGCTGACGGTCGCCCGAGAGGGCGATACCCACAAGCTGGTCGCCACGCTCGACCGGTCGCCCACAGCCCCCCGCGAAATGCACAAGTACCGGGACGCCAACTTCGAATTCACGGTGCGGGACATCGCCCTGGTTGATCTCGTCCGCCAGCAGTGGCAGGAAGAAGAGCAGGGCCCGCTGGTGGAAGCGGTCAGCGAGGGGAGTTGGGCCGCCCTCGGACATCTTGCCGTCGGCGACTTGCTCCTCGCCGTGGACGGCCGCCGCACCCTCGATGTCGCAGCCGCCGAGGAGATAATGACACACATCGCCGCCGAGAAGCCGAAGGCAGTCGTCCTCCGCGTGCGACGGGGGATACACACTGTCTTCGTAGAACTGAAACCGAAGTGGCCGGACACAGCCTGAGCTGGCTCCGTCAGGGGCTGCGATACCCCTCTCCCCGGTGCCCGCTGAAGCCAGCAACTGAAGGGAGACTTACATGAGATTGGCGTATGACTGGAGGCCCCTCCTTCTCGCCTCGCTCTTCCTTGTCGCCTGTTCCGCGGTCCCTGCCCTCCCGCTAACGGCGGACGAGACCGCCCCCGGTCCAACGGCGGACGAGAGCGCCGTCGGTCCAACGGGGAACGACACTGCCGCCGCCGCCCGGAAGGTCAGCGACGACTCGGGCGCCGCCGTGGTCGCAGTGCGACTCGTCGTCAAGGTGCGCATGGTAGTGGAAGGGCGTCAGATGGACGAGAGCGAGAGAACGGACGAGATACGGGCGACCATCATCGACCCCTCCGGGCTCGCCGCCTGCTCCCTCTCCGAGGTCGATCCCTCCCGCCAGATGGACCTCATGATGGAGGAGGACCCGGAATATCGGTTCGAGGCGGAGATCGTCGATGTGAAGATCCTTCAGCCCGGAGGCAAGGAGATTCCGGCCAAGGTCGTCCTGCGTGACCGCGATCTGGACCTCGCCTTCATCCGCCCGGTCGAAACCCCCTCCGAGCCGATGGCCGCCATTGACCTGGCCAAGCGCGCCCAACCTCAGGTCCTCGACCAGATCGTCGTCCTCGGCCGACTCGGCGCCGTCGGCAACAGAGTGCCTTCCGTCGCGCTCGACCGCGTGCAGGCAATCGTCGAGAAGCCCCGGACCTTCTACATCACAGGCCTGGAGACGTGGATGACGGGCCTGGGCTGTCCCGTTTTCACCCTCGATGGTGCCGCGGTCGGGGTGCTGGTCGTGCGCGCCGTCCCTTCGGTCAGTTCCGGTGACGCCGGCCCCTATGGCGACGCCATGCCCGTTGTCCTACCGGCCGCAGACATACTCGAGGCCGCGGAGCAGGCCCCCCAATGAACCCCGGTAATACGCTTTGAGGCCTGACCGGCCCACCTCCCTCACCCTTGCTCCAATCAGCCATGCGCGCTATGATGGGACCCTGTCGTGCTGCCAGCACAAGGAGACCTGTCCATGAGGCGTGGACGTTCCTCAGCAGAGGTCGAGCGCAAGCTACTGGCGATACTGCGTATTCTGGCCGCCTCCGACGGGCCCATAGGCGCCCGCGCGATAGCCGGCCAGCTCAGCACAGACGGCATTGAGCTAAGCGAACGCACCGTTCGCTACCACCTCCGCCTCATGGATGAGCGCGGGCTCACCACCAACCTGGGCGAGCCCGGCCGCGTCATCACCGATCGCGGGCGCGAGGAGATCGACCACGCCGGCGTCAGCGACAAGCTCGGATTCGTCATCTCCAGAATCGATACCCTCGCCTACCGCGCCACCTTCGACATGGACTCCAAGCAGGGCCAGATCATCCTCAACGTTTCCCTGATCCCGGAGGACCGCTTCGACGAAGCCCTCGCCATCATGCGCGATGTCTTCCGCGCCGGCTACTGCATGTCCGAGCTGGTGATCGCCCGGCGCGCCGGAGAGCGCGTCGGCATGCTCGCTGTCCCGGAGGGCATGGTGGGATTCGGAACCGTCTGCACCGTCACCATCAACAGCGTGCTTCTGGCCCGCGGAATCCCCGTTGAGTCCAAGTACGCCGGCCTCGTCGAAATCTACCGGGACGAGCCCCTCCGCTTCACCAATCTCGTCGCCTACGCCGGCAGCACCGTCGATCCCACCGAGATGTTCATCACCGGGCGAATGACCAGCGTGAAAGACGCCAGCCTCAAGGGCGGAGGCCAGATCCTCGCCAGCTTCCGCGAGGTCCCCGCCGTCGCCGAGGCCGATCTCCGTGACGCCCTCGACCAGTACAAACTCAATGGCCTGGGCGGAATCCTCGCCGTTGGCAAGCCCAGCCAGCCCCTTCTCGAGGTTCCCGTCGCCAGAGAGCGCATCGGCCTCGCCGTCGTCGCCGGCCTCACCCCCGTCGCCGCCCTCTCCGAAAGCGGCATCCCCGTCCAGAACAAGGCCATGAGCACCCTCGTCGACTTCTCCGACCTCAAGCCCGTCTACGAGATCTGACCCCCCGCCCCTCGCTGTCATTCTGAGCGCCGCGAAGGCATGTCCTGAGCGAAGCGAACGGAATCCCGTCGTTTGGTGGCGCAGGTGGTCCCCTCATCCTAGCTACGAGAGAACTGCCGTATCGCGTCCGAGCATATGCTGGACTTCCAGCATTCGTCTCAGGTCAGCTCGTGAGATGGCCCCCATGCGCACCAGGATGTGGCCAACGTACTGGAGCGTGCCGCGCTGTCTCTGCAGCGCCTCCTTTAGCTGCCTACGACTGATAAGTCCGTGCTCCACCATCAGTTCTCCCAGCATGGGCCTCGACTGCGCAGCCATGTTCGGTTCTCCTCTGCAGTTCCCAAGAACTCTATCGGCGCAATGCTCCCACTTGTTTAGTGCCTCAGAACCCTCTGCAGTTGTCATCGGGCCGCGAAACCGCCTCTGGCTGTCGCGCGCCCCACACCCTCGGTCGTCTTCGTTCCTTCGGCAGTTCTACTGCCAAAGCGGCCTCACTCCGGTCCGCCTACGGCGGACCCAGGCGCAAAGAATCCCGTTGTTTGGTGGCACAGGTTTTGCTTGCTTGGGTAGTGTACTATCGAAGCCCAGTTCGTAGGGCAGGAGCTTGCTCCTGCCACCCTGTAGGGCGGGGTCCCTGCGCCCCGCCACATGTCATTCTGAGCCCCGCGAAGAATCCCGTTGTTTGGTGGCGCAGGTTTCCAACCTGCGCACCCG